>Ga0307373_10009424_pt1 | contig 14603 bp, 18 predicted proteins | sample OX2MG_FD_202534 | JGI IMG/M metagenome (GOLD analysis project Ga0307373, IMG submission 202534) | Soil microbial communities from Risofladan, Vaasa, Finland - OX-2 | ecosystem: Environmental > Terrestrial > Soil > Coastal area > Acid sulfate soil | place: Finland: Risofladan, Vaasa | collected... | reverse complement strand
TGGCTCCGGGGACGGCTTGCGTTTCGTCTCCGTGATCGCCTCTTCAAAGTCGTGCATCGTGACCGTGAGGTCGGCCGGGTCGTCCTCCGCGCTCTTGCCGTGGGCCTTGATGAAGTTCTTGATGGCCGCGAGCGAGGCAGCGTTCGCCGCTGCGGCGAGCTCCGCCCCGGTGTAGCCCTCGGTCATCTCGGCGAGCTTCGCGATGTCGACGTCCTTGGCCAGGGGCTTCTTCTTGGTGTGTATCTTGAGTATCTCTATCCTGCCCTCATTGTCTGGAGGAGGGATGCGCAAGAGCTTGTCGAACCGGCCAGGCCTAAGCAGCGCTTCGTCGATGATGTCCGGCCTGTTGGTCGCACCGAGAACCACCACCCCCTTCAGCTCCTCCAGCCCGTCCATCTCGGTCAGGAGTTGGCTGACCACGCGCTCGGTGACCTGGCTGTCGCTCTCGCCGGACTTTCTCCTCGGGGCTATCGCGTCGACCTCGTCGAAGAAGATCACGCATGGGGCAGCGGCGCGGGCCTTCCTGAAGACCTCCCTCACCCCCTTCTCGGACTCGCCCACCCACTTTGAGATCAGCTCGGGCCCCTTGATGCTGATGAAGTTCGCCTCGCTCTCGTTCGCCACGGCCTTTGCGATCAAGGTCTTCCCGGTCCCCGGGGGACCGTAGAGCAGAATACCCTTCGGGGGCTTGACGTCTCCCTTCGAGAAGAGCTTGCCGTACTTGAGGGGCCACTCGACCGCCTCCGTCAGCTCCTCCTTCACGGAGGCCAGGCCGCCGATGTCTTCCCACTTCACGTTCGGGGCCTGCACGAGCACCTCCCTCATCGCCGAGGGTTGGACGTCCCGAAGCGCGTCCTGGAAGTCCTGCATCTTCACCTTGATCTTGTTGAGCGTCTTCGCGGGGACCTTGGTCTCGTCCATGCTTATCTCCGGGATGACCCTCCTCACCGCGAGGATCGCAGCCTCCCTGGCGAGCGCCTGGAGGTCGGCCCCCACGAAGCCATGGGTGACCCTCGCCATCTCCTCGAGTTTTACGTCTGACTCCATGGGCATCCCCCTCGTGTGGATCTGCAGGATCTCGAGGCGGCTCTTCACGTCGGGTATCCCTATCTCTATCTCCCTGTCGAACCTTCCTGGGCGCCTAAGCGCGGGGTCGAGGGCGTCGGGCCGGTTGGTCGCGGCAATCACGACGACCTTGCCGCGCGACTCGAGCCCGTCCATCAGGGTGAGGAGCTGAGAGACGATCCTCTTCTCGAGCTCTCCTGAGACCTCCTCCCTCTTCGGGGCGATCGAGTCTATCTCGTCGATGAATATAATGCTGGGGGCGTGCTCCTGCGCCTCCTTGAAGATCCCCCTGAGCCTCTCCTCGCTCTCCCCGTAATGTTTGCCCATGATCTCGGGACCTGCGATGGAATAGAAGTTGGAGTTGGTCTCGTTCGCGACAGCCTTTGCCAAGAGGGTCTTGCCCGTCCCGGGCGGGCCGTAGAGCAGAACGCCCTTGGGCGCCTCTATCCCCACGCGCTCGAAGATCTCCGGATGCCTCAGCGGGAGCTCGATCATCTCGCGGATCTTCTGGATCTCCTTAGTCAGTCCGCCGAGGTCCTCGTAGGTGATGCGCGGGACGCCCGTGTTCAGGGGCTTGTGCATCGTCCCGAGCCTGAACGTGGTCTCGAGGGTGACCACGACCGGGCCTGAAGGCGAGGTCGAATCGACGACAAAGTCGATCTTCTTCCCCACCCCCATTATACTGAACGGGAGGGAGTCTCCCTTGGTCATCACTCGGTTCTCCAGGAGCTCGGGGAACGCCTCTTCCAGCCCTTCGACGCTCAGCTGCTCGGTAGGGGCGAGGACGACCTCCTGCGCCTCCTTGGCGTCCGCGGGCGCGATTGACACCGTGTCGTCGATTCCGACCCCGAGGTTGTTCCTGGTGTAGCCGTCGATGCGGACCAGCCCCCTGCCGTAGTCCTCGGGGTAACCGGTCCACACCACCGCGTGGCTCTTCTTGCCCTTGCCTGTGACCTCGATGACGTCCCCGGGGGACAATCCGAGGCTCTCCATCACCTTCGGGTCTATGGCCGCTAGGCCGCGTCCGACGAGCGTCGAGCTGGTCTCGGCCACCCGTAGGCGAGTGTCCTTCTCCATGAGGGTCGAGGGCTAATCGGAAAGATAAAAACAGTGCGAGTGGTTGCGCCGTACTGCGTCGGGATGAAGAAGACGAGTGGGGGGCAGCTGGCGTTCGTCGTCCAGAAGCACAAGGCGACGTCGCTCCACTACGACCTCCGCCTCGAGATCGGAGGGGTGATGCCGTCCTGGTCGGTCCCCAAGGGACCGTCGCTCGACAGCGGAGTCAAGCGCCTCGCGATGCCAACCTCGGACCACCTGATGGAGTACCGGCACTTCGAGGGCGTTCTGAAGGGCGAGTATGGGGCTGGACCGGTCATGGTCTGGGACGAAGGGACCTACAACCCCGAGGTCGAGGTGAGCAAGGGTGTGAGGAGGGAGGTCGTCGACAAGGACGAGGTCGAGGAGGTCGCCAAGAGGGGCCTCGAGGAGGGGAACCTGAAGTTCAGGCTGTACGGGAAGAAGCTACGAGGCTCCTTCGCGCTCGTCCGCACCAGGGGGTTCGGCGGGAAGGAGTCGTGGCTGCTCATCAAGCACCGCGACGAGCACTCGCAGCCGGGATACGACGCGAAGGACTATGACTTCTCCGCTGTGTCCAAGAGATCGCTCGCGCAGATCGAGTCTCAGGAGGTGCTCGACGGCTCCAGCCCATCGAGCGGGCCGGGTGTCAACGCATCAAGACGGAGAAGATCCCGTCGCGAATCTCCCTGAGCTCCAGGGTCAGGATGGTTTACAGACCTTCATCTTAGGCCGAGGGCATCCTTCAGGTCGATCTCGTGGTCTTGTTCCTCCGCGATGATGTCCCTGAGGGCTTCGGAAAGCGCATATTCTCCCGCCGCCTCCGCCTGCCGGATTCTCTGCCTGTAGTTCTTGATGGTCTCCTGCTCGCCTCTTAGGTCGATCTCCAACATCTTCTTGGAGTCGGTCGAATACTCGGCGGGTTTGCCCTTCACGGTGGGGTCCCCTCCAAGATAGTCGATCTGCCTGGCCACCTCTAGGGCGTGCGCGAGCTCCTGCGCTGCGTGCTTCTTCAGCTGGTCGGCAATGTCGCTGTACTCGGCGCCTTTCAGGGAGACGCTAAACACCACGTATTGGATGATCGCCTTGTATTCCCTCGCCAGGTCTTCGTTGAGCGCTCTGACTATCTCTGCCCTCGCAGACGACGAGGCGGATCCGGCGTCGGCTGCTCCTGAGTCCTTTCCCTTGGCCATGGGCTCTCCGCGGGCGCTCTCGTTACTTAAGGCCTCGCGTCAGGGTCCTTGCCCCAAGAACTGTGAAGGCGCCGTGCTCTTTCCTGGACTCAAGATGGCTTGAATCTGAACAGGAGCAGAGAGTTGCTTATCACGGTGACAGAGCTGATGGCCATCGCGCCGGCTGCGAGGAACGGAAGGGTGTTGTAGACCTGCGCCCCGAAGACAGGCACAAGCGCCCCCGCGGCTACTGGGATCAGGACCACGTTGTAGGCGAACGCCCAGAACAGGTTCTGCTTGATCTTCGAGAGGGTCTTCCTGCTGAGCCTGATCGCGGTCGCCACGTTGAGGAGGTCGTCCTTGATCAGCACGATCCCGCCCGCCTCCTTCGCGATGTCCGTCCCGCTGCCTATCGCTATCCCGACGTCAGCCCTTGCCAGGGCCGGCGCATCGTTTATGCCGTCTCCTACCATCGCCACCACCCTCCCTTCCCTCTGCAGGGACTCTATGGTCTCCTCCTTCTGCTGTGGAAGGACCTCAGCGACGAACCTCTCGATGCCTATCTCCTTCGCTATCGCAGCTGCCGTCCGGGAGTTGTCCCCTGTCAGCATGACCACGTGGACCCCCATCCTCTTGAGGGCGTCCACCGTCGCCTTCGCCGAGGGCTTCACTGTGTCAGCGACCGCGACCATTCCTACGACCTTGCCGTCCAGAGCGAGGGTCATGACGGTCTTCCCTTCTTCCTCCAGCCTCCTAAGGCCCTGGTCCGCGGGCGAGAGGTCCACCCCGCTCCCCGTGATTAGCCGCCTGTTCCCGAGCAGCACCGACCTGCCATCAAGTCTCGCCTTGACGCCCTGGCCGGCGATGGCCTGAAAGTCTTGAGGGTCAGAGAGAGCGATCGAGCGGCTATTCGCTTCGTTGACGATCGCCTCCCCAAGCGGGTGCTCTGAGCCCTTCTCCACCGAGGCGGCCAGCCGCAACAGCTCCTCCGGACTGACGCCGTTGACCGGGACGACGTCCGTGACCGAAGGACTTCCCACGGTGAGGGTGCCCGTCTTGTCGAAGACCACGGTGTCGACCTTCGCCGCCCTTTCCAGGTACTCCCCACCCTTGATCAGCACGCCGCTCTGCGCGCCCTTGCTGGTGCCCACGAGAAGCGCTGCTGGGGTCGCGACCCCAAGTGCGCACGGGCACGATATCACAACCACGGAGACGAAGGCGAGCACGGAGAATGCGAGGCCGATGTGGCCGAAGAGGTACCACGACAGCCCGGCCACCGTGGCGGCCGCGACGACCACGGGGACGAAGTACGACGCGATCCGGTCCGCCAGGCGCTGGATGGGCGCCCTGCCGACCTGCGCCTCCTCGACGAGCCTGACGATCTGGGAGAGGGCCGTGTCCTGGCCGACCTTGTCCGCTATCAGCTTGAGGAGGCCAGACTTGTTGATCGTCGCTCCGATCGCCTCGTCCCCCGGCGACTTCTCGGCGGGGATGCTCTCGCCCGTAATCATGGACTCGTCGATGGCCGACCGGCCCTCCACTATTACCGCGTCCACGGGTATCTTCTCGCCCGGCCTGACCACCAGGATGTCTCCCACCTGGACCTGCTCTATGGGGACGTCGACCTCCGCGCCGTTTCTCTCAATCCTGTGAGCGATGGTCGGCTGAAGGTCGGCGAGCCTCCTAACCGCGGCTGATGCCCTGCTCTTCGTCACGTGCTCGAGGAACCGTCCCCCAAGGATCAGCGTGATAATGATGGCGGAGGTGTCGAAATAGACGCCTGAGAAGGGGAAGATGCCTGGAGCGAAGGTGACCGCCACCGAGTAGGCCCACGCCGCGGAGGTCCCCAGCGCGATGAGCACGTCCATGTTTCCCATCATGTTCTTGATGCTGTCGTACGTCCCCTTGTAGAAGCGCCACCCCACGACGAACTGGATGGGCGTGTCCAGCGCGAAGAGGGCGTAGTGGGAAGCCTGGGCGGGCAATATCGAGACGTACGTGACGAGCAGTATCGGAAGCGAAAGGAGAGCCGAAGCCAGCACCTCCCACTTCAGCTTCTTCAGCTCCTTCTCCGGAGCCAGAAACTCCCGCTTGCACGACTCGCTGCAGAAGTAGTAGGTGACTCCCCTGACCTGGGCCTTCAGCTCCGCTGTGGACTCGTCGACGAACATCCCACAGACAGGATCCTTTGCGATTGTTCTCACGCTCCTGGTCGATTGGCTCTATGCCGCTGGTGAATAGGCTCTCTAGCCTGCCTTAAACTGTCACCTTTACGATTGTAAGCCTTGTTTTGTTGCCTTCGTGAGCCTCGAGCCGTACTTGTCAAGGTAGGCCGCCTTGCACGTCTTGCAGCAGAAGTAGTAGCGCGAAGACCCCGCGGCTACGATGTAAGGCCTTGCTCGAGCCACGTCCTCGTGACAGTAGTCGCACTTCAGGTTCATTTTGAGCGCGGCGGGCGAAAAGGGCGCGGGCTCCTCCTTGACGACGCTGGTTATGATCTGACTCGACGCCACGCTCACGCCAGGCCTCGCAAGCGCGCTCCGACGGAGGAAGGCATGAAGACCGCCGACGTCTTCGAGAGCGACCTTCAGGGTGATCCCTTGCCCTGTCGTGATGTAGAGGTTCTCCACCTCAGGGAGCTTTGAGAGGTCGCTCGCGAGCTTGTCTGCCGACGACGAGGTTACCTTCAACGATATCATGGCAGAGATTCTGCGGCTGAGGGAGTCGGGTGAGAGTATCGGCACGAACTTCTTAATCATCCCGGCCTTTAGCATTCTGGCCATCCGCGCGGAGACCGTCGGAGTGGTCAGGGAGGTCATCCTCGCAATCTGCCTAAGGGACGCTCTCCCGTCGTCCATGAGAGCCTCGAGGATCCTTGCATCGATTTCGTCAGGGTTCAAGGATTGGCCGACGGCGCCGCAGGCTTAAAGACTTTACGTTTGTAAAGGATAGTTTTGATATAGGGGACTGTGGTAACTTACCGCTGAGATGGCAATGATGAAAGACCCGGTGTGCGGAATGACGGTGGACGAGAAGAAAACAAAGCTCGTGTCTGAGCACGACGGCAAGACCTTCTACTTCTGCTCTGCAGCGTGCAAGGCCAGCTTCGACAAGGACCCGCACAGATACGGCCACTCCAAGTAGACCTTGCGCCTGGCCTGCTGGCGGTGCTGTTCTCATCCTTGGAAATCGTATCCCTCACTTATGAGAGGGGAACCAGACAACGCCGTCAGGAGTCTAGATAACCGATGGCCACCCCGAGCGGTGAGGGGCCCGTTGCCTCCTTCGTTCTTTCACTCATAGCCGGATTGCTGGTTCTTGCCGGTGGCGCCCTGGTGACGAGCTTCTCCTCGGGCCTGCCGCAGTACGGCGGAATGATGGGAGGATACTACTACGGCGGCTTGACGGGCGGGTACTACGGGATGATGCGAGGATTCGGCTTCGGAGGAGGTTGGTTCTACGGGCTGGCCGCCTTGGGCGTAGTCTCGGGGATCGTCATCCTCGTCGGCGCAGTTATGATTTACAACCAGCCGACCAAGGCATCGACCTGGGGAGCGATCGTTTTCGCCTTCTCGATAGCGAGCCTCTTCGGCATGGGAGGGTTCTTCTTTGGATCGATCCTGGGTGTCGTAGGAGGCGTCTTGGCGATCGTGTGGAAGCCGGGCGCCTGACAGTCAAAATCGCCGAATCGTCTAGCCCCAGCATTTCCCTTAAAGGGAGGAAGGCCTAAGCGCGGTCTCTATGCTAGAGGGGAAGACCTGCCTCGTCACCGGGGCGAACTCCGGGCTGGGCAGGGAGACCGCCCTTGCGCTGGCGCGGATGAAGGCGAACGTGGTGATGGTCTGTCGCGACAAGGGGAAGGGTGACGCTGCCAGGCGAGAGATCTCGAAGGAGTCGGGAAACGAGTCCGTAGACCTGCTTCTCTGCGACCTGTCCTCCCTCGCAGAGGTCAGGACGCTCGCCGCCGAGGTAAGGAACCGGTATGGCAAGCTCCACGTGTTGGTGAACAACGCGGGGCTCTTCAGCTTCTCTGGCAAGACGCCGGACGGGTTCGAGACTACCTTCGCGGTGGACTATCTCGCCCCCTTCCTCCTGACGAACCTCCTGCTTGAGCTCCTGAAGGCCAGCGCACCCTCCCGCATCGTCAACGTCTCCTCTGTGGCGCACTTCAGCGGGCACATCGACTTCGACGCGATCAGAAGGGGCGGCGGCGTCACGGGGTGGGGCGCGTACTCGAACTCAAAGCTGGCGCTGGTGATGTTCACCTACGAGCTCGCCCGGAGGCTCCAGGGGACGGGCGTGACGGCCAACTGCCTGCACCCGGGCGGCGTGGCCACCAACATCTGGCGGATCCCTGCTGCGCTGACAAGGCCGTTCTTGAAGAGCGCGAAGGAGGGTGCGCAGACCTCCATCTACCTCGCATCCTCGCCCGATGTCGAGAGCGCCTCCGGAAAATACTTCGAGAACGAGAAGGAGAAGAAGTCCTCGGAAGAATCCTATGACGAGAAGAAGGCGCTCGAACTGTGGGATGAGACGTCTAAGATCGTCGGGCTTTCGACGTGACCAGCTAGCTAGGATTTCTTGGTCGCGCGCGCGGGATTGAGGGTATGGTCGTCGGCCTCGCCCGTGCTGATGTCTATCGCCCTCTATCGTATGGACGAATATCTTCCCGTTGCCGACCTTCTTCGTGCTGGCGCTCTTGACGATGGCGTCTAGCCCCCAAGGCTCAGGATGCGTCCGTTATCGTCGTTTGGGCTTGGACCTGCGCTTGGCCCTCTTTGGGGAAGGCTTCTTCGCTTTCGCCTTCTTCTTGCCGCTCCTCCTCCTGGCGCTTACGGGGCGGCTCTCGGCGCTGACCTTCTGGTCGAGCCTGTCCTCAATCTTTTCTGATTCCTTCTCTTCGGTCTCTTCCTCCACCTCTTCTTCGTGCCCCTCTGCTTCTTCCTCGACCTCTTCTACCGCTTCGACGCCCGGCTCGGCCGCTACCTCGCGTTCTTGGACGACCGCCTCCGCGTCTCGCTCGTCGCCGTCGGAGCTCATTGCTTTCCCGAGCAGGTCGAGGGTATTTTGACTTTGCCTAGGGCTCCTCCCTTGGAAGGGCCGTCCCATCTCCCATCTCGGGAGGCAGCCACTTCACGGCTGACTGGGTCGCAGCGGGCGTGCCTGCATCTCCGTTTCAGGATACGCCGCTACGGCTTGTGGACCGCCGCCTCGACGCATGACGGAAGGCGACGGTTTTTTGAGGGGGGAGCGCGAGACGAATCCCAGATCGAAGAGCAGCCGAACAACTCTCGCGAACAGTCTCTGCCTGGTTCAGCAATGTTTACGCGAGGCGCGACCAGCGTCAAGGCGTGCTCATCCGCGTGTACGTCACACCGAATGCGAGGGAGGCGCTCGTCACGGAGGTCGGCGAAGCGAGCTTCGAGGTGAGGGTGGACGAGAAGGCGACAGGCGGTCGGGCAAACAAGAGGCTCGTCGAGATCCTGTCTGCGCACTTCGAGGTCCCAAAGTCAAGGATACGCATCGCAAAGGGGGCGAAGTCCAGGGACAAGGTGGTAGAAGTGAGCCTGTGAAGGCTGCGGCGCTTCGGGCCCGTTGACCGATATCAGTCCGGGAATATGTCGCGCGAGATCATAGTGCCGACCACCCAGTTCGGCTGGTCGACGACCTCGTGCACCCTCACGTCGGCTGCGACGCTGCACAGGACGTAGGCAGCCTCTCTCGTCAGGCCGTAGGTCAGCGTGAGATAGTCTAGCATGTTGCGCACCGATTCCTTGGCGGCCAGCATCAAGTCCGGCGCGATACCGGTTGCGGCGTAGTACCCCTTCTTTGGCTTCGGGTCGCCTTCGGCGAGATACTGCGGCCAGCGCAGGCTCGACTTGTGCTCGAGCGTGAATCTCAGGGTGGCCTCGCCCGCGCACTCGATGGCGCAGACGCACACCTCTCCGTCGCCCATCGCGGCGTGGACGTCCCCAGCCGAGAAGAGGGCGCCGTCCACCCAGACCGGTATCTTGATCCTGCTTCCGGCCGTCAGGTGTCGGATGTCCAGGTTCCCGCCGTGCTTCCCCGGTGGCATCGCGTCGAAGGAGCCCTTCTCCGGGGGGGCGACCCCCAGCACACCGCAGAATGGCCGGATCGGAATCTTGATCCCCTTCTCGAAGCTGGCGAACTTCTTGTTTCTCAGGTCCCACTTGTATAGATACGGTTTCTTGAACTCCTCCAACAGCCCAAAGCCAGGGATTATCGCCGACCAGCCGAAATCATCTATCTTGACCCTCACCGTCTCGACCACGAGCGCGTCCCCCGGCTTTGCCCCTTCCACGAAGACAGGGCCGGCGAGAGGATAGAGCTTTGAGTCGTCGAGTTGGTTGAGGTCCTCTGACCTCGAATCCCGGGTCAGCTGCCAAGAGGCGACGTCGTTTACCTCGAAGGTCACAGTGTCTCCATCGCGTATCGATATGGCAGGCTTGTGGGACTTCGCCCACTTGTAATGAAATGTGTCCCGCCCGATCCTAGAGCGCGAAGGCATCTGTCGTCCGTCATCACCGACAGCGGGCTTCTAAAAAGCCTGCCCGATCTCCCAGGGCTGCTTTGGTCAGCAAGATGGAAGGATGGCTGCAGAAAGGCTGTCCGCTCCACGTTAATTAGTTTCCTAGACTGAGCGACGACCGTGGCGCGTTCGAGGATCTACTTCGTCACAGACGTGCACGGCTCCAGCAAGTGCTTCAGGAAGTTCCTGAACGCGGCGGCGTTCTACAAGGCGGACATCCTGGTCCTGGGAGGGGACATCACGGGCAAGGTGATGACGCCCATAGTCGAGGACAACGGGAGCTTCAGTTGCTCGTATCAGGGCGCCGAGGTCGTGATGACCGGCATGGAGGAGGTGCACGAGTTCAGGAAGAAGGCGGCGGACGCTGGGACGTATACTCACATCGTCAGCCCTCCGGAGTTTGAGGAGCTGAAAGCCGACCCCGAACAGGTCAAGCAGCTCTTCACCAAGCTCATGGTGGAGAGGGTGCAGGAGTGGGTCTCGCTGGCGAAGGAGCGGCTTGGCAGGACCGATGTGAGGTGCTACATTTCTCCGGGCAACGACGACCTCTTCGACATCGACCCGGTGCTCAGCTCTTCTGACTACATCGTCAATCCCGAGGAGCGGGTCGTAGAGGTTGACCCCGGGCACGAGATGATAACCCTCGGGACCACGAACCACACGCCCTGGAACAGCCCAAGAGAGGTTGACGAGGACGTCCTCGCAAAGAAGATCTTGGACATGGCCGACAAGGTGCGGAGGATGGGCTCCGCGATCTTCAACATACACGTCCCCCCGATAGACACCCCCATCGACAAGGCACCGCGCATCGACGAGAACCTCAAGATAGTCGTGAAGGCTGGGAACGTGGAGATGACGTCGGCGGGAAGCACGGCCTGCAGGGCGGCCATCACAAAGTATCAGCCGATGTTGGGGCTGCACGGGCACATCCACGAGTCTCGAGGGGTCGCCAAGCTGGGAAGGACGCTCTGCGCCAACCCTGGGAGCGAGTACGCCGAGGGGATACTCCGTGGCTTCCTGGCTGACCTGGATGGAGACAGGATAAAGTCATACCTGCTGACATCAGGCTGACTCAGTCGAGGGAGCCGACGACGAGCTGCTCGTCAGCCTCCGGAAGCTCGTACCAGGTCTTCCTCTCTCCAACCCGCGCCCTCATCTTCCAGGCGAGACTCTTCGGCTCCTTCTCTATCATCTCGGCGAGCCTTCCTATCCTCGCCTTCGCCGTCTCCATCTCCGGCGAGGTCAGACCGTAGATGTCGATCGAAGCCTCGAGCCGCTCTAGGTTCATCGTGAAGGTCTTGTACGCTCCCCAGTCATTGGAGCAGAGCCGCGCCAGGTAATGCCCGTTTATCGTCTCTCCGTCTCCCGGCCCGACGTCGTGGTCCAGCAAGAGGGTCGTCGAGTCACGGAAGTCCTTCTCGTTGATCTGGACGATCTGGAGCTTGGTCGCGAGCAGGTCCGCCAGGGGGAGGGTGAGCGGCTCAAGGTCGAGCCTTTCGCCGAAGTTGAACTTGTGGCACATCTCGAAGACGTCGAGGAAGACGTCGGCCCGCCGCTCGTTGGTCAGGTCGTTGAAGATCAGCCTCTTGCCCCCCATCATGGCGTTGAACCTCGCCCGCGGCCGGTATCCCATCTCGACGAAGAAATCGGCGATCGCTCTCGACTGCTTCTCGTGGCCGACGAAGTCCAGGTCGGCGTAACTGCGCCGGAGGCCTTCCCTGCTCGCGGAGGGGCACCTGATCGCCACCGCGACGCCTCCGATGAGCTTCAGGACGACCCCCTCCTCCGAGGAGGCCTTGAGCAGCCTCCTGGCCTCGTCCTGCGGCCTAGCGACCGGTGTCAACTCATCGGACGCCGTGGGCCGTCTTCCTCTTTAGCATTCTCGGGGTTTGCGACGAAACCGGCGGCCTGAACTGCAGGAAACGCATTGCTCCTTTAGCGAGAAGAGTGGGCGGACGCTGGGATTCGAAACAAAGTATGAGTGGGCCGGAAGGGATGCAATTAATACTTCAAGCGAATCCTACGCGAATCTGGTTCTCCACCTACCACATGCGGCAACGCCTGCCATGGCAAAGAGATCTACGAGAAGGTCCAGACTACGGATGCGGAAATCCTGCGATCACAAGGCCGAGACAACGGGAGGCGGCGTAAACCGAGAGAGGAGGAGACCAGCTGGAATAAGGTCGGCGAAAGTGGATATGCTGCCATCAATGGCGCGTGTGGCTGATTAGGACGGTGTCCTCTCTTCGGCAGACCTGCAGGTCTCGCCGGGTGACATACGCAAGGCGGTTTCTCCACGGTTGGATTGAAGGTCGGCGAGTGCGGGACGAGAAATGCGAGATTGGAAGGCCGTGACTCGCCTCCTGCGGTGGCCGTCTCACGTCTCGGCAGGATTGTTTCACCTTCCTACGGTTGGGGAGTCTGACAAGAAAGATGGGGGAGACTCTAGCAACAACGTTTTAAAAATGCCCGAACCAACGAAGTTGGTTGAGGGTTTCTTCTCGAAGGGTTGTCATCGCGTCACTTGGCCTCCTCATCGCCATGCTTACGTTCTCTGCGCCTTTTGTGTACGCCGTGGGGGTCGTGGCGACTGTCAGCGTCGGAAGCGAACCTTGCGCCGTAGCCTACGACTCCGGCAAGGGTGAGATCTTCGTGGGCATTGATGGTGCCGGCACCCTCTCGGTGATATCCGACACGACAAACGCAGTCGTCGCGACTGTCAGCGTCGGAAGCGTTCCTTGCGCCCTAGCCTACGACTCGGGCAAGGGGGAGGTCTTCGTGGCGAATGATCTTTCCAACACCCTCTCGGTGATATCCGACACGACAAACGCAGTCGTCGCGACTGTCAGCGTCGTCGCCAATCCTTACGCCGTAGCCTACGACTCGGGCAAGGGTGAGGTGTTCGTGGTCGAGTAATTCCAACACGGTCTCCGTGATTTCCGACGCGACGAACTCGGTCGTGGCGACCGTTAACGTCGGAAGCAGTCCTGACGGCGCAGCCTACGACTCGGGCCAGGGGGAGGTCTTCGTGGCGAATTTCGGTTCCAACACAGTCTCGGTGATATCCGACGCCCCCGTGTCCGTACCGGAGTTCCCCATCGCTTGGACGCTGCCTATCGTGTTCCTCGCTGGGGCCTCGATCTACCTGCTCGCGAGACGGATGACAGGACTCAAGGGCATGCCACCGGCGCCGCGAAGCTCCTCGCTCCCGTCGAAGCCGTGACGTAGGTGTGAGGGAGACGGTCCGGAAGGACTTGGGCGTGGGCGCGGGGTATCGCATGGACAAGAGCAAGGTCAGGCCTCTGGCTCTCGAGGAGGAGGGGAAGCCGAGCAAGTGGATCACGCTGTGCGCGCTTCGCGTCCTCAAGAGGGTCGGAGAGTCATGAGAGGGTTTAAGTCGCCAAATCGGGCCTCTTCCTAGGCGTAGTCATATTGTCCGTGAGCAGCCCGAACCCATATGCCTCATACAACTTCAAGGTCGAGTTCTTGGGAATCCAGCAGGCGGCCTTCACGGAGTGCATCCTGCCCGTCGCATCGATCGAGGTGATCGAGTACCGGCAGGGAGCCGACGTCGTGAACAACATCCACAAGCTTCCCGGCCTCGTGAGGTACGGGAACCTCGTCCTCAAGCGGGGACTCGCCAGCTCGATGGCGCTCTGGGACTGGTTCTCCACCTTCGTCACTGGAGAGGGGACGGCGCAGCCGGTCAAGGTGACCCTCCTCGACAGCGGCAGGGTCCCGGTCATCACCTGGGAGTTCTCGAACGCCTGGCCCGTGAAGTACGAGTCGCCGCCCCTCGGAGGAAGGGCGAACGTCCTCGCGATAGAGACCCTGGAGCTGGCGGTCGAGGGGATGAAGATGACGACCGCCCTCTCGCAGGAAACCTAGTCGAAGGGAAAGAGCACGGACCGAGGACCCTCTGCCGCCGGAATCTCCAGCCGGGGAAGGCCCAGGGTCATCCTGGACGTGGAGCTAGAGAGGGGGTTCTTCCACTTCGTCCTAAAGAACATCGGGGACGAGCCCGCCGTCAAGGTCATCACGAAGATAGGAGGGAGAATAATCGGCCCCGACGGGAAGAAGACCATCAACGACCTCAACGTCTTCCGCAGCCTCGAGTTCATCCCCCCTGGGAGGGAGTTCCGCATCCTGGTGGGCTCCGCCGCGGCCTACTTCTCGACGAAGCAGCCGACCAAGTTCACCGCGGTGATCACCTACTCGGACGGAAACAAGAACGGCTACGGCGAGACGATAGCGCACGACCTGTCCATCTACGAGGACCTGCCTCACGCGCTCGAGCGCGATTAGGCAGCTAAATATCGGCGCAGACCCTCGTCCTCGCGAGCGGGATTGATACGGTGGCCTGACAAGTACAAGCCCGAACGGACCGCGGTCCACGCGCGCACCGAACTGGAGATGCCCGTCCCGCCGGAGGCCGTCTGGCCCTGGCTGGTGCGCGCCGAGCTCTGGCCTACCTGGTATCCGGGCTTCACCGACGTCGTGATCGATGGCGGGGGACACGACCTGAAGCCCGGGTCGAGGTTCCGCTGGAAGACCTTCGGAGTCAGGCTCGACTCGAAGGTCGAGGAGTTCGTGGAGTTCGAGCGGATCGCCTGGACGCGCGCTCCACGGGCATCGACGCCTACCACGCCTGGCTCATCGAGAGGCGACCGTCCGGGTGCCGCGTCCTGACCGAGGAGAATCAGAACGGGTGGGTGGCGCGCCTGAACGAAGCGCTCAGGCCG
>Ga0307373_10009423_pt1 | contig 14604 bp, 12 predicted proteins | sample OX2MG_FD_202534 | JGI IMG/M metagenome (GOLD analysis project Ga0307373, IMG submission 202534) | Soil microbial communities from Risofladan, Vaasa, Finland - OX-2 | ecosystem: Environmental > Terrestrial > Soil > Coastal area > Acid sulfate soil | place: Finland: Risofladan, Vaasa | collected... | reverse complement strand
CGATGCCCGAGCCGATGATGTTCCGATACTCCGGCCCCTCGTAGCCGTGGCGGGTGAAGACGTCCAATCGTCGTCAGCCCGCTCCCGGTCGGGGTGGCTGGGGTGCATGGTCCGCGAAGGGACCGACGTCTCGAGCTCCCTCTCCGTTCGGGGTGGTCGCTGAGGAATCCGCCGCCACCGCGGTCCCGAAAGTCATCCTGGTGATGCCCGGACGATGCCGCGGGACCAAGGGCGGAGAATTGCGCTGGACAAGGACCAGGTCAACCGACGAGACCGCGACGATGCGCGTAGGCGACCGCCTGGGAACGGTCCCTGCTGCCCGTCTTCGCGAAAATGCGGTTCACATGGGTCTTGACGGTGGCCTCGCTCACGAAGAGGTCCCCCCCGATCTCGGCATTGGAGCGCCCGGCAGCGATCAGACGGAGGACCTCTGCTTCTCGCTCGGTCAATCCGTCCGGAAGGGGACCACCCCCGATCCCGGTTCGGGGCAAGGTCGCCACGTCGACGAGTCTGGCCTGGACCGCCGGGTCAAGTACGGCTTGGCCTGAGGCGGCGGCCTCGAGGGCACGGCCGATGTGTTCACGGCCGGCGTCCTTGGTGATGTATCCGATCGCTCCCGCCCGCAGCGCCCCGACGATGGACTCGTCGTCGGCATAGGTGGTGAGCACCACCACTTGTGTTCCGGGATGGTCGGCGCGGATGCGCTTGGTGGCCTCGACCCCGTCCACCCGGGGCATGCGCAGGTCCATCAATACGACATCCGGGGACACATCTGCGACCAGATCAACCGCCTCTTGACCGTCGGCGGCGCACCCGACGACCTCGATCCCTGGCATCGCATCCAGCAACGTGGCCAGGCCCTCGCGGACAACCGTCTGGTCATCGACGACGACGACCCTCACACCGGCACCGCCACCTGGACGGTCCAACCAAGCGCGCTGGGCTCGGCGACGACCTGGCCACCCAACAGTTCGATCCGCTCGCGCATTCCTTGCAGGCCAAATCCGCCACCTGTCGTCTGCAACTCGCTTGTGGCGTCGGCGTCAGGGCAGGGACCGTTGGTGACCCGCAGGGTCGTCGACTTCTGGTCGAAGCCGAGGCGAATCGATAGCGGTGCCCCCGGCGCGTGCTTCCGGGCATTGGTGACCGCCTCCTGGGCGGCCCGGTAGAGCGCCAGTCCGGCATCGGGGGTGAGTGGGCGGGGCGAACCGGTCACGGTCAGTTCGGCGCCGTCACGGGCCGCCAGCGATGACAGTTGCTCGGCAAGAGCCACCGGCTCGTCGCGTAGTGCATGCACAGCCTGGCGCGTTTCCTCCAACCCCTGGACGGCGAGCCGACGAGCCCCTTGGACCAGCTGTCTCGCCCGGGGGTCGTCGTCGCCGTTCTCCATGAGGGCGTCAGCCGCGTCCAGCTGGACGGACAGGGCACCCAGTGAATGAGCCAGCACGTCGTGCACCTCGCGTCCGATCCGATTTCGTTCGGCCAACGCTGCCGCTCGATCCCGCTCGGCGTCAGCACGGACCCGCTCGGCCAGGAGTTGCTCGGCCTGATATGTCCGTTCCACGTATTGGCGGCGGCTGGCACCCACCATCAGTCCGACGACCACGGAGACCGCCCCTTCGGCGACCAGGACAGCCGGAGCGCCCACCACCCCCGTGGCCATCGCCAGCCCGACGACTCCGATCGTTCCTACCCCCATCGCCGGTACGCCCTCGAAGGCGATCCCGGCACCGAGCCCGGCGACGGCCATGAAGGTGATGGCGATGGGAGCGAAGGCCGAGAGAGCACCTCCCGACGCAGCCAGGAGGGCGAGGAAGTACCACGTTGTGTGACCCGGAGCTCGAAGCCGGCGGCTGGCCATCCAGCCGATCCAGCCGATCCCGGCGCCCACTGTCAGGACCCACTTCATCGCCTGGTCGGCCACGACACCGTTCGGTGGTGGCTGGTGCGCTGTGGCCCAGAGAAGCGCAGCCAGTCCGGCAAGGCGGGCGACACTGAGCAGGCGCTCTGTTCGCGTCCCCAGCTGGGCTCGAAGTTGGGATGCCAGCCCCATGGGCACAATGATCCCACTTCCCCACTGATCGTGGTGTCTTCGAGTCTCAGGCCGCCACCGGAGGCCGGAGCAGTCCGCCACGCTCGATGACGGCACCTGAGCGGCGGGCCTTGAGGTAGAGGACGCCGGTCCGACTCACCACCTCGGCCATGGCCATCAGGACGAACGCCGCACCCCAGGCCGACCCGGAGGTGATGTGGTGGAGAACGCTGAACCGGGCGACGGCAGCCTGCCCACCGTGCCCCACCCACAGGGCAAAGCCCATCCGGGCTCCGATGCCGGCCACCCACAAGACCCCCGCCACCAGGCCCGCCTTGGCGAAGGCGTTGACCCCGTCGAGCCGGACAGCGGTCACGAGCCCCGCCCCCACCCCAAAGGCGGCGCCCGCGCAGGCCAAGCCGACGATCAGCACCAGGTCGTTGCCGGCGGTCGGGATGGCGTGGAGGAATTGGGAAGCTACGAAGACCGTGGCCACCAGTGGGAACAGCAGACGGGCCCGGGTCACCTTGTGCCCCCGGATCTGGAGGACGACCAATGCGATGAGGCCGATGTTCATGAGGTAATCGCTGATTGTCATGCAGCCAGTGTCTGAAATTGGAGTCCGAGTTGCGTCAGCCCAGGGGTGGATCTGAGGGTGGATCCCCTCTCCACCCTGGTGTACAGCCGACGACTCGTCAGGGGATCACCGGGAGGTTGGGGCACCCTGTGGCCCGGGGCGATCTAGAACGAATCCAAGCACTCAGGGGCGGCCTTGTCCCGCCGGCAGGGCGGCAAGCGCCTTGCCATTCGTCGATCGCGGGACGGATGGATGCTCACCGACATTGAGGACTTCAACGATCTCTGTCGGAACGGTGACCCCCGTGGACGTCTTGTTGTCAATATCGAGTGTCGCTTCGAAATCCATGGGAGACGAACACCGAGCTGGCGTCGCGATGTATTGGGAGCCGCGCCCAGGATTGCGCGTACTCGCCGGAGGCCCGAGCCTACGAGGGGGATAGCAATGGATGCCCTTCGATCTCTCTACGGCGGCACGGTGGGTGGGATACTGTCGGTCGGGCTGCGTTCTATTGCAACCGTTGAGACGGTGCTCGAGGCAGTGCTGTTCTACGATGGGTTTGGGTGCACCGAAGACTCCTGAGAAAATCCCCACCGGGTCCCCGTACCGCCGGTTCGGTGTGGCTATCGGAGCAGCGTTTCCAATCTCGCTGCCATCTCTCTGTAGCGAGTGACCGGTATCAGGTGGATCCCGTCGAAAGCACCCGAATCGTAGATTTCCCGGATGTGATCGCAGGCGACGTCTACTCCCGAGTCCCGATCAAGGTCGAGCTGGTTGATGATCGCTTCCGGTACTGCCAACTCGGGTACGTCCGCCGATAGTTTGCGGGCCATCGAGGAGCTGGGGATCACCATGACACCCGCATAGACCGGACCGTCGAACTCAGCCGATGCTCGCCATCGAAGAAGCTCATCGATCGAGTAGGTGACCTGAGTGAGAAGGAAGTTGGCACTCTGCTTCCAGCTCGGAAGCGGTCGAAGGCCCGTCGCCGCTCCCAGCCTGAACGACCCCACCAGCCCAGAACGCTCGGCGAACTCTTTGGCCTCGGCAATCATCTTCTTGACCGTGAGGTCGTCAGAGCGAGCTCCCGTTTCAGGACGGTCTCCGTAGACGAATAGGAACTCGTTCACTCCGTAGGCGGCTGCCGTAAGCAAATCCCGCTGGAAGCCGAGAACATTTCGGTCACGAGCATTGATGCAGGCGATAGATCGACCGCCCATGAGTCCCACTTCATGCGCAACGGCGATGCTTGATACGGTCGCCCGGCCGATGTGGTTGTCAGGAATCAAAAAGGCACTGGCGACTTGGCTCAGTACGCCAATCTGGTGGCGCACATGCATGACGTCTGGTCGGGTCGCGGGCTCGATCTCACAGATGATTTCGAACTTCCGGCTCGCCATGAGCACAGGATACGCCGGAGTCAGCGAAGGTGCCCCACAGCAAATGGCCATGCCCCGCCCCGACCGGCATGCCGGTGGGCAGTTCCATTACGCGTAAAGACCGGGTGCCCAGCGACCAGGTCGAGTCCCCGGTCTCGTGTATCCATCCAGGAGATCCCGGCGGACAGTGGGCTTAAGAGCCCTCCGGACCACATGCGGTCGACGGGCGCACCCTAGGGGACTGCCCCCTAATGGCGGCCGTAACGATCCTCGAGACGCACAACGTCATCGAGCTCCGTGGTGCTTGCCTCAAGGATGACCGTGTCCTCTAGGGCCGTCATGCGGTGCCGAGTACCAGGGCGGAGATGGACGGCCTCGCCGGGGAGCAGCTCGAATGACTCCAGCGGGGTGTCAGGATCACCCACCTCGAAGAGAAGACGGCCCGACTGAACCGCGATCGTCTCCTCCTTCTGCTCGTGATACTGAAGCGAGAGCGCGTGACCCCTATTGACGTACAGCGCCTTTCCGCAGTACCGACCGTCGACGAGCGCGAAATGTTCTTCGTGTCCCCACGGTTTGTCGACTCGAAGGACGGCGGATACCCACGAAGCCTTGGTCATTCCAATTCCCCCTCAAGAAGCAAGACCAATACTGATCGGTCACAGACTTCAAGTTTTCATCTGGAGCCTAGAGCTTCGAACTAGGCGCGGCCGCGGGCGGCTCACCGAGGACTTTTGACTATCACCGGACAGGCATCGCCCTGCAAACCGGTCGAGCCCGCAGCACTCCCCACCCACAGCACTCCCCCACCCACAGCACTCCCCCACCCACTGCTTCTCCTCCAACGAAACGTGGGCTCCGGAGCCGGCGGGGTCCCGGGGATGCCTGGTTCCAAAGGAACCGACTTTTGGAGCTTCACTTCAGCTTCACAGTCACTGCCGGAACAGCCTGATTCAGCTCAGTGGTACGCAGCTACCGCCTACCCCTCAACAGCAAATGTGGGGCACTTTCGAACATGATGATTTGCCCATGGGGCCACTGGGTGAGCACACTGCGACGTGTCCCTTCGACCGACCCACCCGGAAGCACGGATCGCATTGTGACGGTGGCCGATGTCACCGCCGGCTTGTTCGGTCAGGACGCGGCTGTGGACGTTCCACCTTCGACCGACGACGATCCCCGGGGATCCGAACGACGATGGAGGTGGCTGCGGGTGGCCGGCGCCGTGGTCATGGGGCTCTGGTGCATCGGCTTGGTCGCCTACTCCACGACCATCTACCACCACGACTATCTGGGTGAGGACTTCGCCACCTACAACCAGGCCTGGAGCCTGATCGGCCAGGGCCACCTGAATCCGTACGACACCATCTACCACTTCCCGTTCTTCAAGGGCGACTTCGAGTTGATCGTCTGGCCGTTGGCCCTCATCCATCTGGTGTATCCGGGGTCGGTGGCCCTGCTGTGGATCCAGGACCTGGCTGTGGCCGGCAGCGGTTTCGTGGTCTTCCTCTGGATCGTGGACTACCTGGAGCGGCGCACGGTGCCATGGTGGTCCGCCGCTGGTGTGGCATCGGTGGTGCTCGCAGTGCTGGTGGCCAGCCCGGGCGCCTACCAGATCCTCTTCTCCGACTTCCACATGGAGCCGATCTCCACCTTGTTCGTCCTGTTAGCTGGGCGTGACCTGTGGTCGGGCCGGCACCGGCGGGCGTGGATCTGGGTGGCGATGGCGCTGACGTGTGGCACCTTCGCCGCCATCACCCTGGCCGGGCTGGGCATCTCGGCACTCCTGGCCGGTCGGGAGACCCGGCGCCACGGGGCCCTGGTGGTCGCCGCCGCCATCGGCTGGTTGGCATTGATCTCGATCCTCGGCGCCAGCTCCGGATCGGGCATCACCACCTACGCCCACCTGGTCGGACGGCGGACGCTGTCGGGCCCCACCGGCATCACCATCCTCATCTCCGGCCTGCTCCTCCATCCGACCCGGGTTATCGACCAGCTCCATGGGCGCCTGACCAGCATGTATGTCCTGGTCAAACAGGTCGGTGTGGTCGGGCTGGCCTCCGCTTGGGGATTCGGAGTCCCCATGGTGGTGATGGTCACCAACGCCTTGAGCGCCAACACCGCGCTGATCAATCAGGGGTTCCAGAATGCCGCGGTCTACCCGTTCGTGCTGGTCGGAACGGTCATGGTGCTCGTGTGGGCGGCCCAGCGGCTCCGCTACGGCTGGATCCCCGTGGTTGCCGTGGCGCTCGTGGTGACGGTGCAGGCCCTCACGTACGGCGTGGGGCTGGCGCCCGCCAACGTCCGCTCCGGGATCTCCCAGATCGGCGAGGCCCAAGCGATCCAGATCAGGAGGGTCCTGGCCCTGGCACCGGCTGATGCCGAGGTGATCAGCACCATCAGCATCATGGGGAGGTTCTGCTCCCGACCGTACTGCTACTGGTTCTATCCCAATGGGTCATTCCCCGTGCAGAACCGGGAAGTGGTGTTCGTGTTCGATCCCGCCGCCGAGAACCAGATCCCCGAGGCCAAGGCGGCCGACGACATCGGGGCGATCGCCTTCGTGCGTGATCGCCTCCACGCCCACACCTTGGTCAATGCCAACGGCATCACCGCCCTGGTGTGGCGGCCACCGGCCGGAACGACCAGCATCAAAGTGGCCACACGTCCTTGACAACCAGGGCCGAGGACGCCAGCCGGCGTCATCCCGGTCATGGAGGACCGGGGATCGCCTCCGCCATGATGTTGCCACCGTCGCCGCAGAAGCGGTGCCTGCTTGGGCCGCGAACGTCAAGGTCCCACCTATCACCGGGAAGGTGGCCCTGATCAGTGCAAGGGGTCAGACTTTGCGGCCCAGGCCAAGTCGATGACCGCGGACCCACCCTCGGTGCCAGTCGCCGGTGCGCTCTGGAGCGAGACCCCGGTCTAGGACCAAGCGCCCGCGGTCTCGGCCTTCCGTCCAGCCTCACAGGGGTGGCCCTGAGCCGGCACAGGGCCAGCGGTGACTAGCGGCACGTGCGCTGCCGGGTCTGGTTCCAGATCACCGGGGGCGCAACCCCCGACTGCCGTTGAGCGCTTCCTCCGCTGACAGGCACGATGAAAGCTCAAGGGCAACCCCGAGGCCACGAGCGGGCGCGCTCCAAAACAGACCTTGCGCCGTCGCGCTCTCTAAGATTTGGCCCGTGAGTCCTCTCCACGCATATCAGCAGAGATCTTGGGGGAGACGCATCGGCGTCGCAATTGCGTCCCTGGGAGCACTGGCCATGGCGGGATTCGTGGGATCGCTGGTTGGCCCTCACTTCAAGACCGCATCGACCTCCAGCACGGCGACCACCTCGACACACCCTTCATCAACCACCACGTCGACCGTTGCTCATTCGTCTGTGAAGGTTCTCGTCGCCAACGGCACCAAGGAGCCCAACGCCGGCGCCCACTTCACCCAGCAGCTCCAGCAGGGGGGATGGAGCCTCTCCACTCCGCAGAACGCTACCTCGACGGCATCGACGACGATGATCTACTACGCCCCGTCCCAGCAACAAGCGGCCTCTCTCATCGCTTCCGAGATCGGGGTACCAACCTCGGCGGTCCAAGAGCTGAGCTCGGCCGTACCGGTGGTAACAGCCGCGGGACTGGATGTCGTCGTGGTCATCGGGTCCGATCTCGCCGGCAACGGCTTCCCGGCCACCACGGTTCCGAGCACTTGAGCGCCGCCAACTCTCACGCGTTCCCGGGTAGCAACCACATCGCCTGCTCTTCGCTACGTCGCTGAGCTCCCCGCGGCACCGGTCGCCGATGACAGTGGTGTGTCCCGTCTCGGTGGCCACCGGTTTCGGCGAGTGGGTCGGATTCTCCAGGAGGATGCCGAGGCGCACTCTCGAGGTTCATGTGGGAGACCGCCGCGGAGGTGGCCCGTACCTCCCTCGACACATCGTCCAAAGGACCTGCTGATGGCCCGTGCCGGCGGCAACCGCGTCGTGATGGGTGGCGGGCCTGCTGTCCCCAATCGACAGCCCATGCCGTCAATCGTCAAGAGCATCCCCGGGGATGGGCGCATCAGCACGAATCACGAACCGACGCTCGCAGGCCAAGGTGATTCTGGCCGAATTGGAAGCCGGCCAGCTGGGGACCCGGTACCGGACCGGGCAGGGTCCGCGGCCCGGGCCAACCCCACCGATCTGCGCCCGAACCGGGCATCGGGTAGACCTCCGGCCGGGCGCCGGCGTCGGCGGGATGCGTCGGTAGGAGCGAGGCCGGCGGGCCGGGGATTCGGAGAGCGGCGGCGTGGCCCGAGGGCGGGGCGAACCCACCCCCGGGCACGTCCGGAGTCGACCTCTATGCGGCCGAGCCGTAGAACGGCATGCCCTGGCTGGGTGGACCGAAGGTGAACACGCCACCGTCGGAGGCGACCAACCAGTACCCGTCGTAGGAGTTGTTGGTGAGGCCGGCGATGACCGGCTTGTTCAATGTCATGCCACCGGTGGAGCCGTAGAACGGCGTGTTGAAGTCGAACACGCCACCGTCGGAGGCGACCAGGCGGTAACCACTCCCGTCCGAAACCGGAGCCATGCCGACGACCGGCTCGTTCAAGGTGATGGCTCCGGTCGAACCGTAGAAGGGGGCGTTGAAGGAGAACACCCCGCCGTCGGCTGCCACCAGCCAGTACCCACCCGTCGCCCGGTCCAGGCCCATGCCCACCACCGGCTTGTTGAGGACCAGGTTCCCGGTCGACCCGTGGAAGCCGGCATTACCGAAGGTGAACACACCACCGTCGGAGGCGACCAGGTAGTACCCGAGGCCGTTGAGGGTGGGCGCTGCTCCGACCACCGGCTTGTTCAGCGTGATGTTCCCGGTCGACCCGTAGAAGGGGGCGTTGAAGGAGAACACCCCACCGTCGGCCGCCACCAGCCAGTACCCCCCGGTGTTCCGGTCGACGGCCATGCCGACGATCGGTTGGTTGAGGTGCTGCCCGGTCATGGCCCCGTAGCAGGTGGCCGCGCCGAACACGGCCACGTCGCCCTGGCTGTCGACCTCGTAGTAGCCGGTTCCGTCATCCAGGGCCGCCGAACCCACCACCGAACCTGCCGGCAGGTGGGTCATGCAGTTGGTCTGGACCGGACCCGGTGTTGGCGAGCTCCCACCCGGGAGGGTCTGGAACCAGAGGTAGGCGTTGGTCGGCACCTCGGGCGCCCCGGGGACGCCAATTCCGCTGCCCGCTACCGTCTCTTGGGCCTTCACGGCGTTGTAGCTCTTGGCACTCTCGACGGTGGCGAGGCCCTGGGCCGACGTCACCGGGATGACGATGACGTTCCACCACTCGGGCTGATCGCCGTTGCGTGTGGTCAGGATGTGGTCGTGGCCGGGGAGGGCCACATTGGTCAGGGACGAAGCGGAGGCACCGAGCGTCGAGGCAAGCCGCGACAGGTCGATGGTGGCCGGATGGTCGATACAGGTGATGGCACTCGAGCACTGGTTGTAGGTCACCGGTGGGCTCTTGTACAGGGGCACCGGGATGTACAGCGGGTCGATGTTTCCGTTGGTCACCGTGGGGGACGGCGGTGTCCGGTCGGCCACACCCGGTGGAACCTGATTGGGCGCGGCACCAGCCTCACAGCCCGACGACGAGGCCGCCGACACGGAGGTGTCACAGAAGTACTGCTCCGTGTAGAGCGCCTCCACGTCCTGGCCGTCGATCCAGTCCCGGCTGATGCCGATGTTCTGGCACAGCGGGGCCGTGGCGCCACAGTCGTTCTTCAGGTTGTTGAAGGTGGTTCCGGGCTCGGTCTGGTTCACCGTCGGCGACGGGTCCGGGGCCGTGGCCACGGCCGGACCCGGGGGTGCGGTAGCGGTCAGGTTGGCGGCCATCGATGCGGACAGGGTCCCGGGCAGCACCTGGAAGAACAAGAATGCGTTGGTCGGTGCGGTGATGGCCTTGCTGGCCGCCACGGCCGCCTCGATACCGCCGACACTGGTCAGGGTGTTGAAGGTGGCCGGGTCGGTGGTGGCCACGACCTCCACGTTCCACCACTCCGGATTGCCGCTGTTTCGGGTGCCCACGACGTGGTCGTGTGCCGGGATGGGCACGTTTCGGACGCTGGCCATCGACGGGGAGCCCGGCAGGGCGCCGGCGATCCGCGACAGGTCGATGGTCGGTGGGTGGTCGATGCAGGTCGCCGTGGCCACGCACTGGGTGGCCGGCGGGTTGGCGAACAGGGGTACCGGGATGTACAGCGTGTCGCCGTGGGTGGTGTTCCCGAGTGACGTGCCCGTGCCTCCCGCCGAAGCCGCGCTCGGGGTGGGCGACGGACCGGCTCCAACCTCGCAACCGGTGGTGGCTGCAGACGAGACGTTGGCATCGCAGTAGAAGTTCTCGCTGTAGAGGAGGTCCACGTTGGTCCCGTTGTAGTAGCCGTTGGACTCGCCGACCTGGCCACAGCTGGGGGCGTCGTTGCCGCAGTTGTACTGCAGGGGATCGATGGTGGTCCCGTTGTCACCATTCGGAAGGGAATGTGCCGGGACGGAGCCGCCATGGGTGGAGGCCGAAGCGAAACTCGCCGGAACGGACAGCCCGAGCAGTACCGCGGCCAGAGAGGCCAGCAGCACGACTGCAGTTCGTCCCCGCCAGCGTGAGGGTTGAGGGTCTGGATGCAATGGATTCACCTTCCGGTTGGTTCCTGTAGGGCCAATGAGCGTCGGCGTGTTGCGGTCCCCCGAAGGGATGGTCGCCATGTCGGTTCCCTGCCCACGAGCGCCGATTCCGAAACTGAAGGAAAGGAGCTCGATCGAAGGGCCACTGCTGGTCTTCGGACCACTGCCCATTACCGGATGAGGACTGGTCCACATTTTCTTCGGCGGGCGGAACCGGTCTCGGGTTCTGCATCGGGAGCGATGGGGAACGACCCACAGCCGGAGGGCCAGGAGCACGAAGAGGGGTCCGGCGTTGAGATCGGTGGACTTTCCGCTGGTGGGCACTCCGAAGCCCTGGCCGAGGGCCCAGTAGCCCAGCGAGAGGATCACGCCGGTCAGCAGGGCAGCCCGAAAGAGAGCCGGAACGAACACCCCGAGCCCGATCAGGGCCGACAGCACGGCCAGCCCGATGGCGATGCCCAGTCCGTGGCCCTCGGCCCAATGGCCCGTCGACCGCTGCCAGGGGGCGAGCCACCCGTAGGACGCGCCGAGCAACCCATCGTGGACCGTGTCGGCCGAACGATTGGCGGGCGTGAGCCAAAGGGCCGCCGCCAGCAACCACACGGCCGCCCACACCAACCGTGCCCCAGATTGCCCCGGGTCGCCAGGCAGATCCCCGGGTTTCGGACCGGCGGGAGGCTCATCTGCCTGCCGCCGGCCGGACGGCCACACCAGCACCCCGACCAGGGCGTAGAGGATGACGGCCCCGGGCGCTCCGGTCAGGGGCGAGGAGGTCCCGGTCAGGAGGGCACCGAACCCTTCCCCGAACCACCAGACACCCATCGCCCATCCGACTGATGCCACCAGCGCCGGCTTGACCGTACGGCGGAAGAGGAGGCCGAGGCCGATCAGAGTCTGCACCGTGGCGCACGCCGCGTTGAGGAGCACGCCCTGATGCTCGAGGAGGTGCAGCGACCAGGTCATCGGGCCGCCGACCCAGTGGGGTTGTCCCTTGACGGCGGGCGAGATCACCTGGGCGGCAAACCCTTTCGAGAACATGAACGGCTGGAATTGAAGTGCGCCCGCCACAATCCAGATCAGTCCTAGGATCACCTGGATCGTCCTTACATTCAGCCGCCCAAGGTGCAGAGGGGATCGGTCCGGTTCGACGGTCGCCAACCTCGGCTGCCGCCACCTGGGGGCCGCTGCTTGGGGCATCGCTGCGAGATTCAGGATTGCGGGAATTGGGCTCACCTCCAGACTTACTTCGGAACGAACTCCAGGTCGGATGGCGCCGGGCCCGATCGATTTCGGAGCCGTGATGCTGCCTGTTCTCCGGTCCGGAATCGAAGACCGAGTGTGGCGAGTCAGGCCCATGGCCGGGATGGGCGAATCAGCCCAGCTGGGGGTGACCCGACGGCATCCGACAATTCAACGCGTCCATGCCACGAGGCGAAACTCGGATCTCCTTCCGTACACGATCTCCGGGAGACTACGTGCGCAGGTCCGAACAATCACTCTGCTTCCACCGGCGACGACGGTGCAGTGTCGGAGTTGCCGGTCGTGTGGCCCCGGATCACGGACAGATCGCTCTGTCTTCCCTAGGTCGACTGAATCGTGACGCGGTGGACATCCATCCCGGTTCGATCCGCTTTGCGTCTGGGCTTCGTGCCGAGTCTCGGGGGTGCCACCAGAGGGATGGGCTGTGCGAAGGTTGCGCCAATGTCCACACTGCTTTCCGTACGGACCCGGAGACCTCCGCTCGCTCCTTGGGGCGACCGTGCGATCGCCCCGGACCTCACACGTTCGGTATCCTTTCCGGACCGGATGTGCAGTCGTGCGATCCGCGAAGAACTCGACCCCGACGAGATTGACTTGTCGCGGATGAACAGATCTGGCTGGTGACTGACGTTGCGTGAAATTGGTGCGAGAGGCGTGAGTCCGAGGAGGGAGCGTCTGCGCAGTACTCGGGCCGGAGTGCGCGTTGCCACGGCTGCGTTCCTGGGCGTGATCGTGGGGGTCATCGCATCCGTGTTCACCATCTGGCAAGCGGCGATGCTCATCGGTTGGGACGCAAGTGCTCTCTGTCTTCTCATTTGGATCTGGAGTTCCGTCGCGAGGTTTAATGCCCAGGAGAGTAAGGCTCACGCCAGCAGAGAAGACACAAGTGTCCGCCAATCCGAACTCATTGTCCTTTCTTCGGGGGTCGCCCTGCTCGCGGCCGTGGGATTGGTTCTCATCAGGGCCGGACATGCCGCTGGAGGAACGAAGGCATACCTGATCGCCTTAGGGATAATGAGCGTGGCGCTGACGTGGGGCCTGGTGCACACCGTGTTCACGTTGCGCTACGCCCGTACCTTCTATGCCCGTCCCGTCGGAGGTATCGATTTCAATGAGGAAGATCCTCCTACGTATCTGGACTTCGCCTACTTGGCCTTGACCATTGGGATGACGTTTCAGGTTTCCGACACGAACCTCACGACCAAAGATATTCGTCGGATTGCTCTCGCCCACGCGCTGCTCTCCTACTTGTACGGAGCGGTGATTGTCGCCCTGGTCATCAATGTGGTCTCAAGTCTCCTCCACTGATCGGGTCGAAAGTCCCGTTGAGCTCGGTGGGCTCGGCCCGCTGGGTGCCATTGGCATGGGTCTCGGGGAGACTCCAGCCTATTGCCTCTACACCAGGTGGATCTCCACTCAGTTCCTGAGGACGAGTTTGGCAGGCCACTCCCGGGGTAGTGTTCCGTGCGTGGCCCACTTCTGGATTGAGTTGCACTGCGCGTTTCACCGACGGTCACGGAGGCATGGCAATTCGGTTGTCGGCTGACGACAGACCGATCCGACGAGATCGACGGACTCTCCCGTCTCGATGGAAATCTTGGTCGCAGCGGGACAGGATCGTTCCGAAGACTCAGCAGCTGTCCCTGAGCAGTCGCTTGCTCTACCGCATCGACCATTACAGTTCGTTGCCATCCGCCGTAGTAGTCGTTGGGGTGGCGTTGGCCGGAGCGATCGGAGTGGGGGCGGCGCTCGGTTTCTCAGCGGGTTGGATTGCGGCATTCGAAGTAGGGACCTCATTCGTGACGCTGATGATGGTGCTCGTGATCCAGCACACTCAGGGTCGGGAACAAGCGGCCACGCAGCGAAAGTTGGATGAACTACTCCGCGCGCTCCCTGGTGCGGAGAGCGGGCTCATGATGCTGGAGGAAGCATCCGACGATACGATCAGAGGCGTCGAAGAGGACCAACGGTCCTACCGGGACGTGCTTGACAATGGCCTCTCCTAAGGGAGGAACGTCAAACCAGGAGATCCTCGGCCGATTCCTCGCTGTTAACCATTAGATGTACGTATCGTCTCGCCGAACCACATTCCCTCGTCCATCGTCTACTACCGTTCGATGGCGCCGGAACCCAGTTACCAACATTCCAATGAGCGATAGCACCGCCCCGACCACGCCGACGATCATCAGGATGATCCCGACGGTGTGAATATTGATTCCGTGCTGATTGGGACTCACGGTTACCGCGAAGTCGAGTACGGCTCCGACGGTCAATGCGGTGATGCTGGCTACCAATCCACCAACCATTGAGTTTCCTCCCTCTGCAGGTCCTCACCATCAGTACCCAAGACCGGATTGCGGTAAACGTCATTATTCGACAATTGATGGCTCGGCCAAAGTCGTCCGGCGATCTTCGATCGAGAAAACGAAACGGTGGTTAATGGCAAGCACGGAACGTCGCCTGCGTCTCCGCCGAGGGCAGACGCGTACTGGGACCGGATGCTGTCGGCGACTGCGGGGGCCAAGCGCAGGCAGGGGGCCTTGGAGCGTTTAAGGTTATTCGATCAGGAAGCCAAGCGCTACGACCCGGTGCCGGCCGAGATACCCCGACATTGTGATCGATGCGTTGCTCGGTCCGGAACCGTCTCGCCTCGAGGTGCTCGATGTGGGGTGTGGCACCGGAATCGCCCCAAGGCGCTCCTGCGACCGAAT
>Ga0307373_10009422_pt1 | contig 14604 bp, 15 predicted proteins | sample OX2MG_FD_202534 | JGI IMG/M metagenome (GOLD analysis project Ga0307373, IMG submission 202534) | Soil microbial communities from Risofladan, Vaasa, Finland - OX-2 | ecosystem: Environmental > Terrestrial > Soil > Coastal area > Acid sulfate soil | place: Finland: Risofladan, Vaasa | collected... | reverse complement strand
ATCGGGAGTTTTGAGTACACCGCCGCGCGCAACCGTGCGGCGCGCGCCGCGGACGGTTGCGCGGGCGGGTGCGGCTATGATTTTTTCTTGAGTGCCGGCCGCTGCGCGAGAGCGCGGGGGCCGCACACAACAACGAGATGCGATTTTGTCCGGAATGCGGGACGCCGGTTACCCTCGGCGCGAAGTTCTGTGTCGGCTGCGGGACGCCGGTGACGGTGCCCACCGCGGGGGCGGCGGGCGCCGTCACCGGGGCAGCCGCCACGGGCGCGATGCGGGCGGCGCCGTCCGCGCCGGCATCCGGCGCCGCGCCGTCGGGGTCGCACTTCACGCCGGCGTTTGCCGTAGCCTTCGCAGCTTTCCTCGCGGTCGGGCTGGGCGCTGCCGCCTTCATCATGCGCCAGGAGCCGCAACGCGAACGGTCGCTCGCCACCGCGTCCACGCCCGGTGCATCCGGGAATCTGCCCCCTGGCCATCCGGCAGCGATCAAAATTCCCGACGAGGCGCGCAAGTTCATCGACGACCTGAAGGCCAAGGCCGACGCCGCACCCAAGAACATTGCCGCATGGGACCGCTTCGGCGACGCCGCCGAACGCGCCGCGATGTTCGACCCGTCGTATTATCCGAAGGCCGAGGACGCTTATGCTCACGTGCTGAAGCTCGACCCCGACGATCTTGCGGCGCTGCGCGGAGTCGGCAACATCGACTACGACCGCCGCCGCTACGACGAGGCGATCGCCGCCTACGAACATTACCTGAGCCGCAAGCCCGACGACTCTCGCGTGCGCACCGATTTGGGCACGATGTACCTCTCCAGCGGCAATCCCGACGTGGCGATCGTCCAGTACAAAAAGGTAATCGCCGCGCATCCTGATTTCTTCGAGGCGTATTTCAACCTCGGCGTCGCCTATGCCGAACAGGAAAACAAACCCGTGGCGCGCGGATACTTCCTGAAAGCCCGCACGCTCGCGCCCGACGACAAGACCAGGGGCGAGATCGATCAGATGCTCGCGACCATCGGCGCCCCTGGACCGGCAGGCGGGTCCACGGCCGCATCCGGCGCCGGCGCCGCGACGGTTGCGGCCGTCGGCAACGCCACCACGTTTCAGGGCGCATTCGAACAGATGGCGCGCGGGCTCGCGATTGCGGGTCCGAAGGTTCACGGCGTGCAGTGGACCGACGGGAGCCACGCGCGCCTGTTGATGGACAACTTTCCGATGGACCAGATGCCGCCGTTCGCGGCCGCGCGCTTTCTGGGCGATTTGAAGTCGGGCACCGCCGAAACGATGAAATCGCATCACGTGCCGGGGCCGGTCACGGTCGCGATCACCGATGCCGCGAGCAATCGCGTGATGCAGTCGGTGACGGTAACCGCCGCCGATGCATCCGCGGCGGCCGGCGCCGCGGTTTCCGCGACCTCGTCCACCCCTTCGTCCACATCCGCATCTTCCGGGACTTTCCAGGATGCGGTGGCCGCCATGATGCGCAATCTGCCGGTGGCGGGATCCAAAGTCGCCGCGGTGCAGTGGCCCTCGACGATGCGGGCCAAAGTGATGATGGACAACTTTCCGATGGACGCGATGCCGCCGTTCGCGCGCGACAAATTCATCGCGGACATCAAGGCCGGCCTTTCGAGCGCCAAGAGCGCGCACAAGGTCGCCGGCACTGTGACGGTCGATATCGCCGACGCCCAGAGCGGCCGCGTCATGGAATCAGTCAGCCAGTAACAGCCTTGCCGGTCATTGAGATCGTAAGCGGAGATCGTGGCGGGGGATCGTAGCGCTTGCGCTCCACCGGGTGTGGGCAGAAAGTCGGCAGGCGGCAGCGCCGCACAATCAGAAGGCCGGTGCGGAATCAGAGCGATGGTGGTCGAAACCGAGAATCTGCAGGACGATCTGAACCTGGCGCAGCGGTTTCAGCAGATTAACCTGCGCAGGTCTCCACCCAAGCTTGGAGGTCAACCCATGAGCGGCTTCAAGGAATTTCTGCTGCGCGGCAACGTCATCGACATGGCGGTCGGAATCGTGGTCGGCGCCGCCTTCGGCACGGTCGTATCCGCGTTCGTAAAGGACCTGATGACTCCCTTCATCGCCGCGGTCGTGCGCGCGCCCGATTTTTCCAAAATCGCGTTCACGCTCAACCACAGCAAGTTCATGGTCGGCGATTTCGTCAACCAGTTGATCTCCTTCGTCATCGTGGCCACGGCGGTCTATTTCGCGGTCGTGCTGCCCGTGAACAAGCTGATCTCGCGCCTCAGGCCGCCGGCCGCACCGACCACCAAGACCTGTCCGGAGTGCCTGAGCGAGATTCCGATCGGGGCCAAGCGCTGCGCTCATTGCACCGCTACGCTCGCCGCCTGAGCAGGCGCTGGCGCGCCGCGCTTTGCCGTCAATGCAGGGCCCACGGCGGGTCTCCCGATTCCGCCACGCGGCGCAAGTCCTCGAGCCATCCCTGATGGCCCCGCGCGAGCATCCGGCGCAAGTATGCTCGCGCGAGCATCGGCACCCATCCGCTCTGCGTCTCCTCGGTGACCACCCGGCATCCCGCGCCAACCGGCCCGAGCGTCCATCCGTGGTAGGCATAAAGCCCGACCGCGCGCGCGTCCCATCCTAGCTCCCGGTGCGGCTCGAGCACTCGCACGACGCTGCGCACGCGCGTGGCGAAAGTGCGCCACTGGAAGCTGCGGTCAGGGGCCAAATCCGGTCCGCCCTGCCCGTCGGTGTAGCGGAAACTCGCGCAGTTGCCGTACCATTGCGGCCAGCGCTCGCCCCCAATCAGCCATCGCCAGACCCGCTCCGGCGCCGCCGCAATCTCGATCTCATTGCGCGCGTACACGGCGACGCTCCCCGGCTCCATCCCGCTTGGCCATTTCATCGCATTTGCCGCTCCATTGCCTGGTCGCTCGATCCCTGAGCTCAAGGTCTCCGATACCCCCCATAGAATCATTCTCGTCAAAATGTGACAATTGCCGTTTAGACGTATCCGCTAACGGCTAATGGCGCGATCGTCGTCATGACCAAATGGGGGATCTGAAACGATGAGTGGCTCACCGGATCTCGTGCTCATGGGATGGGTGGCGGTCGTAGTCCTGCTCGGACTGATCGTGCTGTTCGGTTCATGGTTCACCGTCGAGCAGCAGGAAGTCGCGATCATCCAGCGCCTGGGAAAATTCCTGCGTATCGCGCGCGCGGGACTCAATTTCAAGATTCCGCTGATCGACCAGGTCGTCGCCAACGTCAACCTGCGCGTCCAGCAACTGACGGTCAAGGTCGAAACCAAAACCCGCGACAATGTCTTCGTCCACGTCACCGTGGCCGTGCAGTTTTCGGTCTTTCCCGACAAGGTCTACCAAGCCTTCTACAGCCTGACCGACGCGACGCCGCAGATCACCGCCTTCGTCTTCGACGTAGTGCGCGCACACGTGCCGAGCCTCGACCTTGACGACGTCTTCCTGAAGAAGGACGAGGTCGCGCTGGCGGTCAAGGGCTCGCTGGGCGCGCAGATGTCCGAGTACGGCTACGACATCCTGACCGCGCTGGTCACCGACATCGATCCCGACGAGCGGGTCAAGGCGGCGATGAACGAGATCAACGCCAACCAGCGCCTGCTCGAGGCCGCCAAGGCCAAGGGCGAGGCCGAGAAGGTGCTCAAAGTAAAACAGGCCGAGGCCGAAGCCGAGAGCAAGGCATTGCAGGGCAACGGAATCGCACGCGAGCGCACCGAGATCGCGCGCGGCCTGCACGACTCGGCCGCGATGTTCCAGCAGGGGTTGCCGGGCGCCACCGTGCAGGAAGCGATGGTCGTGCTGCTGCTGACGCAGTACTTCGACATGCTCAAGGAAGTCGGCGGACGCTCCAACACGATCATGCTGCCGCATTCGCCCGGCGGCCTGAGCGACATCGCCGGCCAGATCCGCAACGCGATAATCGCGGCGCGCCAAGTCCCGGAAACCCCGGAAGTTTCGGTCGATACCGACGGCGGCCCGGCGACGCCTGCGAACGGCGCGTCGACGCCCGCGCCGTCGCACAACAACGCCTGACTCGCGAAACGGAGGGGGGCGACTACTGGTGCGCAATTTCGTGTAGTGAATCCAGGATGTCCTGCGCCGCGAAGGTCAACAGCCCGTAATGGTACGCGGCGGCTACTCCGGCCGCGAAAATCGCGAACATAATCACCGCGAGCGGCGCGCCCGCATACCACGGCGCGCCGGTCGAATGCTCCTGCTGGCCGGGCGGAAGCGTAATCAGGATCGCGACGTCGTCGTGGAGTTCCCGGTAGTAGTCGCGCACTTCGGCGATCAGATGGTTGCGCACTTCGGAAGCATGCGGCAGACCCGTGCCGTTGAAGCGCAGGATTTCATCGAACTGAGCCAGTGCCCGTTCGGCGTGATCGGCCACAATCTTGAGGTAGGCCGACGGCACCTTGGCCAAGTTGCCCCTGCCAAGTCCGCGGAACAGCCCCAGCGTTCTTTCGAAATAAGGAAGTCCGCTGCGAAAGCTGAGGTTTTGCGGCTGCAAATCCTCCCGCACCAGATCGGCGGGCTTAAGCTGGTCGAGCTTTCTGAGGTTCGCCTTCAGACGGGATCTTTCGCTTCGCTCCGAACCGGCCATCAATAGATCACCCCCGCCCCCGAGCAGATTATGCTAGGTAATGTGCGCGGATGTATATAGCTTTTTAATGAATTTTAGTGTCGTGCCTCGTTCGTCTGCCCCGTCTTAAACAGCCAAGTGCTGCTGCTGCTCGCCTGATGATGCCTGTTGAGCGATAAGCGCCTTAGAGCGAGGCAAATCGGCGGTTCTCGTGCGGCCACGGCGGCGAGTCGCGAATCGCGACGAGCACCTGCTCGGGTTCGGCCACGACCTTCCACATCGCCCGATGGCGCTCGTCCATGAAGCGGCGCTCGATCGAGCGTTCGAGCAATTCGATCAGCGGGCGGTAAAAGTCCTCAGTGTTGACGATCACGATCGCGCCGCCAAAAAGCCCCAGACGCTTCCACGTTATCGCCTCGAACAGTTCCTCGAACGTGCCGCATCCGCCGGGCAGCGCGACGACCGCGCCAACCGAATCGATCATCAGCCGTTTGCGCTCGTGCATGTCGTTGACGATGAGCAGTTCGGTGAGCCCGCGATGCGCCCATTCGAGGTCGTGCATGAAAGACGGAATCACACCGATTACGCGGCCGCCCGCGGCCAGCGCCGCGTCCGCCAGATGCCCCATCGAGCCCACGCTGCCACCGCCATAAACGGTGGTGGCGCCGGCGTGCGCCAACTCACGCCCCAGCCGCGCGGCGGCCTGATGGTAAACCGGATCGCATTGACGGCTCGACGCGCAGTAAACACATACTCGCATACTCGCCATGCTTCGATATCGTAGCCGACTTGCTCGGCTTGGCACAGGCCGGTCGGCGCGCCGATGTCATCCGATATGCACAAGTGCCGCTTGTTTGTGTTCCCGCACCGAATTTGCCGCTCATATAGCGGGCGAAAAGTAGCGGACGAAAAGGATCTGACGGGCGAGGCTTGCGTGAAGTTGCAGCAATTTGTTAGATAAAACTTCGATATTCACTTGTTAACGAGGAGAAAATCATCGATGCAACGATTAGCGACTAAAGGGTTGGCGGTAGCTGTTGGATTGCTTTGCGCGTGGGTGATCTTGCTGCCGGCACCAGCGGCGGCGTTTGATAACTCGAGCATCTCGGGTTCCTACGCCTTTCAATTCAACAAATTCGGAACCTGCCCGAATCTCGTGGTGGTCGTCGGGGTGCTCGATTTCGACGGGTCCGGCGGCGTCACCGGCAGCTTCAGCCAGTACGCCAGCGACCGCGGCGGGATGGGTCCCAAACATTCGTCCGGAAGCGTTCTAGGAACGTACACGGTCAGTTCCAATGGAATGGGTACGATGAGCCTGACCTCGCCTAAGGTGGGCACATTGGCCTTCTCGATCGACAGTACCTCAACGTCTGCGGAGCGGATCGAGATGATCAACACGTCCAGCAATTCGTGGAGCTGCGCCATGAGCGGATACGCGATTCAGCAGTAACACGTCGCTCGTGTAGCTTTCATCCAGAGAAGAGCCGGAAAGGATCCGGCTTTTCTTTTTTCTGGTCTGTGAATATCTTACAGCGTCTCTTTCTAGACAAACTCTGCTATGACGGTCTTATTGGCTTGGTACCTTCAACCGTGATAAATCCTGCGCGAGGTCGGATTGCATGGCGCAGCACAAACCGCCGGGGATGCCGCAAAGCAAGTGGCGCGAACTGCTCTGGACCCAGGGCTTGTTCGACCACGAGGAGGCGGTCCGCGAGATCAACAAGCGTTGGAAAGAACCACGCGTGTGCCCGGTGTGCCATCAGAACAACTGGGCGGTCAGCCAGGAGATTGTGCGCCTGTGGACCGCGCGGCTTAAGAACGCCTACCCGTGCGTCAACATGGTGTGCCAGAATTGCGGCCACACGATGCTGTTCAACGCCTCGGTTTTGAATCTGCTGCCGGCGGGCAAAAGCTAAGCGAGCATATGGAACGCTCGGCCATCAACGGAGTCGAACTCGCCTACGAGTTGCGCGGAAGCGGCGCTCCGGTGGTCATGATTCATGGCGCGCAGGGCGACCAGACGATGTTCGCCGGCCTCGCGTCCGCCTGCGCTTCGGGCTTTCGCGTGCTCACATTCGATCAGCGCGGCTCCGGGCTAAGCGACAAGCCTGACATGGACTACAGCATCGCTATGCTGGCCGACGACACCGCCGCCCTGATGGATCATCTGGCCCTGTCTCCCGCGCACGTCATCGGCGTCTCGATGGGCGGGATGATCGCCCAGGAACTGGCGCTGCGCCATCCGGATAAGGTTCGCTCGCTGGTGCTGGGATGCACCACGCCCGGCGGGCCCAAAGAGATTCGCGCCGCAGGCAACGCGCTGGCCGCGGCATATTCGACCGCGCCGATGTCAGCCGAGGATCGCGGCCGGGCGCTCGCCGAGGCGGTCTTCAGTAAAGAGCATCTCGCACGCCATCCGGAAATCATCACGGCGATGATCGAAGCGCGCCGCAATCGGCCGATCGATCCGGTCGCGCTGGGCCATCGGATGAAAGCGCTCCACGAGCACGACACCTACGATCGGCTGGCGCGGATCGACTGTCCGACGCTGGTAATCACCGGCAAGGACGACGCGCTGATTTCGTGGGAGAACTCGCGCCTCCTTGCCGAGCGCATCCCGGGGGCCCGGCTCGTGCTGCTGGAGCCTGCGGGGCACTGTTTCTGGCTCGAGCGGCCCGAGCAGTCACGCGACACGATCCTGCGCTTTCTCCGGGATAGATCGACGCCGGCCTGAGGTTCGACGAAGCGCACGGGTTTTGAAATTGACCCGCGCCTCTCGAACGATTGGCCCCCGCCCGGCCTCCGCGCGGGCCGGCCTCTCGCGGCGGACCGGCGCTACTGATGCGCCTTCAGAAAGGAGCGCACGCGCGCAACGGCCGCGGGCGTGGCGTCGGGCGTCTGCCATTTCACGATTAGCTCGCAGTCAGGCGCCAGGCGCGCGATCTCTTCGGCGATCGGTGCCGGATGATAGAGATCGTTGCCCGCCAGCACCAGCATCGGCGTGCGACACGCGCGCAGGAAGTCCCGCGACACCGAAAAGACGAAGTCGCCGTCGTACATCCGCGCGCGAAAAGCGCCGAGCGTAGCCTCGTTCAACTCGGGGCGAGCCTTCCCAAGCTCGCTCGCCCAGCCGTCGAACATCTGGTGGAAAGCGGTGCGGTTTTCGGGGCTCAGCCCGATCGGGTTTTGCAGCACCGCGGCGCTGACCCGCTCGGGCGCGAGCTTGATCAGCCCCAGGCAGTACGACGACCCGATACAGCCGCCCAACACGTGCGCGCTGCGGGCGCCGAGATGGTCGAGCAGCGCGAGATGGTCGGCGGCGTAAGTCTCCCACCCGTCGGCCGCGCCAATCGGCGCGCGCGAGCGGCCGGCATTGCGCTGGTCCATCGCGATTACGCGGAAATCCTGCGCCAGCTCGGCGGTCGGGTCGAAAGGGCTGCGCCGCCAGAATTCGATGCTCGAGCGCATCCCGCCCGGCGCGAACAACAGCAGCGGATAGCCCGATCCGTATTCCTCGTAATAGAGCGATACGCCTGCGCGCTCGAAAACCGCCATGGCTTCACCTCCCACCGAAAGCTCGATGCGCTTTCAGGATTACGATGGTCAATTGCAGATATGCCCCGTAGCCGTCAATCTCGATCTGTGCTTAGTACATGGGACGCCGGCCGCGATAGCCATACATCGTCACAAAACCGTCTAATTTACTCAAGGCCGCCATCTTCGGCTTATTCTCATCAAGTTAGTATTGCTCAGATTGATTGCCCTGCGCAGAAGTCCTAATGTGACTCGCAATCAAATCCTGCGCGGATCTTTATCTTGGACAATCTGGAACAGCCATTCTTTAGCAGCCACGAATGTAATCTGATGGCGGAAGTTGCACGCCGCCTGCTGCCGAACCTCGAGCGGGTAGCCGAGCGCTGGGCCGACACGATAAAGCTTGACGCGCCGGCCGATAAGCTTGCGGGGATGCGTCAGACGTTGCGCGGGATGACGGTTCCGTTCCTGACCCGATTTTACGAGCAATTGTCCGAACGCAATCCTCACGGCGCGCTCGCGCACTACGAGAGTTTCATCGAGAACATAATTCGCAGTCAGCTCGACGAGCCGGAGGGTCAGCGTGCGACCATCGACGCGCTGTTTGCCGCGGCGCGCACGGTGCGCGTTCTGCTGACGCAGGAGATCGAGCGGGTGCTGGAAGGCGACGAGGGACGGGTCGCGGCGGTGCTGCCGTTCAACCGGTTGTGGAGCGAGGCGGTCGAGTCGACGGGCCGGATTTACGCACGGTTGCGCGAAGGCCACCTGCGCCAGTTGTACGACGACGCGCAGCGGAGCGCCGAGAAGTTGCGCGAGAGCGAAGAGCGCTTCCGCCTCCTGGTCGAAGAAGCCAAGGATTACGCCATATGGATGGCGGATACGGCCGGACGCGTCGCGAGCTGGAACCGCGGCGGCGAGCAACTGACGGGCTACGGCGCCGACGAGATTGTGGGGAAGCATTTCTCGTGTTTTTTTCCACCTCAAGCGCGAGCTGTGGGAAAGCCGGAGGAGGCGATCGAAAGCGCGCGCGTCCACGGCCGTTTCGAGGCCGAACAGTGGTGCCTGCGCAAGGACGGTTCGCGCTTCCTCGCCAACGTGGTAATAACGGCGCTGCGCGACGGGCCGGGCAAACTGCTCGGCTTCTCGATAATTTCCCGCGATACCACCGAGGACAACCGGCGCGAGCTCGAGCTGACCCGGGCCCGCGACGCGGCGCTGGAAGCGTCGCGGCTGAAGTCGGCCTTCGTGGCCAACGTGACCCACGAGATCCATACTCCGCTCAACATCATCCTGGGCTACGCGGACCTGATGGCCGAGCGGCTGGCGGAAGTGGGCGACGCGCACGCGCGCGACTACACCGAGCCGGTGCGCCGCGCGAGCAAACGCCTGCTCGGCACCATCGCCGCGATCCTCGAAATCTCGAAGATCGAATCGGGCGCCTATCGGCTCGATCCGAAGCCCATCGAGCTCGCTGGATTCGTCGAACGGCTGTTGGGAGAATTCACGGTCCTGGCGGCCAAAAAGGGCCTTGCGCTTACCGCCGAGATCGAAGAACCGCGGGCGATCGTGAGATTCGACGAGGGTTGCCTCTCAAACGCACTGACCAACCTGCTGCAGAACGCGATCAAGTTCACCGAGCGGGGCGATGTCGCGGTGCGGCTCCATCGCGACGCGCGCGCGGCGCTGTGCCTGGCGGTGCGCGACACCGGCGTGGGAATCGACGCGGATTATCTGTCGCACATCTTCGAGGCCTTCTCGCAGGAGAACCCCGGCCTCACGCGCAGGTTCGAGGGCGTCGGCCTGGGTCTCTCGCTGGTCAGGAAATATCTCGAACTCAACGGCGCGGAGATCGCGGTCGCGAGCGAAAAGGGCAAGGGTTCGACCTTCACCATTCGCTTCGCGCGTGAGGCCGCCGAAGGGGCCTGACAACGCCGGCCGGCTTCGAGGAAACCTTCGAGACGCTGATCCCGGCCCGGCTGGACCGTCTGCCGTGGAGCGAATTTCACTGGCTGCTGGTGATCGGGCTTGGCATCACCTGGGTGCTCGACGGCCTCGAGGTGACGCTGATGGGCGCGATCAGCGCCGTCCTGCAGCGGCCGGACGTGCTGCGGTTCAGCGCCGCGCAGATCGGCGCGATCGGCTCGGCCTACCTCATCGGCGCGGTGCTCGGCTCCCTGGTCTTCGGCCATCTGACCGATCGCCACGGACGCCGCAAGTTCTTCTTCATCAGTTTGGGCATCTACCTGCTCGGCGTGGGACTGACCGCCTTTTCCTGGAACCTCTGGAGCTTCGCGCTGTTCAGATCCATCACCGGCGCCGGTATCGGCGGCGAGTATTCGGCCGTCAACTCCGCCATCGATGAACTCATCCCGGCCCGATTTCGCGGCCGCGTCGATCTGATGATCAATGGCAGCTTCTGGCTGGGCGCCGCCGTGGGCGCGGCGTCGACGGTGATCCTGCTCAATCCGCGGATTCTGCCGGTCAATCTCGGATGGCGTCTCGGGTTCGGCGCCGGCGCGGTCATCGGGCTGAGCATCCTCTACATGCGCCGCTTCATCCCGGAAAGCCCGCGATGGCTGGTCACGCACGGACAGCGCGAGGAGGCCGAAATAACCGTCGCCGCCATCGAGCGAAGGGTGGCGAGCGAAACCGGCGTGCGGCTCGAGGATCCATCGCCCGATGAGGCGTTGCGGCTGCGCGAGCGGCATCATTTCGGCCTGGCGGCGGTCCTGATGCCGCTGCTGACGGAGTATCGCGCGCGCTCGGTGCTTGGGCTTACCCTGATGGTCGCGCAGGCCTTCGTGTACAACGCAATCTTCTTCACCTACGCGCTCGTGCTCACCCGCTACTACGCGGTGCCGGTCCATAGCACCGGGCTTTACCTGCTTCCGTTCGCGCTCGGGAATTTCCTCGGCCCGGTGGCGCTCGGCCATTTTTTCGACACGCTTGGCCGCCGGCCAATGATTACCGCAACCTTCACGATCGCGGCGCTGCTCCTGATCGCGACCGGATGGCTCTTCGCGCTCGGCGTCCTGACCGCGACGACCCAGGCGATCCTCTGGTCGGTGATGTTCTTCTTCGCCTCGCCCGCGGCGAGTTCGGCCTATCTGACCGTCAGCGAGATTTTTCCGCTCGAGATGCGGGCCTTGGCGATCGCGGTCTTCTATTCCGCCGGCACCGCCGTCGGCGGCGTGGTTGCGCCATGGTTCTTCGGCCGGCTGATCGATTCGCAGTCGCGCACGGAGTTGTTCTGGGGCTATCTCGTCGCCGCCGCCCTGATGCTGGCGGCGGCAGCCACCGAGGCCACGCTCGGCGTCGCCGCGGAGCGGACCAGCCTGGAAAAAATCGCCGCGCCGCTCTCCGCGGCACGCTAGACGCGCGCTTGGTCGGGACGGCCGCGCGGCGGTTACTTGGTCGCCAAAATCAATGGTGAGACGTGCGGCGCCGGTATCGTCGCCACTTTCCTGAAGCCGGCTTCCTTCAGCCACTCGCGATACTCGCGCATCGTGAAGACGTCGCCCGTCGGGGTGTTGATCAGCATGTTGAGGCCGAACAGCAGGGGCAGCGCCGGTCCCGTGCGCTGGTCATTGGGAACGAACTCGCCGATGAGCAACATTCCGCCGTCGCTCAGCGCCTGGCAGGTCCGCTTGAGCAGACGCCTGCTCCAATCCGCCCCCTCGCCGTGGAGGATATGGCCCAGGATGGCCAGGTCGAAGCTTGCCGTTCCAAAGTCGACCTCGCGGAAGTCGCCTTCGAGATAATCGTATCTGTCGGCGACGCCCCATTGCTCGGCATATTGGCGGGCGACCTGCGTGACCGCCGGGTAATCGGCCACCGTCACGCGCGCGCGCTTGAGCGCTTTCGCGAACGGAATCGACCACGCGGCCGCTCCCGCTCCGATATCGAGGATACGCCGGATCCTGCGCCGGGCCGCCGCCGGCAGGCGTTTCACGGTCGCAGCGGCCGCAAGGTAGCTCGCGGGAAAGATGGCGGGGACCAGCTTGGCGAAAAACGCCTGACGCTCCTCGGCCGACGTCCCGGTCTGGAACGGGAGGCCGCTTTTGACCACCTCCGCCAGCATCGACCACGATCCCATCAGCATCTTTCCGATCATCGCCGCGTCGCCCATGTAGAGCGGCTTGCCGCGCACCAGGTGTTCGGCGCTGGCGCGTTGGAGCCGGTAGCTGTGCCCGCTTTTCTTCAGGTACCCCATCGCGCAAAGCGCCTCGAGCAGCCGCCGCGTACCGTGCTCCGAAGCGCCCGCCGCGGCCGCCACCTGTTGCGCGCTGGTTTTCCCCGCCGCGATATGGCTGAAGAGGTCAAGTTCGACCGCGGCCCCCAGGGCCAGGCCATCCCACGCGAAAGTCAGCAGGTCTTCGTACGTTTTCAAGGGCGACGGGCCGGAACCCGAGTGCTTCGGCGGCATTGATAATCACCTCTGCGTTGGGATCGAAAGTGTAACCCTGTGCCAAGCGAACGATCTATCACGCGGCGTTCGGTTACGGCTACCGGAGGGCGAATGCGGGACGGAGCGGCGCTTGTTGGCCGGGGGCGCGGGTGTTAAAGATCAGGGCCGGCCAGCCCGCGCATATCGGCTTGACTCGCGTAACGGCGGACTCGATCGTAAAACGAGGAGGACACGGCCAATGACCAGTACGGTGACCAACAAGGGATTTTCCCACGTCGGGCTTTCCACGCTCGACCTCGACAAGACGCGCGAGTTTTACGAGAAGGTGCTGGGCTTCAAGGTGGTGGTCGCCGACACGATCAAGATCAAGGAAGGCGGAGCGATCCGCCATATCTTCTTCGATACCGGCCGCGATCAGTTGCTGGCCTTCATGGAGCCGCGCGGGATTCCGGGAGTTCCCGTCGAGTACGACGCCGGCATCAATCGCGGGCTCGGCACGCCGGCCGCCTTTTATCATTTCGCCTTCGAGGCCGGGTCCGCCGCCGGGCTCGAAGCCAAGCGCCGGGAACTGATCGACAAGGGCGTGGAGGTGACCGACGTGGTCGACCACGGATGGGCGCATTCGATCTACTTCAAGGATCCCAACGGGATGTCGCTCGAGTACTGCTGCCTCGTACGCAATTTCACCGAGGACGACGCCACCATGCAGGAGCGCTTCGAGATTTCGATCAAGGCGCTCGGTCTCGACACCGCCAACGCCGACGAGATCACCTCGGCCCGCGGTCTGCACGAGCAGCCGAAACATCCACAATAAACGCGGTTCCCGTTGGGGTGGCGCCGTTCCGATTGCACGATGGGAGAGGGTGTCACTGAAGCGGCGTGCGGAACGAACCGGATCATAGGTGCGGCGCCAGGCTGCCGATAGGGGCAGCAGTCGTGCTCGCGCTGTCGCTGGCATGCGCCGGCCGCGCACGCGCCGTCCTTCCCGACGCCGACGCAGGCGCGCCGCGCGCCGCGGTGACCGGCGCGATCGACGGCGCGATCGCCATTCTCCACAATACCCGGATACCGGTTGAACAGCGCCGGCGCGAACTGCGCGCGCTCGCCGAGCGCAACCTCGACCTCGCGAAGATGGCGCAAGGGGTGCTCGGAACGCATTGGACGGAAATGACGCCCGCGCAGCAGCAGGAGTTCGTCCCGCTGTTCGAGGCGTTTATCGAAGTCGCCTACCTCGGCGAAATCCAGGAATACGTCAAGCTGAAAATCGACGTTGGCGCCGAAAAACTCGACGGCGCGGAGCGTGCGCGAGTCGACGCCTCGGTACTGCAGCCGGGCGAAGACCCGATCGAAATCACATTTATGCTCGAGCGCACGCCGCGCGGCTGGCTGATGTACGACGTCGTGGTCGATGACATCGGCATGGTTGAAAATTACCGCGCGCAGTTCGATCGTGTGATTCGTACTCGAGGACTGTCTCGTCTGGAAGCCGAGCTCAGGATAAAGCAGGCAAAACTTAACGCGATGCTCGGCGAGTAGCGTTCGACCGCACACGTGCCGGCGTCTCGCTTCGATCGCAAAGGGACCTACGGGGCCAAAACTCGGGGGGCCGGGCGTTAGCCCGGCCCCCCGCCGCTCCACATCCACAACCCCGCCCCACACTTCTCAAGCGAGGCTGCTGCTCCTCATCATCATCCTCACCCATGCCTCCGCGCGCCGCCCGCTCGATTCAAGAACGACCCCGTCAAGGAGTCTCCACCCGCCGCCGCGCATCCCCACCGATCAATCCCGCCCGACCGCCCCGCCATGGCTTTGCCAACCGTCCCCCTCACCCGCACCTTTTTCGCCAATCCTCGCGACGCCGCTCCGATGTCGGCTTCGCCAGCTATACCCTCACCCGCACCCCCTTGAGGGGGAGCGGGCATTAAAAAGAAATCTTGCGGACGACCGCGTCACGAGCATCCGCTGGTCGCGCCGCAATTGAGGCACTTGTAACAGGTCCCGTTACGCACCATCAGGCATCCGCAATCCGGACACGGCGGCGCGTCGGCCTGATTGATGAACGCCTGGCGCGTGCGT
>Ga0307373_10009419_pt1 | contig 14611 bp, 10 predicted proteins | sample OX2MG_FD_202534 | JGI IMG/M metagenome (GOLD analysis project Ga0307373, IMG submission 202534) | Soil microbial communities from Risofladan, Vaasa, Finland - OX-2 | ecosystem: Environmental > Terrestrial > Soil > Coastal area > Acid sulfate soil | place: Finland: Risofladan, Vaasa | collected... | reverse complement strand
GATGTGCCCCAGGTACATCACGGCCACGCGGTCGCTGATGTGGCGCACCACGGAGAGGTCGTGCGCGATGAACAGGTACGTCAGGTTGAACTGATCCTGCAGATCCTGCAAAAGGTTGATGATCTGTGCCTGGATGGAGACATCGAGCGCCGACACAGGCTCGTCGCACACGATGAAATCCGGCTCGACCGCGAGCGCCCGCGCGATACCGATGCGCTGCCGCTGCCCGCCCGAAAACTCATGTGGAAAGCGATTGGCAAAGTAGGGGTTCAGCCCAACCGTCTGGAGCAGGTTCTGGACCTTCTCCTTTTTCTCCTTCCCGCTGGCGAGCTTATGGATGGTGATCGGCTCGCTAATGATGCTGCCAACCGACATGCGCGGGTTCAGGCTCGCGTATGGGTCCTGGAAGATCATCTGCATCTTGCGGCGGAAGCGCCGCAACTCGCGACCCTTGATCTTGGTGAGGTCCGTGCCTTCAAAATCTACCTCACCGGCCGTCGGACGGGTGAGCTGCAGGACGGCCTTGCCGGTCGTGCTCTTGCCGCACCCGGATTCACCAACCAGTCCAAGGGTCTCGCCGCGTTTGACCTGGAAGCTGACGCCATCGACGGCCCGGACGTCGGCGACTTTGCGCTGAAAGATGAGGCCGGCCGTCACCGGGAAGTACACCTGGAGGTCTTTTACTTCGACCAGGGTCTCTCCGATAGTGCCGACCCTCTGGCGGGCTGAGGAGCTAACCTGCTGCGCCAACTGCGACCTCCCTGTGCACGCGGTCCGATTCCCAGCACGCGGCGTAGTGTTTTTCGCCCACGAGTTTGAAGGGCGGGTACTCTTCCCGGCAATGATCGACGCGCCAGGCGCAACGGGGGTAGAACGGGCACCCGGCGGGCAGGTGTGCAAGGTCCGGCGGCAGCCCTTCAATAGGTACCAGCTTTTCCTTGCGGGTCTCATCGAGCCGCGGCACCGAATTAAGCAGGCCCACGGTGTAAGGGTGTTTCGGGTTGCCATAGAGCTCGTGGGCGCTGGCGGTTTCGATAACCCGCCCGGCGTACATCACGTTCACCCGGTCGGCATAGCGCGCCACCACGCCGAGGTTGTGCGTGATGATGATCACGGCCGTGCCGAATTCCCTGCTCAGGCGGCTCATCACTTCCAGGATCTGCGCCTGGATGGTGACATCGAGCGCGGTTGTCGGCTCATCCGCCAGCAGCAGCTTCGGGTTGCAACTCATGGCCATCGCGATCATCACGCGCTGGCGCATGCCCCCGGAGAACTGGTGCGGAAAGTCGTCCAGACGGCCCTTCGCCTCGGGGATGCCCACCATCTCCAGCAGCTCCGCCGCACGATCCCGAGCGCCTTTGCCATGCAGATTCATGTGCAACTCGAGCGCTTCGGTCATCTGGCGGCCGATGGTCAGCACCGGATTCAGAGAAGTCATCGGCTCCTGGAAGACCATCGCGATGTCGTTGCCGCGAATCTTGCGAATCTCGTCTTCATCCAGCTTCAGGATGTCCCGGCCCTGGAAGATGATCTCGCCGGAGACGATCTTGCCCGGAGGCTGTGGGATCAGGCGCAGGATGGAGAGCGCTGAAACGCTCTTGCCACAGCCCGATTCACCCACGAGCCCGAGCGTCTCCCCTTCTTCTACGACATAGGAGGTTCCATCGACGGCCTTCACCGTCCCCTCTTGCGTGTAGAAGTACGTACGCAGGTCTTTGACTTCGAGTAGCGCCATCGCTTCTCCTTCTTCCGTCCCCGGCCACCCGGAGCGCTATGGGATATTCCCGTTTCGAGTGCTATGGGGAAGAGGAGACTCGAACTCCCACGCCTTTCGGCACATGATCCTAAGTCATGCTCGTCTGCCAGTTCCGACACTTCCCCACGAGTGCACCGATTGCCCGCAAATGGGCGGGCCATTGGCTGCGGAACAGGTTTTGGTGAGCCGCGAAGGACTTGAACCTTCAACCTAGTGATTAAGAGTCACTTGCTCTGCCAATTGAGCTAGCGGCCCGCCGAGCGACGCGCGGGAGTATACCATGAGGGGGTTGGCGTACAGCAACCCACCTGCTCACTACCCTAACCCAACTCAACTCTCGACGCACGGCGGCACGTGCACCGGCGGCACACGACAGCCGCCATCCGCCCCGCATCTTTCCGACGGCGGCGCAGCCGGCCGGTCAGGCAGCCATGTGTGGTACATCGGCCCGCAGCTCGAGTAGCCGGGTCCGAAGGCGAATGAGCACGGGCGCGCTCAGATTCGAAAAAGCAGGGCCACCGAGCGTTTCGACTATGCTGACCGCGTCGTCCACGGCCGCCTGATAGCCCGCGAGCCAGGCTGCGTGTGCTCTTTGCGAATCCCGAGCGAAGTGATGTTTGTCCATACATTCGGTATCGGCGCTCCCCGCTCTTGTGTATAGGCCCCCGCGCGAAATGTCATTCGTCACGAGCTCGCAACCTCGCTCACCGTGCGTCCACTCAAATGTCAGCCAACTTCCGCCGACGTAGTCAGTAGGGGCCGGGAGGTGAGCACCAAGTGGATGAGAAGCTGGCCGCAGCCCAAGAAGCATCGTCATCGGCCGGTCAGCGCCGGCGTCCCCGCCCGCGCGCCACACAGGCGGAAGCGGCCGTCGTAGTGGAGATCAGCGAAGGGCGCGCCCGCCGCGTCGTCGCAGCTGCACCCAAGCCCGGTTTGCAGGCCGAGGTCGCTGCCGCCCTCGTCTTCGAAATGGGAATCGATTCCTTCTTCGGCGCTTCACATGCGATGCGCCCGAACGGGCCTCGGCACACCCATTCCTTCCGCGTTCAGGCGTCGTTCATCACTGATCAACTGGATTCCCACGGCATGACCGTCGGCTTTCGGGAGGTCTCGAACCTGCTCGATGCCGAAGCGAGGCGATTCGCCAGCCAATACCTCAACGAGGTGGAGCCGTTCACCGAGATCGAGCCAACCGGTGAGAACCTTGCCGCTGTCATCCATCAAAACCTCCTGACATCCCTCGCCGAGATGCTCCCGGACGGCCCGCAACTGGTGGCCGTCACACTCTGGGAGAACCCCACGAGCTTTGTGCGCGTGGGCCGCCGGAGGGCGGCGTGAAACGCCGGCTGCAACGCGTAGTAGCGGCCATCACGCTGGCAGCCGCCGTGACCCTCGGGAGCACCGCTGTCGCATCGGCCCAACCTGCGCCCGGGGTGCCCATCACATTCCTCGTGGCAACCTGTCCGGCGAGCTCCGCGATGTACCGCGCTGTCACCTCCGGTGCCGACCCGCGCTCCTCCGACAACGGCAGTCCCGCTTCGGTCCCCTCTGACATCACCGCCTACGGCTGCACGCAAACATCGGGCGCCTACTCCCTTGCTATGCTCGGCGGCTCGACCGCCGGCGGCACGTTCACCGACGCAGCGCTCACCCATGCCGCCAATCCCGGCACGGCAGGTATCGCCCCTGGCCAGTCCTACTATGCCCGCTCCGGGCAGCCCGCTGCGCGCCAGTTCTTCGTCCCTCAGTTCCCGGTGACGGGGACGAACTGGCCCGGCCTGCCATACCTCGACCTCCAATGCGGCACTGACGGAGTCCACAACGACAATGGCGACGGCATCGGTTGGGGGCCGCAAGCGATCACCTCCCAGCAATATTGCATCCTCTATGTCGCCCCGGCGGCCGCCAGTCCATCGCCCTCCGCGACGACCACGCCATCGTCCACCGCGACCGCGACGGCGACTGCCACGTCCACCACCACGCCCGCGCAGCAGCAGGCCGCCGCCGCCAGTCCATCGCCCACCGCGACGGCGACTGCCACGTCCACCGCCACGCCCGCGCACCAGCAGGCCGCAGCCGCCGCCAGTTCGACCGCCGCCACGCCCACGCCATCTCCCGCGCGGATCATCGTCCACGAGGAAATCGGCACCATCGACAAGCGGGGCAAGCTGACGTGGAAGGCGGCGCCGGCGAGCAACACCTGGACGTTCGTGGTCACCGATGCGAGTGGCACAATCGTTCAGACGCTAGACAATAACAAAACCACCACTGTCCCAAGCGGTGGCTACTCCCTGGGCGAGCAGATGACGGCGGCCCAACAGGCGGCCTATTCGCTTACGAGCGTCGAGGTTTCATCCGGCGGTGCGAAAGAGTGCAACAACGGCCCTCAACTCTCCCAGGCGTTGCTCCCTCTCAACGGCCCGGCGTTCGCGCAAGTTGGCAACGGCACGGTCCACATCTGCGCTTTCAACGAGGCACGTCCCACTGATCCCCCGAAAATCGACAAGACATTTGTCAGCGCCACGGCCAACACGGTGACCTGGAAGCTTCAGCCGTCCGCCCCGGCCGATCTTCTCGTGTGGGATGCCCAGGCGGCTACTTGCCGAGCGTTTGGCGCGGCGAGCTGTGGCGACATCGTCCAGAGCGGCGGCCGCGGCTCGTTTTCTGCTACTGGCCAGGGGCAATACCTCCTCGTAACTCAGAAGTACGTCAAGCGCGGCGACAATTGTCAGGTCGATAACACCGCCCAATGGGCGCCCGCCGACCGCCCAGCCGCGAAGACCAGCGTGAAAGCGAGCTACAAGTGTTCCGGCACGCCCGCGCTCGGCTGGCCATTGCTGGCTGTCAGCTTCATGGCCGCCGTGGGCGTCGCATGGTTCGTCCGGAAGCGGACGGCGCAATGACGCCACTGATCATCGTGGCACTGGCTGCCGTGGCCTGGGCGGTTGTCGTCCGGTTCTTTTGGAAGTCCGGGGCCTGGCTGCCCTACTACCTCCTCGGCAGCGCCGGCGGTGCCGTGCTCATCGTTGTGATCTCGCGGATCCTGCCCATCCAGGACCAGTTGCAGGCATTTACAGCACAGGCCACGCACTTCGCCTCAGGCGCCATCGGCGTCGAGACGAGCACCGCCCACCTGAGCCCCGGCAACCTCCTCGTGGTGAGCTTCGCGCACGCGCACCAGTGGACGAACATGACGATCGGCATCGAGTGTTCGGGATTGCTCGAAGGTTCCGCCCTGGTCGGCCTTGTCGCCTTCTTCCCGGCCTATTCGCTGAAGCACAGGGCCGGCATCATCGCCGTCGCGCTCGTCGCGACCTTGATCGCCAATGTGCTGCGCGTGGTCATCATAGTCGGCATGGTGGCCTACGCCGGCCAGGCGTGGCTGGAATTCGCCCACGTCGTGCTCGGCCGCGCCGTCTTCTTTGCCCTCGCCATCGGGATCTACTGGTTCGCCATCACGCGCCCCACCCTGCGCGTGGTCGGAGAGCGTATGCGAGGCCAGGCATGAGCGCCACCGGCTGGCTCGGCGCGACGGCGTTCTGGGGTGTGTGGCTCATCGTCCCGATCGTCATCGATGGCTGGGTCGCTGCTCGCTATCTCGTTGCGGTCATCCGCGGCAAGGCTCAGCGCCTGCCCATCCGCCCCGTCACCCGCGCACCGGCCGGCATGTGGCCGCGCGTCACCGTGCTCGTACCCGTCTACAACAGCGAAAGCAACTTGAAAGCGTGCATCGACTCCATCAAGTGCCAGAGCTACCCCGCCGACCGCTTTGAAATCTTGCTCATCGACAACGGCAGTCACGACGACTCATACCGCGTGTTCTGCGAAGAACAGCAGCGGGACTTCGCAGGCTCCATCCACTGGCTCTCCACGTTTCACCAGGGTAAGTCTTGGGCCCTGAACGTCGGCATCCACCACGCTATCGGCGCCTACGTCATTAACCTCGACTCAGACGTAACTCTCCATCCAGACGCCATCTGTAATCTGGTTGCCGCCTTCGAGACAGACCCCGACCTCGTCGCTGCAACCGGTGCGGTCGAGATAGAGCCGGCTGCGCACGATAGCGGCTTCATGCGCGTGCTCCATGAATGCGAGTTCCAGGAGTACTACTTCGGCTTCAACGTTGGGCGCCGCTTCGAATCGCAGGCGAAGTCCCTGTTCACGCTCGCCGGTGCCTTCAGCGCTTTCCGCAAGGAAGTGCTCCTCCAGACCCACCTCTACGACACCTCGACCGTGGGCGAAGATACCTTCATGACCTTCGAGATGCAGGAGGCACACCCCGGCAAGAGAGTCTCTGTCGTGCCGAGCGCCGTCTGCTACACCGAACCCATCCCGAGCTTCAAGGCGCTCTATTCCCAGCGCGTGCGCTGGCAGCGGGGCGAAATTGAAGTCATCGCGGCGCACCCGGCGCTGGCGAAACGGGGGCTCTTCCACCGCGGGTTCTCGCCCATGCGCACGCTCGTGGTGGACCACACCCTCGCCTTCCCCCGCGTGGCTTGGACGCTTCTCCTCCCGACCCTCGTCTTCTTTGGCTATAGCTGGCAGACCATCGCCATCGCGATGGCGATGCTCTACGTGATCTATATCGGTGTAGAGGCGATCACCTGGCTGACCAGCGCTATGCTCGTCGTTTTTCCATCGTCCACACGGCTTTGGAGAGGCTGGTGGGTGGTGCCCTTCATGCCCGCCTATCGCTACATGACGTTTTGGATGCGCTTTTCCGGCACACTCACTGTCCTCACGGAGGCGCACCAGTGGCGCACGAAGGACCCGGTCACGGCCAGCCGCGAAGGGGTGGCCGGTCTCCTCGGATGGCGGCACCGGCCGGCTGCGCGCGTTCCCGCCGCTGGCGAAGCCGAAGAGGCTCCTCGGAAGGCTGCCTGACGGTGCGCCGCACGATGGCGATGGTGTAGCCACCAGCGTTGCCCCGGCGTCAGCAGTCGGCTGAAGGCGCGAAGTCCACCTCGCGGGTAACCATGAGCCCCGCCGCCGACTAAGTTCGCGAACACGCCGACGGCAAACTAGCGCTGCTCTTCGCTTCCAAGCTCGGCGAACAGGTCGTGCTGGCCCTCTGCGGTCCACGGCATTCCCACGCAGGCCGTCGGCCTGATCGAAGAGGCCAACGCGCAGGCAATAGCAGAGCGCCTGCGCACGCACCGCACCGTCCTGCAGTGCGCAGATCTGGAAGCGGGCTGTTTCGAGGTCGTCCAACACGCCACGCGGCATGTTCCGCCGCTGCGTCACGGCCTCGCGCCCCCGTCAGCAGCGAAATGTGGCGCGCGCAGTATTACGTTGCGCAGCCGTGCGTAGACTGGGCGCGTGAGCCATGCGTCCGTCGCCGATCTGCTAAGCCCCGTCGTGGGTGGCCACCGGCGCTTTATCTGTTGCCATTGCGCGACGCTTTCGGGCGACTGGCCGCCAAACTCCCTCGAAGCCGTGCGCGAATGCGTCGATGCACGCGTCCCGCGCCTCGAAATCGATGTCCGCTTCCTCGCCGATGACACCATGCTCGTCTACCACGATGCCACGCTCGACCACGAGACCACCGGCACGGGCAGGGTCGAAGACCTCGACCGCGCCGGCGCCGGCGCGCTCCGCTTCACTGCCAACGAACGCCTTGCTATCCCTTTCCTCACCGATGTGGTGGACGCCCTGCGCGGCAGCGGCACCCTGCTCCAGGTCGACCTCAAGCTGATGCGCGTGATGAGCCGCGAACGCGAGGGACGCCTCGCGGCAGCGCTGGCCCCCGTGAAAGAGCACGCGCTCATCGGTTCGCAAGCCCACTGGAATCTGCGCGGCCTTGCCCGGCGCGGCTTCGGCGTCGCCCTCGACCCCGCCCTCCACTGGCACTACGCGCCGGGACGGTCACCGGCGCTCTTCCCCGGGCGCGAAGGCGTCCACGGGCTCTGGGACGACGCGCCCATCGCCCACAACCGCCACGTCTCCGCTCGTGACTACTTCGGCGTGCGCCTCGACGACCTTGTGTCACTGCTCCCCGAAGCGGTGGAGTGGATGGTCGACATTCCCACGGTCCGGCACATGGCAGGACATGGGTTCATGCTCGGTCACGAGCTGGCAGCGCGCGGTCTCGAACTGGCAGCCTGGACCCTGCGCGACCTTGGCGCGGTGGAGACAGCCGCTGTGCTGCGCGAGATGTTCGCGGCGGGCGCGGACTGCGTGATCGCCGATGATGCCCCGGCGGTGGGTGCCTGCGCAGCAACGCTCGAGAGTGGGCTCTAGAGACGGATCGTGCCGCAACTCTGCGCGGTCGCCCTGATCCAGAAGGCGCCGCCGTTGGAGTTGGTCAGGTTGTTCGCGTAGGCGGGCAGCCCGGGCGCGTAGCGCAGCCAGTGACCGCCCTGGAACTGGTAGACATCAGAAAAACATCCCGAGGCGCGATAGAGCAACCTCTGCATACCCCCGGCTGGGAGTGTGACGAGGTTCCATGCCCCTGGCTGCAGCGTCAGCGTCGCACCGTCCGGGCGCAAAGTCGGCGTCGGTGAGGGGGTGGGCGAGGGCGTCGGTGAAGGCGTAGGTGTGCTCGTGCTCGTGCTGCTCGCCGAGGCGGAGGGAGACGGCGTGCTCCCCCCGCTCGATGTCACCGCCTGCGGGCAGGATCCATAGGCAGCGAAGATGAGTGCCACCCACGCCACCTTATTCCCGCTCAGGCCGCCCATCTTTGCGACGCCAACGCACTTGACGTCGGCGCCGATGTAGGCCGGTACCCACACCCCGCCGCCCTGCTCCGAGGTCATGATCGTCAGGGCCTGCGTGCCCGTAACGTTGATGTTGCCGGAGGCCTCGACTACGGCAAGGCCCTCCCCGCCCGCTGCCTCATAGGACGGGTAACCGCACTGCGCCGCGCGGTCGGCCCAGACTGGCGCGGGGTACGGACGCTCCGGCGGGTCGGCCCAGTGCCCCTGAGCGCCCGGTGTGTTCGCGAGATACTGCGCGTACCCCGCTGCCGCGGCGTTGAGTGGTGCTGACAGCGTCAGTGGCAGCGAGCCGGAGATGTTCTGGTTGCGCCACAGCTGAAGCTGCTGCAGGAATCCGAGCTCTTCGGTCGTGTTCGTGTGGGCGAGACACGGCGCGAGTGCTCTCGCATCACCCCTGCCAAGCGCAGCGATGACCGCCGCTCCGGCTACCGCGATGATCCCGAGAAGCAGCAACGACCACGCCATTGGCCGGGGGTTCCGAAAGGTTGTTTGCGTTTCAACGCCGGCCTTGTCCACAACGTCACCTTCGCCCACGAATGCTGCCGTGCGATTCTGCCCGGCAGCAACATCTGAGCGACCATAACACCGCACCGCGCGTGAAGGTCAAGCGCGCCGCGAGCCTTGCCGGACGATTTTGCAGGCATTTTACGCGGCCGCCATGCCCGCGTCGCTTCGTCTTCTCCGCCATCACCGTAGAAACCGCTAGCGCGGAAGCGTACCATGTTGCGATGCAGCGAGGAGCTTTGCCGTGCCCGGAATGACAGCGCCCGTGCCTTCCCGGTCCATCAGCCAAGAGGTCCCGCGGCAACGCCCTTCGGTGGTCGCCCGGCCGCAGCTCCTGGATCGCCTCCATGCGAGCTTCGGCAACGGCCTCATCATCGTCCAGGCCCCGGCTGGCTTCGGTAAGACTGCCCTGCTCGCGGCGTTCGCCGCTGATGTCCGGCCACACTACCGCGTCGCCTGGCTGACGCTGGATGCCGCCTGCTCGGTCCCTGAAGTCTTCGCCGACCAGCTCGCCGCGGCGCTCACTGGTGGCGACGGCTATCTCCCGCCGGCCGCCGTTGGCCGCACCGGCGACCTCAAAGCCTATCTCGGTGCGACCGTGCGGCACGTCGCCGATGCGTGCGACCTCCCCCTCCTCATCGTCCTCGACAACGTCCACGAGATCGGCTCCGATGAGACCACGGTCGACCTCCTGGGCTGGTTGATAGAGAGCGCCCCGGCAGGCACGGAAGTCGTCCTTTCGGGTCGCGAGTTGCCTCCGCTTGCGGGCGTCGATGAGCGCATCGCCAGCGGCGATGCAGCAGTCCTGGGCCCCCTCGACCTGGCTTTTAGCGCCGACGAAATCCAGGCCCTCTGCGACCGCTTTGGCATGGCGGGCGAGTCCGAAGCGGTGAGGAAGGCGACAGGCGGCTGGCCCGTCGGCGTCATGGCCATCTGCTCCGGCACTGTTTCCACCGGCGGTTCGCCGCGGGGCCAGCAGAATGCCGCCTGGGTCCGCTACCTCAATTCACAGGTGCGCGCCGCCGTGCCGGAGCACCTCCAGCCAGCCCTCCTTCAACTCTCACTGCTGCCCGTGATCGATGCGTTCGAAGCTGAAGCGCGTGTTGGTAGTGCTGCCTGGCGCGAACTTTCCGCGTGGCTCACCGCACGCGATTTCCTCTATGAGTCGCTCGATGGCGACCGCATCCGCCTGAACCCGATGGTGCGGGCCTTCCTGCGCGACGAATACCGGCGCACCGAGCCACAGGCCTTCGATGCTGCACTCGGCGAGATCATCGATGCCCTCGCAGGCGACGGCCGCACCGCCGACGCCATCGAACTCGCGCGCACTCCCGGCCAGGAGGAACGGCTGGCGAGCATCCTCGAAACTAGCAGCCAGCGCCTGCTTCACCAGGGCGCCTTCGCCCTGCTTCAGCACGGATTCGAGGCCGTGCCTCCCGCCATCCTCCGTGATCGCCCCCTGCTGGCGGCGATCCGTGCCCGCGTGCAATCACATCTCGGCAGGGCCCATGAAGCCCTCGATAACGCCAACGCCCTGCTCGAAAACCCCGCAGTCACCGGGCCCGCGCGGGTGCATGCTCTCCTCGCCAAGATGCGCGCCTTCCGCCTCTTCGGGAAATACCCGGAACTGATCGAACTATCCGGCCGGGTGCGCGCGCTCGATGACTGTGGCAACGACAGTGCCATCCTTGCCGACCTCACCTACGCCGAGGCGGACATCGCCCTCTCCGTTTGCGCCGACTTCACTCGCGCCGAGCGCCTGCTCCGCGAAACCGTGCAGCAGTGCGACGCAGGCGGCATGAGGCTTCTCGGCTTGCTCGCCAGTTCCACCCTCGGTCAGACGCTCACGATGAAGGGCGATGCTCCCGCCGCGGTCGACATCCTCGCCAGGGCCGCACAGGGCTGGCGCGACGTCGGCCGCAGCGCCAACCTCGGCTGGGTACTGAATAACCTCGGCATGGCATATCTCAACGTCGGCGACTTCGAAAGCGCAGTCACCGTGCTGGAAGAGGCTCGCGCCGAAGGTGAACGTTGCGAAAACCCGCGGAACGCCGCCTACGCCATTGCCTCGCTTGCCGATGCGGAGCTCGCCCTTGGGCACTGGCAGCGTGCGCGCGAGTTCTATGAAGATGCCATCCGGATCTGCGCCGAGGATGCGCCCGACGAGACGCTCGCCGCCCTCTCGATTTCCGGGCTCGCTGGCGCATTACTCGGCCTCGGCGATGTCCAGCAGGCCGATTTCTTCGTCAAGCGTGCGCTCCTCGTCGCGGTCGCATCGTCGAACTCCTACGAGCTCGCCACCTGCAAGCTCCAGGAGGCCGCGGTTGAATCCGCCGCCGGCAACCACGTCGCTGCCGTCAATTGCGCGCTCGAATCGGTCGAGCTCTTCGGCGCGATGGACACGAAAACCAGCCTCTGCGCCGCCTACTACCGCCTTGCGCTCTGCCAGTTCAAGGCCGGCCGGAGGCAGGAATCGCAAGAGACCTTGCACACGCTCCAGGAGCTCATCACGGATCCTTGGATGGTGGGCGCACTCTTGCCTCTCGTCCGCGAACAGCCCATGTTTGCGCAGTGGGTGGCGTCCCGCAGCCTCGCCGGGCATGCTTTCCGCGAAGCCATCGAGCGCCACCCCTTCGCCACGGCCGGGAGCGAGCCTGCTGAAGAGGCCCCTCCACCTGGGCGCTTCCCCACGGTGGTCGTGAAGAGCCTTGGTCAGGTGTCGGTCGCCGTGGGTGGCCGCGAAGTGACGGAGGAGGCGTGGTCCAGCTCGCGCGCGAAGGAGCTGTTCTTCCTGTTCCTTGCCAATCCCGCTGGCCTGCGGAAAGAAGAGGCGGTGGAGCTGCTCTACCCCGAGCTGCCGCGCGAAAAGTGCAACAGCGCCTTCCACTCGAATCTGTACCGTCTGCGTAAGGCGCTCTACCAGGAGAGCGTGATCAAGCGCGACGGTGGTTACATCTTGAACCCCGACGGCACCTTCAGTTGGGACGTTGAGCGTTTCGAAGCGGCGATCACCGAAGCTGCGGGCCTCCCGGCCGGCTCCAAGGAGCGCGCAGACGCCCATCGCCAGGCGCTGGCGCTCTACCAGGGCCCGTTCGCGGAGGCGTTCTTTTCCGAGTGGGCGGCGTCGATCCGTGAGCGGCTGGATGAGCGTTCCCGCGAGGTGCTTTCCACCCTCGCCGGGTTCCACGCGGGCCGCGGTGAGTTCGAAGAAGCAGCGAATTGCATGGAACGCATCCTCCAGGCAAATCGTCTCAACGAAGAAGCTGCCTTCCAATTCGCGACCTATCGGACACGAGCGGGCCAGACCGCCGCTGCCCTTGCCTTCATCGACAGCTACAGGCGCTCCTATGAACAGGAATTTGGCGAGGATGTGCCGGAGCGCTTCGTCGGCCTGCGCGCGCAGATCGCCGCCGGCGGAGGCCGTTAGGCCAGAAGGCGTGCCCGGCTCGAAAACGCCCGGCGAATTCGAAACTTTACCGGATCTTGCGAGAGTTTCGCGAGAAGGCGATCGCTACATTCCCGGCAGAACTCAACTTTTGCCGGAGGCTCCATCCCATGACTCGCCTGTTTTCCGTCCTCGTCGCCCTGACCGCCCTCGCCACGATCGTCCTCGCCGGTGCCGCGCCCATCCAGTCCTGGTAACGCACCGCCGACACCAGGTGGCGGCAGCCCTTGAATGAGCCAAAGTCCCCGCCCGAGCGCGCCCGCGGCGACCTCGCACGGGAACTTCCCTGGCTGCTCATCGCCCTTGTCCTGTTCGCCATCCAACAGCTTGCGATCCGCCGGTTGGGAGTGAGCGGCTTCCAGTCGGACCTGCGTCGCGGGCTGTTTCTGTTCATCGCCCTGGCCTTCGTGGGGCTCGCGCTCCACTATCGGCGGTTCCTGGGTGCGTGGATCATGGCTGCCGGCATCGGCCTCAACCTCCTGCCCATCGTCGCCCATGGGGGCCTGATGCCCGTTTCCTATGAAACCGTGCACGACTCTGGCGCGTTTCCCGCGATCACGCGTGCGGATATCGGCAAGCAGCTCGGCAATGGCAAGGACATCCTCCTCAACGCCCGTGACGTCCACTTCAGCCTGCTGGCCGACCGTTTTGTCGTGACCGTCCCGCTCTATGGCACGAACATCTATAGCCTCGGCGACTTCGTGCTTTTTGGCGGTGCCGCCTGCGTGGTCGTCCAGATGGCCGCGTCGGCTGCCCGGCCCGCTCGGCACCGCCCTTTGCCCGACGAGCCCCGGGCCTGAGCGGGTGGCCGAATCCCGGCCGGATGCTACGCTGCAGGCTATCTCCCACGGAGGCAGGCCCTTGCGTTACATCATCTATGGGGCTGGCGGAATCGGTGGCGCTATTGGCGGGCGGCTCGCACTTTCCGGCCGGGATGTCGTCTTGATCACGCGCGGCGCCCATCTCACGGCAATCCAGCACGATGGTCTGCTCCTGCGCACGCCAGATGGCGACCACCGCCTGCCGATCGCGGCCGCCGGGCACCCGCGCGAACTCGACTTCCGTGACGGCGACGTCGTCTTCCTCACGATGAAAACGCAGGATACCGAGCCCGCCCTGCGCGATCTCGAACGTGCCGCGGGCACGCGTGTCCCCGTCATCTGCGCTCAGAACGGGGTCGAGAACGAACGGCTCGCGAGCCGCCGCTTCGCGAACGTCCATGCGATGCTGGTCGCGCTCCCTGCGACATTCCTCGTGCCCGGCGAAGTGATAGCGTCGGCCGCACCGTTGACCGGGGCGCTCCATTGCGGGCGCTTCCCCGATGGCACCGACGCCGTCATCGAGGCGGTCGCGGCGGACCTGCGCGCAAGCAACTTTCTCTGCGACGCTGTCCCAGACGCGATGCGCTTCAAGTACCGTAAGCTGATGTTCAACCTCGGCAATGCCCTCGAGCTCCTCACGGACGGACTGGCCTGGGGCGCGACCGGGGCACTCGGCGAACTCTCGGCGAAATTGCGGGATGAGGCCGCCACCTGCTTCCGTGCTGCCGGCCTTCCCGTCATGTCTGCGGAAGAGTATGCCGAACGCGTCCAGGCGCACTACCGGCCGGTGCCCGTTGCTGGGGAGGCGCGCTCGGGTAGTTCCACCCGGCAGAGTGTGATGCGCGGCCACACCACTGTCGAAGTCGACTACCTGAACGGCGAGATTGAACTGCTGGGCAGGCTCTACGGCGTCCCGACGCCGTGCAACACGGTGGTCCGCCGCGAGGCAGTGCTCGCAGCCGCGGGCGGCCCCGCCGCCTCCGAGCGCACGATCGAGGACATCCTTCGGCTCATCGAAGAGGAGCGGCAGCTGGCACCGGCCTGAGCGCGCCCCTTCGCGCGCCCCGCCACTCGCCGAGACTCACCGGTGAGCGGTCAATATGGCAGGCCCTTCATCCCGTAGAGCGCGCGCGCGAGCGAAACGCGGCCCAGGTGACCGTTCCCGTGCCCGATCAGCCCGTGCCCGATCGCCTCCATCCTGGGTATTTCGCCCCATGGCCGGATGAACTGCGGCGTCGCCAGGTAGTCCATCGACATCGACGCGATGCGCGGCACCACCACCTCGGCGACCGCCCGTGTGTAGCGGTTGAACTCTTCCGGCGGTGGAAAGCGCAGTGAATAGGCATCGCCCGGGTCCTGTCCTGTGCCC
>Ga0307373_10009418_pt1 | contig 14612 bp, 14 predicted proteins | sample OX2MG_FD_202534 | JGI IMG/M metagenome (GOLD analysis project Ga0307373, IMG submission 202534) | Soil microbial communities from Risofladan, Vaasa, Finland - OX-2 | ecosystem: Environmental > Terrestrial > Soil > Coastal area > Acid sulfate soil | place: Finland: Risofladan, Vaasa | collected... | reverse complement strand
GACGCAGGAAAATGACGCTTTGTCGCCCGAATGAGCTTCGGGTTGTTACGGGCACGTCTTGGTGAAGCCGTAGGGGCGTGATCCGGTCGGGGTAGTTGGGGATGGACTTGGCGGGGCGGTGGCGTTGGACGGCGGTTGGGGCGGCTGGTGAGGATCGGGAGGACCTGGGAACGCGACAGGGCCCCTCCCGATCACATGAGTTGGACGCTCGTCGGGAGGGGCCCGGAAGGGCTGTGTGCCGATGGCGATCGTATGGCCGACCGAGCTCGACGTCGACGGCTACGCGGAGGCGGGTCGTGAGGTGGTGGTGCCGCGGCCGGCGTGCCCGGGTTGCCGGCGGCCGATGCGGTTCTGGGGGTGGTACGAGCGAGACGTCCGGGTGAGCGCCGAGGTGATCCGTCGTCTTGAGGTGCGTCGAGGACACTGCCGGGACTGCGGGCGGACGCACGCCTTGCTGCCCGGGTTCGTGACCTGGGGACGTCTGGACGGGGCCGAGGTGATCGGCTCGGCGCTGGAGGCGATGTGCGAGCACGGCGTCGGGATGCGACGGGTGGCCGATGGTCTGGACTTGAAGCACACCACGGTGCGCGACTGGCGGCGGCGCTTCGCCCACCGGGCCGGGCTGCTGGCAGTCGGGTTGAGCCGGTTCTGCGTGGCCGTCGGCGACCTGGCCCCCCGGCTGTCGGGCCGCCCCGAGACGGTCGCGGTCGCCGCCGCGAGGGCGGCGTGGTCGGCGGCGCGACGCCGCTTCGGCGAGGGAGTCGGCAGCTTGTGGCGGCTGGCCAACGCTGTGGTCGGCGGCCACCTGCTCAGCACCAACATGGATCCGCCCTGGGCGGCGATCTGAGTTTGCCGTTGGATGCCCATCGACGGTTGCCGACGGTCGGCGACCCGTTTGGGAGGAGACATTTCGATGGGTAGCGACAGCCACGACCGGGCCGAGCAGGTCGCCTTGTTCCGGTTCAGCGTGATCTCCGAAGCCGTCAGTCCCCGATTGACGCCCGCAGAGCGGGGCCTGGTGGTGCGGGCTCTGGCGGCGCGCACGTGGACGACCCCTGACGGCGTGGAGCGTTGCTTCGCTCGGGGCACGATCGACCGGTGGCTGGTGGCGTATCGGCGCGACGGGCTTGCGGGCCTGCGACCGGTCCCACGTTCGGATCGGGGCCGGGCTCGTTCTCAGGGGCGCTGGTTGGAGGAGGCCGAGCGGATGCGCCGGGCGATCCCGACACGGTCGTCGGCCAAGATCGTCGATGGGATCGCCCGCGCCCATGGGGTGGTGCTCTCGGAGCGCACGGTGCGCGCCCATCTGCGCCGGGCAGGGCTGACCCGCGCCGCCCTGACCGCCGAGCCGGCCCGGGCGTTCGGACGTTACGAGGCGTCGGGCCCGAACGAGATCTGGATCGGTGACGTGCTCGTCGGCCCCTGGGTGCCCCACCCTCGGGCGGCCGGCTCGAGACGGGCGAAGCTGTTCGTGCTGGTGGATGATTACAGCCGCCTGCTGGTTTATGGGCGGTGGATGACCGAGGAGAACACCAGGTCCGGCCAGGACGTGCTGCGCTCGGCGATCGCCCGCCGGGGTCTGCCCCAAATCCTGCACGTCGACAACGGCGCCCCGTATGCCAACCATCAACTGGCCCGGGCGTGTGCCGTGCTCGGCGTGCACCTGGTGCACTCCAAGCCCTACGCGCCCCTCTTATCTGGCCAATATTCTTTAAAAGCAGTAGCAGGGCCTGTGGATTCTGTGGATATTGTGGATAAGCGAATTTGTGGAATCCACAGGGTTTTCCTCTTGATCGGGGCGGGTCGTTCTGCGTTACTGACGTCCCATGACCGAGTTGAGCGTGACGGGCCGAGGGAGCCAGTGGCGAGTGGTGAGCGAGGGCGGCGATGCCGACCTGGCGTTGATCAACGACTTCCTGGCCTATCTGGAGGACCGGAACTACTCGCCGCTCACGGTGCGGGCCTACGCGTTCGACCTGTTGCACTTCTCCCGCTGGTTGGCCGATGTGGGAACCCGCCTTCCAGACGTGGGCACCAACACGTTGTTGGACTACCTGGCCGCCAACCGGCAGGTTCGGCTCCCCGGCCAGCATGACAACGTGGTGCCGTTGCACGGCGGGCGTTGGGCGGTCGGGTACGCGCCGGCGACGATCAACCGCCGACTGGCGGCGGTCTCGGGGCTGTTCGGCTTTCGCGCGATGCGTGACCCGGACGCGCTGAACCCGATGCCGAAGGGCGCCGCGGCCCGGAGGACGACGAAAGGTGAGCGCAGTGGTCTGCTCGGGCATCTCGCCCGACCGAAGGCGCGCTCCAAGCTGCGGGTGCGTGAGCCGCGCCGCCTTCCTCGGGGGCTGGACCGGGCGGAGACCGCGACGCTGTTGGGCAGCTTCCTCACCGAGCGGGACCGGGCGATCGCCGGCCTGATGCTGTTTTCCGGGTTGCGCTCGGCCGAGGTGCTGGGACTGAAGGCCACCGACGTCGACATCGGGCGGGGCTGGGTGCGGGTGATCGGCAAGGGCGACAAGGAACGGCGCGTCCCGCTCGATCCGGACGTGGCCGGGCTGGTCCAGTCCTACCTGCTCGCCGAGCGGCCGGAGACGACCTCACCGGCGTTGTTCGTGGTCGCCAAGGGACCGCACCGGGGCCAGCCGCTCACTCCGGCCGGGCTGCGCCGCGTGTTCCGCTACCACCGGGAGCGTTCCGGCGTGCCGGCCGGGCACCCGCACGCGCTGCGCCACACCTTCGTTATCTCCCGTCGGTCTATCCCCCAGAGGGACGTGAGGTTGGTGGCCTGAGCCGTTCGTAGCTCACAGGTATTCAGTAGTGGGTGAGCGACGTGAGGCACGTATGCCACCAGGACGTCGTGTCGCCCCGTGGGGGGTGGTGGTTCACTGGCTGCCCCATTCTTCAGCCTTCACGGCGACGCTGGTTGAGAGCGCTTCCAGTTCGCCGATCAGCTCGCGGAGCCGTTTGGCGTTGTCGAACCAGGGCCGGTAGCGCTCGACTTGGGCAGCGCTGAGGTTCCGGGTGACGGTCTTTCCGTTCACCTTGCGGGTCCAGGACGGGTAGGGACCGTGGAGCCGGTCAGGGTCGGTGTGGCAGGCGCAGGTGGGGCTACCGCACCGGGAGGTGCGAGCCACCAGGCTGCCGGGCATGCAGAAGCCGAGTTCGGCGATTGCGGCCATGATCTGGCGCTGGCGCCGTTTCTCTTGCTGAGTGGGCATGGCTCGTTGCTATCGCGCCGAGCGGTCCACCACGCCGATGCCCGGAAGTTTCATACTTCAAGGTGATGGTCACGGAAGGCGCCGAGCCTGCGCAGCCAACCAACCACAGCGGTCACGAGCCCACCGGCTGGGCGTCGTTCCGGGCTGAGCGGGCGATGTCGCCGGTTGACGGGAGCGGGCAGTGGGTGGTGCTTGACGCCGAACTGGTCGTGCACGTCGAGGCGAGCGACTTCTGCCGTGCGCTCTATGGCGCCAGTCGTTCGCCGCACACGATCCGCGCCTACGCCGGCAGGGTGGCGCTGTTCTTGAGTTGGTGCCAGGTCCACGGTTTTGACTGGAAGACGATCGGCTTGCCGAGCCTGGCCCGTTTCAAGCACTGGCTGGAGGCGACGCCGATCGACACCGGGCGGGTACGCCGGGGTGGGACGGTCGACGCCATCTTGATCGCGGTGTGCGAGTTCCTGCGGTTCTGTGCCCGGACCGCGGTGATCGATCAGGCGGTGGCCGACCGGCTGTCGGAGCCGCGCTGGCTGCGGTTCCTGCCGGCGGGATTCGACGCCGGCGAGCGCGGACAGTTCCGCACGGTGCGGGTTCGGGAGATCAAGGCACGGACAGAGACGCCGTTCCCTGAGGCGCTCACCCCGGAGCAGTCCGAGACGCTGTTCGCCTGCTGTCGTCGACCCCGGGAGCGTTTCATGGTCAGGTTGCTGCACGACACCGGTCTCCGTATCGGGGAGGCGTTGGGTCTTCGCCGGGAGGACATGCACCTGCTGCCCGATTCCCGTCGGGCGGGCTGCGCGGTGGTGGGCCCGCATGTCCATGTCCGACATCGGGCGAACCCGAACGGGGCGTTGGCCAAGTCCCGTTTCCCTCGGATGGTGCCCGCCAGCGAGGCGGTGCTGTTGGCCTATGCCGACTACCAGTTCGAGCGGGGCGAGATCCTCGGTGCCGACGACGACGACATGGTGTTCGTCAATCTCTACCACCAGCCCTTCGGCACGCCCATGACCTACCGCGCGGCCAAGGGGTTCTTCGAGCGCCTGGCCAGGCAATGCGGCTTCCCGGCGCGGCCCCACATGCTGCGGCACACGGCGGCGACGAACTGGGTGCGGGCCGGGGTCGAGCTGGATGTCGTCCAGCGGCTCCTGGGCCACGCCAGTCCGGCCTCGAGCTTGGTGTACCTGCACGCCCGGGATGGGGACAAGCGTCGGGCGGTGGAGGCGGTCGCAGCCGGGGAGCGCTACCGGTGAGCCGGCCGGCGCTGCGTCTGGTCGCCGCCACCTTCTCCGAGCAACGCTCTGGCACCGAGACCGGTTGGCTCGAATGGCTCATGGCCCATGTCGGGGTCGCTTGGCGGCCCGGGGAGTGGGATCAGTCGCTGTGGTTGTTCACGGGCGATCTCGGAAGTGACCGGACCGCGGCATGGCCGTGTCGAACGCCTGGGTGTCCATCGGCGACCCGTCGATACCACGGCCGTTGCACGGCGTGTCGGCGGGCAAGGGTGGCGGCAGGCGTATCTGAGGAGGAGTTCGACCGCGCACCGCGACGTCCGCCCGCCCGGCCCATCGCCCCTGGGGCGTGCGCGGTGGAGGGCTGCCGCAGCGAGGGTCACAGCAACGGCCTGTGCTTCCGACACGAGCGGGCCTGGCGGAAAGGAGGCGGGCCGATCGAACAGTTCATCGCCCGTGCTCAGCCCCTGCAGCGTGCCGAGCCCTGTGTGGTCGCGGGCTGCGCACGCGAGCGCGTCTATCGGCGGGGCCTGTGCTGGCTCCATGACAATCGCTTCAAGCGTGACCGCTGGGCCGGTTCGGCATCGGAGGAGGACCTGGCAATGTGGGCGGCGGGCGAGTCGCCTCGGCTCGGCTACCACCAGTTCTCGTTGGCTCCTTTGGCCGAGCTGGTGCGCTTCGAGGTGCTCTACGCGCTGCAGTGCCGGGACACGACACCACCGCCGTTGGACCCGTTGCAGGTGCGGATCCTCCTCAGCCGCCTGGTGGGCACCGGCTCGGTCCGCGACGCCGATCCCGATGCGGTGTGCGAGAGCGGCGGCCTCCAATACAACTCCGACATCAGGGCCTTGTTCCGTGACCTGCGCCGTTACCTGGAGCGGGCCTGGGTGGCCCACACCGGCACCGACCCCTACGCCGGGGAGGTGTGGGAGGTGGCGCTGCTCGACTTGCAGTCCAACGCCAGCCGACCGTGGCCACCGGCCACCGACGGCACCATCGACTTCCGGCCGGTCGAGCTGGGCTGGTTGCGCCAGGTGCTCCAGCACTGGGCCCGCACCACCCGCCCCTACCTGCAGCGGCTCCGGGAGGCGTTGCGGGCCTGCCGAGCGGCGTCTCAGGCGCTGGTGGCCTCCGGTCGCACCGACCCAGCCGGCCTCGACGCGGGCGACTTCACCCGTGTCGTCGACGCCCTCTCCGGTCACCGCCGCGATGACGGCAGCCCGTATTCGGCCAGCCACCGCAACCTGCTGCTGTTTCTGTTCTGCGAGGTGATCGAGTACGGCCGCACCAGTGGGCTCATGGCCGACATCCCCGATCAGTTCCGGCCGGCCAAGCGCCGTCATCGCGTGGTCGCCGACGCCAACGAGGACCAGGTGGGCAAGGCGTTGCCCGACTCGGTGATCCGCCAGCTCGACGGGCACCTGCACCTGCTGGGCGAGGATGGGCGGGCCGGCTCGTTGAGCGGCGCCGACTTGAAGGCGATGCACCAGACCATCTACCGGATCTTGCGCGACACCGGGCGGCGCCCCGGGGAGGTGGTGAGCCTCAAGGTTGGCTGCGTCGAGGTCATCGACGGCCAGCACAACCTGATCTATGACAACCACAAGGCCGCCCGGCTGCGTCGGCGCCTGCCGATCACCGCGGAGACCGCAGGGGTCATCTTGGCCTGGGAACGTCGCCGGGGCGGGCTGGCTACCCCGCCGGCCACCCGCCAGTGGCTGTTCCCGTCCCCCCAGCGGCGCTCCCACCAGGCCCTCGGCCACCTGACCGCCTCGGCTGTGGGGCGGGCGTTTCGGGCCTGGGTGCAACGGATCCCCACGATCGACAGCGAGCTGCTCGGCCCGGACGGGACACCGCTGGCCTTCGACCGGTCGCTCGTCATCCCCTACGCGTTGAGACACTCCTACGCCCAACGTCACGCTGACGCGGGCGTGCCCGTCGATGTGCTCAAAGAGCTGCTCGATCACGTCGCGATCCAGACCACGCTCGGGTACTACACGGTCAGCCTCAAGCGCAAGGCCCAGGCCATCCGCACGGTCGGATCGCTGGCCGTGGACGCCGCCGGCAAGCCTGCACCGTTCTCCGACCCGCTCGCCTACGAACGGGCATCGGTCTCGGTCCCGTTCGGCAACTGCACCGAACCATCCAACGTGAAGGCCGGAGGCGGGCACTGCCCGATCCGCTTCCAGTGCGCGGGCTGCGGCTTCTACCGGCCGGACCCCTCGTATCTGCCAGCTCTCGAAGCCCACGTCGCCAGCCTGAGCGCCGACCGGGAAACTGCCCGGGCCATCGGGGCTGCTGACTACGTGGTCACCAACCTGACCGCCGAGATCGACGCCTTCTGCGTGGTGGCCGACCAGATGCGTCGTCGCCTCGCCGAGCTCGACCCCGACGAACGAGCCGAGGTGGAAGCCTCGGCCCGGATCCTGCGCCGGGCCCGGGCCGCCCGGCGCATCCCGGTCATCGCCTCCCTGCCCGGCGAGACGGGGTGACCACGGCCCCCGCACCGGCCCGGTCGACGGCGATGCGGGCAGCCAGAGCAGAACACAGCCAGGACAAGCGTGCCCGCGCCCTGGCGGCCATCGAGGCGCTGGAGGCCGCCGGAGCGTCGATTACCTTCCCGGCCGTGGCCAAAGCTGCCGGCGTGTCCACCTGGCTCACCTATGCCGAAGGGATCCGAGAGCACGTGGAGGCTGCTCGGCGGCGCCAGACCGACGGCGACATCGCCGCTGCTTCTCATTCCTCTGTGTCCGACAAGCATCGGGCGACACCCGCCAGTTTGCGCACCGATCTGGCCGTCGCCCGGGAGGAGATCAGGCGGCTCCGAACCGAACGCGACAAGCTCTACAGACGCCTCCGTCTCCACCTCGGCGCCGAGATCGAAGGCCCGGACAGGGCTCAGCTGATCGCGCGAATCGCCGAACTCGAAACCGTCAACCGCCAGCTGGTGGCCGAGCGGGACGCCCGTGGGGCCGAGGCAGACACCACCCGCCGGCGCGTCGTCGAACTGGAAGACGAGCTCACCGCCGTGCGCGAGAGCCTGCGTCGGGTCATCCGGGCGGAGAACCGTGGCCGCTGAGGAGCTGTTGATCGCCCGCAACCCGGACCCGGAGTCCACCCTGGCTTACCTGCTGCGCGTCCCGCTGGGCGACGGGCTCGTGCTGCGAACCGCCGGCACGTGGCCGCGCACCAAGGCGCTCTACTGCTACCCGGTGCCGTCAAGTGAGTGGCCCGCCGATGCCGAAATCGTGGAACGGATCGCCCTGCGTTCCTGCGTTCGGCGAGGAGCCGCCATCGACCTGGTCGTCAACCGGGCCCGGGAGAACCGCTCCCAGCTGGTGTTCACCACCGCCCGAGGCCGCGACGCCGTGTTCTGGCAGTCGCCCCGCACCCGCAACCAGGCCCGCCCGAACGTGACCACCCCCACCGCGCGAGCTGCGGGGGTCGCCGAGCTCGAGATCATCGTCGACAGCCGCGAGCACTACCCCTATCGCTTCCCCGGCAAGCCGGTGCGCACCCTCGGTCGGGCGCTGGCGTGCGGCGACTACGGGGTGATGGTCGAGGGGCGACTCGCCGCTGCCGTCGAGCGCAAGTCGCTGCCCGACCTCGTCTCCAGCCTCATCAGCGGCAGGCTGCGCTACGCCCTGGGCGAACTCTCCGCCCTGCCCCGTGCTGCGGTGGTGGTCGAAGACCGCTACTCCCAGGTGTTCAAGTCCGACCGGGTTCGGCCGGCGGTGATCGTTGACGGCCTGGCCGAGTGCCAGATCCGCTGGCCCGAGGTGGCCATCGTCTTCTGCGAGACCCGCCAACTGGCCGAGGAATGGACATACCGATACCTGGCCGCTGCTCAGCTCTGGGCCACCACCGAACCGGCCGCCATCCAGCGCATCGCTGCCATGCCCACTCAACTCGCGGCACCGAACGCTCCCGATCCGTCCCCGGCCGAGGTGCGTGCTTGGGCCCGAACCAACGGGATCGCCGTGCCCGACCGAGGCCGGCTGGCCGCTGACGTGCATGCAGCGTGGCTTGGCGCACACCGCACCTGATCCCCGCGGCACTCGGCTCATCGAGCGACAGCAGCCCGGCGCGGACATCAACAACAGGGCACTCCGCCCGTGCCTCACGTGCCACACCCATGAATACGGTCGGCTACCAGCGATTTCGTCGAAATGAGTACAGATAACCGCAGGCACCGCGCTGGCCGAGGCCGGCGTTGATCTCGCGGTGCTGCAGGCGCTGATGGGCCATGACCACGTCGACTCCTCGTCCGTCTATATCCATCTGGCCCCCGCCCACCTACGGTCCGCGTATGACACCGCCCGGGCCCGCCAGCGTTCCTTGGCCGAGACCCGCTGATGCCGCCAGCCCCGACCGCGGTCCCGGCCGAGACGCAGCATCTCTACACCGGCTACCAGCGGTGGCTGACCGCCCGGGGGGTGGGCAACAGGCCCTTCGATATCGGCGCCCGCACCTTCTTGGCCCGCTTTCCCGACCCGCAGGGTTGGGCCGCCCTGCCGCTGGCCGAACGCCACCGCACCGCCAAGAACCACGTGCAGCCGTTCCTGAACTTCTTGATGCTGCACGGCCATCTGCACCCTGGTTACGACTGGTTGTTGGACCGCAAGTTCCATGCCATCCTCCGGGAAGGCGCGGCCAGCCCGCTCGGAGCCGACATCGCCCGCTTCCTGGGGGGCGCCGAGACGTTGGGCTACTCGGTGCGGACCCGCACCGGGATGGCCTCTGAGGTTGTCGCCCGGATGCTGATCCAAACCGGCCGAAGCCTCGATCAGCTCACCGACGCGGACTTCGCCGAGTTCGAAGCTGCCATCGGTGGACGAGAGGCTCGCAACGGGCGGGACTACAAGCATTACCGGACCGGTCTGCACGGGGCGCGCGCCGTCGTCTATCACCTGGGCGCCCCGGCCGAGCCGGCGCCGAAACGCTCGACGCTGTGGCGGTGGAGTTGGGAACGACACCTCGAGGGGGTCGGCCCCCATATCCGCGGTCCGATGGTCGCCTACCTGGAGCGACTCCGAGCGACGCTGTCACGATCGAGCGTGCAGAGCGTCGCGTCGGAACTGGCGCACTTCGGCCGGTTCCTGGCCAGGACCGACCCCGGGTTGAAGTCGTTGGCGCTGCTGGACCGTCGCCGGCACATCGAGCCCTACCTGAGCGAGGTCGCGGACGCGATCAACCACCGCACCGGCGCGCCAATCGCCGCGTCGACCGCCAAAGGCCGCATCCTCACGGTCGGCCGGTTCCTCGACGCGATGGCAGAGTGGGGCTGGCCGGACGCCCCACCCCGGCGCCTCGTGTTCCCCCGTGACGCACCACGGCTGCCGCACCCGCTGCCCCGCTACCTGCCCCCCGATCACGACCGGCTCCTCGTCGAAGCGCTCGAGGCGTCACCGAACCGGTTGCGTGCCGACGCGTTGCTGTTGTTGCGGGCCACGGGGATGCGGATCGGCGAGCTTTGCGACCTGGAGCTCGACTGCGTGCACGAGGTTCCCGGCCAGGGCGCCTGGCTGAAAGTCCCGTTGGGCAAGCTGCTGACCGAGCGGATGGTGCCCCTCGACGACGAGACCGTCGAGCTGATCGACCGGATCGTCGCCCGCCGTTCCCCGGGGCGGCCGCTACGCCACCCCCGCACCGGCCGCCTCGTCGAGTTCCTCCTCACCCATCAGGGGCGGCGCGTCTCCGCGTGCACGCTGCGCGACGAGCTGCACCGCGCCGCCGCCGACGCCGGCCTGGGCTCGGCCGTGCCTCACCAACTCCGGCACACCTACGCCACCGCATTGGTCAACGCTGGCTGCTCGTTGCAGGCGCTGATGGCCCTGCTGGGTCATGTGTCGGCCGAGATGAGCTTGCGTTACGGGCGGCTGTTCGACGCCACCGTCCGCGAAAGCTACGAGCGGGCCCTCACGCTGGCCAAGGCGCAGCTGGGCCCGGTGCTGCCCGAAGCCACCCCCGTCACGCTGCAAACTGACTGGCGGGCGGCGCCGATGATCAAGTCCCGCCTCGCCGGCGGCTACTGCCTACGCAGCCTCGCCCAAGGCCCGTGCGCCTACACCCACGTGTGCGAGCACTGCCCGAACTTCCGGACCGATCACAGCTTCTTGCCGATGCTCGTCACCCAGCGCGCCGACGCCGCCAAGCTCGTCGCCGACGCTGAAGGCCGCGGGTGGGGTGAGGAAGCAGCCCGTCACCGCCGCCTGATCGAACGCCTCGACCGGCTCATCGCCGGCGCGGAGGCCAGTTGATCGACGACACCGTGACCAGGGTCGAGCAGGCCTGCGCGCAGCTCGCCGCTACCGGGCGGCCGGTCACCTTCGCCGAAGTGGCCGCCCTGGCCGGCACCAGCCGCACCACCATGTACCGGCGCGCCGACCTGCGTGCCGTGATCGAGGAGCACCGCGCCCGGGGCAAGGACGCCAACACCTTGTCCGGGTTGACCGTCCAGGTCGACCAGCTCCGCCACAGCCTCGAAGCCGTCGCCGGCAAGGTGCGCCGCCACGAAGAGGCAATCCGGCGTCTCGAACGCCAACGCAAGACCAAGTAGGTCATCAACCGTGGATGACGCCGGTCCACGCCCGGACGGCCCAATCGGCCGCATCAACGCCCTCGGCCAACAGATCGACCGTCTGCAGCGGCAACAAGAAGCGGCGATCCTGCTCGCTGTGCAAGCCGGCGCGACCTGGGCTCAGATCGGCGCCGCGCTCGGGGTCAGCGCCCAAGCGGCCCACAAACGGCACCGGTGGCTGCGCCACAATCCCGTCACCGGCGAGACGTGGCGCGAACCGCCCCTCCCCCTGCTGAACCCGACCACCACCAGATAATCCACAGGCTGGCCGTCGATTGGCCGGAGAACCCCAAGGTCGCGGAAAACAGGAAAGGCTGAACTCCACCAGCCGAACGCAAACCTTGCGTTTCGCACGACGCTCCGGCGTGATGCAACCGGGAGTGGGCTGTATTTGCAGGTGCAGCACACACGCCGTGCACGCAATCCGTTGCGGCGAAAGGGCTGATCTGCCTAGTGGTTATCGCCTTGCTGTCAGTCGAGAATAACTTTGCTAGTGGAGCCTGCGCGCCAATATTTCTTGTAACTCAAGGGTATCACAGGGTGAGGTGGTCATGGTGGATCGGGTGTCCGTCCGCTACCGGTGTTCATCGTCTTACATCACTGGCGCCGCCGTCGATCGTTCGGCGGCAGGAGGTGGACAATGAGCCATCAGAGCCGACGGGCGTCGCTGGAGATCGCAGGGTTGATGCACCCGAGACCGGAGGCGGTGACAGCGCCGCTCTTCGTGGGCGGGAACCCGTTCTTCTTCGCCGTCGACAAGGTGCAGGTGAAGTACGAGATGCTGCGCGCCCACCTGGTGGACGGGGTGAGCGTGACCGCCGCGGCGGCGGCGCACGGCTATTCACGACCCAGCTTCTACCTGGTCGAGGCGGGCTTCGCCGATCGGGGGATGGCCGGGCTGCTCGACGAGCGGCCCGGACGGCGTGGACCGCTGAAGATGACCGAGGAGATCGTCGGCTTCCTGGACGGGGCGCCCGAGGGCGTGTCCGGGGCGGAGCTGGCCCGGGAGGTGCAGCGGCGCTTCGGGGTCGGCCTGCACCCGCGCACGATAGAGAAGGCGAGGCGACGGTGAGCCGGTTCTGGCCAGTCGGCGAAGCCGCCCAGGGCGATTACGAGGCGTTGCGCGCATCGGCGGTGACGGGCTTGAGCCAGGCGAGCCCGGCGGCGACCCGTTTCGCCCGGGCCGGGCTGGCCGGTCTCATCGCCCGCCCAGCTGCCCGACCGGTGTTCGTAGCCGCCCTGAGGGGCGCCTGCCGGCCCGGCTGGACCCCGTATGAGGATCCGCGCACACAGTCGCTAGCCGCCGGCTTCGCGCTGTTGTTGGCGTGGGCCGACACCGAGCAGCCGGGCTCGACGGCAACCTGTGGAGGTGGGCTCCGGTGAGACGGTCCAACTCGGCGTCGCGCGACGACAGCGCGACGAAACGCCGCGGTGCCGGCGAGCGGCCAACGCCACACGCCGCAGGGATGGAGGCCACGATGAAGGCTGAGTTCCCGTCGCGTGACGACAACGCGACGATCCCCTGCCCGGTCTGCGGGCAGCCCTTCACGCCCAACGGGCGCCGGCTCTACTGCGGCGACTGCCGCAAGACCGCGTGGCGCCGCCGCCATCAGCCCGCCGCCGTGCCCGTCGTCGTCCCCGCCACCCGGCCACGGCGACCAATCACCGTGTACGAGTGCGGTTCTTGTGGGGCCAGGTCGCTCGGATCCCAATATTGCGAGGACTGCCGCACGTTCATGTCCCGCGTGGGAGTGGGCGGCCTGTGCCCCAGCCGCTTTGAGCCCGTCGCCGTGACCGACCTTGTCGAGGTGGGCCCGCCCTCCCCGGCGGCACCGGGAGCGCCCGCGCCCTCCGCACGCCGCCAAAAGGCCGCGGCTCGCGTCGAAGGGCGGCGGCCATGAGAGTGGCGATCTATGCCCGGGTCTCCAGCGAAGCCCAGGCCGCCCGGGGCACGATCGGCTCCCAGCTCGAGGTGCTCGTGTCTCGGACCGCGTCCGAGGGCCACGAGGTGGTGGCCACCTACACCGACGACGGCTACTCAGGAGCCCGACTAGACCGACCCGGGCTCGACGCCATGCGCGACGCCGCCGAGGGCGGCGCGTTCGACGCCGTGTGGTGCCTGTCACCGGACCGGCTCGCCCGGTCGTTCCCCTACCAGGTTCTGATCATCGACGAGCTCTCCCGTCTCGGCGTGCCCGTGATCTTCACCGACTCGCCACCCATCGACGACGACCCCCAGGCGCGGCTGCTCATCCAGATGCAAGGCGTGATCGCCGAGTACGAACGGGCGAAGATCGCGGAGCGCCACCGGCGGGGCAAGCTGTATCGGGTGCGAGCCGGCGAGGCCATCTTCTGGAAGGTGCCCTACGGGTATCGGCGGGTCGCCCGCTCCGACACCGGCCCGGCCCGCCTCGAGGTCTACGAGCCCGAAGCCGTCGTCATCCGGCGGATCTTCGCCGAGTACACCTCGGGAACCTCGCTGCGCCAGATCATCCGCCACCTCTACGAAGACGGCGTCCCGACCGCCACCGGCAAGGCGGTGTGGGCCAGCTCGACGCTCAACGGGCTGCTCCGGAACCCCACCTTCAAGGGCAAGGCCGCCTGGTATCGCCACGAGTACCTGCCCTCACCCGGCGGCCGCCCCCGGCGGCGGACACGGCCCGAAGAAGAATGGGTCGAGGTCGCCGTGCCCGCCATCGTCAGCGAAGACCTCTTCGCTGCCGCCGAGGCGATCGGCCGCGCCAACTCGGCTTTCTCACCCCGCAAGACCACACCCGGACTGTGGCTGCTGCGAGGCCTGGTCGTGTGCGGGCGCTGCGGGGTGAAGGCCCACGCCCAGCCGATGCCCTCATCCAGCGGGAACACCAACCGCTACTACTGCTGCTCGAACCACGACGTCATCAAGGCCGGCGGTCAGGACAAACGCTGCGCCGAGCGTCGCATCCGCGCCGACGACCTCGACGCCTTCGTCTTCGACGAGCTCCGAGCCGTGCTCGCCCGCCCCGACGTGCTCCTCGCCGGCGAAGAGGCACTCGCTGGGCGACAACCACCCGCCGCCGACGACATCCTCACCGCCCAGCTCGACAAGCTCACCCGCCGCGTCGAAGGGGCCGAAGCCGAACGCCGGCGCATCGCCGATCTCTACCAGGCCGACCTCATCACCTCGGCCGAGCTCCGCCGGCGTGCCAAAGAACTGGCCGCCCGGCGAGCCAAACTCGAAGCCGAGCGCGCCGAACTCACCGCACGCCACCACGACCTCGCCAGCCAGAGCCGACTCCGCCAGCGTCTAGACGACTTCGCCGCAAAGGCCACAGCCGGCCTCGAAAGACTCGACTTCGACGGTCGCCAACGTCTCCTGCGCCTCGTCGTCGAACAGGTCCGGGTCACCGGCTGGCAAGTCGAGATCAGCCTGCGCATCCCACTCGACATCGGACCGACTGACGGTGGCCGGCCGCCGCCGACCAAACCCAACAAACCTTCCCCCACAACGAAATCTCGCCGACTGTCCAGACGCCCAACAGCTGTGTCTAGCGATGTCGGTTTGCGTTCGGCTGGTGTCCTATATCCGCCAGTCGTTCA
>Ga0307373_10009417_pt1 | contig 14612 bp, 14 predicted proteins | sample OX2MG_FD_202534 | JGI IMG/M metagenome (GOLD analysis project Ga0307373, IMG submission 202534) | Soil microbial communities from Risofladan, Vaasa, Finland - OX-2 | ecosystem: Environmental > Terrestrial > Soil > Coastal area > Acid sulfate soil | place: Finland: Risofladan, Vaasa | collected... | reverse complement strand
CCGCAGGCGGCGGTCGCGCGCTCTCCTCGAGAGAATCGGATGCTGGCGCGCGACCCCACCAGCTCGGCGAATTGGCGACAGGCTTGCTGGGGGGGAGCCACCAATTCACTGTTGGGAATTGGGTTCATCGGAATCAGGTTGACATGGGCCTGCAGGCGGGTGGCGAGCTTGCGGAGTTCGAGGGCATCCTCAGGTCGATCATTCACCTTGGCCATCAGCACGTACTCCAGGGTCACGCGCCGCCCCGTGGCGGCGGAGTAGCGGAGAGCGGCGGCGCCGAGTTCCGCCAGCGGATAGCGTCGGTTTATCGGTACCAGCCGGTCGCGGAGTGGGTCGTTGGCGGCGTGTAGGGAGATCGCCAATCGAACCGGGAGCTTCTCCTCGGCCAGACGGTCGATCTCCGGGACCAGGCCGCTGGTCGAGATCACCACATGGCGGGCTGATAAGCCCCAGTCTTGCAAAAGCCGGATGGCCGCCACCACCGGTAGGTAGTTGTGCAGCGGCTCACCCATCCCCATGAAGACCACATTGGTGGGTGGCCCGCTGCCGGCCGACCTCCAGATGCGGCCGGCGATCCGTACCTGGTCCACGATTTCGCTGGCAGACAGATTCCGGCGAAGTCCCAGCTGCCCGGTCGCGCAAAACAGACACCCGATGGCGCAGCCGATCTGCGAGCTGACGCACACGGTGTTGCGGGGCCGCTTCCCCGGACTTCCGGGATGGCGAATCAGGACCGCTTCGACCTCTTCCTGGTCATGACCCCGGAGCAGTAGCTTGATGGTCAGTCCCCGATCGGCGGACACTTGTCTGACCACCTCTAGGCTCTGGTAGCAGATTTCCGACGCGAGATCGGCACGGAGCGTCGCCGGCAGGCTGACCATCTCCTCGAACCCGCCGACACCTCTCTTCCAGGCGTGCTCGCGAACCTGGGTCGCCCGGTACCGCGGCTGACCCAGCCTGACGACCACCGCCTCCAGCTCGGCCAAGGTGAGTCCGCCCAGTTCGCTCTGGGGGCTGGTCATCCGCCCCGGATTAGGCCCATGAACTCGGCCCGAGTTCGGGGATCCCGGCGGAAGATACCGGTCATTGAGCTGGTGATCGTCCGGTTTCCCGGCTTTTCGACGCCCCGCATCATGGTGCAGAGGTGGTCCGCCTCGAGCACCACCGCGACCCCGCGCGGCTGGAGGTGATGCTGCAGCGTTTGGGCGATCTCGCTGGTCATCCGCTCCTGAACTTGGAGCCGCCGGGCGAAGGCATCCACGAGCCGGGGGATCTTGCTCAATCCGATGATCCGGCCGCTGGGCAGGTAGCCCACATGGGCTGAGCCGAAGAACGGAAGCAGGTGGTGCTCGCAGAGGCTGAAGAAGGTGATGTTCCGGACCAGCACCAGCTCGTCATAGGGCTCTTCGAACACGGCCTGACCGAGGAGTTGATCCAGATCGACCTGATACCCGGCCGTCAGGAACGCCAGGCTCTCCGCCACCCGGCGGGGGGTGGCCTTCAGCCCTTGCCGTCCGGGGTCTTCACCGATCTGGACCAGGAGCTGCGAGATCAGAGTCTCGGCGCCGGTGCCCAGGCTGGCCGTAGCGGCACGGGTCGTTGGTTCGCGGGCCGGCGGCCGGTCATTGGCCGAGGGTGAGCTCACAGTTGGGCGATTGTCTCAGCAACCGGCGCAGACGATTCCCCACCCATCGAATCAGCTCGAGCTCAGCTGGTGCCAGAGAGCCCGCGCCGCCTGGGCTCCCTCCTGGAGGCAGGCGGCTATTCCGATCCCCCCATAGGCCGCTCCGGCGAGTTCGAGGCGTATGGGGAGTTGAGACGCTGTCGCGCTGACCCGGCCCCGCCAGTTCAGGTGACCCGCTCGGTACTGGGGCAAGGCGCCGTGCCAGCGCTCGACGCGAGCCTCGACCGGAAGGGCAGTCAGTTCCAGAATGGTCCGGAGTTCTCGGTGGACGGTGGTGACCAAGGTGGTGTCGTCCAGAGCGAGCGCCCACTCGTCGCCGAAACTACCCACCGACGCCCGCAGCAGGGCGAGTCCGGGCTGGCGCAGGTGGGGCCACTTCCGGTCGAGGAAGGTGCAGGCGGTCACGGTGCGGCGGGGGCGCCGGCGGACCAGGAATCCACTGCCTGTCAGTGGTCGGTCGAATCCGGTATCGGGGTAGGCCAGGGTGATGGTCGCCACCGAGGCGTACTCCAGCTGGCGCAGCAAGCTGACAAGTTCGCTGCTGATCTGGTCGAGCAGGCTGGCGGCGGCGGGGGCGGGGAGCGCCAGAATCAGCCCGTCAATTTCAGTTGCCGGCCCCCCCTGGGGATGGATTCGCATTCGACCTCGCTCCAAGGGCTCGAGCCTGGTCACTGGCTGGGCGAGCTGAAGCGAGCCCTTGGGCAGGGTGCCCACCAGGCCGTCCACCAGCTGCGCAAGCCCACTCTCGAAACTAGCGAAGGGAGTCATGCCCGAAGATCGAGGCTCGGAATCGGCGATCCGCCGCAAGCCTCGAAGCAGGCTGCCTCCGCCCCTGACCGCGGTGATCAGCTGCGGGGCCACTGCGCCGCTGCTGAGCTGTCGGGCGGGCCCGGCGTACACCCCGCCCACCAGGGGATCGACCAGTCGGCCGAAGGCGGTGGTGCCAATTCGCCTGCCAACGAAGTCACCGAGCGCCCCGTCGGGGTCCGGTTCGCCGCGACCCAGCCAAGGCTCCAGCGAAGCTCTGGCCGCTCCTCCGATTCCGGCCGCCCTGACCACGTCCCGTCGCCAGGGGTAGAGCGGAACCCCCAGGACAGAATCCCTGGGCAGCGGGATCAGCTTGCGTCCGTTCCAGATCGCGGCCGAGGTGGTCGCAGGCCGGACCAGGCGGGGCCCAAGCCCCAGGTCCGCGATCAGCGCCTCGGTCTCCGGTCCGCGCAGCAAGAGGCTCTCGGCGCCGAGGTCGACCTGAGCGCCGGCGAAAGTTGCGGTGTTGAGCTTGCCACCCGCTCTGCCGCTTGCCTCGTACAGGGAGAGCGAAAGGGGGAGGGAATGCTCCTCGGCAAGCCTGGTCAGCTCGGTGGCGGCTCCCAGCCCGGATACCCCCGCTCCGATCACTGCCAGGCGGCGGGGGGGGGAGCTCAAGGGGTGGGATCTGACCCCGCGGCGACCAATTCTGCCAGGACCGCCACGAAGTCCGGGCGCGCATTCGGCATCGGGGTCCGGCGGAGCCGAATCCCAAGCCTAGCCGCTTCGGCCTGAGCCTCCAGGTCCAGGTCGTAGAGGATCTCCAGGTGGTCCGCGGTGAAGCCGCAGGCACAGACCACGAAGTCTGAGGTTCCGCGCCCCGCTGCCTGCCGCACCACATCCAGCAGCTCTGGGCCGAGCCAAGGCTCGCCGGTCTTGGCGACGCTCTGCCAGGCGATGGTCCAGTTGGTGAGGCGGGCCAGGCGAGCGACTGCGGCGGCAGTCTCCAAGAGCTGACCGGGATATGGGTCTCCCATCTCCTTGAGCCGGGCCGGGAGGCTGTGGGCGGTGAAGATCACCAGCGGCTGACCCGACCGCGGCTGCCCGATCTCCTCCAGCTGCTCCCGCACCCGATCCGCCAACCAGCCCAGATATCCCGGATCGAGATGCCAGTCGGTAACGAAGCTCAGTTCCATTCGGTTGGGCCGTCCGGCCAGGGTGCTCTCGGCCCGGGTGACGTACTCGCCGACGCTCATCCGGGAGAAGTGGGGCGCGAGTACCAGCCCGACCGCCGAGGTGACCCCTTCCTCGATCAGTTGGTTGACCGCGTCCTCCAGGAATGGCGGCGAGTGTTTCATGCCCACCACCACCCGCCAGCGCTCCCCGGGACGGCGGCTCAGCTCTCGCTCCAGGGCATCGGCCTGGGCGCGGGTGATCTCCTGCAGTGGAGAGCTACCTCCGATGGCGTCGTAGCGGCGCTCCAGCTCGGCCAGAGCTTCGTCACTCGGGGGCCGACCTCCGCGCATGTGGGTGTAGTAGGCGAGGATCTCGCCGCGGTTGCGAGGACTGCCATAAGCCATCAGGAGGACGGCTGGGGAGGGAGGAGCTGCGGAGTCCCCCGGCGGGACAGTGGCGCGCTCGCGCTGGGATGCTCCGGAAGCGGTCAAATAGGTTCCTTCACTAGCTTCAATGGGGCCGTTGAGACGGTAGCTTCGGGCCCACTCTAACGACGGGGGAGCCGACAACCTCGTTGCTACAGTTAGCCCACCGTGGGGACCCCGCCCAAGCTGACCGGCGCGCCGCCATCTTCGGCGCGGGGTCCAGCGGCGGGCGCGCCCGGAGCCGAGCTGCTGGAAGGTGCCATCACCGTTCTCGGCCTCCCCGAGCCGGAGATGGTGGCGGCCCTCAGCAGTTGGCCCCGCGAGCGGGCTCTCGACCTGTTCACGGCGATAGCCCAGCTGCGGGCCTTCGACGAGCGCGCGGTCATCCTCCAGCGCCAGGGTCGCATCGGAACCTACCCCACCTTCTACGGCGAAGAAGCTGTCCAGGTCGCGAGTGTCCGAGCCTTGCAGAACCAGGACTGGCTGTTCCCGACCTACCGACAGACGGCAGTGGCAACCCTTCGCGGCTGCCCGCCGCTAGTCCCCCTGCTGATGTGGCGCGGCCACCCGGGCGGATGGCACGACGTGATGAAGTACCGGGTGGCTCCGATCTGCGTGCCGGTGGCGACCAACTTTCCCCATGCGGTGGGCGCCGCCTGGGGGGCGAAGCTGCGCCATCAGGAGCTGGTGGCACTGGCCTACGGTGGTGATGGGTCTACCTCGGCGGGGGACTTCCACGAGGCCTGCAATCTGGCCGCCGTGATGGGCGCACCGGTGATCTTCTTGATCACCAACAACCAGTGGGCGATCAGCACCCCAGTCAGTCGGCAGACCAAGGTGCGTCGGGTGGCCGAAAAGGCCGCAGGCTACGGCATGCCCGGCGTTCGGGTCGATGCCTTTGACGTCTTCGCCTGCTACCAGGTGGTCCAAGAGGCGGCGGAGCGGGCCAGGCGGGGAGAGGGGCCGACCCTGATCGAAGCCATTGGATATCGGCTGGGTCCCCACGGCACAGCTGACGAGCCCTCCCTCTATCGCGACCAGATCGCAGATCGGTTGTGGGAGCCGATGGAGCCCGTGCGCCGGACCCGGCTCGCGCTGGTGGCGGCCGGCCTCGCCTCCGAGGAGGAGCTCAACCAGATCCTCGCGGAGGCGGCAGCGGAACTCCGCGACATCGGCGACGCTGTCGAGTCGTGCTCTCCGGCCTCGATCCAAGAGATCGCCGGATCGGTCCACCGTGAAACCCCCTGGGAGCTGCTGCCGGAGGGCTTGTGGGAACCCACCTGGACCGGATGTGGTGATGCGGGCGGAGCGCCGTGACCTTGGAGCTGAACATGGTCGAGGCGATCACTCGCGGGTTGAGCCAGCTGCTCGAGGAGGATCCCGCCGCCTTGCTGTTGGGGGAGGACATCGGGGCCAACGGCGGAGTGTTTCGAGCAACGGCCGGACTGCAGGATCGCTTCGGACCAGAGCGCGTGATCGACACGCCGCTGTGCGAGGCGGGATTCGTCGGAGCCGCCATCGGGATGTGTCTGGTCGGGCTCCACCCGGTGGTGGAGATCCAATTCGACGCCTTTGTCTACCCGGCCTTCGAACAGCTGGTATCGCAGGCTGGGCGATTCCGATGGCGTACCGGAGGCGCGTACGGCCTGCCCCTGGTGGTGCGCCTTCCCTACGGCGGTGGTACCCGGGCCCCCGAGTTGCATTCGGACTCGCCGGAAACCCTCTTCAGCCATGTGCCCGGACTCCGGGTGGTGGTTCCCTCCGATCCCCGCTCCGCGGGCGAACTGCTCTTGGCTGCGAGCCGCTGCGGGGATCCCGTCATCTTCCTCGAGCCCAAGCGGATGTATCGACGGGGGCGTCAGGCGGTCCCCCCGACCTTCGTCGAGGGGGACCTGGACCATGCGGTGGTGGTTCGCCCGGGTGACGATCTGACGGTGATCGCCTACGGGGCCATGCTCGAGGTAGCCGAAGGGGCAGCCGAGCGGCTCGCGCAGGAGGGCGTCTCAACCCGGGTACTCGATCTGCGATCGATCTACCCACTCGACCGCGAGAGTCTCCTGCAGGCCGCCGAGGAGACCGGACGGGTGCTGGTGGTCCATGAGGCGCCGCGTCACTGCGGGATCGGAGCGGAAGTGGCGGCCCTGCTGCAGGAGGAGGTGGCGGATGCTTTGCTCTCCCCGACCCTTCGGGTCACCGGGATGGACCTGCCCTTCCCGCTCTCCCAGAATGAGGACGACGCTCTGCCCTCGGTGGAGCGGGTGCTCGCCGCGGCGCACGCGATGTTGGAGTACTGAGCGCTATGGCCGAGTTCCGCCTGCCCGACCTGGGTGAGGGGGTAACCGAGGGTGAGGTGCTCGAGTGGCGGGTCCGCGAAGGTGACGCCATTGAGCTCGACCAGATTCTGGGGGTGATCGGCACCGACAAGGCCACGGTCGAGATCCCCTCGCCGTTCGCGGGCCGGGTGGAGTCGATTCTCGTTGCCGAGGGGGCCCGGATCCCGGTGGGTGAGATTCTCCTCCGGGTGGCTGGGGGTGAAGAAGGAGTTGGGGAGGCCGCTTCTCGCAGGGCTACGGCCGGGGCCTCTCGCCCTCGATTCGCCCCGGCCGCCCCGGCGACCGAAGCGCAGAGAGTTCCGGCACTCCCCTCGGTGCGGCGCGCGGCTCGGTCTCGGGGAATTGCCCTGCCGGCGATTGCCGGCTCCGGGCCGGGGGGCCGGGTGAGGCTGGAGGACCTGCTCGATCAGGGTCGACGGGTGCCGCTGCGCGGGCCGGCGCGAGTGATGGCCGAGCAGATGGCGCGAACCCATCGCCACGTGCCCCAGGTCACCGTCGTTCTCGAGCTGGATGTGACGGCTCTGGAGTCCCGGCTGGCGAAGGGTGAAACGGAGGGGCCGACACCGCCGACGCTGCTGGGCCTGATCTGCTTGGCGATCCTGAGGGAGCTCGCCGAGGCTCCAGTTTTCAACTCCAGCCTTGATGAGGAGAACCTGGAGCTCATCCTCCATGACCACGTTCAGCTGGGGATCGCAGTTCAGACCGACCAGGGCCTCCGCGTCGCCACCATCCGCGATGCCGAGCTGCTCACCCCGGCGGCATTTCACGGGGAGCTGGCGCGGGTGGTGTCGGCAGCGCGGGCCGGCACGCTGACCGCCGGCGAGTTGAGCGGGTCGACCTTCACCGTGTCCAGCGGCGGCCGGCAGGGCGGTCTGCTGGCGACGCCGCTGGTGAATTGGCCAAATGTTGCAATCCTGGGAATTCACGCCGTCCAGGACCGGGCGGTGGTCGTCGACGGTCAGGTGGTGGTCGGTCGACGGGCGAACCTCTCGCTCTCCTTTGACCATCGCGTGATCGACGGCATGGCTGCCTCGCGGCTGCTGTACCAGCTGGAGGCACGGCTCACTTCCGAGGGAGACTGACTGGCCAGCTGGCCCAACCGGGAGAACCTGGTTCACGCGGATGACCAGCCCCTCGCCCAGCCCAGCCCGGAACCGACGGCGAATTCCGCTCTCGGAGCCCCGGGGACGGACCAGATCACCGGGCGCGGATCCCCGCCCCGCGTGCGAGTCGGAGGGTGGTGCCGAGACCGGGAGTTGAACCCGGACGAGCTTGCGCTCACTGCCCCCTCAAAGCAGCGTGTCTACCATTTCACCACCTCGGCACGCTGGTCTGATCTTACCCGGATAGGGTCCGGCGGCCCGCGACTGTGGCTACCTCGGGCCGTTCGAACACGCCGGAGAAGGGGGGATCGAGATCGTCACCAGCCGATCGCTGCCAGCACCTTGACCAGGGCGCTCCGAAGCTGTGCTAGGCTGAGTTGGTCTTCGGGGCAGGGTGTGAATCCCGACCGGCGGTCATAGCCCGCGAGCGCGGCGAGGTCCGACCTCCAAGCGCAGGACCCAGTGAAATTCCGGGGCCGACAGTCAGAGGCGCGAACCGAGCGTTCGACCTCGAGTCTGGATGGGAGAAGACAGGTCTGGGCGCCCATTTGCCCGGTCCCTGCTCCCTGTTCCGAAGCAGGGAGCAGAGGTGACTGAAGCGGTGGTGGACCAGCCCGGCGGAATCGACGATCCGATGGCGCGCGCCCTGGCGCTGGCCAAATTGGGACGGGGCCGGACCTCTCCCAATCCGATGGTCGGCGCCGTTCTGATCCAGCAAGGCCGGGTGGTCGGAGAGGGCCATCATGCCCAGGCCGGAGGGCCTCACGCAGAGGTCGAGGCGCTGGAGCGGGCCGGGGAGCTGGCCCGGGGCGCGACGCTCTGGGTGACCCTCGAGCCGTGCTGCCACACCGGGTGCACCGGGCCTTGTACGGACAGGCTGCTGGCGGCGGGGGTGAGCGAGGTGCACGCGGCGACCGTCGATCCCAACCCCCAGGTTCAGGGCCAGGGGATCGCCCAGCTGCGGGCGGCCGGGGTGTTGGTCGTGGTCGGGGAGCACGAGGACGAGGCCAAGCAGCTGATCCGTGAATTTGCCGTATGGATCACCCAGGGACGTCCGTCAGTGACGCTGAAATTCGCCATGAGCCTTGATGGCAAGGTGGCCACGTCGAAGGGCGAGTCCCAATGGATCAGTTCGGAGCTGGCGCGGGCACGGGCCCACCAGCTGCGGGCCGAGCACGACGCGGTCATGGTGGGGGTGGGGACGGTGCTCGCCGACGACCCGCGCCTGACCGCCCGCGAGGTGCCCGGCGAACTCTCTCAGCCACTGCGGGTGATTGTGGACAGCCAACTGCGAACCCCCCCCACCGCCCGGGTGCTGTCGACTCCCGGGGGCTCCGTCCTGGTGGCGACGACCGAGGGAGCTGACGGCAATCGCCAGCGGGCGCTCGCTCAGGCCGGAGCCGAGGTGCTTTCACTACCTGCCCGGTCGGGTCGAGTGCCGCTGCCCGAGCTTTTGCAACGGTTGGGCGAGCGCCGGGTGGCGAGCCTGCTGGTCGAGGGGGGGCCGACCCTCCTGGGTTCACTCTGGGAGGAGCGACTGGGAGATCGAATCGCCGCCTTTGTGGCCCCGATGCTGGTGGCTGGAACCGGGGCGCCGGGACCGTTCGGAGGTACGGGCGCTCCGAGCCTGGAGCGGAGCTGGCGGATCGTCGGACTCCAGTCGGAGCCGGTCGGTCCGGACCTCCTGGTTACCGGGGAGCTGTAGCAGATGTTCTCGGGCATCGTGTCCGCTGTGGGCGAGGTCCAGGCGGTCCCAACCGACTTTCGGGGGGAGTTGGTGATCACTCACCCAGCTGGCTGGGGCAACCTCGCGGTCGGCGACAGCGTCGCCGTGAACGGCTGCTGCCTCACCGTGGTGCGGAGGGAAGAGGTCCGGTTCGCCGTCGAAGTGATGCCCGAGACGGTGCGCCGAACCAATTTGGCTCTCCTCGGTCCGGGCGCGAGGGCAAACCTGGAGCCGGCACTGGCGCTGGGTGCACCGGTCGGTGGTCATCTGGTCAGCGGCCACATCGATGCCACCGGGGAGGTCACCGGCTTGGCCCGGGAGCACAACGCGGTCTGGGTGACCATCAATGTCCCCGAGGAGGTGGGCCGGTACTGCGTCTCTCAGGGGTCGATCGCGGTCGACGGCTGCTCGCTGACCGTGGTCGCGGTCGCGGATCTTCACGACGGCAGCTCCCAGGTGTCGGTTTCACTGATCCCCCACACGATGCAGACCACGGTCGCTGCCGTCTATCTGCCCGGGGTGATCGTGAACCTGGAGGCGGACGCCGTGGCCAAGCTCCTGGAACGGCTCCTGGCGCCCCACCTCATCTCGCTGGTGGACCGGCCCGGCGGCCAGGCTCTGAATTCACCGGGGGCCGGCTGAGGTGGGGATCGGCAAGCTGGAGCCGGCGCTGGCCGCCTTCGCCAACGGTGACTTCGTGATCGTGGTCGACGACGAAGACCGCGAGAACGAGGGAGACCTCTGCCTGGCGGCCGAGGCGGCCACCCCGGAAAAGGTCAATTTCATGATGAGGGAGGCCAGGGGGCTGATCTGCGTCGCCATGGAACCCGGCCGACTCGATGAGCTCGAGCTGCCTCCGATGATGGAGCACAACACCTCGCGGTACCGGACGGCCTTCGCGGTCTCGGTCGACGCCGCCGACGCCGAGGTCACCACCGGGATCAGCGCCCAGGATCGGGCGATTACCATTCGTTCACTCGCCGACCCCGAATTCAAGGCGGCCGACTTCGTCCGACCGGGACACGTATTCCCGCTTCGCTCCCGCCCCGGAGGGGTGCTCGAGCGGGCCGGGCACACGGAGGCGGTCATCGACCTCTGCCACCTGACCGGGCGGAGCCCGGCCGGGGTCCTCTGCGAGATCGCCAACCAAGATGGAACGATGGCTCGCCGCCCGCAGCTGGAGGAGTTCGGGGCGCGCCACCAGATCCCGATCATCAGCATCAATGGCTTGATCTCCTACCGCCGCCAGCGCGAGCAACTGGTGGAGCGGGGGGCCGAGACGGTGATCCCCACCGCCGAGGGGAGCTGGCGGGCGATTGGCTACTCGGACCGGATCACCGGAGCCGTCCACCTGGCGCTGGTCTTCGGCGACCCCCAACCCGACCGCCCCGTCCTGGTCAGGGTCCACAGTGAGTGCCTCACCGGCGATGTCTTCGGCTCCCAGCGCTGTGATTGCCAGGCCCAGCTGCACCAGGCGTTGCGCCAGATCACCGAGGCCGGGGAGGGGGTCGTGGTCTACCTGCGGCAGGAGGGTCGGGGGATCGGCCTGATGGACAAGCTGCGGGCCTATGCCCTGCAGGACCAGGGGCTGGACACGGTCGAGGCCAACCTCGAGCTGGGCTACCCGGCCGACAGCCGGGACTACCAGATCGGCAGCCAGATTCTCTCGGACCTGGGTCTCCGTCGGCTCCGGGTGATGAGCAACAACCCCCGCAAGTACTACGGGCTGCAGGGGCACGGCCTGGAGATGGTCGAGCGGGTCCCGATCGAGATCGAGGCGAACCAGCACAACCAGCGCTACCTGGCCACCAAGCGGGACAAGCTCGGCCATCTGCTGGACCAGGTCGACCAGCCGTAAGGAGTAAGGGTGTGAAGTCAATTGAGGGTGGCTTGGATGGCCGTGGGCTGAAGGTGAGCCTGGTGGCGTCCCGGTTCAATCAGACGGTGGTCGAGCGGCTGGTGGAGGGGGCCCGCCGGGCGCTTCGGCAGCACGGAGTCGAGGAGAACGACATCCAGCTGGTCTGGGTTCCCGGCAGTTTGGAGATTCCGGTCGCCATCGCGGAGCTGATCGAGCAGGGACAGCCTGACGCGGTGGTGGCCCTAGGCGCGGTGATCCGCGGCGAAACCCCCCATTTCGAGTACGTCTCAGACACCTTGAGCCGGGGGATCGCCGCCCTCGTGACCCGCCGGGTCCCGATCGGCTTCGGAGTGCTGACGGTCAACTCCGTCGCCCAGGCCGACGAGCGCTCGGGAGGCAAGCTGGGGAACAAGGGCTACGAGGCGGCTCAGACTGCCCTCGAGATGATCTCGGTGCTGAGGCAGCTCCGGCAGGGCCGGGAGTGAGCCCGGGGTATCGCCGGCAGCCGGGGAGGCGGTCAGCCCAGCGGTAGCGCGGCTTGGCGGCTCAGGCGGACTTGGTCGAGGTGCGCAGGCAGCGCGTGCACACCCGCATCCGCTGGGGCACGCCCCCGCCCCGCGGGGCGATCCGGGCCGAGACCAGGTTGGGCATGAAGCGTCGGCGCGTGTGTACCTTGGAGTGACTCACATTGCTGCCTGCCACCGGTCCCTTACCGCAGATCTCGCACCGCTTCGCCATGGCGACCTCGAACAAAGCTGACGTTGGGGGTCCCTCCCGAGGGACTCAACCCCGAGTATGATTCCGGCCGCAGTTTACCAGCCGCGCCGCAGGAAGCCAGCCGGCGCTCCGGATGGCGGCCCCGAGCGCTGTTAGAGGAAAGCCAAGTTGCCAGGCAATCGGCCGTTGGTGCAGACCTATGCGTTGGGCTCGGTGGAGGTCTCTCCTCGAGTCGTCGCCATGTTGGCCGCGAAGGCGGCCGGCGATTGTTACGGCATCGTCGGGATGTCGGCGCGGGGCCTCCGCGACGGCTTGGCGGAACTGCTCAACCGGGATAACGCCGAGCGGGGAATCGAGCTCCGGGTCGAGGAGGGCGGCCTGGGGATCGATCTCTACGTCATCGTCGACCACGGAGTGCGGATTCTCGAGGTCGCCCACAACCTGATGAGCGCGGTGGCCTACAGCCTGGAGCAGCACCTGGCTCTGCGGGTGCTGGAGGTCAACGTCAACGTCCAGGGGATCGGGCCCCCTTTGGAACAGGATGGCAGCGGCTGACCCTGCCGCCCCGGGAGCTCCCCTGGTCGTGACCGGCAGGGCTCTGAGCCAGGGGTTGGAACGGGCCCTCACCCGGCTGGGGGAGCAGAAGGGCCATATCAATGAGCTGAACGTGTTCCCGGTGCCGGACGGTGACACCGGCACCAACATGCACCTCACCCTGGAGGCAGCCTGGAGGGAGGTGAGCCAGCTGCCCCCGGATGCTCCGGTCTCGGCGGTCACCAAGGCCGCCGCCCACGGCTCTCTGATGGGTGCCCGGGGCAACTCCGGGGTCATCCTCTCCCAGGTCCTCCGGGGCTGGTCGGTGTCCCTCCGGGAGCAGGATTCGCTGGACCCGGAGGGGCTGGCGGAGGCGCTGGCCGAGGGCTCCCGGGTCGCCTACCTGGCCGTGAAAAGACCGGTGGAAGGCACCATGCTCTCGGTGGCCCGGGACGCCGCCCGGGCGGCCCGGCAGGCGCTCGAAAAAGGCGCGGACCTGCCTCAGCTGGTGGAGGCGGTGATCGCGGAAAGTTGGGCGGCGGTGGAGCGGAGCCGAGACCAGATGGAGGTGCTCCGCGATGCCGGGGTCGTGGATGCCGGCGGATTCGGGCTGGCAGTCATCCTGACCGCGATCGGGGAGCGGGTCACCGGGCAGGCTCCGGAACGCTCGGGCCGGGCTCGGGACGAGGGAGCCGAGATCTCGCCGGGGAGGTCCGGGGTGCGAGTTTTGGGGGCTGCGGCCGCAGTCGCCCCCGAGGGTGGCTTTGGGTACTGCACGGAGTTCGCGCTCATCGGAGCCGAGCTGGACCCGATCGAGATCCGCTCCCGCCTCGGCGACGACGCCGAGGACGACTCGGCCCTGGTGGTGGGCGAGCCCGGTCTGCTGCACGTGCACCTGCACACCAAAGAGCCTTGGGATCTGCTGGTGCGAGCGGCCCAGCTGGGCAAGATCGAGCGGCTGAAGGTCGAGGACATGACCAGCCAGCACCAGGATGCCCAGGCTCGCGGACGGTCACCGGACCAGACCCTGGCCACCCGACCGCTCGGGGTGGTGGCGGTGGCTCAGGGCGAGGGGTTCCGCGAGCTGCTGCTGGGATTGGGGGCGGCCTGGGTGGTCGAGGGCGGCCAGGGCAACAACCCCTCCACCGAGCAGCTCCTCCAGGGGGTCGAGGACGCCGGGGCCGAAGCGGTGCTGTTGCTGCCCAACAACGACAACCTCGTCCTCGGCGCGGAGCAGGCGGCCGAGCTCTGCGTCCGCGAAGCGATGGTGGTGCCGTCGCACAATCTGCCCCAGGGGATCGCGGCTCTTCTCGCGTTCGATCCCGGGGCGCCCTTGCAGGTCAATCGCCACCGCATGGAGCGGGCCATGGAAGGCGTCCACGCGATCGAGGTCACTCGAGCGGTCAGGGACAGCCAGCTAGGCGACCAGAAGGTGGTCGAGGGAGCCCTGATCGGCCTCCTGGACGGTCGCCTGGTCAGCTCCGGCAGCGAGGTCGAGCCGGTGGTTCTCTCGGCCCTCGGGGAACTCCCCCGGGGCTCGGTCGAGGTGGTCACCCTGTACCGTGGGGCCGACGTGGAAACCGAGGCCAGTGAGCGACTCGAGCAGGCCATCCGAGAGCGCTTTACGGAGCTCGAGGTCGAACGCCACGACGGGGGCCAGCCGCTCTACCAGTTCATCATCTCCGCCGAGTAGCGGGAGGCTCGGGTGACCGTTCGGATCGTCACCGACAGCACCTGCGACCTCCCCGAGAGCCGGCGCCAAGCCGCTGGGGTGGTGACGGTCCCGCTCCGGCTGCACTTCGGAGACCGGGAGTTCCAGGACCGGGTCGATATGGACGATCGGCAGTTTCTGGAACGGCTCAGCTCGGCCAAGCAACCCCCCCGCACCTCGCAGCCGCCACCCGGTGACTTCGAGCGTGCCTACCGCCGCCTGCTGTCGGACCCCGCCGACGAGGTGGTGTCCATCCATATCGCCGCCGCCCTCAGTGGCACCGTCGGCTCGGCGACGGTCGCCGCCCAAGCGGTCGATCCCCATCGGATCCACGTCGTCGACAGCCGCACGGTCAGCTTGGGAACCGGGTTTCAGGTACTGGCGGCGGTCGAGCTCGCCGACCAGGGGCGATCAGCCCAGGAGATCGTGGAGGCGTTGAGCTCGATGTCCCACCGGACCGGGATCATCTGTCTGCTCGACACGCTCCGCTTCCTGCAGCTGGGGGGGAGGATCGGTCGAGTTCAGGCGATTCTCGGCAGCGCCCTCTCGATCAAGCCGCTGATCAGCCTCGGGGAGGATGGCGCGGTGATCCCCATCG
>Ga0307373_10009415_pt1 | contig 14615 bp, 16 predicted proteins | sample OX2MG_FD_202534 | JGI IMG/M metagenome (GOLD analysis project Ga0307373, IMG submission 202534) | Soil microbial communities from Risofladan, Vaasa, Finland - OX-2 | ecosystem: Environmental > Terrestrial > Soil > Coastal area > Acid sulfate soil | place: Finland: Risofladan, Vaasa | collected... | reverse complement strand
CCATTTCGAGATCAAGGACCACATCCCGTGAAGCTGCCGCCGGCTGGTCGTGGGAACAGGACCCCAGGGTGCCTTGGGGGTGAGGGACGAAGTCCTGCAGGACGCCAAGCCCCGCAAGGTGGAGCTGGTGACCCTGCCCGCCACGGAGGCGATTGCCATCATGAATCGCGGTGGCAAGGCCAGCAACGCGATCCTGCGCGTGACCTGCTCAGCTTCACCATCGCACTCCCGCACCCTGAGCGGCACAGGTAGACTCCCCACTGTGGAGATGCCAAAGCCGGTCGACCCAGAAAGAGCTGCCCACGAGCGGGCCCTCCAAGAGGTCGGCGAGACCATGCTCATGATCGAGGCGGCGGTCACCCGTGTGGACCGGGCTCTAATGGCCGTCCAGCGGGAGTCGGCACCAGACCGGCAGGCACTCGTCGGTCTGACCAAGGCCAAGCGGGATCTGGAAGGCGTCCGGCGGAGGCTCCACCAGGACGTCTACCTCTACGTCGACGCCCTGCCGTTCGAGTAGGTAGAACCTTGCCGAGCCTATCGGGGGAACAGATCCAGTCGCACCTGACGAAGTTCGCCCGAGCCTGGGGAAAGTACAAGGGTACGGAGAGAGCGGAGGCCCAGACCTTCCTTAACGAACTCTTCGCAGCCTACGGACAGGACCGGCGCGAGGCAGGAGCCCTCCTCGAGGACCCCCAAACGGACGGAGGGATTGTGGATCTGCTCTATCCGGGGGTCGCGATCATCGAGATGAAGGCGCCAGGCCAAGCCTCTCGGCTGGAGGCTCATCGTGACCAAGCTCTGCGATACTGGCATCACTCCGACGACCCCTCTCAGGGTCGCCCCGCCACGCCGTATGTGGTGCTATGCGCCTTCCAGCGGTTCGAGGTGTGGGAGCCCGGCAAGTTCCCCTCCGCGCCCCGGGACAGCTTCAACCTGGACGAGCTGGCGGACCGGTACGAAGCCCTCCTCTTCCTGGCGGGGCAACAGCCACTCTTCCTCGCTCATCGTCGCCACCTCACCACGGGGGCGGCCGAGAAGGTCGCGGACCTCAACGTCGCCCTGAGCGACCGGCACGCCGCCGGCCCGTCTGTCATCCGACGGTTCTTGCTCCAAGCTGTCTGGTGCCTGTTCGCTGAGGGCCTCGATCTTCTACCCCATGAGCCGTTCTCTCAGATAGTGGCGGCATTGATGGCCGACCCCACACGATCGTCAGCCGCAGAACTGGGGCACCTCTTCACCGTGCTCAACCTGGCCACTGATCAGCAAGGCCCCAGAGGCGGGCTCTACACAGGAGCGCCGTACGTGAACGGCGGACTGTTTGCGGAGCCGGCGCGTATCCACCTTGAGCCGACGGAGCTGTCCATCTTGGCTGAAGTGGCGGCCTTCGACTGGCGAGATGTCGATCCCACCATCTTCGGGGCTCTCATGGAAGACTGCCTCGGAAGGGATAGGCGGTGGGAGTTGGGAGCCCACTACACCTTTGAGGCGGACATCATGCGAATCGTCCGGCCCACGATCGTCGAGCCGTGGGCCGCGCGCATCACCGGCGTGACCTCGATCGCGGGCGTGACCGAAGCCCTGGGAGACCTCTGCAAACTGCGGGTTCTCGACCCAGCGTGTGGCTGTGGGAACTTCCTCTATGTCGCCTACCGAGAGATCAGAGGCTTGGAGCAGATGGCCAAGCAGCGCATCAAGGACCTGGCTACAGCCGCCGGGGTGGCACCTCCTGCGAATCTCCCGTCATTCCCCATCTCCAACATCCACGGGGTCGAGATTGATGAGTTCGCGGTCCTCATCGCGAGGCTCACCCTCTGGATGGGGCACAAGCTGGTCACCGACCAGTACGGGTTGGTGGAGCCTGTCCTCCCGTTAGTCGACCTATCCGGGATACGGGCTGGCGACGCACTGGTGCTGGAGTGGCCTGAAGTAGACGTTATCATCGGCAACCCCCCGTTCAACGGAGCCCAGCATCTACGGGCGGCCCTTGGCGACGATTACCTCACCTGGCTTCAGAAGACATTTGGATGCGGAGTGAAAGACCTCTGCGTCTACTGGTTCCGCAAAGCGGCCGATCACCTGCCGCCCGGCGGGCGGGCAGGCTTGGTCGGGACGAACTCCATCTCGCAGAACCGGGCTCGCGGGGCCAGTCTCGACTACGTGGTGAAGCACGGGGGAGTAATCACCTCAGCATTCTCCTCCGAAGTATGGCCGGGCGATGCCAGTGTGCATGTGAGCATCGTGAATTGGGTCAAAGAGCCTGAGACGTCGCCGGAGGCGTTCATGCTCGACGACAAGCCGGTGCCTGGCGGAATCGACACGTCGCTGCGTCCGATGGATCAGACGCCGCGGCCACAGCGCTTGGCGGCCAACCTGGGACGCGCATTCCAAGGGCCCATCCCTGTCGGGGACGGTTTCGTCCTAACAAGTGAACTCGCTCAAGCGATCCTCGCGGATGGCCGTGCCGCGTACGACAGAGTGGTTAGGCCGTACCTGATCGGGGACGACATTGCGAACAACCCATCCCAGCGTCCGGGGCGATCGATCATCGACTTCGCGTTCATGCCTCTCGAGGAGGCGGCCAAGTTCCCCCGAGCTCTCGAGATCGTGGAGGTCCGGGTGAAGCCGGAGCGCCTACTAAACCGAGACACGCGCTTCAAGACCAACTGGTGGGTCTTTGGACGGCCCCGGGGTGAGATGCGCCGGGCTCTGGCTGGTCTCAAGCGGTACTTGGCAGGGACAGCCACGGGGAAGCGACTTTTCCTCACTTGGTGCGACCCCACGTGGTGCCCCAGTAATCTCACTAACGTCTTCGCCTTCGAAGACGACTTCAGCTTCGGCCTGCTCAGTTCTGCGGCCCATCTTGCCTGGGCGCGAAGATGGTCATCCACCCTAGAAGACCGCCTACGGTACACCCCGACCACAGTCTTCTCGACGTTCCCGTGGCCATACCCAGTGACTGCGTCCGACCGGGATGCCGTCGCAGCCCTAGGAGCGGACCTCGCGACCCTCCGCTCCAAGCTCTGCCGAGAGGCAGGCGTCGGCCTGACACAGCTTTACAACACCATGGATGCTGGAGGGCACCGCGACCTATCGGCGCTTCATCTGCGGCTCGACCAGGCCGTGGTCAGGGCCTATGGCTGGCCGGAGGCCATCACGCAAGATCACGCTGCGCTTGTCGACCGGCTGGCCTTCAGGAATGCGGAGATCGTCGCTGGCTCCGAGTACGTTCCCTTCCCGCCATTGCCCGTGCTCGAACCGAGCGACGACGTCGAACTCACAATCCACGACTTCATGTAACCATCAAGGAGAAGTCAGTAGATGGAGCACGGCAACACATCTCTGCCCGATCTGCGGCTCTTGGTGCAAGGATCGGCTCACCCAGTTTGGACGCGCGCCGTCGCTGCGTCAGAGGGTAACGGGTGGTCTCTCAAGTACTTTGAAGCCGTTATCGGGCCAAGACCTCCCCGTTGGGCACCTGTTACATGGTCCTACGAGCACGTGGTACTCCTAGCGCTGAAGATATCACCGGAAGTCATGGGTGGACTCCTCGCCGAGACCGCGTCTACCGCGCAGTTTGGCCAGTTGTTCCTACATATCCCCGCCTTCAACCCCCAAGTCAACTGGACGCGGCGGGCAAGCAGGGTCCAGTACGAACCCATGCCACTCGAGTGGCCGACCGTTGATTACAACTTGAGTGAACCGGGAGGCAGTAACTGGAGGGGTCCCGACAGCATCCTAGTGTCCGACGAGTCACCGTGCTTCCCGATGTTCTCATCTGCGTTCAGAGCCTTCTTCCACGGCGACTACTCGACCATGGCCACTGCGTGGTCAATGCCAACCAACTTCACACTGCGCATCCTGCAGAACGATGCCAGAATACGCAAGGCGACCATCACGCCCACTCGTCTCGATGTGATGGTCGACGGAGCCGCTGCCGAAGGGTGCAAGGTGGAGGTGAACGGAGCTACGTACCGAGCGTCCAAGGCGGTCGGCAAGACCGGAAGGGTTCGGCTGCCTCTTCCCCATGGCCTTCCCGACGATGCGTGGCTGTACCTCAGTCGCGGCACTCGTTGGCTGGACTACCGAGCGATCGGAGATCGAATCGGGTTCAAGGGTGACCTGGCTAAGACCGGGGTCACGATCGAGGTCCCTAGGGACCCTGAGTTTGACCTGGAAGCCTTGATCACTGCCGGAGAGTGTTCCACCGTGGAGTTCAAGGAGCGGATACCTACGGACCGCCGCTCCAAGCGAAACCTCTTCAAGACGGTCGCCGCCTTCGCCAACGGGAGCGGAGGTACCATCCTCATCGGAGTCGCCGACAATGGGGCTCCGATGGGCCTCGACGCCGACACAGTCGAGACGGCAGAGGTCAGCCTAAATAACCTGACCAGGGCCATCGTTCATCCCAATCCTGACTTCGCGATCCGGCGTGCCCAGTTCCGGGGTCAGAGCCTACTCCTCATGCATGTCGCGCCTGGGACCGAGGGACCCTATGGCATCCAGGTCGAGCAGAATGAGCCGGTCGAGTTCTATGTCCGCCGTAACGCCAGCAGCTTTCCTGCGACAGTGTCAGAGATTCGGCACCTCGCTCGCGCGGAGCTGCAGGAAGCACTCGCGACACTTACGGCTCGGCCGGGCTGGGGGATTCCCCGCTAGTGTCGGCCTACCGATCCCCACGCAGGACCGCGCATCTCCGTACTAGAGCGTGCAGTACCCATCGACCCCCAGCTGCGTTCCGAAGACTGTCGGTCGGGTCCCCCTGGGCCGAGGACGAAGCCTGTCGCTGTCGGCCGCGTTAGGCGGCTAGCCGCATGTGGTCTCGCAGGCGCGTAGCGATCGCCATCGCCCTCACCGTCATCTTCGTCGTCCTGGGCGTGATCGCGCGAGTGGCACCAGCAGACGTGACGGCGTGGGCTACCCTGTTGGAGGGAGCTATCCTTGCCGTCGCTGCACTCTTCGCATGGAGTCAGCTTGCGGAGATGCGGGAGGCCAGGATCGCTCAGACGCGCCCATACGTGATCGCGTACATCCATCCCAATTCGACTGCCCACACGATTATCGACTTCGTGATCGCCAATGTGGGAAAGACTGCCGCTCGCAACGTCAGGTTCCGCTTCGAGCCGCCACTCTCAGAGATCAGCGGGCCAGCAGCATCCTTTCCAAATGCTCACTGGGCTGCCTTCGAATCTGGGCTTCCCTTACTAGCCCCTGGGCAGCAACTCAGTTGTCTCTGGGCCCAATCCACAACCGTGTTCGGCGATAACACCACGGCCGTCAAGAGACATTCCGTCTCCATTTCCTATTTGGGCGACCTGCCTGCCAATAGCCCGTACGCGGATGAGTACGTACTCGACGCAGAGGCGTTCTTTGGCCTCATGCGCGTCGCCGGTAAGGGCGCGGACGACGCCGTACGTGCTCTCGAAGACATCAAGAGCACCCTGTCGAAATGGACGGAGCGAGACGGCGTCCGGATCTACTCGGAAACCCTGTCCGAGCTACGCGAGCGCCGGGCAGAGGAGATTCACGAGTTTCTGTCCCGACATGAGAACGACAAGGAGGGCTCCGCGGCTCCACCCGCCGAGGAGGCAGGGGAGAACGAACACGAAACTTGAGGCTGGCGGCGTCCATCGAGCCCAGGCCGCCGGTCTCAACCTCGCCGCCTCGTCCACCAGGTTCGGACGAAGTAGCCATAGGCGGCGTCCATCGCCAGCGGGAGTAGCGGTGGAACACGCCGCCTAACGAGGAGGTGGCACGCCTCGACTATCGGTACCGGCCGGAAGGCGATGGACGGAATCCGATCGCCCAACTCGAAGTCCCACCAAGGGGCCTACGTCGTGCCTAACGGCGTGTCGGGCCGTATGGCTGCGCTCTTCCGGGCGACCTCCCACTGAACAATCAGGTCTGCTCGCTGCAATGGGATCCTAGGGTCTGCCAGAAGACGCCCACCGAGACTTCCTACTGTCCGTTCACACGAACGGCAGGTTGCCGACCACCCTGAACGGCCGCGTGGGAAGAGGGAATGACAGGGCATCGGCACGAACTACGCGGATTCGGCTGCCTCCAACACTACGTGCTACACCCTTCAGCCTCTCGGCCCATATCGAGTCCAACTCGAGTGCGATCACATCCACCCGGTGGCGCGCTAGAGCGAAGGTGACTGAGCCAGAGCCAGCACCTACCTCAATGACAAGGTCCCCTGGGTGGAGGTCGGCGGACTCGACGAAGTGTTCAGCCCAAGCCGGTTGTAGGAAGTTCTGACCGAGATGCCTCCGCCGGGCGGGCACGGAACAGTACCACGGTCATCATGACCGTAGGACTACTCCACTATCGGCCCCGCCGCTCGCGGGCCTCAGGCGCTCCGGGAGCGGGGCCTTGACCACGGTTTTGACCACAACGCCGGCAGCCGGGGTCCGTCAGAGGCAGTCAATGGCGGCCACTCGTGAGCTCCATGCGGACGCTGACGGACGTCGGCGGTTCACACGAGCACCACAATGCACACAGGCTCGCCCCCCTCCTCGTGGAACTGCCTCACTGACAGCCAATCACCACCTCCAGTGGTCAACGTGGCCGACTTCGAGTTGGCGGGCGATCCGGGTCACCACCCCTCGGTCCAGATAGCGCGTATCCGGTTCGGCCGGCCCAGTCCTGTTCCTGAAATGGCGCGGCAAGGATGCGCCAAGTACGCTGTAGGCATCGTGGCGCAAGATCCTATGCCAACCAGGGGGACTGGTGTGGTCGAACGATGCTCAGCGCTGTTCATCACTCTGGCGGCCGCGCTCTGGGCCGCAGATGCCTACTTCCGCCCGGCCCTGGTCAAGGATGGGCTCACTTCCAGCCAGATCGTGCTGTTGGAAGACGTGCTGATCACACTCTGCCTGCTTCCCGTGGCGCGGACCGTTGTGCGTGAGGTACGGTCGGCGTCCTGGAAGACCTGGCTAGCTCTCTTCATCATCGCCGCGGGGCCTCAGGCCTTCGCCACGGTCCTCTTCACCCGCTCCCTGAGCTACGCGACCTCGCGCGGGGCGCAGTCGGAGGTATATCTCCTCTATCTGCTTGAGCCAGTGTTTGGGCTCACTCTCTCCTGGCTGATCCTAAAAGAGCGGCGTGCACGGTCGTTCTGGCCGCTCGCGGTGGTTGCCCTGGGCGGCGCCTACCTCATCGTCACCGCCGAGGTGCCTGGTGCCCCCAGCGGTGAGCTACTGGCTGCGATCTTCGTGTTAGCAGCGATCGCACTCTGGGCGGCGGGTACAGTCTTCGGACGGATGGCGCTCAGTGATGTCTCCTTCGCGACCACAGCAACCATGCGGTTCGCACTGGCTCTACCCATCCTCTTGGTGCTAATGGTCACGACCAACAATGGCCTGGCAGAACTGTCCGGCTACTCGCTCTCGGAGCTGCCCGCCTTCCTGGGGATCGCGCTGATCCCCGGGACGCTGGCGATGCTGCTCTACTACCGAGCTCTGAGCCACACTCCGGCCTCGATCTCCACCCTGGCGGAGCTGGGGTACCCCGCCGCCTTATTCCTGATCTTCTCGCTCCCGGCCCCGTATGGCTTCAGCGCCCCGCTGCGGCCGGCCGAGTTGTTTGGCGCGATTCTGCTGGTGTTCGCCGTGACCGCGATGAACCTGCAAAAGTACCGCGGCAGCGTCACCACTCGGACAGCCGCCCAGCTCCAACTGCAATGCGAGCCAGCCCCGGACTGACGAACCGCGACACCGTCCCGGGTCGGCACTCCGGCTTTGCGGACCGTAGGAACCAGGCGCGGCCGCCGACTCATCGTGGCCGTCCCTGGTCAGAATCCAGACCTGTTGACATAGCACCAGAGCTGATGCAACCGACTATGGCCTCGATCGGGTGGGCCTGATCTCGACGAGACCGCTAGGCGTTCCACGAACCTTGCATGACACATCGCACATTGGCGCTTGACTTATCCCAAGCGGAAGGCCGATCCGAACTCGCTCCGCTGAATCCGGCCCTCGCTACGTCAATAGACCTGAAATCGCATGTCCGCCGACAGGAACTCGACATCCCCGGGAGAAGGGGATACCAGGGGGGTTCCGAACGAGGCTTCGCAGCCGATTCCGGGGGTCACAACACACGGGCCACAAACTTCCATCCCCTCAAGCTCCCACCCTGCAAGCTTATCGTTAGTTTGCAGGGGTTTTGGGTCCACCACCAGCTGGGTCGCCCAGGGCAAGGACCCAGGTCGTATGGCTCCCGAGGGATCGCATGGCATCAGTGGCGCACAGGGCAGCAAGGAGTGAGAGCCGATCCGGTCCGGAAGTCGCTGCCGACTTGGGTGAGCAAATTGCTTCACCAGTCTTCCCTCTCTCAATGCTCACCGGTCCAAACCCAACGTTCTGTCACGGAGTTCTTGGACGATCCGTCCCGTGACGGGCATGTGGATCCCCGCCCGGGCGGCGCGCCGAAGGACTGCGCCGCCAATGGCGTCGAGCTCCAGCGGCAGACCGGCTGCCTGATCTCGCTGCATCGACGACTGCATCGCCTCGGGGACCGAGTCCAACAGACTAAGCACGGCTTCGGCGTCGACAGCCGCACCCTCCGCCCTCGCGACAGCCGCAACCTCCGAGATCACAGCCAGGGTATCTTCTCGGCGCCGAGTCCTGATGGCACCCACGTTGCCCCGGTCGTGGGTCGTCAACAGGGCCAGTGGAGCCAGGAAGGCCAACTTGTCCCATAGCATCGCTGCCTCATCGCCGCGGAGATGCACGTCCAGTCCGGCCGCGCTCAGTTCAGCAGCGAACTGCCCAGCCCGGTCTGGGCCGGTGACCCGCCTGGCTATTTCGACCAATGCGAACGGGCTGGTGTGGCGGATCAGGCCGGACTCCCTGGCCACCTCCACCCGGATCGTGGCGGCCACCACAGTCGCTAAGGGATAGGTCCGACGCAGCAGGTCTATGTGGTCTATTCCATTGAGAAAGGGGACAACCAAGGATCGTCCGAGGGAGCCTACGGGAACGCGCTCAAGAGCTTCTTCCACTTGGGTCGCCTTGACCGTGACGAGGCAGGCGTCGACTGAATCCCGTAGTTCTGTCTGAACTTCCACGGGTACGCGGAAGTCGCCAAATCGCCCGCTGCGTACAGACAGTCCCTGACACCGAAGCGCGTCCGCAGTCGATGAGCGCGCTATGCAGATGACGCGGTGGCCATCACGAGCCAGCAGACCGGCCAGGAGCCCCCCTATTGCGCCAGGACCAAGTACCGCCACTGTCCACGCTGACCCCTTGCGGACCCGGTCGCCATCCAGCCGCATTCTAGGCATTCTGGACCGCCATCAGCTCCATTGTCTACCTCACCGGTCAGATCCGGACAGCCTGGATGCTTGGCAAGGTGCGTCGGGGCCAAAGGCGCGTTTCGGGGCGCCTGACGCCTGAGTTGGACGTCTTGCGGCGCGCGACTCGAGGATTGGTACCGGAGCCACCTTTGAGGCAGCAGCTCTTGCGAGATTTCCGTGGTGGCGTGGAAGCCTTCGGCAGCCAGTCCGAGCGGGCCGCCTGCCCGGAGGATGCTGCGCCGGGCGACACGCCTAGTCCTGGTGAACCAACCCGGTCGTATCGACTCCGCTCTCGTGCGCGGCCTGACACAGCAGGGCGCGGATGGCGTAGTGGACGCAGAACATGCCCCAGCCCTCTTGGTTGACTGCATCGACGATTGTGGGACGCAAGACTACGCGCGGTCCACGCCGGCGGGTCTGGAGCTCGTCCAAGGCTGATTCGAACTCCCGGCGCTCTGCGCCCAACGCTGTGAGCACTGGGGCCGACGCCAGCTGTGGGGCGAGGATGGTGGCCGCTAGGCGGTAGGTGATCGCCTCCGCTTGCGGTCGACCAGGATCCTTCACGGTCTGCTTAATGATCCGCACGGGCGGTTCGTTCCGCCGGCTGCGCTTGTGCGCTTGTCTGATGACGCCGCCACGGCGGAGCGAAACGAGCCATCTGGATTCCCCTCCAACACTCGGAACATAGTATCCCTCTTACACCGTCCGCAGAGCCGGTCCCGGCCCCTGCCATAGTGGGAAACAGGGGATGGGCTGTGAAACCCAGATCCGCGAGGATGAGCATGCCCGAGCCGCTCCGGGACGCCCGAATGCTGCCAGATTGCTCGCGGTACCAGCGGTGTCCAGCGTGGTCCCGTCCATGGATACCACCCGCCAACCCTGGTAGAACACACAACGAGTATCTAGTTCGGCCAGGGGAATGCACCGGGCCTGAAAGCGCGCTGCCAGCGGCTCCGCTCCCAGCCGTGCCCAGGCTTTGGAGATGGCTACCGAGATTGGGATAACCAGTGTCGTGCGCACTTCCCTCGTATACCGCCTCTCGGAACAGGGTCATGGCCAGCGCGTAGTAGGCCACCGTGGGCGCGGGCACCAGCCGACATCGCAGCTCTCGCCGTCCGCAGTTCGCCAGCACCTGCTCCACCAGCTCTTGGGGATCGGAGGCTGTCAACACCCCCCTGGCCATGCGGTCCCGTAACCACCGGCCGCCCTAAGGCTTCTTCTGTCCCGCTCGTGGCACACCCACGGTATACTGTGTGCCGGTACTAAGTTACGGGTATTGCGCCTAGGCATCGAGAGTCGCTAGGCGCTCGCTCACCGACCGGGCGCCATCGACCACTAGGGCGGCAAGCTCATCAAGCCTGTCCTCACTGACCCTGTAGGCGGGCGCCACTAGGCTGAGACCAGCCACCACGCGGTGGTCATCCCTCCAGATCGGGGCAGCCACCCCCACCACTCCATCATCGACCTCTCCCCGACTGAGCGCCCACCCCCGCTCACGACTCTTCGCCAGATCCGCTCTAAGTACAGCAGGGTCGGTGATCGTGTTGGCCGTAATCCGATAAAGACGTAGTCCCGCCAGGACCGTCTCCAATTCCTCTGAATTGAGCCAGGCGAGTAGGACCTTTGCCGATGCACCCGCTTGCAGGGGCATCACGTGCCCACGCTCGAACGAGATCCGTAGTGGGAAAGAGCTTTCCCGCCGCTCTAGACAGACTACCTGCTGACCCGCCCGGCGGGTCAGCAGCACAGCTTCCCCGGTCTTCTGGGCGAGTTGGCCCATTACTGGCTGGGCTGCTTCCACCAGACCCTCTCCGCGGCGGGCTGCCTTGGCGAGAACCAGAATGCGCGGCCCAAGCCGAAATCCTCCTCTTTCTTCGTCTTCCTCTACAAGGCCCGTGGACCTGAGGCTTTGAAGGTAGCGGTAGGTGGTTGCACGCGACATGCCGAGCCGCCGGGCGACCTCGGTCGCAGACACTGGAGAAGCCACTTCGTCGAACACCAACAGCACTTCTATGGCCCGTGACGCAGTTGAATTCCCGGCCTCAGGGGCCGACAGGCGTCTTACCTTGGGGGCGTCCACGCCAGACTTCCTCACCCCAGGCTGAACTCAGCGCATTGGAGCGTCATGATCAAGAGCTGAGAAACGCCTTCCGAAGGCGCCCGGGCAGCGAACCCTCCGTTGACATTGGCCAGTTCATCACTCACCGCCAAAAGATCCTCCAGCGACCTCCAACAAGCGCCTAGCCCTCATGACAATGGGTAGATCCACCAGCTGGCCACCAATCGCCACCGACCCGTCCCCGCGGGCCTGGGCATCCTCGAATGCCTTCACGACGAGCTTAGCGTACGCCAACTCGTCCGAGGTAGAGGAGAACACTCGGTTGATCTCCTCTACCTGGCGAGGGTTGAACGTAGACTTGCCCCTGAAGCCTAGGCGGCGAGCTTGGAGCACATCCTGGGACAGCCCCTCGGGATCGTCCAGGTTGGGGAACACGCCATCAATAGAGAGTACCCTTGCCGCAGCAGCTGCAGCTACCATGGCGGACCGGTGGTAGAGAAGCTCCCTGGCCTCGCCCTCCCGGTTGGTTCCGAGCCCGAGATCGAGTGCATAGTCCTCAGCTCCGAACATCAGACCCACCAACCTCGGGCTCGCGGCCGCGATCGCGGTCGCATTCACCAAACCTGCAGCACTCTCGATCGCGGCTACGATCCGCACCTCATCCAAGGGCAAAGAGTGAGCCGATTCCCGCCTGCGCAGGCTCTCCGCCAGAATCACGATCTCACGCGGGCTCTGGACCTTGGGTACGCAAATCCCTTCTATCTGCGACCCAACCACTGCATCCAGGTCTTCTTCCCACCAAGGCGAGTCCATCGAGTTGATGCGGACGAACCGGAGTGGTCCTTGCAACCTAGCGCCCAGGGAGTTGGCCACCATCTCCCGCGCTGCGGCTTTCTCGGCCACTGGCACTCCATCTTCTAGGTCCAAAAACACGCAGTCCACGTCAGACGTGGCCGCCTTCACCAAGAAACGCTCCTTATTTCCGGGTACAAACATCCATGAGCGCGTGGGTCGGCCCGATGGTGGCCACAGTCTCATGACCCTCGCTCCCACGCAGACAGACTTCTCATCGCCCCATAGCCACTCACAGACCTCCTTTCTGAGGCGGCGATGCTGGCAGATTCCGCCAACGCCGAGCGGGCCGGCCATCGCCCCCTCACTGGACTACCCCGGCAGCCCTCATATCACGGATCTCATCGCGGGAATACCCAAGGTCGGTAAGCACAGCCTCGGTGTCCTCGCCCAGCCCCGGTAGGCGCCGAGGCCGGTCTGGCTCGGCGAGGGGGAACCGCACCAGGGGGACCTCCCCAACCGGGGAGGTCGCGGCCACGAACAGGTTGGCGTCCTGCAGTTGAGGGTGGCTGACGACATCCGCCATGCCGCGGACCTCACCATGGGCGAGCTGAGCAGCGCGCAGGCGGGAAAACCACACCGGGCTGGGCTCAGATGCCATCACCGGCTCCAGCAACTGGTCAAGTTCGCCTCGATGCTGACTGCGGGACAAGACTGAGGCGAAGTCCGGCGCGCTAATCCACTCCAATCGATGCACAACAAGTCTGCAGAAGCGCTCCCAGTCGCGATCAGAGGCAACCACCAGATTGACGTACTGGCCGTCCCCCGCCAGATAGGGGCCGTAAGGGCACAGGTACTGGTGGCGCAGGCCGCTCCGGGGCGGCTCCTCGCCGGTGTGCCAGAAGCGCTGGGGGAAGTAGATCAGCCACGACACGGTGGCCTCCAGCAGGGATACGTCTAAGTAGGCGCCCCGGCCACCCTGCTGCCGTTGCATCAGGGCCGCCAGCACCCCAATCACCGCGGTCGTGCCACCGATCAAGTCGGTTATCGGAAGGCCCACCTTAGCCGGTGCCGCCTCGGTCCCCTGGCTGAGCAAGATGCCGGCCTCGCCCTGGATGAGCAGGTCATACGCCTTGACGTCACGGTAAGGGCCACGGTGACCGTAGCCCGAAATGCTGGCATATACCAGATGGGGGTTGGCGGCCCTCAATTCGGCCTCCCCGAGCCCGAGCCGGTCGGCCACTCCAGGAGCGAAGTTCTCCAGGAAGACGTCAGCCGCCTCGCCGAGCCGCCGGACGATGGTTCGGCCTTCGGGCTGGCTAAGGTCCACCGCGAGGTCCCGTTTTCCCGCGTTCACGGCCACGAAGCCGGCCGAGATTCCGTCCACTACTCCGTCCCACCCACGGACCACATCGCCGAGCCCGGTGCGCTCGATCTTGATGACATCGGCCCCCAGCTCCGCCAGGATGAAAGAGCAGAAGGGCATGGCAACAGCCTGTTCCAGAGCCACCACGCGCAGGCCCTCCAGCGGACCGCTCACGACACGGGTCCACCGTCGACCGCGGGGAAGATGCCAAGGGAGGGGGCTGCCGCCCGAATCCACACCATCACGCTGCGCCGGTATCGGATCACCAGTTGCCCGTCCTGGTTGTAGCCCCGGGTCTCGACCTTCACGACTCCCTGGCCGGGCCGGCTGCGGGACGCCCGCGCCTCGAGGACCTCACTCTCTGAGTACAGGGTATCCCCGGCAAAGAGCGGACTGGGCAGTTGAATTTCATCCCACCCCAGGGCGAAGCCGTTCTCCGATACGTCGGAAACGCTCATGCCAGCGACGATGGCCAGGGTGAGTGCGCTGTTGACCAGACAGCGACCCCACGGAGTGCGCTTTCCGTACTCGTTGTTGAAGTGGATCTGATTGCTGTTGTTGGTGAGGAGGGTGAATTGAATGTTGTCCGCCTCGGTCACGGTGCGGCCGTAACGGCAGCGGTAGATGTCGCCCACCTCAAAGTCCTCGAAGAAGCGGCCCTGCCAGCCCGTGCGAATCGTCCCCACCGCTAGCTCCTCCTCATCTAGTATGACCTCGGCATTCCCAAGACCCGCTGGCCCAGGTACGCCAGGACCAGGTTGTTGCTGACAGGGGCGATCTCCAACAGCTTGGTCTCGCGGAATTTCCGCTCCACGTCGTACTCGCGGGCAAAGCCGTTGCCTCCAAGCGCGGTCATCGCCGCGTTGGCGGCCTGCCAGGACGCGCTCGATGCCAGCAGCTTGGCCATGTTCGCCTCCGGGCCGCAGGCGTGGTGCTGGTCGAATAGGGCCGCCGCCTTAAACCGCATCAGGCTAGCCGCCTCCACGGCGGCGTGGGCCTGGGCAAGCGGGAATTGCACTCCCTGATTGGCGCCCGTGGGCCGGCCGAACACCACGCGCGCGGAGGCATAGGCACTGGCCCGCTCCACGAAGAAGCGGCCGTCT
>Ga0307373_10009412_pt1 | contig 14618 bp, 17 predicted proteins | sample OX2MG_FD_202534 | JGI IMG/M metagenome (GOLD analysis project Ga0307373, IMG submission 202534) | Soil microbial communities from Risofladan, Vaasa, Finland - OX-2 | ecosystem: Environmental > Terrestrial > Soil > Coastal area > Acid sulfate soil | place: Finland: Risofladan, Vaasa | collected... | reverse complement strand
AACACGGCGGGGGATGGGCCGTTCAATGCCTGGGTAGACCCGATACTGACGAATGAATGGGAAATCCTCGGTTGGCGAAACGTGCAAGACATGACGAAGTTTGGGATGCCCGGAGTGTTCACACACGGGGAATTTGACACGTGGTCGCCCGGATATTTGATGTTTTTCGCGGCGATGCACAACGGGATTAGCCGGTTGTATGAAACATTTGGAAACGGCGGAGCGGATACCGAGGAGCGCACTCTCCAACCCGATGAGTATTCGCGCACCTGGTGGCGGCAAAATCCCCCCCTGCCCAAAGTGCTGTGGTCGCAGCGTGATAATAACAATTACGAAGAAACGGGTTTACTCACTTCGCTGCATTTCTTCTCCGACAACCGCGTGATGTTTCTGAAGAACTTCTATTTGAAGGCAAAGCGGTCCATAACGAAGCCGGAAAATGAAGGGCCTGTCGCTTATGTTTTACCCGCGAACGATCCGCGTCCGGAATTGCAGGCGGAATTGCTGCACGTAATGCAGTTGCAGCATTGCGAGATTTCGCGCGCGACTTCGACCTTTTCAGTCACAGTTCCTGTCACGAAAAAGACAGTTGCGCGCACACATGGGTCCTCACAGGGTGCCTCGGAGGGCGTCGCGGAAAGGAAGCCGGCGGCGCAGGCTGACACTAAGACGATGAATTTTCCGGCGGGCAGCTACATTATTCGCATGGACCAACCATATTCGCGCATTGCGGATACGCTGCTCGACTATCAATACTGGAGCCCGGACGATCCACAGAAGACGCCCTACGATGACACAGGCTGGACATTTGGTGAGCTATTCAACGTAAAGGTCGTGCGCGTAACGGATGCAAAAATTTTAGGCGTGCCGATGGAGCGGGTGACAAGCATTGTCGCGCCCAGCGGCGTTTCGGGGTCCGGCACCGTCTTTGCGAACAACAACAACGCGGACACCGCGTTGGCGACTCTGCGGTACAAGCTGAAAGGCGCGCAGATCGAAGCGGCCGAAGATCCGTTTGAGGCGGATGGCCATAAGTTCAACCGGGGTTCGTTCTTGGTGCACGGTGTGAGTAGCGATGATTTGCAGCATGCTGTTTCGGATTTGGGACTCAAAGCGTATGGATTGAGTGGAATGCCTTCAGTGAAAATGCATCCTGTACGAGCGGCGCGCGTCGCGATTCTGCACACATGGCTGAACACACAGACTGAGGGCTGGTGGCGCGAGGCTCTGGACTTCATGCATGTCCCGTACGACTACATCAGCACGCAAACGGTGGCGAAGGAGGCCGATCTCAATTCCAAATACGATGTGATTCTTTTTCCACCGGTCGGGCGATTCGTGAGTCCAGATCTGATCATTAACGGGTTGTCGACGGATTGGGGGAATCCGCTGCCGTGGAAGAACACGCCTGAAACGCCGAACATCGGAAAGATCGATTCGACCGATGATGTGCGGCCAGAGTTGGGATGGGAGGGCGTCGCGCACTTACAGGAGTTCGTAAGACACGGCGGAGTGCTAGTCACGGTAATGGATACAGCGAATTTGGCCGTTTCGCTGGGCCTGACGCACGGCGTCACGGTGGCACGAACGCCCCACGAGAGAATTATTGGCAGTGTGGTGAGGGCGGATATCGTCGATTCGAATAGCCCAATCGCATATGGGTATGGCGACCGGCTGTCGGTCTACTGCTTTAACGGTCCGGCGTTTGATGTGAGCAGCATTGCGGGGCGCGGAGGGTTTCGACGGCTGGGACCAGAGATACATGGGAGACCGACGGGTCGCGGCACGATGAACGATCCGGATTTCGTAGTAGGCCGCAAAAACGAAGCGGCGGTAGAAGAACCGAAGGTCGAGCCGTGGCAGGCCGAGCCGGTAACGAACGAAGAATTACGGAACGGAATCAGCGTGATTCCACCGGCAGAGAGACCGCGCGTGATTTTCCGTTATGCCGACAACCACGACCTGCTCGTATCTGGGCTGGTCGAAGGTGGCAATGAAATCGCGCAGCATGCGACGGTGGTCGATGTGCCGATGGAATCGGGACACGTAGTGCTGTTTTCGAATAATCCGATCTATCGGGGAGAAACGCGAGGAAGCTACTCGCTCGTGCTGAACACGATTCTGAACTTCGATAGCCTGAACGCTGGAAGAAAGCTCGACACGCAATAGAACCTGATGAAAAGAGCGCGGCCAGCCATTACCGATCGGGCCGCTGACACTTGGCGGCCCGTTTTTTTTGGGGGAGCTCGGTCGCGTTAATGCGAAAGTTGCTCTTCGTTCAAATCGCCGTAGTCCATCGCGGGGTTGAGGACAAGCATAAAACTTCCCTTGGGGGACGCTCCGCCAAAATGTTCGAACTTCAAGCGTCAAATTATCGATAGAGACTTAAAGTCTTATTGGGACAGGCACCCTGGCACCGCAGAAAAGTATGTTGCGGGCAATTGACTTCGACTTATTCAGGCCATCTAGAACTCGAAGACGGTTGAGGGCTCCCGAGACACGCGATATACTAATCCGTCCTGAACGAAGTCCGACGCGGTGAGTCAAAGGCATGACCGCGACGCGCCTTCCCACGGCGATATCGTCTAAAGGTTAGGACGGAGCCCTCTCAAGGCTCAAATCCGGGTTCGAGTCCCGGTATCGCTACCAACCATTCGTAAGTGACTGATTTCAGTGGGTCAGGTTGGTCGGGTATAAGCGCGGTACTAGCAAACGCGCTCTGGAAATTGCTGTTTTGCTCCTTTTCCCAGTAATAGGGAAAGGGAATGAAATGGCAAACCTCAAAGTCAGCATCGTTGTAAGACCGACCGTTGGCAAGCGGACGCCCGTTCCCGCTACAGGGAAGAATGATCCGGCAGGGTCATATTATCTCCGCTACTGTGTAGGGAACGTCCCCAAGCTCGTAAAGGCCGGGGAGTCCTACCATGACGCCGAAATCGCGCAGATTAGACTGGAGCGGAAGCTCAAGGCCGCCAGTCAAGGTTTCCTCGTACCCGACGACGTAGCGGCCCCTTCAATGCACCGCTGTTCAGAAGCCCTTACTTCCTACCTGACCTATCTCCGCTCTCCTAAAACGAAGAAGCGCAATGGCCGTCATTATCATGAGCGTTCAATCCTTTCCCGCGAATCCAATATTTTAGAATTCCTCAAGGAAACGAGCCGCGTCTACGTGGAGCAAATCACCCGCGCCGACCTGCTAAAGTATCGGGACTTTCTATTCGGCAAGCAGCGGGCCAATGACACCGTCTATAACAAGCTGGCTGTCGTCGTTACGTGGATGAAAAAGAATCAACTTGTTGAGATCAAGAGTTTGCTATGGGGCGAAGATTGGCCAATTGTGCGCGTGACCAAGGCTCATCCCTTCCGCGCCGCTGAAATTACCGCCATGATGGAGAAGGCCGGGAAACATCTGCTGCTCCATCGGCTGGCGCGGGGTACCGGAATGCGCAAGAAAGAATTGGCACACGCCGAACGGTCCGATATTGACCCTTACGCGAAGTCAATTCACGTCAAGAATAAGCCGCACTTCAACTGGGAGACGAAGACGCCAGCAGGTGTTCGTGAAATTCCTCTTGGCGACGACTTGCTGGCCGACCTGTTGAAGATGCCAGACGGGCTATTGTTCCCCAACAAACACGGTCAGCCCGACGTGCGCATTGACCGGAGATTCCAAGAAGTCGGTGAGGCAGCCGGGGTTCAACCCCCTGTTGATGACCGGGCTTCGTGGTGTCACCGCTGGCGGGATACTTACGCCACGTCGTTAGTGAGGAGCCGGACCCTGAGCGATATGGACATTGCCCGCGTGCTCGGGCATGAGGATACGAGTATGCTCAAAATCTATTACGAGGGCTTGCTGATGGAATCAACCGAGGCCCGCGCCGCTGCCAATTCTGTTGATGAATTTGGAGTGAAGCCACCGAATTCCACGATTCATATCGTAGAGGAAAAATCAAATGCTGCTTAAAATTTTACAGGTTGCCGCAGAACTGGGGCTGGCCCCAAAGACAATTCGTGCCTTGATAAAACGGGGCGAGCTACGCGGCGTCCGGCTAGGCCGTCAGTGGCGGGTTGATTCGGACGAATTAGCCTTGTTCATTCGTCGCAGGACAACGTAACCCAGCCTTTTCAATTTCCCACATGATCGTGGTGCGGGTCGCCGGGTGCGAACGAAGGCGACGCAGAATCGGGACGACGAGCACATTCGTTAGCGCCAACTGCTCGGATGCTAAGTGTCTTCGCGCACAGACTTCTTCCTCTGGTAATACCCGATCAATTTTGAGACGCGGTACGGCTGAGGGCTGACGTCTTCAGAGTGATCGTCACAGAAGAACTTGGTCACGCGTCCAGACGGTAGGTCCCACGTTAGCGTGTTCGTCGCCGGATGCGGCAAGGTCCCCTTTCTCTCACACGTTGGTTTTTTCATTTGAGACCCCTCCCTATTTCTGCCGCCGAGCCGGGCTGCCCGCGCCTCTGGGTCGTCGGATGCCGAATTCCACGGCGACCCGGTAGATCAGCCAGCGTGAGCAACCGAGGAGGCCCGCGATTTGCTGGTACGAGAGGGTCGGGTTGGCGACGATCACATCCCTGATCGCGGCGTGCGCTTTAACGGTGTTGGACTTCCTCACAACGCGGACGTTCACCACGTCAGCCGTTGCCCTCTTGATTTCGTTGTATTGATTCACGATTCCCCTCATAAGAGAGATCACGAATTGTGTCCGCAAACTAACTGGCGATCTTGAGATCGAGAAAATCCCATCAATGTTGGGAATTCAGCTCTGCCAGCACCCAGTCTGAGGAAGGATTTGGACTTTGCGATTCTCTCTTTAGACGGCGAGCGGTCAGATCGTCGTGAGCGGGCTGGGACTCTTCCAATCAACGCGTCAACAGCGCAAATCCCAGAATTTCCCTGAAACCGCGTATCTAGATGTGTCTGGGAGCGCACAACGTTCCGGGGAGGGTTGCCTCACAACTCCCTCCCCAACATTTCAGACCAATGTGAGCGACGTCAGACACCGAGACAGTGGAACAGCAAATTGTGAGGAACAATGAGCAGGAAATTAGCAACCACCATTAAGGACTCGGCAATTCCGGGCAAGTACAAGCGTGTACTTGAAGCCTACGCCGCGTTCGCCAATAACGACGGGACGAACATTCGTCCATCCCAGAAGCAACTCGGAATCAAGGCGGGCGTCAGCCCAGATACGGTTCAGCGCAACACCCCTGATCTTGTAGCCTCCACCATTCTCCAGCGTGCTACACGCCACACCTGCAAAGTTGCCGCCTGTAACAAGGGCGCTTGGCACTTCACTGGGACGTGGGGACGCTCCACCTTGGTCTATGAGATTCATATTCATAACCTGCAAAATGCGGTTGAGTACCTAACCGCAAAATGCGGTTTAGTGAATGCCGCAAAATGAGAAAACGGCGACCGCGATGCCGATGCCCTTCATGACAAAGCAGATCATCGCGATCCGCACCTGCGTGATTGACGACTACATTCGGTCTGCTGTCGCCGAAGGAGTGGATACAGTTCTGAACATCGGCGCGGGATTGGATACGCGCCCGTACCGGATGGACATTCCCGAATCGCTGGTGTGGATCGAGGCGGACTATCCCCACGTCATCGCTTTCAAGCAAGAACGTCTGTCTGGTCAAGAACCCCGCTGCCGGTTGGAACGTGTCCCGCTCGACCTCGCCAACCGCTCTGAGCGCCGGAAAGTCTTTACTCGCGTCAATGACCGAGCGAAGAAGCTCTTGGTTCTCGCGGAAGGCGTCATCTCCTACCTGAGTGTGGACGAGGTCGGCTCTCTGGCCGACGACCTTGAGGCGTTGGATCACACCCGCTACTGGATCGTGGAGTATTTTTCACCCGAGGTTGTCAAGTTTCGGCAACGTCGGCGGATCGCAAGGAAGATGGGGAATGCCCCGTTCAAATTCGTGCCCGAGGACTATTTCGGCTTCTTTGCGGAGCACGGCTGGCATGTGAAGGAAATCCGCTATTTGGCGGAGGAAGCCGAGCGGCTTGGCCGGCCCATCCAGCTCCCTCCGATTCTGAAGATTCGAAGGCTGTTCGCGCCCAAGAAGCGACGGGCGGCGTTCAGGAAATTTCAGGGCTACGTGCTGTTCGTCAATCAGACTGTAGAGTGACTACGCCAGCGTGCCCATCGCACGTGTCGTGCGCTTCGCTCCACGAACTTCTTAAGATGATGCAGAACACACTTCAACGCCAGTAGGTCGTCCTCGTTATATCTGATCAACGCTCGCTTTTTCGTTTTCGTGAGCTTGCCGGAGCCGTAAAGCAACGGGGAGCTTTTCGCGTTCCGTGTGGGGTAAGGCTATCCAGCTCCGTGAGGCGCTCAGAATGGCTCTAATTGCGATTTTGCCACTTCTCGAAATTCCCTGCTGCGTCTGCGGCGATGCGCGGATCCCGGCACCAGACGGCGCGACGCCGGAAACGCGATTCACTTGCCGCGACTGTTCGCGGCGAATCTGGCGTCGCCTTCAGATTCACCGAGCGCGGCGGCCAGTTGACCAGTAACTAGCAGGCGCGTCACGCTGCACAGCGTTTTACGGAATCTGGCTGGTCGGGCCATGCATGGTTCATTATCGGGGGTTAGCAACTAATGCCACTTTCGTTTGTTGCAGGAGTCGGTCTGGCTTATCTTGGGTTCTGGGTTTGTTTGGCAGAATGTATTTGGGAGCCGTGGCTGCTCCGCCGGGCGTAGTGCCTGAGTTTTGATTTCATGGCATATAGGATTCTCCTATAGCCATATGGATGCCCGGACAATCCTTTTTGCGATGTGTGCTAGTCTTTCAGCATTCGTCGGGAGCACGAATGCAGTCGCAGCCTTCTAACCCGGCTTCAACCCAGCTTCGGCGCGGTGCGCAGTATCTCCGCATGAGTACAGAACATCAGCAATACTCAATCGCCAATCAGGTAGCCGCAATCGCTCTGTATGCAGCTGCACACGGTATCGGCATTGTCAGGTCGTTCACAGACGAGGGGAAGTCCGGGACGACGATCAAAGGCCGGACAGGACTACAAGAGCTTCTCGATCTCGTTCAATCAGGTTCTGCTGACTTTGACGTGATCCTCGTCTACGACGTGAGTCGGTGGGGACGCTTTCCAGACTCGGACGAAGCCGCGCACTATGAATTCCTGTGTAAAAGGGGCGGAATTACGGTTCGTTATTGCGCCGAGCAATTCGAGAACGACGATAGTACCGCCTCGAACCTGCTCAAGGCGCTGAAGCGGACTATGGCAGGAGAATACAGCCGAGAGCTATCAGTGAAAGTCAGTGCCGGTCAACGTCGTCTTGCGGATATGGGCTGGTGGCAGGGCGGACCTGCGCCTTTCGGAATGCGGCGGCGAATTGTGGGCCAAGAAGGCGAGCCAAAACAGATACTCGGATGCCGCGAATGTAAAAGTGTAAGCACGGACCGGGTTGTTTTGACGCCGGGACCAAGAGAAGAGGTAGAAACGATTCACCTGGTTTTCGATCTATACACGAAAGAGCGCAAAACGCGTCATCAAATTACGCAGATATTGAATCAGCGGAAATTCTTCTGGGGAAAACGCCCCTGGAACATTGTGAAGGTGAAGCATCTCCTTAGGAATCCTGTTTACAAAGGCGCTTACGCCTACGCCAAAAAAAATCACGCGAGGAATCTCTCACCCGACCAATGGCGGATTCGCGAGCAGTCCTTTCCAGCAATTATTACTGCCAAGCAATGGCTGAGAGCTAACGAGCTTGTCCGAGAGGAAACACGGCCGCTGGTGGACTCAGAGATGCTTGAAGGCTTGCGGCAATTGTGGAAGCGAAAGGGGCGTCTCAACTCTGATTTGATAAACGCCGCGAAAGATATTCCGTCTGTAGAGGCATATAAGAACCATTTCGGAAGCCTTAATGAGGCGTACAAGCGGATTGGTTATCCGTTGCCCAGAGATCTTGTGTACGACCGCATTACTAATCTGATAAAGGGACTGCGCAACACCCTCTGCAACGAGATTTGCGCCCAAATTCGGGCCGTCAATGGAAGCGCAGAATGGAAACCCGGCCCAGGAATGCTTTTGGTAAATGAAAACGTCACTTTGCGAGTGAAGTGTGCCACGGGCCGCCTGGGACGCGGCAGAATGCGTTATGGTCAAATGCTCTGGCGTCTTTCGTTTCTTCAGAGGCGGACGGAGGATATCTTGATAATCGCTCGACTACTTCCACCCGACCAAACAGTTATGGATTACTTCGTGGTGCCTGCATTTTCAAAATTCCGCGGCGTAATTTACAGCAAACGCGAGAAGAACCCCCCGTTTATGCAGCTTTACTGCTTCCCTACACTCCAGCCGCTTATCGAGGCATTTGGTCGCTTTGCCGTGGTCGTGGAGGAACAAGGGTGAAGAAACATCGAGAGCACGCGAAGAGCCCTAACAAGCCAAGTGCAATTACGGGCCATGCTGTTTATGAGGCATATAGCACGGCTTTGCCTCTGCGAGCCGAGGTGGTAGCCAAGCACCTTGATACGTTCAGCGTTATCCTTACACGGCTGTTTTCCGATGAACATTTCGTCACGCTTCTGCGAGCCGAGTCAAGGAGCTCAATTCCCGGCTTCGTCAAGCTGATGCTTCAGCGAGAGGAGAACGCGGTCCAGTGAAGTCTTTCGATCAAGACGGAGGAGAATGTTACCGGAAATGGCATCAAACCCGGCTGTCAAATTTGTTAGGTCTCTCGGGCGAGCCTCCGCAGAACATTTGCATCGATGAATTGAACCTAACAGTTTGTTGTCGATATGCCGAGTCTTTGATGCGAAATGCGAGGATTAGTAGATACCTGGGCAAGTACCACCCACAAGAGTTACGTCAGTTGAAAAACCTTGTTGAGGAATTTGAGCGCATTCGCCAGAATTCTGATTCCGCTACCCAGTGAAAGGCGATGGCGGTTTATTCCTGATCTCCGCAGCGTTCAGCTATTTCTTCGGCGTTGGTTAAGATGCCCGGCAATGTGGCAAACTCTCCGGCATGACACCCCGACCGCTGCGACGAACGGCGAGTATTTCGTCGGCGTGTTCTCGGGAGAAAACGGCAGATTCTTGTACAAGGTCAAGAAGAAGTTCTTGAAGCAGCTCGGCGACTAGCACATCGAGGCCCCGAATCGAGATGCAGGCCGCAGAATCGCGAATCCTAGTTCCTGCGCCGCCACGCAATTTGGCCGATCTCTGATTCCTTTTGCAAATAGGCAAGCACCGCCCGGCACTTCGGACACTTCTCGACGTTCACATGACGGATGAACTTAGGCGCTGACATCCGCTTTCGTAATTTCTCACACGGTTTTGGTTCAGGGCGCCGCATCATTGTGAAATGGAGATAAAGGTCTTTGGGGCCGCGCTTGCCCGCGAATTGGTGACTCAGCGTGCTACCGGTTCGCCATCTTCTGCGCCATGTGGAGCAGCAAGCGGCGGTCGCCCACTTCGATGCGCCCGAGCAAACGGCGAAACTTCGACAGGACCCGTGCGTCCTTTCCGGAACTGCCCCATGCGATTTCGCCTGCGGTCTTGCGGTAGGGCAGGTTCGGCATTTCCGGCGGTTGTTCGCCGTCGTAGAAAAGCAGATAGAGCGGGACTTGGAGGGCGCGAGCGAACTTTTCCAGCGTCTCTACAGCGGGCACGGTGTGGCCATTTTCGACGCGGGAGATATAGCACCGCAGCAATCCTGTACGCTTCTCAACGTCCCCTTGGGAGAGTTTCTTTTCCTCACGCAGAGTGCGAAGGCGGTCGCCAATAATCATGGGCGCATTATTTCAGAAAGAGATGGAGAGCACAAGCGGTGCTACGTTGAGGAGACTGCTGTGGGCGCTGGACGAAACTCCGGGCGCTTACAAAGACATCGACGCTGTGATGGCAGCGCAATCCCGATTTAGTGGAAATCGTTCACACAACGAAGCAATTCCTGTGCGTGAAAGGTGTTGGCGAATGAAAATGTCCTGGCGCATACACGGCAAAGGGGGTAACGTATGCGGAAAGTTACCTTTGACCAAGCATTAGGTTGGCGCTGATTGTTTCACTCATTAAGGGGGTACCGGGGGCATGGCACGATACCTAGCAACTTTCTTGTTCCTATGTTGGTTTGCGCTGGCCCCAACCGGCCTTGCCCAGTCACGTCACCATTCCTCTGGTACGCGCTCTTCTAAATCCTACAAATCGAAGAACAGCAAAGAACCAAAGACAAGCCGTACGGTACATGTAAATGGCTACTATCGGAAAAACGGCACGTATGTTGCGCCGTACGACCGAAGCGCCCCGTCGCCACGTGGAACTGGAACCGCTTCGGCGGGCCGCCAATCCTATAGAGAGAACTACATCGCACCAGGGTACAGCGCCGACCCGTCTGTTAAGCGCGACAGGCACGGGAAAATAAAACGCAGCAGTGCAGCAAGAGCTGCTTTCGAGAGGGAGCAGCCATGTCCGTCCACTGGGAAATCAAGTGGGCGTTGCCCCGGATACGTGGTGGACCACAGGATGCCTCTTGAGTGCGGTGGCCCGGATGCCCCGTCCAATATGCAATGGCAAACGGCGGCAGAAGCTAAAGAAAAAGACAAGACCGAGCATACTTGTAGACAGTAGACGGTGTCCACGGGTTGACCGGCCCCTGCTCAAGCTGTGCTCAGAGAGTCGCCATCGGAATCGCGTTATCATTTGGCCCTCGCCAGAATCGACCTTCAAAAACATCTGCTAAAGGGCAAAACCCGACCAGTCGTGAGATGATGTTGAGCCTGTTCGATGCGGATTTCGGCAGCGGTGGGCGGAGAAGAAGAAAAAAGGCTCCGCTAAACGCCAATAAAATCCGAGCGCTGCTCGGAATATTTCCGAACAGTAGCTTGATCCGAGGAAGGAACACTTCACCGTCTGCTCGTTGAGCAGCGTGTCCGCTATCGCAGTCTTGCTATTTGCGATTTTCGTGAGCGAGACGGTCATTTCTTCACCCTAACTGGGCCGCAATGGGTCTACTTGGTTATCTATGCGTTTCGCTGTTGAAGCGATGCAACCGTTCAAACAGTTCGCGTAATAATTGCAGCCCTTGCCGCATAAGATTCCGTGTGCCCTGTACGTCGGGGACTTGGACTGCTCCTTCCGTTTCCTCCTTTAGCGGTTTCGCCAATCCAATCAGCCAAATTAGCAGCGCAACAGAGAATGATGTGGAGCGCACGCCCTCCCACCAGTGGAAATGGGACTCCATCCCGTACTTAGAAATGGCGTTGTTCGCTACCTGAACCAAGGAATAGAAGAGCAGCCCGGTTGCCAGCAGCGTTTGCACCCGCTGCAAAGGCACTTCATAGAAGCGACTGAATGCAAGGAGCACAACCAGTGCAACAGCGGCGGCCAGTTCCAAACTTTGCTCAAGCGTGAGGACGAAGGAAGGAATCCGAGAGGCCTGAGCCATTGCAGCCGATGACGCCTGTATCAGGAGAAGCGAAGTGATTACCGCAAGAACCCATTTTAGAATTGCCCTCAGCCCTGCATACCCTCGCGAGGCGTTCCATATCAATTCACCGATGCTTGCTCCGCGTGCGGAGAGCAGAATCCCTTCGCTAATCCAGTAAGAGTAGAACGCGAAATGCGAAGCATACCCGATAGTGCTGTAGACGATGTAAATGAAAATCGCACGGACGATTAGGAGGAACAGGTAAACCGTGAAAATCGGCAGGTGAACATACAACCGCCTCCTAACCGCAAGCGCACAGACGAGGACTTCAAGGCTGAATGCCGAATACCAAAGGACGGTTTGACCAAACGTGAGTCCCATAGCCGAGCCGACCGAATCATATCACTCCGTTACCAAAGCCCGCTGAAACTTGGGTGCCCTTGCGGAGCAAACCCTCACGGGTTTGGATTACCTGCCGGATTTGAGGTCTGATTCCAGAACAGGGAGGCCACGCTCATGAGAAATTTCATTCAGCATGTCGTCTGCCCAAGCAGCCGCGAGTCGGAGTTCTGCCGCGAGGGCCTTTAGACCAGAAGTAGGAAGAAAACCCAATCGGACTTGCAGGCGCGCCAGTCGATATTCAAATCGAAATCTGATGCCGAGAACAAGCCGAGCGGTCTCTCCTTTAACCGTCAGTTCGGGGAGAAACTTCGCCGCCCGCTTGAGCAAATGCTCTACCCGCAAATAATCATCGCGCACCGCCTGCAAATAGCCCATGGTGGCATCGCGTCGTTCGGCTCGGATTCGTTGGAGCATAGTGTCGTATTCGGCGAGTCGATGTTCCGTGTCATCCAATAACTGCTGGTCGATGACCACGCAATCTTCAATCGCTCGTGGACAGTTGTCGTTCTGCGTCAGGCCAAAATTCCCGAAAATCAGCCAAAGCGTGAAGGCCAAGAGCAGAACAGGAACAAAGATATACGCGAGTATCTCCGCCACGGCACATACCCTTTACGGCATAACTCCGTTGCCTAGAAAACGGGGCGTATCATAGCATTACAGTACCCGAAATGTAAATCACCACGATACGCCCCCTTGGGTGTTTCTCCTAGCAGCTACGAGTCAGTCTACCGTTCCGCCGCCGTCCGCCAAGAGAACGGAGCCTGACGGCCACGGCGGAACCGGCTCGCCGCCGTCCGCCAAGAGAACGGAACCTGACGGCCACGGCGGAACCGGTTCGCCGCCGTCCGCCAAGAGAACGGAACCTGACGGCCACGGCGGAACCGGCTCGCCGCCGTCCGCCAAGAGAACGGAACCTGACGGCCACGGCGGAACCGGCTCGCCGCCATCCGCCAAGAGAACGGAACCTGACGGCCACGGCGGAACCGGTTCGCCGCCGTCCGCCAAGACACAGGCTCGAACAGAATTTTGTGAGTGGATTTGACCCTTAACGGAAATCCGAACGACTGCCCCCATCGCAACAACCGAACACAACCCAAGTGCCAAAGCAGTTGCACTGAACCTCATGGAATTGTCCTCCATAGTTGTGAATGTGCGTGAGAGACGAATCACGCCGATGGCTATGTTGCTACAGTGGGCGTTATCTTAGGAGGAAATACTGACAATAAATGTTATTGGGCCACGTAGGCCGCTCGCTCCCGCGTGATGAACCTGATCTTCCATTTCGTCTTTGTCTGAATGATCTCTCCCGTGTACCCAATCTTCCGGCGAATCCCCGGCTTGTGGCGCACAAAGAACTTGCCGAACGTGTTGAACTTCAGCGTGAATCCGTCCGTGCCCAGATGATTAAGCAGAGTGGTCTCCAAGCTCGCGATAACCGCATGGACCATATATTCGGCTTCTACCTTGCTCGACAAAGCTAAAGCACGCTGAACTCTCTCGGTCAATTCGGCGCGGCCCTCTATGCTCGCTCGCATGATATTTAGAATCCTTTCGACGCAGTAGGATCGAAGTCTCTCGCGGATTTGTCCCAATTTGTCCCAAAAAATCTCCGAAAATGGGGGTTGAATTCCCCCTTCAAATGTGCAAAAAAGAGGTGGTCAAAATTCTGAGGCATTTGCCCGCGCACGCATGATCTACCGACAAGAAATACCACGGTCTCGCCATAGGTTTCCCGGTATAAGCGCGGTATAAGTAGGCAAGGCGTTCTAGGGCGCTTGAGGGCGCTCTAGGGCTAACGCCTTGTTGGGAACAAAGGAGAAAGCGGCAAATTCCTTGGGATTCCGGTGGCTTCAAAAGAATCCCGGTATCGCTACCAATTTATCGCACTTCACTCCAGACTACGCGCGAGGGTTGAAGCACAAAAGGTGAATGTTGCCGCCACGCATGAGTTTTGGTAGCGAGGCGGGCATCTATAACGTGAGGGGAGTTTGACAATTGTCTTGAAGACTGCGTGCACATCAAAAAGAGATGGCGCATAGCTCTTCACACCGCAGAGTCCCTCGATCGACCATCCTTTCGGGGCTTAAAGGAGAGTTTCCCGCAGGGAAACTCCCGGGTGTAACCTGCGTTTGCGTGATATAGGTGTGTGTTAACGTAAGCAGGGCCTTTGTGTTTCCTCAAGGAGAACATTCCATGGATGCGCGGAGCAATCGTCGCAGCGACCGCATTTCCATTTCTTTACCGCTTCAGACCACTGGAATCGACGCGGAGAATCGTCCCTTCATAGACACGGCAACGACAATCGTGGTCAATCGCCACGGGGCGCTGATCGCATTTAACCGACCGCTCCGTATTGGCCAGACGCTTCGGGTGGGGCGGCAGCTCTTTGACGGCTCGCGGCGTGAAGCGGAGGTACGCGTTGTCGCATGCGAAAAGGAGAGTTCAGGGCCAGCTTATGGCATTGCATTCGTAGACCAAAAATTGGATTTTTGGGGGATCGAGTTTCCCACAGCGGCACAGGCTGTTGATGCGGTCGTACGGCTGCTGGTCGAATGCTCACATTGTAACAGTCAGGAGCTTGCATATCTGAATTCGCGCGAATTGAAGGAGTTCGAATCGAATCGTTTGTTTGCTCGAAATTGCCGCACCTGCGAATCGCCAACGATCTGGAAACAGCCGTTGGAATCGCTAAGACATAATGGGGCTATTGATTCGCGTCGTGAAGAAGCCGGCGCGGACGGCGCAGCGACGTCGCCTGCGCGCGAAACCACGCGGTATGACACGCGGCTAACGGCTTGCGTTC
>Ga0307373_10009409_pt1 | contig 14619 bp, 13 predicted proteins | sample OX2MG_FD_202534 | JGI IMG/M metagenome (GOLD analysis project Ga0307373, IMG submission 202534) | Soil microbial communities from Risofladan, Vaasa, Finland - OX-2 | ecosystem: Environmental > Terrestrial > Soil > Coastal area > Acid sulfate soil | place: Finland: Risofladan, Vaasa | collected... | reverse complement strand
AGAGCGCCGAGAGGTCGAGGTGGTCCGTGCCCGGCAGGAAGTTCTCCACCGTGCTCGGGCTCCAGGGAAGCACCGGGAACTCGAAGGTGTCCGGACCTGACCCGCCCACCAGGGTGTCGGCGCCATGGCTGGCCACCAGGGTGTAGGCGCCCGAGCCGGCCGTCAGCGTCGTGCCGCTGTCGTTGGGCGCGGTCAGCACTGTCGGACTCGTCGCGCCACCGGTGGTCGGCGGGGTCGTGGTCGGGGGGGTGGTGGTCGGCGGCGTCGTGCCCCCGGTTCCGGACGGGGCGGACTGATAGGTCCGCACCCAGTCGACCTGCATGCTCGCCGGCAGGGGCGTCGTCGCGTTCACGCTGCCAGGCCAGCTGCCGCCGGCGGCGAGGTTGAGGATCATGTACATCGGCTGGTGCATGTCCGCCGGCGTCGGAATCTGGTAGACTTGCTTGCCGTCGAAATACCAGGTGATGTAGTTCGCCTCCCAGTCCACGGCATAGGTGTGGAACGCCGTCGAGGTATCCGCGACGGTGGTGGTCTGCCCTTCGGCGGTGTTGTTGGTTCCGGTGTGGGCCGTCGTGTAGAGGGTGGTCGGGCTGTTGCCGAGCACCTCCATGATGTCGATCTCGGGCGGCCACGAGTTGTTTTCCGGCAGCAGCCAGAACGCCGGCCAAAGTCCCTGGCCGGCCGGCAGCTTGGCGCTCATTTCAAAGTAGCCGTATTCCTGGCTGAACGTCTGCGACGTGTTTATGTCGCCCGACGTATACTGGTAATTGTTGATGAGCGGCTGGATCGACGGGCTCGCCGACGCCACGGTCAGGTTCAGTATGCCATTGCTGACGGTCCAGGGCGTCACCCCGGACGTCGGCCCGTAGTTGGAGTTTATGTACCATTCCTGTTCGCCGTTGCCGGACAGGGTCGAACCATTGATTGTCGGCGACACGTACGGCGGCGTCGTGTCCCATGTCCCTGTTTTGCCGTTCCATAGGCTGAGGGAATTGAATTCATCATCAAACGTCAGCGTCGCCGTACCGGCGAGGTTGTTTGGATCGAGAGTCATGATTTTCTCCCCGACTCATGCGGTAGCGACCTGCAACACCTTGGCTGCAGTGTCATTGCCCATCGCCGATAAAGAGACGGTTGCTGCGCCTCACCTTCTAAGTCGAAGGATTCGGCGGCAAAAGTTCTCCACACCCCGAGACGATGACCAACGTATAGCCGGCTCATCTGCGCCTACAGCCATGTCATAAGGTCGCACAGGCCAAGCTGGGGGCGGCGGGCGCGGCCGGCCGGGGGCGCGGCGCGGCGGCTTTCCAGGCGTAGACGGGCATCGGGAGCGCCGCCCTTGCGCGCAATCGTCGCGGACTGCGGCGCCGCCGGCCCCGGCTGTCAGCCCCGGCTTGACGGGCGCGCGACTCGCGGGTGCAATCCCCCAGGCTGTCGATGCAGGGCGGCGTCTTGCCGGAGGTGATCAGCGATGGCCGCGATATCCACGGCCCGGGAAGCGGGCGTGACGGCGCGCGCGGCCGAATGGGCCGACGCCGAACCGATCGCCCGGACGCTGGGGCGCGCCTTCACCGACGACCCGCTGATCTCGTTCCTGCTGAAGGACGAAGCCAGCCGCCCGGCCAAGGCGGCGCGCCTCTTCAGGCTGCTGTTCAAGCTGGGGCGGCCCTACGGCGGCTGCGACGTGACCACCGGCTGCGAGGCCGTGGCGCTGTGGCGACCGCCCGGCCAATGGAACATCCCGCCCTGGCAGTACCTCGCCAACGGTTTCGAGTTCGTCGGCATCTTCGGTCTTGCCGGCGCGCGCCAGGTCACCGCCGTCATGGACGAGATCGAGAAACGCCACCCGCACGAGCCGCACTGGTACCTGCAGGCGATCGGGACGGATCCCGAGCGGCAGGGCAAGGGCTATGGCGGCGTGGCGATCCGCCGCCATCTTGCCGTCGCCGACGCCGCCAGCATGCCGGCCTATCTGGAATCCAGCAAGGAAACCAACATCCCGATCTACGCCAGCTTCGGCTTCGAGGTCACCGGCGAGATCAAGCTCCCCAACGGCCCAACCCTGTGGCCGATGTGGCGCAAGGCGCGCACGGGCGACTGAACGGGGGCGGCCGCCTCAGCCCTGCGCCTTCGCCGTCGACTCGTTGGCGGCGTGGCCGAAGATGCCCTTGGCCATCAGCGAGGTCTCGCCGTCGCGGCGCTTCTGGAAGATCTCGGCGCGGACGGCGTGGACGCGGGCGTCGGCGGGCTCGGCCAGCGCGGCGAACTCGGCGAGGTGGCAGGCGAGGCGGATGTCGCTGCCCGCGAGCGCCTGGGCGCGCCGGGCGAGCTTCAGCGCGCCGCCGGCGAGCGCGGCCAGTTCCTGGGCGAGCGCAACCTCGCGCGCCGGCTTCAGGTGCGCGGGGTTGCCGTCGTACCAGCCGCCGTAGAGGCGCCAGATGTTGCGCACCACGAACTCCGGCTCGTCGTACATCGGCTTCAGGTAGGGCTTTTCCAGCACCGCCGGATCGACCGAGACCGAATGGATGATGTCGTTGAGCCGCGCGCCCTGGTTCATCATCGCCAGGGTGTCGGCCACCAGCTTTTCCAGCGTCGTCGCCACGTCCGTGAGCACGGCGCGGATGCGCGCCGCCCCGGCGATCGGCAGTCCGTGCGCGGGCAGGAAGAGCTCGGCGCCCTCCTCGGCCATGACGCGCATGGCCCGCGCCCACTCCACCGGATAGCGCTGCACCTTCTGCGGGTTGCCGGCGTTGGGGAAGTTCCAGATGAAGAAGTCGCCGGCGCAGATCGCCTTGTGGCGCCCGATCCAGGCCCAGGTATGGTCGTCGGTCTCGCCCTTGGCGTGGCGCAGCTCGACGGCGAGGCCGCCGACGTCGAGGGCCAGCGCGTCGCGATAGACGGTATCCGGCCTGGGCGAATCCTTGGGCAGAAAGCTCTGCGCGCCGCCGATGTCGTAGCCGCCGCGGCGGAATTGGCCGAACTGGCGCTCGTTGATGATGCGGTTGTAGCCGTCGGTCAGGGTGTAGCGATCGAAGCGGCGCGGCACGTTCTCGTGACCGGCCACCCGCGGCCTGGGATCGCCGCGCCCCTGCGCATCGGCGATGAAAGCGCCGCAGCCGCCGACGTGGTCGACGTGACCGTGGGTATAGACGATGGTGTTGAACCGGTCGGCGCTCCAGCGGCGCACCGCCTCCACCACCCGCGGTCCGCCGGCGGGACCCGAGGTGTCGAAGGCGACGAGGCCGTCGTCGGTCGCAAACAGCACGCAGTGGGAGAAGGCCTCGACCATGGCGATGCCCGGGCCGATCTCCGAGAGCTGGTGGTTGATGCGGTTGATCGGCCCGACATCCGCCGGGGTCCTGCCCTCGTCGATGATCGAACGCGACAGCTCCAGAAGGTCGGCCATGCAATCTGTCTCCCGTTTTTCTCGTCAGACGAGCCCCAGCCCCGCCATGTAGCCGCTGAGCCGGGTTTTGGCGCGCTCCGCGCCGGCCGGATAGCCGGTGAGCGCGTACCAGCGCAGCGCCCAGAGCGCGTTGGCGAGGCGCAGGGCCGCAAACACCTCGCCATAGCCCTCGGCGAAGAGGCTCTTTCCGGCATAGCCCTCCTCCAGCCAGCGCGTCGGCAGGGCCTCGCCCTCCCAGAAATCCCACTTGGCGAATTCGTTGATCGGCGAATCGATCGAGGCCTCGCCGAAGTCGATCAGGCCGGAGAGCTCGCCGTCGTGGACGAGGACATGGCAGGCGCGCAGGTCGTTGTGGGTGAGGCTGCGCGGCAAGGCCGCGTGGCCGGCCATCGTCGCCTCGAAGAACCGAAAGGCGCGGCCGAGGCCAGCCGGGTCCAGCCCCGCGGCAACGCCCAGCTCGACGAACTCCGCCTCGATGGCGAGGAAGTCGTCGGTGTCGTTCGCGAAAAACCGGGCGCCCTCGCCAAGGTCGTCGGCCCTGATCGAATGCAGCCGCGAGAGCTGCTCGCCGAGCTGGCGCACCACCTTCTCCAGCGTCTGTCGTGGCAGGGCGAGGCTATCCGACAGCCGCTCGCCCGCGAGCTTCTCGAGGACGCAGACGTCGAGGCTCTCCCCGGCCACGTCGTACCGCCCGGTCGAGAACACCTGCGGGACCCGCATGCCGAGGGCGCGGCAGCGGTCGATCGCCCAGCGCTCCTTTTCGAAGAGGCCGTCGGCGCGGCGGGCGATGCGCAGGATCACCTCCAGGCCGCTCTCCAGCGCCAGCGCATAGACCTCGTTGGCCTCGCCATGGACGATGCGCCGCTTGCCCGCGATCGGGCTGGCGCTCACCGCGCGCGCGGCTGCTGCGATCAGCTCGTCCGGCGCCTCGAAGCCGGCGTGCAGCCTCGCAAGGTGATGCGCATAGTCGCCCTGCATCAGATCACGCCCTCCGCCTCGAGCGCGGCGACCTCGGCGGGCGCAAGACCCAGCAGCTCGCCGAAGACCGCCGCGTTGTCCGCGCCCAGCGCCGGACTGGGGACGGCCGGCGTCTGCGGCGTGCCGTGGTAGCGCAAGGGGCTGCCCGGAACGCTGATGCGGCCGAGGCGCGGATGCTCGATCTCCTCGATCATGCCGCGCCCCTTCATGTGCGGGCTGGCCAGCACCTCGAAGAGGTCGCGCACCGGAGCTGAAGGCACCTTGTGGGCGCCGGTGGCGGCGAAGATCTCGGCGCGCGTCAGGGGCGCCGCCCAGGCCTCCACCACCTGGTCGGTCTCGGCCATGTGCGCCACCCGCGCCGCATTGGTGGAAAAGCGCCCATCGCCATCGAGGTCGGCGCGGCCCATGGCGGCGAGCAGGCTGCGCCAGTGGCCGTCGTTGTTGCAGATGATGGCGAACCAGCCGTCCTTGCAGGCATAGACATTGTAGGGCGAGACGGCGAGGCCGCCGTGCCGGTTGCCGGTGCGCCCCAGCGGCCGATCCGGATTGTTGTGCACCATGCCGAGGTTGGAGGCTAGGGTCGGGAACATGGTCTCGATCATCGCCACCTCGACCAGGCGCCCCAGGCCGGTGCGCTCGCGCTCGTAGAGGGCGGTGACGATGGCGCCGTAGAGGTGCGTGCCGGAAAGGAAGTCGGCGATGGCGGGGCCGGCCTTCACCGGCGGGCCGTCGGGAAAGCCGGTGACGCTGATCGCGCCCGAGGCGGCCTGGATGGTGATGTCCATGGCGAGGTTGTCGCGCTCGGGGCCGGAGAGGCCGTAGCCGGTCGCCGAGGCATAGATGAGCCGCGGGTTCGCGGCCATCAGCACGTCCGCCCCGACGCCGAGCCTTTCCATCACCCCCGGCGCGAAATTCTCCAGCAGCACGTCGGCGCGGCTCACGAGGGCCTTCAGCAGCGCCACGCCACGCGCGCACTTGAGGTCGAGGGTGATGGCGCGCTTGTTGGAATTGAGCATGGCCAGCGGCAGCGAGGCGCCGCCGCCGACCGCCTCGCGGGCGCGCAGCGGCTCGCCATGCCGCGGCTCGACCTTGATCACGTCGGCGCCGGCCTTGGCCAGCAGCAGACCGGCATAGGGGCCCTGATAGACCTGGCCCATGTCGAGGACGGTGACGCCCGCGAGCGGCGGGGGGCGAGCCTGCATGGTCAATAAAGCGCCTGGTCGAAGAGGTCGCGGGCGATGACGAGGCGCTGGACTTCGCTGGGGCCTTCGCCGATGCGGCGGATGCGCAGCTCGCGGTACCAGCGTTCCAGCGGCAGATCCTTGCTGACGCCATAGCCGCCGTGGATCTGGATGGCGCGGTCGACCACCCGGCCCGCGCCTTCGCTGGCCAGGAGCTTGGCCATCGCCGCCTCGGTGCGGAAGGGCTGGCCGCGCGCCGCCTTGCAGGCGGCGGCCAGCACCGCCCAGCGGGCGGTGCGGATATCGATCTCGCTGTCGACCACCATCCACTGGATCGCCTGGCGGGTGGAGAGCGCCGCGCCGAAGGTCTCGCGCCCCTTGGCGTAGTCGATCGACATCTCCTGGGCGCGGATGGCGACGCCGAGGCAGCCGGCGGCGTAGGGGATGCGCTGGCGCGTCAGCCGGTCGTTGGCGATGGAAAAGCCGCGGTTCACCTCGCCCAGCACGTTGGCGTGCGGCACGCGCGCGTCCTCGAACTGAAGCTCCGTGCCGTAGTGCCCCGAGCGCAGGGTGTGGACCACGCGGCGCACGTGGAAGCCGGGGGTTTCGGCGTCGACGATGAAGCAGGTGATGCCGCCCCGGCCCATCGCCGCATCGGTGCGGGCGAAGACGAGGCCGAAGTCGGCGCCATCGGCCCCGGAGATGAAGATCTTGGCGCCGTTGATCACCCAGTCGTCGCCGTCGCGCCGGGCGCGGGTGCGGATGGCGCGCGCCGGATCGGACCCGCCGGAGGGTTCGGTGAGGGCGAAGAAGCCGCGCTTCTCGCCGCGCAGCATCGGGAACAGATAGCGCTGCTTCTGGTCGTCGTTGGCCTCGTAGAGCTGGGCGAGGCCGGCGCCGCCGAAGGTCCCGAAGCAGGGCGAATAGAGCCCGGCCCGGTGCTGGGCGGTCTCGATGGCGATCAGCGTCTGGGTGACGATGTCGACGTCGGGTCCGCCGAACTCAGGGGGGATGCCGAGGCCGTAGAGCCCCATGGCGCGGGTGATCGAGACGAGCCGGGCGTGGTCCTCGGGCTCGATCCGCGAGGCGTCCGGATCGAGCCCGGCCTCCAGCGGCCAGATCTCCTGGCGCACGAAGCGGCGCACCTGATCGACGATCTGCGCCTGCTCCGGGGTGATGTCGAAGTCCATGCCGGCCCTCCTACCCCGGACTGAGCCGCCCGATGCGCCGGCCGGCGTCGGCGGCGTTGCCGGCGGGGAGCGCGCCGAAGTCGGCCTGGTGGATCATCAGCAGCTCCTCGTGGCGGGAGAGGTACTGGGCGGTGACCTCGGTGCGGAAGGCGGTCGCCTCGGCCTTCTCCAGCGCCGCCTGCAGCTCGCCGTGCAGGCCAAAGAGCGTGCGGCCGCCGGCATAGCCGATGCGCACCACGGCGCCTGTCGCGTCGCCGAGCTGATAGACGCCGAGTTCGCCGGCGAGCCTGGCGACGTTCGCCGCGGTCAGAGCCAGCCAGGGCTTTTGCAGCCGCACGCCCATCAGCGGCCCTCGAAGCGCGGCGCACGCCGCTCCAGCATGGCCGCGACGCCCTCGCGGGCATCGGCGCTGGCGGAGGCGACGGCGACCAGGGCGTCGACGTCGGCGTGCGGGATCGAGTCGCGGAAGGTCATGGCCCGGACCAGCAGCGCCTTCATCGCCTTCAGCGACAGGGGCGCGTTGGCGGCGAGCCGCTCGATCACGGCGGCGGCGGCGGCTTCCAGCCCGGCCGCCGGGACGGCGCGATGGATGAGGCCGAGGTCGGCCATGCGGCGCGCCGGGAGCGGGTCGCCCAGGAGCAGCATCTCGCGCGCGCCCACCGGCCCGGCGACCTCCAGGAGCCGCTTGGCGAGGAACCAGCTCGGCGCGAGGCCGATCCTCGCCAGCGACATGCCGAACCTCGCCGCCTCGCTCGCCACCACGAAGTCGCAGTGCAGCGCCAGCTCGGCGCCGCCGGCGATGGCGTCGCCCTGGACCACGGCGACGACCGGCAGCGGATACTGCTCGATGGCGTGCAGCATGGCCTCGATGGCGGAAGCCCCGACCTGGCCCCCCGCGCCGCGGGCGCGCAGGTCCAGCCCGGCGCAGAACACCGGCCCTTCGGCGCGGATGATGCTCAGCCGTTCCTCGTTCGCCGGCGTCGCGGTGAACGCCTCGGTGAGCGCGATCAGCATATCGGCGTCGAGCGCGTTGCGCTTGTCGGGGCGCGCCAGCACCACCAGGCGCACCGCCCCTTCGCGCGAGACCCTGACCTTGTCCATCAGACGTCCTGGGCGAGGAGATCGGCGACGGCGCGCCTGGCCATCACCCGCACGAGGTGGCCGCGATACTCGGCCGAGGCATGCAGGTCGCTGTTGAAGCGGGCGTGGTCGATCTGCGCCTCGTCCACGGCGGCCGGATCGAGCCTGCGCGCCAGCGCCTGCTCGATGGCGCTGGCGCGGAAGGCGCAAGGCCCCGCGCCGGTGACGCCGACCCGCAGGCCCTGCGCGCCGAAGTCGGCGACGAAGACGCCCACCACCGCATAGCGCGAGGCCGGATTGGGGAACTTGGCGTAGGCGGCGCGGCGCGGGACCGGGAAGGCGACGGCGCGGATCAGCTCGCCCGGCTCGAGCGCGGTCTCGAACAGGTCCTTGAAGTAGGCGTCGGCGGCGATGGCGCGCCGGTCGGTCTCGATGCTTGCCCCCAGGGCGAGCACCGCGGCCGGATAGTCGGCGGCCGGGTCGCTGTTGGCGAGCGAGCCGCCGAGCGTGCCGCGGTTGCGCACCTGGCGGTCGCCGATCTGCGACGCGAGCCAGGCCAGAGCCGGGATCGCCCGCTTCACCTCGGCCGACGCCGCCACGCTGGCATGGCGGGTCATCGCCCCGATGGTCACGCGCGCGCCGCTCGCCTCGATCGCGTCGAGTTCGGCAAGGCCGCCCAGATCGACGAGGTCGGACGGCTGGGCGAGGCGCTGCTTCAGCGTCGGGATCAGGGTCATGCCGCCGGCGAGATAGGCGCCGTCGGCGGCGCGGCGGCGCAAGGCGACGGCCTCGTCGAGGCTGGCGGGCCGGTGATGGTCGAAGGCGTGCATGCGGCAGCTCCTCAGCCTCGCGCGGCGGCGGGCGACCCCTGCGCCGCCTGCGCCCCCTCCACCGTCCCGCTGCGCGGGCCGGTCCCCCTCCCCCGCTCCGCGGTGGAGGATTGCAGCGCGCGCCAGACGCGCTCGGGCGAGGCGGGCATGGCCAGATCCTTCAGGCCGAGGGCGTCGGTGACCGCATTCATCACCGCCGCCGGCGAGCCGATGGCGCCGGCCTCGCCGCAGCCCTTCACGCCCAGGGGATTGTGGGTGCAGGCGGTCACCGTGGTCTCCACGATGAAGCTCGGCAGATCGGCGGCCCTGGGCATGCGGTAGTCCATGTAGGAGCCGGTGACGAGCTGGCCCGCCTCGTCGTAGACGCCGTGCTCCATCAGCGCCTGGCCAACGCCCTGGGCGATGCCGCCGTGCACCTGGCCCTCGACGATCATCGGATTGATCACCTCGCCGAAGTCGTCGACGGCGACGAAGGCGACCAGCTCGACGACGCCGGTCTCGGGATCGATCTCCACCTCGGCGACGTGGGCGCCGGCGGGAAAGGTGAAGTTCTTCGGATCGTAGAAGCTCTTCTCCGACAGGCCCGGCTCCAGGCCTTCCGGGAAGTTCGCCGGCACATAGGCCGCGAACGCCACCTCGCCGAAGCCGAGCTTGCGGTTCGAGGCGCGCACGGAAAAGACGCCATCCTCGAAATCGACGTCCTCGGGCTGCGCCTCCAGCATATGGGCGGCGATCTTCCTGCCCTTGGCGATGATCTTCTCCGTCGCCGTGACGACCGCCGAGCCGCCCACCGCCGCCGAGCGCGAGCCGTAGGTGCCGAGGCCGAACTCCACCCGGCCGGTGTCGCCGTGGACGACCTCCACCTGATCGAAGGCGACGCCCAGCTTGTCGCTGACGATCTGGGCCAGGGTGGTCTCGTGGCCCTGGCCGTGGCTGTGCGAGCCGGTGAAGACGGTGACCGAGCCGGTGGGGTTCACCCTCACCTCGCCGCTCTCGTAGAGGCCGACGCCGGCGCCGAGCTGGATGGCGAGCTGCGAGGGCGCGAGGCCGCAGGCCTCGATATAGCAGGAAAGCCCGATGCCGCGCCGCATCCCGCGCGCCTGCGAAGCGCTTCGCCGCGCCGCAAAGCCGGCATAGTCGGCCCGCTGCAGCGCCCGCTCCAGGCTCGCCTGGTAATCGCCGGTGTCGTAAACCAGCGCCACCGGGGTCTGGTAGGGGAACTGATCCGGCTGGATGAAATTGCGTCGCCGGATCTCCGCCGGATCGAGGCCAAGCTCGCGCGCCGCGGTCTCGACCAGGCGCTCGACGACATAGGTGGCCTCGGGGCGCCCGGCGCCGCGATAGGCGTCCACCGGCGCGGTGTTGGTGAAGACGGCCTCGACCTCGACGTGGATCGCCGGGGTGCGGTACTGGCCGGCGAGCAGGGTGCCGTAGAGATAGGTCGGCACCGACGAGGCGAAGGTGGAAAGATAGGCGCCCAGATTGGCGCGGGTGCGCACCCGCAAGGCCAGGAAGACGCCGGCCGCATCCAGCGCCAGCTCGGCGCGGGTGAGATGGTCGCGGCCATGGTGGTCGGACAGGAAGGCCTCGGAGCGGTCCGCCGTCCACTTCACCGGCCGCCCGATCCGCCGCGCCGCCCAGCAGGCGGTGGTTTCCTCCGGATAGACGAAGATCTTCGAGCCGAAGCCGCCGCCGACGTCGGGCGAGATCACCCGCAGCTTGTGCTCGGGCGCGAGGCCCACGAACGCGGCCAGGATCAGCCGCTCCAGGTGCGGGTTCTGCGAGGTGGTGTAGAGGGTGAACTCCTCGGTGGCCCGGTCATAGAGCGCCAGGGCGGCGCGCGGCTCGATGGCGTTGGGGATGAGGCGGTTGTTGACCAGCTCGAGGCGGGTGACGTGCGCCGCGGCGGCGAAGGCGGCCTCGGTGGCGGCCGCATCGCCCAGCTCCCAGACGTAGCAGGTGTTGGCCTCGATGCCGGGATGGATCTGCGCGCCCGTCGTCGCCCCGGCGAGGCTCGCCGCCGGTTCGAGCTCCTCGAAGTCGGTGACCACGGCGTCGGCGCCGGCCTGGGCGGCGGCGAGACTGTCGCCAAGCACGATCCCATAGGGCTCGCCGACGAAATTGACCCGCTCGACCGCCAGGGGCGGGCGCGAGGGGACCTTCATGTCGCTGCCGTCCCTGGACTTCACCAGCCAGCCGCAGGGAAGGTCGCCGATCTTGTCCGCGGCGAGGTCCTTGCCGGTGAAGACCCCGACGACGCCCGGCAGCTTCAGCGCCTCGCCGGCGTCGACGCCGACGATGCGCGCGCGCGGGTGCGGCGAGCGCAGGAAGACCGCGAAGGTCTGGCCGGGATGGCCGATGTCGTCGGTGTAGCGGCCGCGCCCGGTGATGAAGCGGACGTCCTCGCGGCGCTTGACGCGCTTGCCGATGCCCTGGTCGCCCATGGACCTCGCTCCCCTTCAGGCTTGCGCCGCGGCGGCGAGCACCGCCTGGACGATGTTGTGATAGCCGGTACAGCGGCAGTAGTTGCCCTCCAGGCCGGCGCGCACGGCGGGCTCGTCGAGGCGCTCGCTGGTGCGCACCAGATCAATGGCGCTCATGATCATGCCGGGGGTGCAGAAGCCGCACTGCAGCGCATGCAGATCCTGGAACGCCGCCTGCATCGGATGCAGGTTTCCCGGCGCGCCGATGCCCTCGATGGTGGTCACCTCGGCGCCCTCGACCTGGCCGGCCAGCACCGTGCACGCCTTCACCGCACGCCCGTCGAGGTGCACCGTGCAGGCGCCGCACTGGCTGGTGTCGCAGCCCACATGGGTCCCGGTGAGGCCGAGCGGCCCGCGCAGGATATCGACCAGCAGCACGTTCGGCGCCGTCTCCAGCTCGCGGGCGACCTCGTTGACGGTGAACTTCAGCTTCAACGGCCTTCCTCCCTGCGCCATCCAGCCTCTAGCGCGAATAAAGGATCGCCGCGACGATGGCGACGCCGACGCCGACGATGAGCACCAGCCAGAGGCCCGAGGGCCCGCGTTGCGGCTTGGCTGCGGCGGACGGGGCCGAAGCCGCCGGCCCCGCTTCGGCCGGGGCCAGCTCGCGCGTGAACGCCGTGAAGAAGTCGTCGGCCAGCTTGCGCGCGGTCGCATCGATCAGCCGCTGCCCGATCTGGGCGAGCTTGCCGCCGACGCTGCCCGAGGCCTCGTAGCGCAGCACCGTGGCCGCGCCCTCCGCCTCCAGCGCCACCTGGGCGGCGCCCTTGCCGAAGCCGGCGGGACCACCCTTCACGGCGGCGGCGAGGGTGCAGGCGCGCGGCGGATCGAGATCGGCGAGCGTCACCTCGGCCGAGAACAGCGCGCTCATCGGTCCGACCTTCACCCTGACCTGCGCCTCGAACCGATCGTCGGCGAGGCGCTGCACGGACTGGCAACCGTCGATGCAGCGGGCGAGCACGTCCGGATCGTTGAGCGCCCGCCACACCGCCGCCACCGGCGCATCGATCCGGTATTCTCCGGATTGCCGCATCCCTGCCTCTTTGAGCGCGGCGGCGACTAGGCGCATGATCGTCGGCCGCGCGCAAGCGCCGGGCGGGCGGGCGTCAGGGGGACGCTCCACTGTTGGAGCGGACCGTATTCTCACCGATGAAAACGGTCGCCGAGCTGGTGCGGGGGTCGCGGGGCCGAGGGCCTGGCGACCGGCGAGGGCGCGAGCGCGTGCAGCGCTCCAAGCGTACCCGGCCCGTACTTTCACCGATGACAACGGTGCGGTCCGTCGCCGCGCCGCAATCGGGATGGCGCGAGCGCGTGCGGCGCTCCAGCTTCTCGACATGCGACCCTCCCTGAATCCCCGCCTCGCGCCGGGCTGAAGGCCGGCAGTCTAGCGCGGCGGCGGGCTGGATTAAGGTGGCGCTCATGAGCAAGCGCGCGGCGGCATGGGTCAGGTGGGCCCGCCACGACCTCGAAATCGGTCCGCCTGGCGCTTGCGGGAGCGGCGCAGGTTTCGTGCACCGTCACCGGCATACTCAGGTGAAATTGGCGATCTCGACCGAACGGTCGGGAAAGGTCGCGGTGATGTGCAGTTCCCCGCCCATCGCCGCGATCAGGTCGCGCAACGTGCTGACCTTCATGTCGGGGCGGCGGACCAGCTTCGAGATGGCCGGCTGCTGCACCTCCATGACGTTCGCCAGCTCCTCCTGGCTGATGCCGAGACCTTCGCGGAGTTGCTCTAGGCTGACCATTTCGGCCATCAGCTTCGCCTTGCGCGTTGCATTGGCGGCGAGACGTTCCGCACTCCAGCCCTTCTTGAGGTCGGCAAACGGGCGATGTCCGCTCATTTCAACAATCCTTCCTGCTTCAATTCCTTCAGATGCACGTCGTAAAGCTCATCCGCGACCGGGAGCAGCCGCTCATAGAAGCGGTCATCACCGGTTTTATCGCCTCCGATCAGCAGGATCGCCGACCGACGCGGATCAAAGGCGTAGAAGACGCGCAGCGGCCTTCCCTCGCTCTGAATCCGCAGCTCGCGCATGTGCGAGTGCCGCGAATTGCCGATCCCCGACGAGTGCGGAAAGCGCAGGTTCGGGCCTCGCGCGATCAGCAGGTCGACCGTGAAGTCGATCGCATCCTGATCGGTCTCGCTCAGATCGACGAACCAGCTTCCGAACTCATCGGTGTTCTCGACATCCCAGCTCACAAGTCCGCATATTCCATATATGGAATATAGGCCGGATCGCCTTCCAGATCAATAAGCCGGCTTCGCCCCCAAATCAGGATCGGTGGAAAGGCTCGCTTTGCAGTTCGCCCGACTCGCCGCAGGTTTCGTACAGCATCACCGAAACTTCTTCGCGAACTCGAGGAACGCCAGCAGCGGGAGCAACCACCAGAACAGATGAGGGCTTGCGACGGTCAGCGCGAGGCCTCCCGTTCCTTGGGCAAGCGTAATGGCGAAGTCTATTAGGTCCGCGCCAGCTCTTCGGGACCTGACTTTGGCTTGGTCGTCCATTCCGCCGACGAACTCTTGGCCGTATTTCTTCGCCAGTTCGCCAATCGACTTCAGTATGTTGCCCGTGGATTGAATCAGGTCGAACGCCCAACGCTTCGTGGCGGGGGTTATGACCTGCGGCAGGTGGCCTGGAATCGGGGTGAGATCGTGCTGAGATGCAAGTTGCTCTAACGCGGTCGGTACTGAGATGTCGATGAAGGCTAGCGCTTGGTCGGTGATAAGCGCGTCGGTGATGGCGTGCGCGAAGGCAGCCGCTGCCATCACCGTGTCGTCAGTGAGGGCCTGGGCTTCGGTGTCCGCGGTGAAGCGGTGCCAGGCCGGGAAATGGCTGAGAACGCGCTGGAGACGGGTGATGAGCGCCCGATACCGACCCGCGAGTGGAACCGGCCACTCGTCCTGCACCTGGGCGCCGCATTCCTGCAACTCCTCGACCCGGTGTCCAAGGCGATAGATCGTCGCCCGATCGGGGCCACCCGGCGGGACGAAATCAACGAGCCCTCGGACAAGTCCGACCAGACGCGCGTCAAGGTTGCCGTCGCCCTCTGCAGCGAGGTCTGCTGCCAGCACCTCCAGATCGGCGCGAAGGGCGGTAAAGAGGATCGGCAGTTCGCCGCCAAGATCGCTTTCGGCCGGCGCGGGAGGCAGCGAGAGGACACCATCGACCCACACTGGCGCCAGAGCGGCGGGCGCTGGTCCGGGAATCTCAGGCGGAACCGGGATTGCGGATGTGGCCGCGCTGAACGCGAGGGTGTTGTTGGGGCTTGTGCTGAGGGTGGCGCGCCCACCGGCCCCTACCGACATGTGCCCCGACAAGGCTACGGTGTTTTGGAGAACTTGGCCGGGCGGCAGTTCGACCGAATCAACCTGCCCATGGATTTGCTCGGTGTTTCCTTGACGGGTCGCCTCGACCGTGGCTGCGCCGGCAGCGGAGCCGGTCGCGTCTGCGACGCTCTCCCCCTCGC
>Ga0307373_10009408_pt1 | contig 14619 bp, 13 predicted proteins | sample OX2MG_FD_202534 | JGI IMG/M metagenome (GOLD analysis project Ga0307373, IMG submission 202534) | Soil microbial communities from Risofladan, Vaasa, Finland - OX-2 | ecosystem: Environmental > Terrestrial > Soil > Coastal area > Acid sulfate soil | place: Finland: Risofladan, Vaasa | collected... | reverse complement strand
ATGGAGTTCGGAATCGAAGTCGCAAACGGAATCGCTCGATGTCTCGGATCTTCCGAGCGGGACCTATTATCTTCGAGCTTCTAAAAGAAATATCGTAAAAACCGCCGTTTTTATAATTGCACATTAGAAACCTAAATTTATTTTGTAACCCGAGGGCGCTCGAGCGTTCTTGTATCATGAGCGATCATGTACTTTAGCATGAGCAATCATGGCTTTAGCATGAGCGGTCATGCGCAGTTGCTCCTTCCTAACGGTGCTCTCGTTGAATACGGGCATCGCGGATGAACGATCATCATTTCGGTGAGTTCATCCAAATTAAATGCAGGACAAAAGAATGCCCCGCCCGACTGATTATCGGGCGGGGCAATTTATTTATTAATTGTTTTAAGCGTTATACTCTTCGAATCCGGGAAGGATCCCGCTATTATCCATGCGATCGAACGAGTCGGTCAAGTTCGTGAAGCGGTTATCACCGGAAAGGATTTGCCGCGCGGAATTGGCGAAGTCGTCATCGACGCTGATGACGAGCACCTCGCCTTGCTTGGAAAGCGCCGGCGGAATCGCTTTCAAGCGAAGCGCCGCCATGCCTTCGTAGGCGTCGGATAAGGAATTCGATTGGGCAATGATTGTCATTATGGCTCCTGATGATGCCCAACCAAAAGACAATGCATCTACGATGTCACGCTTTCGAGTTGGACTACAATAGGAGCATCCGATTTTATGCCAAGCGCATGGCCGATGCGTTGATATAGTGCGAATAGTTTTTTTCCCGGACGCGGAGCGGAGAGAAACGGCGCTTCCACCAGACGAAAGATGAGCGCAATGATCGGAATGGAAATGAGAAATACGACTATCCGCAGTGCGAATTGCAACGTCGGACTCGATATTTCCCTAATCCATGGATTCGCAAACCAGGAGAATTGCTTATGGAAAAGATAGAGCGAGTAGCTGATCGTCCCCATCCAAATGAGCAGGCGGTAGAATCTATTTTCTTCCGACTTCGGCGGATTTATCGCGAATGCCTTTCTTCCCGGTACGATGGCGGAGGCAATAACGAAGGCGAAGCCCACGCCGAACAGCGAATCGGTGAAAACCCACAGCGATTGCGCGAGCGTTGAAAGTATTGCCGTAAATAGCACGACAATGCCGGCGGAGGCGAGCGGCAGACGTTTCCAATTCTTATCCCGAAGAGCGGGCGATGCTGCCCGCGACCTTACGAACCATTCCGCCAGCCACGCGCCGAAGAGCCACTCCGGCATCCGCGCGAAGATGCAGCCCATCATCGCGTAGGGGCCGGTCCAGGCTACGCTGATCAACTGGGAATGAAATACATTCATCGAAACGAGCCGCCATAAAAGCGAGAATATCGTGAGGAAAACAATCGAGCGGCTAAGCCCCACGCGGCGAAATAAATATAAAAAAATGGGATAGGCGAGATACAACTGGAATTCCAGCGCGAGCGACCAATAGACATCGACGATGCCATAGAAATACCGGTCGAAGTAGCCATGCGTGAGCGTGAGATGCGTAAGGAGATCGCCAATGGACGGCACCGCGCCGATAAAATGCGTCCAGTGAGCCGCGAAGAAGAGCAGCACGAACGTACCGATCACGGAAGCTGCATACGCCGGATAAAGCCGCCAGAGGCGCCGAAGATAAAACTTGCGCCACTCGAATTGGTAGCTTCCAGCCTCATCCCGTTTCCGGGCAAAAGGGAGATGGATGCAGAATCCACTCAGGACAAGAAAAAGCCCGACGCCAAGATAACCCCACCGGAACGGCGAAACGAGATAGGATAAAACTCCGGCAGATTTCGTCCACGGAACGACGCCAAGCGAGGGGAAGGGATAGACGCCATAATGTCCCCAGATATGGTATCCCGCGACCATGAGCGCGGCAATGCCGCGCAAGGCGTCGATGGAATCGAGCCGGATGCGAGTGTTGGCTGAATTTTTGGCGAGCGGAGCGGAGTCGATCATTGACCTATCGGCTATCGCTCCGAAGACGCGGAGAGTTCCGCGAATTCAGGGTAATTCCCTCGGGCGCCGTGCAGAAACCGTTGTCAGACTTTCTCTTCTTTGAACGTCCCAACGATGGACTTGAGCTTCTGCACGACTTCGCTGCGCTTCAAGCCCGTCTTCGCCTGGAAGACGGTCATCTTGAACTGCGGGCGAACGCCGCTGGCGCTGGTGGCGCCGGAGTAAAAATCCGAGTGCTTCCAGCCCGTCTCGCGGAGCGATTCCTGGATAAGCGAGACCTGCAACCGGCTGAGCGGTGTGGCGATTTTGATGTTCGGCTCTTCCGTGCCGGGTACTAATTCTTTCTCTTTTGACTGCATTCGCATTATGATTTTTGTGGGGCTAATCTTAACGGTTGTTAAGAGGCGCCTAAACCGCTCAGTACCTATAAAAAGTTGCCATCATCGGATAGTATTCTAATAGCAAGAATTAATCGTTGTGGACTGACTCGATGTTCCCATTGTTCTTCATGTATGGCCTATCATCTTATCAGCGAATACTCACCATCGGATATCGAGGATTTCCGCTCGCTCAAAGGCAACGGCGGGCACTTCGAGAAGGGGCTTTTTATCGCCGAAGGGGAGAAGGTGGTGCGGAAGGTGCTCGAAAGTTCTTTGGAGGTGCCGGCCGCTTACATGACCGAAGATCGCTTCAATAGTTTGCAAAACCTTTTTGATGATAGGTCTGACCGGACAGATGGGACGGATATATTTCTCGCCTCGAAGGATGAAATGGAGCAAATTATCGGCTACCATCTTCACCAGGGCGTGATGCTCGCGGTCCGCATTCCGAAAAATCGCGAGCTATCTAAAGCCGTCGCGGAATGGAAACCTCCCTGGATGGCCGTCGCGCTCGATGGCATTGCCGATGCGGAAAATATGGGTGCGATCATCCGCAATGCCGCCGCCTTCGGCGCAAAGGCCGTGATCGTGGATGAGAAAAGCTGCAACCCATGGCTTCGCCGCTCGGTAAGAGTCTCCATGGGAACGATCGTGGATGTGGAAATTATTCGAGTAACGGATCTGGCAATTGCACTGGAAAATATCCGTCCCATAAGACCCATTCGTCGCATAGGTGCGTCATTGTCAGAGGAGAGTGTCGATCTCGCTCAGGTTTCCAAGGAAGGGAATGTTGTTTTCGTCTTTGGCTCCGAAGGCTGGGGAATGCGGAAAGAAGTAGCAGCCGCCTGCGACGTGCTTGCGCGGATTCCGATGGCCGAAGGCATCGACTCGCTGAATGTCGGAGTGGCGAGCGGGATATTTTTGTATGCGCTGTCCTAAAGTATCGCGAAAATAGGCCATGTGCTTTTGGTGACGGGGAGGAACAGTTCCGAGCCGGAACGGGACGTGCCTTCGGCACTACGTGCGGTCCCTCGCGCGCTCCCGCTCGGTGAGGGGATTCCCGGAGAGAATTTCATCCTTGATCTTCAGCAGATACTCCTGGGCGGCATCGTGATCGTTGGGAATGATTCCATCGAGGATCGCTTCCTCGATCGCGGTCTTGAGGATACCGACGGTCTTCGAGGGCGGGATTTCGCAGATGGCCATGATCTCCTCGCCTCGGACGGGCGATTGGAAGGCGCGCATCTGGTCCTTCGCTTCGACTTCCGCCATTTTTTCCGCTACGATGTCGTAGTTGCGTTGATAGCGGCTGGCGAGCTTCGGATTTTTGGAGGTAATGTCGGCGCGGCAAAGCGTGAGGAGGTCGTCCGTATCCTCGCCGGCTTCGAAGAGGATGCGGCGGACGGCGGAATCGGTCACGCCTTCATCGACCAGGCCCATCGGGCGCATGTGTAGCCGGACAAGTTTTGCAACGCGGTGAGCCGCTTCGACGGGCAGCTTCATGCGGCGGAAGATTTTTTCGACCCATCGCGCGCCCAAAATATCGTGGCCATAGAACGTCCAGCCGATGCCGTTGCGGAACTGTTTGGTGCGCGGTTTGGCGATGTCATGCATCAGCGCGGCGAATCGGAGCCAGACGTCATCCGTCATCGCTGCCATGTTATCGACGACTTGCAGCGTGTGCTTGAAGACATCTTTATGCGCATATTCCTGCTCGGCATCGCCCACGATGACGGTGCGGAGTTCCGCGCCGGCGAGTTCTTCGACTTCGGAAAAAACAAAATGGAGCAAGCCGGTATCGAACAAAATTTTAAGACCAATGGAAGGCTTGGGAGACTCCATGATCTTCAGGAACTCATCGGAGATTCGTTCCTGCGTGATGATTCGGATGCGTTCGGCCATGCGCTGCATGGCTTCGAGTGCGTATCCATCGACTCGGAAATCGAGTTGGGCGGCAAAGCGGGCGGCGCGCATCATGCGGAGCGGATCGTCGGAGAACGTCTGCTCCGGTTCGAGCGGCGTGCGGAGGATATGGCGCTGCAAATCTTCGATGCCGCCGAAGCGGTCGTTCAAATCGCCGAAGCTTGTTTGATTCAGCGAGACGGCCAGCGCGTTGATCGTAAAATCGCGGCGGGCGAGATCGTCTTCCAGCGTGCCGGATTCGGTGATCGGGTTCCGGCTTCCTTTGCGATAGGATTCCTTCCGCGCGCCGACGATTTCTATGGTATGATCCCCGATTTGCAGCGCGGCGGTGCGGAATTGTTCGTAAACGGCGAGGCGCGCGCCCTCGAATTCATTCGCCAGCAGCGAAGCGAAGCCGACGCCATCGCCAATCACGATAAGGTCGATATCCTTGCGCGGATGACCGATCATCCGGGCGCGTTCGAGCAGCTCGTCGCGCACGTAGCCGCCGACGACATAGGCCTCCATCTTCGCCTCATCGGCAATAGCGCCGATGGCGAAGAGGATAGGATCGGAAATGGGAAACCGCACTAGGAATTACGAATTACGAATTACGAATTACGAATTATGAATCGGGAGAGTGTCATTGCGAGGAAGAATTTTCGACCGAAGGGAGAAAAATCTGACGAAGCAATCCGTTGTAAAATCAATGGATTGCTTCGTCGAACGAATCTCCCTTCGGTCGATTCGTTCTCCTCGCAATGACGGTAAAAACTGACTTAATTAAAGATTTCAATAGTAAAAAAGTCTTCGGTTTCCCCCTTTTGGAAAACTTTATAGGGCGCGCAACGATTTTAGAACATTGTTAATTCTTTATTCGAATCCCAAATTCGTAATTCGTAATTCGTAATTCGTAATTTCCCCGGTGGAGCGTCAACTTGTCAAGCGCGGGCTGAACCGCATTATTCTCCTGCCGATCGTGCTGAGCGCGCTCTATGCGGCGGTGCTGGTTTGGCAGCTCGATCGAATGCTGGATGCCGACGACTGGGTCCACCATTCGTCCCAGATCCTTACGCTTTCGAGCGAGACCCAGCGCCATATCCAGTTTCAGGAAAGCGCGCTACGGGGTTATCTCCTTACACCGGAGGCGATTTTTCTCGTGCAATTTCATGGGCAGGAGCAAATCGTCGATAGCCTTTTCCAATCGCTGCATATCCTGGTATTGGATAACCCGGTGCAAACCCGCCGGCTCGATTCGGTCATGCAGCTTTACTGGACCTGGCAATCCTCGGCGCGCCATTCCCTCTCGGAAGCTGCACCGCCAGCAGACAATGGCTCGATGACTGCCATTACGGATTCCGCGCTGTTGTCTCGCACGATGATCGCCGAGTCGATGCGCGCTAAGTTCCGGCTTCTGGATGAGCAGGAGACCGACCTGTATCTGGCACGCACTCGGAAATTCCAGCGTGGGACGGCGCTGCTTATTGGGATTATCGCCGTGGCGAGTATTGTGGTCGGGATTATCATGGGCCTGAATGCCCGGCGGCAGACGAAACGGTTTGTAGATCGGTTTACCGAAGCGATCGAGGAAACGAACCGGAACCGCGATTTGCTCGAAACCACGCTGCTCTCGATCGATGATGCCATTATCGCGACTGGCACGAACAAACGGATTACCTTGATGAACTCGCGCGCGGAGGAGCTTACGGGATGGACGAAATCCGCGGCACAGGGCCGCCCCATTCAGGATGTTTTTCAGGCGGTGAGCGAAGACGATGGGACTCCTCTCGAAAATCCCACGGCTGCGGTCTTACGCGAGCGCAAGCAATTTCAGCCGAAAGGGCTTCTGAAGCTGCTTTCCCGACTCGGTGTCGATTACCCGATAGAACTGACGGCGGCGCCGGTTCATGGCACGCAAGGGGAAATCGCCGGTATTGTGATCGTCTTTCGCGATATTACGGAATTACGGGAGAACCAGAAACATGCCGCGTCGCGGGAGCTGGAATTCCGCGCTCTCGTCGAGAATACTCCGGATGTCATTATTCGATATTCGAGTGACTTTACCATATTGTACGCGAACCCGGCGGTGGAACAGGTGCTGGGCTTAGGCCCGCAGTCGCTCATCGGGCGGCGCTTCAAGGATATTGGAATTCGCGAGGAGGTCTATGGCCCCTGGGAAAATTCCGTGCGGGAAGTATTTGAAACCGGCAAAGGCGGTGCGACGGAAGTGGAATACCGCACGGTCCGCGGGCTTCGATTCTATCACGTCCGCCTGGTGCCGGAAGGTTCGGAGCGGCCCGGCGAGAATGGTCGGGAAATTTCATCCGTCATCTCCATTGCTCGCGATGTTACCGAACTCAAGCAAACGGAGCAGCGGCTTCGCGAAAGCGAGCGGCGATTCCGTAATGTCGTCGATAACAGCCCTGATATTTTTCTTATGCTCCGGGGGATACGGGATAGCTCGAAGGCTGGAAGTGGAGCGTTCGTCGATTTTACTCTGGAATATCTGAACGCGCCCACTCGCCAACTTCTACCAATGCCGGCCGGCGATATTATGGGCCGGCGCATGAGCGATCTCATGACCGGGCCGCAATCTGCCGAGCGGATCAAAAAATTTGCCGCGATTTTGGAAGCCGGCGTCCCGGTTCGGGAGGAACAATATTCCGACCGTATTCCGAATCTGGGAGGGCGCTGGTATCAATCGCGATACATTCCCATCGGTGACATCCTCGCTATTTCGGCTACGGATATTACGACGCGGATGCAGACCATTCATGCGCTCGAACGGTCGGAGGAACGCTACCGGCGGTTAGTCGAGCACGCTTCGGAAGCTATCTTCAGCACGGACCGCGAAGGCCGCTTTACGTATGCCAATCCGTATGTTCGGGAACTTGGCGGATACGGCGATGCGGACATCACACAATATCACTTCACGGACCTTGTTGGTGACGAAGACCGCGAACGGGTAAAACGGCATTTCTTTCGACAGTTTATTTCTCATACACCCGATTCTTACATTGAAGCGCCATTTCGGTCGCGCCAGGGGAAAGATATTTGGCTTGCGATGAAAGCCTCGCTGGAGATGCACGGAGAGCAAGTCGAAGGATTCAATTGCGTCGCCATGGACATCACCGAACGCAAGCGCATCGAATCCGAACTTCGAGCAGGGAAAAATCACGAGGCGGAGCGCGCTCGCGAGGAGCGGGAGGAACTCCGCGAGAAACTTCGGCAAGCCGAACACGCGCTGGCTGAACGGGAAAAAGCCCCCTCCTAAAGAAGGAGGGGAGCAATAATGTCTCAGCTCTTCTGCTTTAGCTTCGCGATCAGATCGACAAGCTCCTTTTCCGTCTCGTGTTCATCGCCGGCGGTGTAGCCGATATGCTTGCGATAGACCGAGCCATCCGGCATGAGAATAAGGCTATAGGGAAGTGACTCCATCGAAAAAACATCGCGGCCGATATCGCCATCGGGATCGAGCAGCACTGGGAAATCGAGCCGCTGCGTGGCGACATACGCGCGAACCTTTGCAACCGAGCGGACCTGATCGGTATTGATTGCGACCATTTGAACGCCTTCCTCCTTAAAACGGTCCGAAAGCGCCTTGAACGCTTTCATCTCCTGCTTGCAAGGCTCGCACCACAGCGCCCAAAAATTAACGAGCAATGGCCCCTTGCCGAGATAGCTACTGAAATTCACCTCATCGCCATTGGTGGTTTTGACCGTGAATTTCATATTGTCGAGAATATGAACGCTGTCGGCCGGAGTTTGGGCCAGAAGCATTCCTGGAAGCGATAGGAGTGCAAGTATAATAAGGAATCGTGCTGACATCGACGTTATGCTGGATTGTGGAAAGCCGGAGTTTTTTAGTAGATACGGAGCATAAAACATTTTCAATTTTTCATCTGTGACTGCCGCTCTTCTACTCGCTGCTTCACGGCAAATGCTAATTTAACAGCGAGATAGGATGCCCATCCAAGAACCCAGAGGGCGGCAATGTAGCCACGATGCAAGTACCCGACAACGATGAGCGTCACAAAAAAAAGGAGAATGCTTTTGAGGGGAAGGTGACGGAGCTTTTCTTTCAATATATTCGCGGATGGGGGCGTTGCATGGACCTGCCTATTCGTATGGACTTCACCGTGTGGGTGGTCGCCGGTCGTGGAAAGCTTTTCCCGCTCGTAGATGCCCGTGCCGGGAATGCCAGCGTTGAGGTACGTTCCGCGCTTGCCCACGTTCACGCTGAAGCCCTTCGGGCCAATCCGCGTGCTCACGCCGCTCTTGGAGATATTGAGCCGGACGCCCGGCAGGATCTTGATGTACTTTCGAAAGCGGATTCCCATAACGCAGAAATAGGATAGTGGATAATTGATAGTGGAAAGTTGATGGAGCGAATAAAGGTTTCAATCGCGATGGTCTTTTTCCATCAGCCACAATTTTTTCGCCCTTGCGATTTCCTTTCGTATATTTGTACGATAATTAAGGAAGTCTCGTGGCTTGGAATGCTTTGCGCCACGGGTTCTTCCATACTTTAAACTATTCTTGGGGGATTGTGTAATGAGTATCCGAAAAATCGCGGCGCAAGCCGCGCTGTTGTTATCCATTTTCCTGGCTGGAACCGTTGTTATTTGGATGTGGGTCATGCCGCATTTTGGCCTGCAAATGTCGGACTGGAACGATCCATCGAAAACGGCGAAATTCCTGATCGACCACAAAAGCGTCTTTACGTTCTATTTCTTTTTCGATTGGGTCTTCGGGATCACGACGTTCGTGCTTGCGGCGGCTTTCACGCAACGGTTCTCGCGCCGGCAGCCGTGGCTCGGTATCGTGATCGGCGGGTGGGGCGTCATTAGCGCCGCGCTCTTCCTCGCCGCCGGCACGATCGGCATTCTCGGAACCCAGGCGGCGGTGCATGATTATGTTTTGCACGCGAATCTTGCCTACGCCATGACGGCGCAGCAACTGCAATTCGGCATCGAGAGTTGCGCGGTTGCGGCCGCCGGGGTGTTGACCTTCTGCGCCGCCCTGGCCTCTTCGCGGACGAAGGCGTTTGGCAAGACCGTGAATTTCTTTGGCTACCTGACCGGCATCTTTTACGTGGCCGCGTTGCCGCTTTCGGCCATGAACTCGCAGGGGGGATATCTTTCCCTCGTGGGTGTGTTGGCGGCGATCGTATTCAATATTGGTGTGGCCGCGAGCTTTATGAAGCAGCCGCATACCGAGCTTACGCTCGCGCCGCAGGCGAGTTAAGCCCTTCCCTTTGCGGACACCCCGTTTCCCGTCGGGAGCGGGGCTAACTTCCGCTTGCGTTCGAATTCGACGCGCGCGTTGCCGATTTTTTCGCGCGCGCGCCGTGAATGCGGGAATCCAAGTTTCGGAGTTTTTAGATGTGCCCTTGCATCGAAACCGAACCATTGCCTTGCGGCACTGTTCGTGATTCTTCACTTTTTCGAATTTCCATGCGATACAGTACCTGTCTGGCGGTTCTCTTCACGATTATTAATACACCTCTTCACGCGCAATTCCTTCCGCCGGTGAATGCGGAAACGTCTGTAACGCTCCGCCCGGCGCCGTTTTCGGAACGATTCTCCGCTTCGCCATCATCGCCCGAGAGCGATACCTCTCTTTCCGCGCGGCTGCAGTTTGCGCTCGATTCCACTTACGATCTTACACCTTCCTATGATAAACACGGCGTCGCCGCAAGCGTTATCGTGCCCGGTTATCCGCAATGGACGGGCGCTGCGGGAACTTCGGACGATAGTAACCCCATGTCGCCAGATCTTAGCTTCGAAATCGGAAGTGTCACCAAGACGTTTATCACCGCTCTCATCCTGCAGCTTCGGGACGAAGGCAAACTTTCGCTCACGGATTCCATTTCTAAATATCTTCCGAGCTATCCGAATGTCGATAGCACGATCACCATCGAGCAACTGCTCGATCATTCGAGCGGTGTCTATGATTATTTGAATGACGATCCCGCGACACGGCTGCTCGATAGCGCGTATAGCTATAATCCCGGAAAACATTGGACAGCTGCCGAAATTCTCGAAAATTTCGTCGGCCCGCCAAACTTCAAACCGGGCCACGGCTACCGGTATTCGAATACGGATTTTCTGCTGCTCGGCCAGATCGCGGATAGCATCACGAAGCAGCCGGCCAGCGTGGAAATCCACCGGCGGTTCTTAACGCCGCTTGGGCTTACCCATACGCTCTGTTCCTGGTACGATTCGATTCCGACGAATTTCCCGCATAATTATTCGAATTACGATCCACGAATTAACGGCAGCGTGGACTATTACTCGATCAATAAGACGGCGCAACTCTCGATGGCCAATACGGCTGGCGGAATGGTCTCGATTCCGGCGGAGTTGGCGAGGTGGTCACAGGCGCTCTATACCGGCCAACTCCTCGGCAATACGACGACCGCGCAAATGCTGAACATCAACAGTTTTCATAAAATGACGGACGGGATTTACTACAATCTTGGTACGATGCTTATTGGCACTTCCTACGATTACCAGTATGTCTTTGGACACGCCGGTTCCATGATTGGATTTATAACCATCATGGCAACCATTCCGCATGACTCGGTAACCGTGGTCGTCTATGTCAATTCGCTTACGGATACCATCATTGCCTCCAATTATTTAGTTTCGCTCCTGTATCAAATTGAAAATCCTCCGAAGAGCGGCGTGGCGGCAGGGCCTTCGGAAGCGCAAGGCGTAAAGGTCTATCCCAATCCGGTTCGAGGCCGGACTTCGATTTCCTTTGATCAGAACACGCCGGGCGAAAGCGTCCTGACCCTCTATAATGAGCTTGGAAACGAGGTGCGCTCAGTGGCGGATGCTGCAAATGCGCCTGGCCCGCACCAGATCGTCCTCGAATCCGCTGGCCTTGCCGACGGAGCTTACTATTATCGGCTGCAAATGCCAACGTTCACAAAAACGGGCGTCCTCCTCGTGGCGCAATAATAATTATTGTAAGGCGAATGGAACTCTCGCCGCCCAAAGAACATTTTCAGCGCCGAAGTCAGAAGAACCGAGAATTCTAATAAATCTTCGTTCTTCATTGAAACCAGGGCCTGTAGCTCATCTGGTAGAGCGCGTCGTTCGCAACGACGAGGTAAGGGGTTCGAGTCCCCTCAGGTCCACAACCGCCCGTGCCAATTCTTCCGATATACACGTTCGATCATCCCGTTCTGCGGCAGGAGACCTCGCAGATCGAGGAGGATTCCGCCGAACTTCAAAAGCTAATTAAAAATCTCATTGCCACGATGCGCAATGCGGAGGGGCTGGGGCTTGCGGCAAATCAGGTCGGGAAATCGCTCGCGCTGACGGTTATTGATTTAAAGCATGTCCCCGGTATGGAAGAACGCGGCGAGCTTGTCCTTATCAATCCCGCGCTTACGGGTACGGAAGGGGAATCGGTATTCGAGGAGGGTTGCCTGAGTTTACCGGGAATCCGGGAGGAAATTGTCCGTCCGGAACAAATCGGGGTGAAATTTCTGGACCGAAATCTCCGGGAAGTAGAAATGGAGGCCGATAAAATTCTGGCCCGCGTGATCCAGCATGAGATCGATCATCTGCATGGGAAATATTTCATCGACTATCTCTCGCCGTTCAAACTTTCGCTGCTGAAGACAAAGCTCTCGAAAATGATGCGCGGCACCGTGGAGACGGAATATCCGCTTGCGCCGCCCTCCGGGCATCACCCCAAGCCGAAAGGGAGAGTTCGCAAGTTGGCGGGGATGTAAATTCGGTTCAATGCTGCCCTGCCTGCCAGCGCTCGTACTCGGCAAGCAGCGGTTTCTTTGGCTCTTGCTGGGTTGTGAGGGACATGGTATAGGAGAGATCCCGCTCCGAGGAATCCCAAAAGATAATAGGAAATTTATCGCCTAAATAAGTTCCGTTGCTCGATTGGTATTGGCCACTCGTCAGGAAACCCTCGGAAACAGTGTAATACATATAGGGGCCGGAATCCTTGTAGCGGTAAATGCCGAGATCGGAAACGTCATCGAAATCGAAGTCGATTTCGCCCATGAGCTTTCCATTCTTCTGAGCCAGTTTTTTTCGGACGTTCTTCATGCCCGGATACGCAAGCTCGATCTTGCGGCCCTGATAATATTCCGCGATAAGCGTATTGAAATCCTCGTCGATGGCGCTGGCGGAGTCCCCGGGTGTGCTGGCGATGCCGGTAAAAACGATTTTGCCGGAGCCGCTCCGGCCATCGTCATTCAGCGTTAGGTGAACTTCTTTTTTATCGGCCGTGAGGCACCCGCTGATAAGCGGGGCGAAGAGCACGATGGCGAAAACGGCGAGCGGTAAAAATTTGAAAGGAATTCGATCGGTCACGAGGTATAAAATATTTAAGAAAACTTGATTACGTCCACCCTGTCATTCCGAGCGGAGTTCGTCCGGCCGAAGGGAGGACGAACGGAATCGAGGAATCTTCGGAGATTCCTCGATTCCGCAAATCGTCGCTTCGCTCCGATTTGCTCCGCTCGGAATGACAGGCGGACGTAATCAGAATCTCCTTAAATGGCTGCGCGAACGCGAATGAGTTGCGTGTAAACGGTATGGGACGAAATTTTCGTGCCCAATAAGTGTTAGCGTGAACTTCCATGACAGATATCGCACCCCTCTTGACCCGCATCGAGACGAAATCCATCCGCGTCGTGCCATACAATCCGGTAGAGCATGAATCGCTCTGGGACAGCTTTATTGGCCGCTCGATGAACGGCACGGCCTTTCACCGCCAGCAATTTTTGCGGTATCATCCCGCTGAACGATTCCATTTTCACCATCTTCTTTTCTTTGCGGGAAGCAAGCTCGTTGCCGTTCTGCCCGGTGGATTGCGGGAAGACGGCCGTGTATTCGAATCGCCGCTCGGCGCGAGCTATGGCTCGTTCGTCACGGAAGATATCAGCGCGCAGATGGCGCTCGATGTCGTCGAAGCATTTGAGAGCTACATTCGCAAGGAATCCATCGACGAAGTGTATCTCACGGCCCCGCCCGTTATTTATCAGCCGGTGCTGACGCAGAATCTGGATTTCGCATTGCTCTACCGTGGCTTTGCGTATCAGCGGCATTATATTTCACATGCGATCGATCTGCGCCATCCGGGCCAGCCATTCGACCGGTTTCAATCCGTAGCGCGGAAGCATGTTCGGCATGTCACGCGAACGCATCCGGAAGTTTGGATCGAAGAATCGCAGCGCGCATCGCTTCACGATATGCTCGAGGAATTCTATCCTATTCTGCTCGAAAACAAAGCAAAATATAATGCCACGCCCACGCATTCGCTCGAAGAACTATTTCGGTTGGAATCCCTCTTGCCGGATTTTATGAAGCTCTTTCTCGTCCGTGTTGGCGAGGAGCCAATCGCCGGCTCGCTTCTTTTTATTGCGAATGACCGTGTCACCCTCATCTTTTATCACATGCTTCGCTATGCCTTCGAGCATCTCAAGCCGATTTATCTTCTGATGGATCGCGTGACGCGTTGGTCGAAAGAGCAGGGATATCATTTCGTCGATATCGGAGTCTCGCAGGATACGAATGATGCCAATCCGATGACGCCGGCGCTGAGCCTCATCCACTTCAAGGAGAAGTTCGATTCGCGCGGCGTGCTGCGATCGACGCTCCACAAAGATTACCGCATGATAGGTCATGCACCGGTAGCGTGAAGCAGCGCACGCTCCTGATGCTTTCCATGGCGGACGCCGCCACGGACCGCCGCGCCCAGAATTTCAAACGCTTCTTCGAAAATGCGAGATGGGAAGTAGAACTACTGGCACCCACGACCAGTGCAAAGCGCGGGCCTCGGCGATTTATCGAATTCGATAGAAAACTCCGCCGAGAAATTGCGGGCCGCGTTGCGGATGCCGTGATGGCCTGCGATCTGTTCTCGCTCTCCTCGGCCGCGAGCATGAAGCGCCGAGGCCGGGCGCCGCTTCTTATTTACGATGCGCGCGAAGTCTATACGGAGTTACCCGGCGTCGCTCGAAAGCCCGTTGCAAAATGGATCTGGAAGCGATTGGAGCGGCGCGGACTTGCTGCAACGGATTTTCTGCTTGTGACCGGCCCGCGCGACGTTCAGGCGATTTGCGATGTCCATCATTTCCTTCCTCGTCCCGTTCTTGTTCGGAATCTTCCGTGGCGCGATCCGAATATCCCGCATGAAAAAGATATTCTAATTCAATACGATATTCCTTCCGAGGCAAAATCTCTCGTCTATGTCGGCGGGTTGCAGGAGGGGAGGGGGCTCGAAAAACTTTTGAGAGCGATTCCAACTCTTTCTTTGGAGGGTATTCATTTGTTGCTCATTGGCAATGGCCTGCTTCGCTCGCATCTTGGAGCTATTGT
>Ga0307373_10009407_pt1 | contig 14619 bp, 14 predicted proteins | sample OX2MG_FD_202534 | JGI IMG/M metagenome (GOLD analysis project Ga0307373, IMG submission 202534) | Soil microbial communities from Risofladan, Vaasa, Finland - OX-2 | ecosystem: Environmental > Terrestrial > Soil > Coastal area > Acid sulfate soil | place: Finland: Risofladan, Vaasa | collected... | reverse complement strand
AGGTAGGCGCTTCGACCCTCGTGCGCGCCGAGGCCGGCGCCGAGCTGGCCGCCGAAGACGTAGACGAACAGCAGCAGGAAGACGACGGGCATCCCGACGAGCATCACGGTCATGGACGGATATCGGAGCTGCCGCTTCAGGTTGCGGCGCAGCATCACCCGCGAGTCACCGAGCGTGTGGGCGAGCGTGGTCATGACCGAGCGGCTCCTCTCGGGGCGTGGTCCGCGTCGGGCCGAGCGGTGACGTGGCCACCGGTCACCGCGAGGAACACGTCGTCGAGATGCGGCGTGTGGATCGACAGCTGCTCGACGTCGATGCCGGCGGCGTGCAGCTCGTCGAGCAGCTCGCGCAGCGAGTCGACCGTGCCGTCCGCGGGGACGTGGAGGGCGAGCTGTTCCTGGTCGGGAGCGGCCGTCGGGAGCAGCTCGACCGCCGAGCGCAGGAGGTCGGGACCGGCGAAGTGGAGCCGGACGTGGCCGCCGGGGACGCGGCGCTTCAGCTCGGCCGGGGTTCCTTCGGCGACGATCCTCCCCCGGTCGAGCACCGCGATCTGGTCGGCGAGCTGGTCCGCCTCGTCGAGGTACTGGGTGGTGAGCAGGATCGTGACGCCGTCCGCGGCGAGCTCGCGGACGATCTGCCACATCGTGAGGCGGCTTCGCGGGTCCAGGCCGGTGGTGGGCTCGTCGAGGAAGATCACCCGGGGCTGTCCGACCAAGGTCATCGCGAGGTCGAGCCGCCGTCGCATCCCGCCGGAGTAGGTGGAGAGCAGCTTGTCGGCGGCCGCGGTGAGCTCGAACTTCTCGAGAAGCTCGGCCACTCGCCGTCGTCCGGCGTCGCGGCCGAGGTGGCGAAGATCGGCCATCAACTGCAGGTTCTCGGTGCCGGTCAGCAAGTTGTCCACGGCGGAGAACTGGCCGGTGACTCCGATGAGCGCCCGGACCCCGTCGGGGTCGGTGACCACGTCGCGACCCGCGACGTGCATGGACCCGGAGTCAGCCGAGACGAGGGTGGAGAGGATGCGGACGATCGTGGTCTTGCCGGCCCCGTTCGGACCCAGCAGCGCGAGGACCGTGCCCTGCTCTGCGGTGAGGCTCACCTCGTCGAGAACGAGGTGGTCGCCGTACGACTTGCGAACGTCGCGGGCCACGATCCCGGGTGCGCCGGGCCGGCCGGTCATCGTGCCCTGCCGTCTCGACGTGACGCCGGCACCTCGGGGAGCTCGCCGGAGGCGCGCAGCGCCTCCATCCGCTCCTTCCACTCCTGCTCCAGCAGCGGAAGCCGCTCCACCAGGAAGTCCGCGAACGCCGCCCAGGCGAGCAGGGTCGCCCGCCGTTCGGGTGGGGCGTCGGCGAGCAGGCGCAGGCCTTCCTGCGCGAGCTCGCTCTGCTCCTGGTACTCGGACACGTCGAAACCCAGGGCCCGGGACGACGACATGTCGATGTACACCCGGTCCATGCGCTCGCCCGCCGCCCGGGATCGTCGGATGAGCCCGAGCGCCTCGAGCGTGTCGACCGCTCCGGCGATCGCGCTCCGGCTCGCCAGCAGGGCGTCGGCCAGCTCGCTGATGCTCTGCTCGCGTGGGTCGCAGACGCCCAGGTACCCGAGGACGCGTCCGACCATCGGGGCCATCCCGTAGCGGCGTGCGTAGAAGCGGCCGGTGTGGTCGGCGAACGTGATCTCACCGTCGGTCGGCATGGGCCCACCCTACAGAAGATCCTGAAATAACACAAATCCATGTGATGTCAGAGCGGGAACTCGTCCACGGCCGTGCGAGCGCGTCGCGCCCGCCGGCGACGGACAGGAGCGACTCGAGCTCTCTGGACTCCGGACGAGGTCCGCCGCCCTGCGCCCCTAGTCTCGACGAGCAGCCGAGCGACGCCTTGGTCGGGAGCCGGATGGACGAAAGCCAGTGGATCAGGACGAGGACCCAGGAGTCGCGCGCGTTCGTCGAGCGGGTCAAGGTCGCAACCCGCCTCTCTTCCATGCTCAGCGCCTTCTGCCTTGACGAGGCGGAGTCGATCCGGGAGGCCTTCGAGGAGCTCATCGGCAAGCCCGTCGGCGACTCGTTCACGCTGATCCCGCCCTTCTACGCGGACTACGGCCTGAACATCAGGGTCGGTCGTGCGGTCTTCATCGGCCGCGACTGCACGTTCACGGGCCACGCAGCCATTGACATCGCGGACGAGGTGATGATCGCCCACAGGGTCAACCTGGTCACGGCCGGCCATCCCGTCGAGCCAGGCAGGCGGCGGGACTTCATCACCGCGGCGCCGATCACGATCGGCGCGAACGCGTGGATCGGAGCCGCCGCGACGATCCTTCCCGGCGTGACCGTCGGGGCCGGCGCCGTCGTCGCGGCCGGTGCGGTCGTCGTTCGCGACGTGCCTCCGGCGACACTCGTGGCGGGCGTTCCGGCGAGGGTCGTCCGGCACCTGTGACCGAGGCGGCCCACGGCCTGGTAGCCCCTCCCGGACCTGCTCGCGGCCCACGACCGGGCGAGGCGCTCACGCGGATCGATCGCCGTTGACCATCGCCGCGAAGGCGGCGGCCCTCCGAGCCGCCTCGACTCAGGTCACCGTGGGCCGGCTCGGTCACGCTCGAGCGAGATGGCCAAGTCCGACTTGACGATGGAGGCGACCCACCGCGGCCACACCATCGCGCCATGGACGTGGAACGCGACCACCTCGCCGTCCGCGGCCTCGAAACAGTGGTCCTTGCTCGAGTATCGGCCTGCTCGAACGCCGATGGTGTGGCTCCCCGGGTCGACGGGACCTCGAGCGTGTCGTGCCAGCCGATCGATCCGACGCTGCCGCCGTCGACCAGGACCTCGAACGTGCCGCGTCGAAGCTCGATGCCGACACCTTCTCGCGTCAGCTCGAGGGTCGCCGCCACGTGTCGCCTCCCAACCCCCCCAACTCCACGAACTTGCGCCGCGGCCGCGGGCCACGGGCTCGTCCCCGCGCGCGCGGGGCGAGGTGCTCGCAGCCGAACACGCGCCGTGCAGCCAGATCCAACGACCGTGCCCGCCGGAAGGCGGACGGGAGCGACGAACCGTCGCGGCGCGCGGCCGCCACCGGGAATTCTCAGGCGTGGCGCCGGAACTCTCGGAGGGGCGCGGCGAGGGCCGACCACACCTGGGTGCAGGGCTGGGGTCCGCGCCGCCGGCTCGAGCGGCGCGTCGTCGCGTCGCTCAGAACTCGCGTCTGAGCGAGAGCGCCAGGCTCGGCACGACGAACGACACGAGGAAGATCGGCAACGGCCGCTTCCCCCCGCACCGGAAGGCGACGGCTCCGTCGTCAACCGCGTCGAAGCTCTGGGTCCCGCTCGCGTTCCGGCCGCTTCGGACCTGCAGGGTGTGGCGTCCGGCTTCGAGCGGCATCTCGAACGTCTCGTGCAGTGCGACCGAGCCGACACGCTCACCGTCGACCAGGACGTCGTACGTGCCCCGACGGACCTCCACGCCGACCGTCCTTCGCGTCACCGTCAGTGTCGCAGGCATCCTGGGTCTCCCTTCCGTCGAGCTCCGGGTCTCGTCCGCCGGTGCGAGGTGAGTGGTTCAACCCCGCGCACCGGTGACGAGGCGTTCGCGGTCGAACAAGACCACGACGACTCGCCACGCCATCCCGTCGATCAATAGCAGGCCTCCGGCGAGTCCGAGGGCGAGGCCGAGCGAGGGGGTGATGACGTTGAAGTTCATGAGGGCGACGACGCCGACGGGCGGCAGGCTCGCGAGGACGGTCAGCTGCTGGGCGGCACGGACGTCGCTCATGCGCGTGGAGATGGCGATGCCGGTCCAGATCGACCAGCCGGCGACGAGCGGCGTGAAGATCAGCTGGACGAGGAGGTGGTTGCGCTCGAAGATCGCAGAGGCGACGGCGGGATGGGCGAAGGCTGCGATGGCGCCGAGGAAGACGCCGAAGATCACGTACGCGACGGCAAGGGTCGGCAGGAGCGCGGCCAGGGCCTTGGCGACGAGGAACTCCTCCGAATGGATGGGCGTCGTCAGGACCGGTTCGAGCGTGCCCTGCTCGCGCTCGCCGACGACGGAGTACGCGGACAGGACCGACGGGATGATGGCCGGGAGGATCAACATGTAGAGGAGGGCGAGCCCGATGCGGTCGTCGAATCTGGCGCTCGTGATCGACAACTTGATCGCGAAGAGCTGGATGACGGGGGCCACGATGAACACGAGCGGCAGGAACGACATCGTCACGACGACGAAGCGGTTGCGGCGGTAGTCGTGCAGCTCCTTCCGCACGATCGCGCCGACCCTGACCCAGCTGAAGCCCATCAGCGCTTCGCCTCGACGTCTTCGTCGACGAGCTCCAGGTAGACGTCCTCGAGGGAGTGGTGCGACTCGGCCATGGAGAGGATGTCGGCATTCGCTGCCACGAGCGCTCGGGCGATCCCCGGCGCGGCGACGTCGGGATCGGTGACGTTGAGCACGTAGGAGCCGGACGGGGACTGCTCCCAGCCTTCGACGTTCGAGAGCCCGTCGAACACGCGGCCCGGCTCGTCGAGCTGCGTTCGGGTCCGCACCTCGAGGTTGCGGCTGAACAGCTGGGCGCGCAGCTCGTCGGGCCGCCCGACGAGGCGCAGCGTGGTGTTCAAGATCGCGACCCGATCGCAGAGGCGCTCCGCCTCCTCGAGCCGGTGCGTCGTGAGGAAGATGGTCACCCCTCGCGCGCGCAACGCGTCGAGGAGACCGTGGACGTCACGCGTCGCGACAGGGTCGAGGCCGGACGTGGGCTCGTCGAGAAACAGGACTTCCGGGTCGCTGAGCAGCGCTCGTGCAAGCGCGACGCGCTGGCGGAGGCCTTTCGACAACGCGCCGCAGGCGTCGCTCGCTCGCCCGGTGAGGTTGACCGCCTGCAGCACCCGGTCGATGCGACCCCGCACGTCGCGGAGCTCGTAGAGTCGTGCGAAGCATTCGAGGTTCTCCGCGACGGTGAGCCGGAGGTAGAGGCCGGGGGACTCGGGCATGATCGAGATACGCGCCCGAATCGCCGGACCGGACTCGGCGCTCAAGGGGACGCCGACGATCGTCGCCGCCCCCGACGTCGGCGCGATGAGGGTGCCGAGCGTCCGCACGGTCGTGGTCTTGCCGGCGCCGTTCGGACCGAGGAAGCCGAAGACCTCGCCGTAGCCGACGTCGAAGGAGACGTCCTCGTAGGCGACGCGCTCGCCGAACCGCTTCGTCAGATGCTCGACGACGAGCGCGGCACCGGATCTCTCGCCGTCACGGATCGGCCGGTGCCGGCCGCCGTCGGGCTCCGAGGTCATGAGCGGGTACGCACGTCAGGGATGGCCGGCCCGCTCGCCCGCTCGCGGAGTGCACCGCTCTCGCACGCTTCGAAGCTAGCACGAGTTCTGACCAGCTGTACTAATCTCTGTCTAGATGGTCAGCCCACGTAGATTCTGATCATGGAGGCGGCGCCGACGGGGCCCAACGAGCCGATGGAGCCGAAGGTGCGGACGTTCACCGAGAACGCCAGGCGCCAGCAGATCGTCGCCGCCGCGATCGACACGATCGCCGAGGTCGGCTTCGCGCGGGCGTCCCTCGCTCGCATCGCGGAGCGGATCGGTGTCAGCAAGGGCGTGATCAGCTACCACTTCGCGGGCAAGGACGACCTCATCAGACAGGTCGTGATCGAGATATTCGAAGCCGCCAGGGCCTTCATCATCCCGCTCGTCCTCGCCGAGTCGACCGGGCCGGCGCGGCTCCGCGCGTACATCGAGTCGAACCTCGCGTTCATGCGAGAGCACCGGAGCTCGATGGTCGCCATCGTCGACATCGCACGGAACGGTGGTGTGATGGCCGACGGTCGCCGGCGAGTCGACGGTCGGGACGCCGACGTCGCCGTCCACCTCCTCGAGCAGGAGCTCGCGCGACTCCAGGCTGCAGGGGAGCTCCGTGGCGACTTCGACCCGCGGGTGATGGCCGTCGCGATTCGGGGAGCCATCGAATCGGTGCCGTACCGGCTTGCCGGAGACCCGGACCTCGACGTCGACCAATACGCGAAGGAGATCGCCACCATCTTCGATCTGGCGACGCGCGTCGCGGACTGAACGCGGTGGTCACCCGAGCACCTTCTCCATGAAGATCCGCCGGTACCCGTCGCTCGTGCGACGCTCGACCTCACGAAAGCCGAGGTGCCCGTAGAAAGCGATGTTCTCCGTCATGACCTCGTTCGTGTACAGACGCAGGCGGGTGAGGCCGCGGCGTCGGGCCTCGACCTCGGCGAACGCCATCAACTGCCGGCCACGTCCCTTGCCCTGCTCTTCGGGGAGAACAGCGACGTTCTCGACGAGCAGCCCGTCGCCTTCGGCGACGAGACACACGACCGTCGAGATCGGACGCCCGCCGACCCACACGCGCCGCGCCTGCACCTGCGGTCGCAAGTCGCGCGTCATCGGGGCAGGAGGGCGGTCCATTCGGGTCAGGTACTTCGCGTAGGCAGCACCCACCACCTGCGCGACGTCGGGCAGGTCCTCCACCGTGGCGAGTCGGAGTGCGAATGAATCGATCGCCATGCGGCCAATGATGCCTTCAGAGCGGCGCTCCGCCGGGTCCGCGCCTCCGGAACCGCACGAGCCAGACCTCGGGTCGGTCGCAGGTCTGCCCGGCGCTCGCGGTCGAGCGGGTCGCACTGCATCGTCGACTAGGAGACTGCTGAGCAACACGGTTCGCCGACACGGACGACCGAAGAGGGAATTCAGCCCACCTGGGTGACCCACTCCACGTAACCGTGAGGTGCCGGCCTGCGGTAGGCGAGTCCCCCGCGCTCGAGCAGCCGTTTGCTCGGCTCGTTGCGTTGGTGAACCCAGGCGACCACGATGGTGCGACTTGCCCCAGCCGCGATTCGGACCGAAGCGGCGAGCATCTCGTCGAGGAGGTGGTCGGCGACGGCGCGATCGCGGCCCCGCTCGGACGCGCTTACGGCGATCGCTTGGAGCTTTGAACCACCCTGGGTCTGATGGAGGCTCTGGCTATTGGATTCCAACCGATTGCTGGTTGGCCTCTTGGGCAGCGTAGAACGCCGCCTCGAGCTCCGCGGGCGGGACGCCGTTGCAGTAGCCGTGGAGTCGCTGCTCGTTGAACCAGTGCACCCACGAGAGCGTCGCGAGCTCGAGGTGCTCGACGTCATCCCAGCCGGCGGCGTCGGGCCCGTAGACGCACTCGGCCTTGTAGAGGCCGTTGGTCGTCTCTGCCAGGGCGTTATCGAAGCTGTCCGCCACCGTGCCGATGCTCGGCCGCGCGCCGATCTCCTCCAGGCGCTCGGTAAAGCGCACAGAGGTGAACTGGGATCCCGCGTCGGAGTCGGTCACGAGTCCGACGAGACGTTGTGCCCCACGGGAGCGTCTCGCCATCTCGAGGGCCTCGAGGACCATGTCGGTGCGCATGTGGGCCGCCACGCGCCAGCCGACGATCATCCGGCTGAACGCGTCCACGATGAAACAGACATAGGCCATGCCGGACCTCGTCGGGACATAGGTCAGGTCCGTCACCCACAGCCCGTTCGGGCGCTCGGCGGTGAAGTTGCGCTTCACCAGGTCGCCGGCGCGTAGCGCGTCGGGGTCGGGACGGGTGGTGAACGCCTTGCGCCGGCGGGTGGCGCCGCGGATCCCGGCCAGGCGCATCAGCCGGGCGACCTGGTCCGAGCCGATGTCGTGCCCGGCACGCCTCGCCGCCTTCAGATCGATGCCCGCGCGCTAGCTCCGGATCCTCGCCGTCGTGGTCGCCGAGAGGGGCATTGCCCCGAACGAAGGCAGCAGGTGGCAGCTGAGCTCCGAGGCGTAGAGCTCGCTCGTCCGAGGCCGGAGGCCGAGGCGGTCTTCGAGCCATTGGCGGGCGTACTCCCCGAAGCGCACCTGGCCGGCATCAGGGCTGATCCACTCGCCCCTCGCCATCGCTGTGCGCGCGCTCGCCAGCCATGCGTCCGCGTCGGCCTTGGCGTCGAAGGTCGCCAAGTGGCGCCTTCCGTCTGCGTTGCAGCTCGCCTGCCAGCGCCCGGAAGGAAGCTTGCGCGTCGTGGCGAAGGTGCTCTGTCGCCTCCGCCGAGGTGCTGCCGGGCCGTTCACCCGCCTGGCCCCGAGATCGCGGCCATCGTTTTCCCCTGGTGGCCGCTGGGGCTTCGTCACGCACTTCGCCGGCGCGCCGGCTCGACGCGTCGTCAGGAGCGTGGCCTCGCCGCGATGCGACAGGGGATCTCGGCGTCCTCATCGAGGTGGTAGCTGGCGCAGATCCGGTGGTAGCCGTCGGCGACCCAAAGCGGGTCGCCCCGCACGAGCAGGACCGGGGAGAGCTTCGTGCCGGCCCTCACCTTCGCTAGGTCCTTTGCCACCTCGGGGTCGTCGAGCGGCAGGAGAGGGAGGCCGGCCGCCCGGAGGATGTCCTTGGCCTTGTAGCTCGCAGCGTCAGGCTCGTCCGCGAGCGCCTTGGCGGTCTTCTTCGCCTCGCTGGGGTCGACGAGGAGGGATAGGTAGCTACGGGCTGCCGGGTAGTCCTGCTTTTCGGGATCGTCCTTCCAGTGCTCACTGATCATGGCTGCTCCCTCCTGTTCCTGGTGCCCGGGTCTCGGGGAGGTTGTCGTCGGGGGTCTGCCCCTGGGCCGCGACGTTGGCGGCCAGGCTCGGAGGTCCGCGCAGGATCCAGGCGATGCCGACCGCGAGCAGGCCACCGGCGATCGGGCCGGCGACGTAGGCCCACCAGCTCGTCCAGTCGCCGGCGAGGAGATCTGGGCCGAAGGAGCGGGCCGGGTTCATCGACGCCCCGCTGATGGGGGCCGCCCACAGCCCAGCGAGGGCGATGTAGCCGCCGACTGCGAGCGCGGCGTTGGCGCCGACGTTGCGTGCCCCGGAAGCGGTTCCGAGGATGACGCTCACGAGGCCGAGGGTGAGGAGCGTCTCGACGACGAGCGCCGTGCCCGAGGAGATCCCCGGTCCCGGAAGCGTCGCCCCGAGATGGCCGACGGTGCCGAAGAGCGCCCGCAGGAGGAGCGACGCAGCGGTGGCTCCGATCAGCTGGGCGAGGATGTAACCCGGCACCCGGCTCCAAGGGAAGTTGCCCCGGGCGGCGAAGGACAGGGTTACCGCGGGGTTCAGGTGGGCGCCGCTCACCATGCCCATGAAGTAGATGATGGCCATCACCATGAGGCCCGGCGCGACGACCTGGGCGTCGAGGGGGACCTGGCCGTGGGAGACAGCGTCGACGACCGGGGCGCCGGCGGCCACCACGACAAGCAGGAAGGTGCCGAGCACCTCTGAGAACAGGCGCCGCCACTCGTGGCGCCTGGCGCGCGGGTCGCGCACCCAGGGTGGCTCGGCCTCGCGCGGTCCCCGACCGAGGAGGGTCCCTCGCTCGAGGCTTACCTCCCCTCGGCCATCGACCATGCCGAGACGCTACGCCCTCTCCTCTCTTTCGCGCGGCTGGACGCCGGTGCTGTCAACGCCGTCGCTATTCCCTTGCCGGGCGTTGACCGAATTCCGATCAAGGAGGCACCTTGTGCCTGATGCTCTGGCCCCCACCGACGAGGTGGACGCGTTCGCCGGGCCCACCGAGGTGTCCATGGCCATGAGCGATGGCGCTGTAACCGGTCAGCCGTGGCGGGCGCGTTTCCCCTGATCGGCCAGGTTCTGTTCAGTCCTGTCCAAGGAAAATACCCACGTCAGGGCCCGAGCTGTTCCGGTCAGACAGATGAGGAGGTCCCGTGAGGTGGCACACCCGACCACGTCCGAAGACTGACCGCATCGTCTGCCCGTGGCCGGAGCTGTCCACTTCGGTCCTCAAGGGTGGGGACGTTCGCTGATCAGGTCTGGGGAAGTTCCCTGATCGGCGGCAGCGCCGCGTCCCGCACCGGGGGCGCTCCTTCGACGCCCTGGACGCGAAGTACCCACAACCACCTGGCCGACGGCGCCGAGCGCTGCACGCTCGAGGTCCTCTTGGAGGCCTCCGGCCTGGATCGTGTCCCGGCACTTCACCGCCTGGTCAGGATCGTGCGCACTGCCGACATCGCTCGGGAGGCGGGCGCCGGTCCAGGCGGAGCGGGACTGCTTGCCACCGGTCTCGGCGGACTCGCGGTGGAAGCTGACGATGATCGACTGCTCGAGCAGGCCTCCTTCGTCTACGACGCGCTGTGCGCCTGGTGCGGGCGCCAGACGTCAGCGGGCTGAGGTCTGAACTGCTCCGGCGACAAGACGAAGCGACCGCAGTGCGAAGTGCTCTCCTCTTGGACTGGCACGACGAACGACAGGTCACGCGTCGGCTCGACGCGACTGCCGCTTTCGCCGTCGAAGGGCGAGTTCCCACGGCCGACGGCCTGGTTCGGGGCTCAGCCGGCGGTCGATGGGGCACCTGGGCCGAGGCGACCGAGGAACGGGGCCTTCAGCATGTCGAGGACGACGGTGGCACCGGCGACCGCGCCGAGCAGCACCGCGATGTCCGAGAGGCCGACTGGCGCCATGAGGACCCCTCGTTGGGCAAGCACCGAGACGATGACGAGGTCGAGCGCGGTCGCTACCAGCATCCAGGTGCTCGGTCGGCTCGCCCACAGGTGGCGGCGCTCGCGCACGAGGTACACCGTTGCTTGGCCGGTGAAGACCAGCATGACGAAGACGAGCGTCTGGGTGCTGGCGAGACCGAGGCCGAGCACGTCACGGCCGATGTAGAACGTGGCGAAGGAGCAGGCAAGCCAGGGAAGGGCAACCCCGAGGGCGGCGAGCGAGATGGCCGGGACCTGCCAGCGGTCGGGACGGGAGGAGAAGCCCACTCGATCGGTGGCGAGCGACATGGTGACGAAGTCGTTGGCGAAGAGCAACAGCAGCACCAGCCTCGGGGTGGTCACGAAGGTGCCGGTGACGAGAAGGCCAAGTCCGAGGAACAGCGACACCTGGAAGGTCTTGGCGATCTTGTTCAGCGTGTAGGTGAGCATGCGCTGGTAGACGCGCCGTCCGGTCTGCACCGCGCTCACGATCTCGCCGAGCCCGTCGCCGGTGAGTACGACGCTCGCCGCGTCCTTGGCCACGTCGGTGGCGGTCGAGACCGCGATGCCGACCTCGGCCCGCTTGAGCGCCGGGGCGTCGTTCACCCCGTCGCCGGTCATCCCCACCACATGCCCGGCCCGCTGGGCCCGTTCCACCAGGGCGAGCTTGTCCTCGGGCAGGACGCCGGCCACGACGTCGAAGTCGAGCCCAGCATCTGTTCTCGCCCGCAGGCCGACCTTGGAGCCGAGGCGGTCGCCGATGCCCACCTCTTTGGCCACGGCCAGCGCCGTCGGGGCGGCGTCGCCGCTCACCATCAGCACCCGGACGCCGAGGCCGTGGAGCTGCTCGACGAGCGCGGCGGAGTCGTGGCGCAGCGGGTCGCGAAGCCCGATGAGACCGACGAGCTCGAGGCGGGTCGTGCCGGCGGCAACCGCCAACACCCTCCCACCGCTCGCGGCCAAGCTCTCGACGTCGGCGGCGGCCGACGGGGGCGCTGCGGCAAGGTCGAGAATCACCGAAGGGGTGCCTTTGAGGACCTGCAGCTTGGTCCCGTTGTGGTCGATTCGGGCCTCGGAGCGCTTGGTCTGCGGGTCGAAGGGCACGAACCCGACCCGCTCTGTGGTCAACGGCACGCCCCGGGCGCTCGCGGCGTGCAGGATCGCCAGGTCGATCGGGTCCTGGGTCGCCTCGTCGGAGGCCGCCGCGGCGAGGGCGAGCACCTCGGTCTCGTCGTGGCCGGGACAGGGACGCACGGCCGAGACCGAGAGGCGGTTCTCGGTGATGGTGCCCGTCTTATCCGTGCACAGCAGGTCCATGGCCGCTGCCTCTTCGATGGCCGAGAGGTGGGTGACGAGCACGCCCGAGCGGGCCAGCTCGAGCGCCCCGATCGACGTGGCCAGGGTGAAGGTGGCGGGCAGAGCGACCGGGACGGTGGCCACCACCAAGATGAGCACGAAGGGGAGTAGCTCGGCGGCTGCCAAGTGGACGACCAGGCCGTACGCGAGGATCGCCACGACCAACGCACCGTCCAAGGCGAGCAGTGCCCACACCACCTTGAAGATGGTCTCCTCGAGGTGGCTCACCGTCTTGGCCGTGCGCACGAGCTGGGCGGTGTTTCCGAAGTAGGTGGCGGTGCCGGTCGCGATGACCTCGCCGGTCGCCTCGCCTCGCCGCACGATCGACCCGGCATACAGCGTGGCGCCGGGGCCGGCGTCGACCTCGGCCGACTCCCCGGTCAGCACGGACTGATCGACCGAGCAGACACCGTCCGACACCCCGAGGTCGGCCGGCACGATGTCGCCCACCCGCACGCGGACCACATCGCCGGGCACCAGCGCTTCGGCGTCGACGAGCTGCCAGCATCCGTCGCGCACGACGCGCGCCCGGACCGCCAGGCGGCTGCGCAACAGGGAAAGCGCGTCACGGGCCCGGCCCTCCTGGAGGAAGCTGAGCACCCCATTGAAGACCACCAAACCGGCGACGATGAGCGCCTCGGTCGCCTTTCCGGCCGCCAGCTCCAGCGCGACCGCCGCCTCGAGCAGGAACGGCACCGGGCCGACGAGCTTGGCCGCCAACTGTCGGAACCGATGGCGGCGCTCCTCGCCGAGCGCGTTCGGTCCGTAGCTCGCGAGACGCGACGCAGCCTCCGCGTGGCTCAGACCTCGCGCCGCTCCCTGGGTGGCCCCGCCTCCGTCACGCGACGTGGGCCCGGCCCCCGGGCGGATCGCTCCGGGATCCGACCCAGCGCTCACGCCTCGGTCGCGGCCACGAAACTCGGGTCGTCGCGCTCGTCGCTCGGCACGATCACCACCGGGCAGCGGCTGTGGTGCGCGCATTTGACGCTCACCGATCCGAGCAGCAGGCCAACGAAGGTGCCGTGGCCGCGAGAGCCGACCACCAGGAGGTCAGCATCGGAGGAGCGCGAGCACAACACCTGCGCCGGGTCTCCTTCGACGGCGAGCGGCTCTACCTTGACGGTGGCGCTCTCGGCGGCGGCTCCGGTGACGGCGTCGGCCACCCGCTGCCGTGCACGCTCCGGCAACGCACGCTCCTGGCGACCGATCGTGGGGAAGCTCTGGAACTCAAGAGCCATCTCGGGGTCCTCCACGCCTCGCCACACACTGATCGCCTCGACCGCGGCCCCTCGGGCCTTGGCTTCTGCGACCGACCAGCGAAGCGCTCGACGTGAGCCCTCCGAGCCATCAACGCCCACCACGATCCGCGCGCTTGGCGCGCCCCGAAGCGCCTGCTGGGGGACGATCACGACCGGACCGGGACTGTGGTGCGCGCATTTGCTGCTCACCGATCCGAGCAGTAGGCCCGCGAAGGTGCCGTGGCCGCGCGAGCCCACCACGAGGAGGTCGCCGTCGCCTGCCCGCGTGCACAGGACCTGCGCGGGGTCACCTTTGAGGACGAGGGTTTCGAGCCGCTCCGACGGGCTGCCTCCGGTGACCGCCGCGACGGCACCGTCCAGCACATCTCTCGCGGCACCGGCGAGCTTGTCCTCGTCGACCGGGTAGAGGATCTCGCCGAAGTCGTACGGGGTCTGCCACACGATCACTGCCTGCACGGTCGCGTCTCTCACACCACCCTCGCCGATGGCCCACCGCAGCGCGTGACGGGACCCCTCCGACCCGTCGACACCCACGAGAATCCGACCAGCCACCAAAGCACCTCCGTAGGCCCCGAGACTGCCAGCCGCTGCGGTCGATGCGCCAGGGCAGAACGTCCCGGGCCCGGCGAGGTCTGACCCTCGACCTCCCGCTGAAGACGCTCGATCCCGAGACGATCACGGGACCCGGCCGGTCAAACCCCGCGATCGTCTTCTGCTGGGACGGCGTCTGAGGCATGAGACACGGGCCGCGTGCCGGCTCCAGACGCTCGGCTTCAACGCTCTCGGCGACGACACCGCCGGCAAAGTCGACTGATGGCTGCCAGGTTTCCTACCGGAGGTACGCAGTGGCCTCGCTGCGCCCCGGAGCACTGGAACGCACCGGCGTCCCCACGTGCGCACCCGACGAAACGGTCGCCGCGGCATGCCGACGCGAGGCCTCATCCGGCGAGGATCGCTTGTTCATCACCTCTCGCACTGGCGTCGTGCCGGGCATCCTGGGTCATGTCGCGCTGGCGAGCGACGACGAAGCCCGCGTCGTCGATGCCATGCGGGCCGGTCCGTCCACCGTGCGGGCCCACGACAACCTGAGCGACCTCGTCGGCCGAATGCACGGACGCAAGGTCACAAGATCCTCGTCACTGATCCCGAGGGACGGCTGCTCGGGATCCGCCATCGCGACGACGCGGACGCCGCCCTCACACAAGCGCACCACGGAGGAGGCCGCACGGACAGCTGAGCGCCACGAGGTTGACCAGAATCCGCCATGCGGCGCGCCGCCTGCTCTTGGCGAAGCCGAATCCGAGGCGTGCTTCGCACCGTCGTCGGCTCATCCCGGGAGCGCGCTGGCGACGAGCTCGTTGACGAGGTCGAACACGGGATCGGCGTTGCCCACCACCTGGGTCGCGAGCGCGAAGCGCGCTATGTGGAGTGCCTCGAGCAGCTTCGGCGCGGCGATGCCCTGCATGCGGGCCTTGTCCGCCATGGCGATCGTGCACGCCCGGTTCGAGGTGGCGAGGGCGACG
>Ga0307373_10009405_pt1 | contig 14620 bp, 7 predicted proteins | sample OX2MG_FD_202534 | JGI IMG/M metagenome (GOLD analysis project Ga0307373, IMG submission 202534) | Soil microbial communities from Risofladan, Vaasa, Finland - OX-2 | ecosystem: Environmental > Terrestrial > Soil > Coastal area > Acid sulfate soil | place: Finland: Risofladan, Vaasa | collected... | reverse complement strand
GCTTCGATGCGGGCCGGGGTCCAGTGGGAGAGATTGGCGAGGGTGCGCTTGCGAATGCGAGAGCCCTGGCGAACACTTTCGCGGAGGAGGACGGCGGGCGGGGAGTTGCGATTGGGGACAGTATCGACGTACAGGGCATGATCTCCATGCACACCATAAATAATGGTAAGGCAATTGTCAAGTACTTACATGGGCACAACATAGCGCCCCCACCTGAACCTTCCAGCATGAAAATAAATCGCTTACCTCGGATTCCAAGGGTCAAGGGTGGGGGAAAATCCGCCGGACCGCCGAACTTTATTCTTCAACGGTTTCCGGCGGTCAGAGACCGCCGCTACAGCAACCTGACCCACTACCTCTGCTTAACAGGCGTGGCGTCTCGGGGTGAAAAGCATACGCAACTCTTGTCCTTTTACACTTGCAGCACGTCACCGTCCCGAGCCACCATTTCATAGAGCACCGGGTTGACGAAGAATCCCAGGAACAGGCGTGAGACCAGTCCGGCGACAATCACGATAGCAAAGGGCCTTTGAGTGTCGGAGCCAATGCCGTGCGAAAGAGCTGCGGGCAACAGTCCCAGGCAAGCGACCAGGGCCGTCATCATGATGGGACGGAGGCGCAACAGAGAAGCCTCCAGCGTAGCATCGCGAATATTTTTGCCTTCGAGCCGAAGCTTGTTGATGTAAGAAACCAGAATGACCGCGGTTTCCACCGAGACGCCCATGAGGGCGATCAAGCCAAGCACGGAAGAGACGCTTAAGGGCGTGCCGGTGACCTTCAGCGCTAGGAGGGCGCCCACCGGTACAGTCAGGATGACGCCAAGCGCAATGGTCACGGGAAATTTGAAGTTCCCGTAAAGCGCAAACAGGATTAGAAAAATAATGAAAATTGTCATCGGGCCAATCACGCTGAGCTGGCTCTTGGCGGCCAGATACTCGCTGTATTCTCCTCCCCAGGTCATGGTATAGCCGGGGGGCAGGTTGACGGCCTTGGCGACGGCGCGTTGGCCGTCCCGCACAGCGCGGGCCAGGTCGCGGCCCTCAATGCTGTACTGTACACCGATGTAGCGCGAGTTGTTCTCACGATATATAAACGCTGCACCGTTGCCCTGGCGGATATCCGCGAGCTGGTTGATGGGGATCTGCTTGCCATCCGGCGTTCCCACCAGCAGGTTGCCGACCTCCCGGGCATTGGTCCGGAACTGAGGTTCCATGCGGACTAGCAGGTCAAAGAGTTTTTCTCCTTGTATCACCTGCGTCACCGCCTGGCCACCCACGGCCGCTTGCACCACTGCCTCAACATCGCTCACGTTGATCCCATAGCGCGCGATCTTGGCGCGGTCCACGTCAACGATCAAGCTCGGCTGGCCCAGCTCCCGCATCACCACCAAGTCAGTGAACCCCGGAACGGTGGCGAGAACCTTTTCAACCTGCAGCGCCTTATCTTGAAGGATACGCAGATCGGGTCCATAAATCTTCACGGCAAGCGCGCTCTTCAGGCCGGTCAGGGCTTCATCCACGGCGTCCTCAGCGGGCTGGGTATAATTGAAGATAATGCCTGGGTAGGTTATGAGCTTGCCATTGATGGCCTTGATTAATTCTGCCTTCGTTCTGATTGGCCCTGACTTCCAGGTTTTATCGCTATAGGGCCTCAGACCCACGTAGAACTCGCAGTTGAAGAAGCCGGTGGGATCAGTGCCATCATCCGGCCTGCCCAGCTCGGAACCCACCACCGTAACCTGCGGGAAGGATTGCAGGATTTTCCGGATTTGCGGCGCAATCTTCGCGGCTTCCCGCCAGGAGATGGTGTAAGGCATGGTAGCGCGAACCCACAATGCGCCTTCATCGAGGTGCGGCATGAATTCCCCGCCGATGGAAGGGACCAGGAGGAGCGCGCCTCCGAAGATGGCCGCCGAAACCACTAGGGTAGACTTGGGATGATTCAGGCACCATTCCAGTTGCCCTTTATAGGCGCGTTTGGTCCATTCGAAGGGCCGGTTTTCTCTCTCCTTTACGCCGCGCTTGAACCATGCTGAAGCCAACACGGGGACGAGCGTGAGGGAAAAGATGAGCGCGCCGATGAGCGCGAACGCCATGGTGTCCGCCATCGGGTCGAAGAGCTTGCCAGACGCACCTTGCAAGGCGTAAATGGGCACGTAGCCGGCAATGATCACGGCGACCGAGTAAAAGATCGGTCGGTCCACATCGTGCGCTGCCGCAACAATCACTTCCGTTATATTGAAATTCTGGCCGTACCGTAACCCGAGCTCGCGGTATATGTTTTCCATCATCACCACCGTGCCGTCAATGATGATGCCGAAATCGATCGCCCCTATTGAAAGCAGGTTGGCCGAAACGTCGTGAAGGTGCAGAAAGGTGAAGCCGAACAACAAGGCCAGAGGGATGGTGAGCGCCACGATGATCGCCGCGCGAATGCTTACCAGGAAGAAGATTAGGATCAAGAAGACGAGCACCATGCCACGCAATAGGTTGCTTTCAACTGTGTCCGTGGTCAAGCGGACCAGGTCACTGCGGTCGTAAAACGCATGGATTTTAACGTCCGGCGGCAGGACGCTCTTGTTCAATTTCTCTGTCATCTTTTCGACGCGCTGCAACACCGATTGCGTTTGCTCCCCCGTACGCATCAGAATCACGCCTTCCACCGCGTCATCATTGTTCTGGAACCCGTACTCGCCCAGCCTCGGCGCGTGGCCGATCACCACCTTGCCGATGTCCCCGACACGGATGGGGATTCCGTTGTAACTGCCAGCGACGACGTTTTCGATATCCTGGATATCCTTTACCAGGCCGAGACCCCGAACGTAAAAGAACTGTCCGCCTTGAGAATAGAATCCACCTCCGGTATTGGCATTGTTATTGGCGAGCGCCTGCATCACTTGCGGAACGGTCAGGTGATAGTTGTATATCTTCGCGGGGTCCAGTAGCACTTGGTACTGCATCACGGTCCCGCCAAACCCCGAATCATCGGCAACGCCCGGGACAGATTTATAGGCGCGTTCCAAGACCCAGGCCTCGATGGTTTTCAATTCCATCGGCGTTCGGTCCGGGCTCTCAATCACGTAACGGTAAACCAGGTCACTGGGACTGGAAAGCGGAGCCAGAACCGGAGCGACGCCTTGGGGCAAAGTGATTTGGGCCAAGCGTTCGAAGGCACGGTCGCGGCAGAAGTACTTATCGGTGCTGTCCGAAAAAGTAAGGATGACATCCGAAAGCCCGTAGAGTGAAATCGAACGCATGTAACCCAGGTTTGGGATTCCGTTCATCTCGATTTCGATGGGCAAGGTCACCAGGCGCTCGACTTCCTCCGCCGCATGACCCGGCCACTGCGTGATGATTTCAACCAGGGGCGGGGAAAGGTCGGGATAAGCGTCCACCGGCATCCTTTGAAACGCGATGACGCCAATAACAGCGATGGCCGCGGTCATCATCAACACCAGGAAACGCTGGTGGAGGGCAAAATGAACAATCCGGTGGATCATTTCGAAGTTCGCGCCTTTCTGATTTTCACGACGCTCCCAGCTAGCCGAATATCGGAATACTTGCCTGCTGTGGGACGTCTACCGCTGGAATGAATTGGCAAACTGAAGGAAAAGACCGCCGTCGGCCACCACGCGCTCGCCGGCCTCGATGCCCGAATAGATCTGAATCAGGCCGTTCTCGCTGGTCCCAACCGCAACCAGCCGCTGCCCGAATTGCCGAGGCCCGGCTGCAACATACACGAATGGCTGGTTCTCGCTGTTCCGCAGAACGGCTGCATTGGGCACGGCGATGGCGTTGCGTATCACTCCCGCGTTCACCGTTACGGTCACGTACATGTCCTTCTTCAGTTCCTCACCGGGATTATCCGTCACAATTCGCACCGGCAGCGTTCGCGTATTCGGGTCGAGCGCCGGAGAAATGTAGGAAATTTTGCCGGGGAATGCGGCGGGATAGGAATCGGTTTCGACACTTACGGGATCACCTAAATGAACGTAAGCCAGGTCCTGCTGATAAACGTTGGCCAATACCCAAACGCTTCTCATGTCTGAAATCGTAAAACACTGCGTGGAACCGCCCTGAATCACCTGACCGGGCGCGACCAGCCTCTCAACCACCTCGCCGTGGAGCGGCGCAAGCACGGGAATTTCCGGTGAAGCGGAACCCTTAACGGCTTGGCCTGGGTCGGCGATGCCAACGATTTTCAATGCTTGCCCGGCAGCTTCAAAATCTGCCAAGGCCTGGGTTTGCGAGGATTCCGCCTGTTCAAGTTGTTGAGTGGGGATAGCGTGATGAGAGTAGAGGTCCTCGGAACGCAGATACGCCTTATGCGCTAGGTTATAAGAGTCACGCGTCTTCAGGTAGTTGTCGCGTAGCTGGGCGTAATCGGGACTACTGACATAAAGCATGGGTTGGCCGGTGGTCACGTTCTGGCCTGGGTAAACCAGGATACGGGTGATGGGGCCGCTCACCTGGGTGAGGACGGGAGTGGTGACAAAACTGTTGTAGGCCACGGTTCCAGTGAGCCTAAAAATCCGCGGCAGGCTGGTGGTTATTACAGTCACCACTTTTACGTGGGCCATCTGATCTTCAGGCACAGTGAAAAGCTGTGCATGGCTGCCAGACGGTGCGGAAGCTGATCCACGGCCGGAGGACTCATCTGCGGACGCTCTCTCTCTGCCGCAACCTGACAGAAGCAGCACAAGACATTGTGCGGTCAGCACGAGGAGCACAGACTGTAAAGCATGGCGAGTCCGGGATACAGACATGGAACTTGGTCCTTTCTCCGGGTTCTCTCGGTCATGAGCGGATGCATGTGCGGTCATTGTAGATTCCTCGTTCCTACGGCCTCTCGCACTTGTTCGAGGGCGGCCATGTAATTGGCAAGCGTCTGAAGATAGGCAAGCTGTGTGGCTCTGTAGCTGCGCTCCGCATCCAGAAAATCGAGCAGGCTGGCTGCGCCACGCTGGTAAGCGTATTGGCTGATGTCCCGCGAATCCTGGGCTTCCTTCAGGTAGCCCGACTGGTAAAGCTTCACAACTTCACGGTTGGTCCGGAAGCCCTCGTAGGCATTTCGCACGTCGGTCATCACCTGGTCGGAAGCGGCCGCTTGCTGCTCCTGCGCTTGAGTGATGGCGAAATGGGTGCGGGCGATCTCTCCCTGGTTGCGGTCAAAGATGGGAATTTCCATGTTGAAGATGAAACTGGCGCTGTTGATGCCGGTGACGTGCGTGTAGTAAAGGCTGGTGGTGACGTCGCGCTTGCCGTTGGCGCGCGCCAAATGGTACTGGCTCTGCGCCGCAGTCACGCCCTGTTTGGCTGCTGTCAGGTCGGGCCGCAACTGCAAAGCTCTGGCTTGCAGGTCCTGTAAGTTGAGATGGAGAGGGGCAAACGCCAAGTTACCTGCAACCTGGTAGTTTTCAGGCACAGCGTCATAACCCAGTAAATCCCGCAGGCTGGCCATTGCCTGCACCAGAGCAACTTGTGCTGAGGATACGTCGGTCTGAAACTGAAGAAGCTGCAGCTTGATCTTCAGGAAGTCGCCTTCGCTGATTTGCCCCGCCTTATATTGCTCCTGACCTAGATTGACTGTCTTTTGAAAACTTTCGAGGTCCTGCTTTGCAAATGCCAGGGTGGCTTTGGCCAGCAGTACACTGATGAACTGCTGCGCCACGTTGTAAGTCAGGCTGCGCTCCGTATCTCCCACCAGCGATCGTTGTACGGTTGTCAGGTCGCGCGCCGCTTTCATGCGGGCCTGGCGTTTGTGCCCTCGTTCGATGGTATAGCTGGCGCCCACGTCGAACTCCGTAATGTTGTTGAAGTTCGTGCCGTTAAACTGGCTGGGAACAATCGGCACAAACAAGTCGTCGTAGACGAATTGCGGATTCGGGCGAAGACCGGCGGTGATCTCTTGCGCTTGATCCTGTGGGACCAAAGTCTCCGTGGCCTTCAAAATGTGGTTGTGAGCGAGCGCCAATCGAATCGCCTGGTTCAGGTCAATGCGCATCACCACTGGCTGGCTCTGACCTTGCGCGCACACTGGCACGCAAGTGGCAAGCGTCACAAGGGCCAGTGCCACAACCCGTAAGGCAGACAGCGCATGGTCCCGAAGGCTTCTCCTCGATACCGTAGGTGTTAGCGTCTGAGCCTGAATCTGCTTAAATAGCTTGGCTTGGCGGAATCGGACCCGCCGGCTTCGCCAGCCGACGCCCGACAGCACCGGAAAGAATGCGGCGTTTTCGTATTTCAAATATATTCCTCCTCACGGATTTCCCTGGAGGTTGAAGCAGACGGTGATCGGTTAAGGATTAGGTGAGAGGCGGCGCACGAGCGGGAAGGGTGGAGGCGCGCGGAACCAGAACGAGGTCGAAAGAAGCCACCGGGCAGAATATGATGCCGACCGGCAACTGGATCAGGGCGCTGCGGATGGCGGGACGCGCTGCACCCTGCCGGACGATTTGGCATACGATGCAAGGCGTGGGGTCCGGCGCTGGACCCGAGGGATGGCTCGATTGCGAGCAAGCGGGCAATCGGTGCGCCGGAAACAGGAAATCATTGGGATGCCAATGCAGGCCGGCAACCAACACTAATTGAGTTTGCGCCAGAACCAGCCCAATGATGGCGAAAGACCGAAGCCGATTGCGAAGGCCCACGAATTGCATCCGTTTCTTCTTCATATCACGGCACAGCCAGCGGCAAAAACACTCCTAGCCAACATCATCTTGTATCTTGGATCAGGTTACACTATATCATTGGGTTGGACAAGGGATTTCAACGCGGACTTTGATTGGGAGAGGCTTCTTGCTTCATTGCCAGCGGTTTGCGGCCATCGACCAAAAATTCCATCGTTGCCGTTCTCCATTTCAGTCTGCCCGGCACGAACTCTGTTTTCCACTTGACAAGTCAATCCGGCGAAGGGCAAGTTAACTCATTTGCAGACTCTGTTTTTGCCGATAGAAAATTGAGGGTTCAAAAAGCCTTATATGTCAGCCGAAAAGCGAGCCCGCATTTGTTTTCACGATAAGTGCTTTGACGGCGCTTCAGCCGCTGCCCTCTTCACCCGCCTCTACCGGGAGAAGATTAATCCGGGGGCCCATGTCCAATACCGGGGGATGCTCCACCGCGCCGGCCAGCTTTTTGATGAGGCCATGTTCGATGGCGATGAAAACGCGATTGTTGATTTCAAGTATTCCAGCTCGCCCCGGCTCACCTGGTGGTTTGACCATCATCAGAGCGCCTTCCTGACCGAGGGCGATGCGGCCCACTTCCGGCAGGACGCAAGCGGCAAGAAGTTTTACGACCCGAACTTCCGGTCCTGCACCAAGCTCATTGCCCATATCGGGTCCACAACGTTTGACTTCCACGCCCCCGATTTGGATGAACTGGTCTATTGGGCTGATTTGATCGACGGCGCTCAATATCCGGACGCCAGGACCGCCGTCGAGATGAAAGACCCAGCGATGCAGTTGGCCGCCGTGATCGAAGGAGTCCGCGATCCTGCTTTTGTGCCCAATCTGATCCCTCATCTCCAGTCAGAACCTTTGAAAAGCATCGCAGCCATGCCCAACATTCGCCAAGCCTTTGAAGAGCTTCAGACCCAGCATCAGCGATGGATTCGGATCATTCGGGAACGGGCAAAGTTGAGCGACGGCGTACTTTCTTTGGATGTGGCCGATCTCGGTATCGAGGGCTTCAACAAGTTTATTCCCTATTACCTATTCCCGGATGCCGTCTACACTGTCGCCATCAGCCGCTCCCCAGAGCGAATCAAGATTGCGGTAGGTAGTAGTCCCTGGAATCCGACGCCCAAAACCGCAAACCTCGCGTCCATCTGCGAACGTTACGGCGGCGGCGGCCATGCCAAAGTGGCCGCCATCTCTCTCCCACCCACTAATTTGGAAATCGCCCGCGCCAGCGCCCATGAGATCGTTAATGAGCTACTCCGCAGTCTGGCCCGATGGCAGAGGTAGATCGCACCTGGATACGCCGGCTCAAGTGTAAAGCCTTCATCAGGTTTGTTCGCGGCCGGAAATCCAACCTCCGGGCGATGCCTATTATCACCCATGAAGGCCGGCGGTCCGAAAGCCTTCCATCGTTCTCCGCAGTTGGACTTGGAAAACCACCGTCATCCGCCTCATAATACATAACGAGGGAATCGCACTTCAATGAACGAGTGGCGGCCTATGACTGATTTTCTCGGCGCATTCGCGCGGCAAGGCTCCAATGCAGCATATGTCACCCGCCGGGGCTACCGGAGCTACCGGGTTTCCTACCGTGAGATTGCAGAAGCTGCCAGCCAATTTGCGCATGAGCTTGCCGCAAGGCAGATTGGCCGGGGCGACCGCGTGGTGATCTGGGGTGAGAACTCCGAGCAATGGGTGATTGCATTTCTCGGAAGCCTCCACTGTGGGGCCGTGCCCGTGCCGCTCGACGCCTTCGCAACCCCTGATTTCGCCGCGAGGGTCATCCGGGAGGTCCAACCCGTCCTGGCCGTCTGTTCCCGCTGCTTGGTCTTGACGTCGAGGGGTTCCATCATAACCCGCGTGAATGATTCCGCTTCTTCTGACGCTGCGGACTCGGCAAAACCCGCCCCGGATGCGCCGGCCCCAAATACCCTATTCGACGTACCCGTCATGGAACTCGAGCGATTGCGTGAAAGCATCTTCCGGCATCCATGCACGATTGAACCCGTTCGCGGCCTTTCGCCCGGCGACCCTCTGGAGATCATCTTCACATCCGGTACGACGTCCGAACCTCGCGGAGTGGTCATCACCCGTGAGAACATTCAGGCCAATCTCGCGCCCTTTAAGCCGGAGATTCAGAAATACCAAAAGTACGAACGGTTTCTTCATCCCATCCGCTTTCTGAACCTCGTGCCTTTGAGCCACGTCTTTGGCCAATTCATGAGCATTTTCATTCCTCCCCTGCTGGGCGGAACCGTACATTTTCTGGACACTTTGAATCCCTCAGAAATTCTCAAGACCATCCACCGTGAACGAATTTCCGTATTGGTCACGGTGCCCGGACTCGTTGAATCGCTGCACAACAAAATTGAGCGTGACGTCGAAGCCTCCGGACAAGCTCTCAAATTCAGCAAAAACTATGAGGCGGCGGCAGGAGAGGGGTTTCTCCGCCGCTGGTGGCGCTTCCGGCAGCTACATTGGCAACTCGGATGGAAGTTCTGGGTGCTGGTTTGTGGCGGAGCGGCCCTCGATTCGCAAACTGGGACCTTCTGGAGCCGCCTGGGATTTGTCGTGGCCCAAGGTTATGGCCTGACGGAAACGGCATCCCTCATCAGCGTAAATCACCCTTTCGCTTCCCAGCCCGAATCCATTGGCAAAATAATGCCCGGCCAGGAGGTCAAGATCGATGAACACGGCGAAATTCTGGTGCGTGGCAAAAACATCGCCGCCGGATACTTTCGCCGCAATCACCTTGATCCAGTGCTTGGCAAGGATGGATGGTTCCACACCGGGGACCTTGGAGAAATCGACGCGAGCGGCCAGCTCTATTTCAGAGGAAGAAAAAAGCGGGTGATTGTCACGCCCGAAGGAATGAACGTGTTTCCAGAGGATATCGAAGCAGCCTTACGCCGCCAGGCTGAGATCAAAGACTGCGTGGTGACGGGCATCGAGATCGAAGGAAATTCGACCCCTTGTGCGGCCCTTATCCTAAATAGAGATGGTGCAGACCCCGCGGCAGCCGTCGAGCGCGCCAATGCAGGGCTTGCGCCCTATCAGCAGATTCGCCATTGGATCCATTGGCCGGATGAGGACTTTCCTCGCACCGCCCTCCTCAAGCCCCGGCTTGGCGAGATCGACCGGCAAATCCGGGAGGCGGCTGGTTCCATTAAAGCCACCCTCGGTCCATCGCGTGATGCGGGAAGTTCAGTAGGGCCGTCGCACCCGCTTCCACCCCTTGTTCGATTGATTGAGCGCGTGACTGGCCGGAAACTGCCAGCGAGTCCCGGGCAAGAGCTGGCCGCAGACCTGAATCTGAGCTCTTTGGAACGCGTGGAGATTCTGAGCGCCATCGAGGACCGGTATCAGATGGAGATCGACGACAGTCAATTCACAGCTTCCACCACGCTCCAGGATATGCAGCGGATGATCCAAACCCGAGCCGGGTCGTCGCCAGATTCAGGCGCGGCGGTTCCGGGCTCAATAGCCGGTGAATCGCGCCAAGGCAAACGCGGAGGTCCAGGTTTCGACGGTACAGCCTCTCCAGAAGCGCCTCACGGTTTCACGTTTCCGCATTGGGCGCAGAGCTGGCCTGTTAACGCGCTACGCGCTGTGCTCTATTACCTCCTGATCTGGCCTGCAACGACGCTGCTCGGAAAACCCCGCATCATTGGCCGCCAAAACCTGCGAGGCATGCGCGGTCCTTTCTTGGTGGTGTCTAATCACGTCTTCATGGTTGATCCAGGATACGTGATGGCGGCGCTGCCCTGGCGTCTCCGTCACCGGCTGGCCGTTGCCATGGACGGAGGATTGATTGAGTCCTTCCACCACCCACCGGCCCGGCTTGGCCTCTTGCGGCGCATATTTGAACGGTCGAAATACTATCTGATAACGGTCATTTTTAACGTCTTTCCGCTTCCGCAGAAGGCAGGATTCCGGTCGAGCTTTGCTTATGCCGGTGAATCTGTAGATCGCGGCTACAATGTCTTGGTTTTCCCAGAAGGAGAGCGGACGAGAACAGGAGGAATTACCGGCTTTCGGGCGGGGATCGGTTTGCTGGCGGGCAATCTGGGCGTCCCGGTGGTGCCCGTGCGGCTGAGTGGGCTTTATCAGCTCAAGGGCCGTCGAATCGCTCCGCCGCACTCCGTCCGCATTGACATTGGACCGGCGGTGGAATTTCCGTCCGGCACGGACCCCAATGCCATCGCCCATGAACTCGAAAGACGGGTTAAGTCCCTCGGTTCAAAGGACGCTTGATCCCGAAGGGCTCCCGTTGTACGGGACCATGTGGCGCAAACCAAGAATGGAGTTTTCTAGACTCCTGGTTCAGCGAACTTGTACCAAATGAGTCAAGGCTTCCTCGGCCCCCTCACCCCCGATTCGGTGGAGAGGGTGGCCAGCGTAGAGGGCAGGGTGAGAGGGTCACGACTCGCCGGAATGAAGCGAAGCCTCGTTAGACATCTAGAAAAACCTCAAACTCTTAGCTGCCTCCTGCTGTTCAGATTGTCAGCCGGGAAGACTTTATTCTCACGCTTTACGAGTCGTGCCGATCACAAACTCTTATAGCAAGAAGTGTGCCCCAGTTTCTGCCAGTGTTGCTATAATGTCGCGGCAATGAGTGCGGCGGAACGGCGCTAGGCCGTTCCGCCGCGCATGATCCAAGTATCTTTCTCAGCAAGGGGGAGTTCATGAGGAAAAACACCACTATCCGCTGGCCATTCGCAGCACTCGCTTTAGGCTTTGCTTCTATTCTGGTCCTGTTGTTTTTTGGCGCGCCTCTCTTTGCAGATTCATCACCGGCGGACGTTTTTCATAACCTGAAATTTCGTGACCTTGGTCCCGGCACGGCAGGCGGGCGCGTTACCTCGATTGTGGGCATTGCCGGCAATCCTAATCTCTATTATGTGGGCACGGCAGGTGGTGGCATCTTCAAGACCATCGATGGCGGCCTTCAATGGAAACCAATTTTCGAACATGAAGCCACCGCCTCTATTGGTACTCTGGCGCTTGACCCCTCCAATCCCAATACGATCTGGGTAGGTACCGGCGAGGCCAACGTTCGCAACGACCTGGTGGATGGCCACGGCGTTTACGTTTCGAATGATGGGGGACATTCCTGGAAATTTATGGGGCTCGCCGATGCTGGCCAAATTTCCGACATCGCGGTGGCCCCCAACAATTCCAATGTGGTTTTCGTGGGCGTTCTGGGACACGCCTGGGGCCCGAACGCTGATCGAGGTGTTTTCCGAACCATCGATGGCGGCAAGACCTGGCAAAAAGTTCTGTACGTGGATGATACCACGGGCGTCGCCAACCTTGTGATGCAGCCCGGTAATCCCCAGGTGCTCTATGCGGCCATGTGGCAATTCCGCCGCTATCCCTGGACCCTGGTGAATGGCGGGACGGGCAGCGGTATCTACCGCAGCACAGATGGGGGCAGTTCCTGGAAAAAATTGACCACCGGATTGCCCCAAACTTTGATTGGCCGCATTGCGCTTGCCGTTGCGCCCATCAACCCCAATCACCTTTACGCGCTCATCGACGCTCAGAGAGGAATGCTGTGGCAATCGATGGACATGGGCGATCACTGGACGGCAGTCAGTAACAATCACGGTTTGGATGTGCGCCCATTTTATTTTTCTCGCATCCTGGTTTCACCCGTGGATGAAAACAAAATTTACACGCTCTCTTTCAACCTCATGGAATCGGACGATGGCGGGAAAACGGCCCGCCCCATTGACCGCCGTGTGCACCCGGATCATCACACACTCTGGATTGACCCGAAAGACCCCCAGCGCATGATTCAAGGCAACGATGGCGGAGTGTTTCTTTCGACTGACGGCGGAAAAACCTGGCGCTTTCTGGACGGTCTTCCCATCGAGCAGTTCTACCAGGTCGCCGCGGACAGCCGCTCGCCTTATAACCTCTGCGGCGGGCTGCAGGATAACAATTCCTGGTGCGGGCCATCGAGCGATATGGGCCGGCATTCGGAATCGAGCCTCGAATGGTATACGGTGGTCGGCGGTGACGGTGAATACGCGGTTCCCGCGCCCAGCAACCCCAACATTATTTACACCGATTCCCAGGATGGCTTCATCGAACGCCTGGACCTTGCCACTCACCTCTCGCGCTTCATTCGTCCCTCCGTTGAATCCGTGGAACAGATGGATCCCGCAACGATGAAGGTCCGGTTCAACTGGACCTCGCCCATCGCCGTTTCACCCACGGATGCCAATGTCGTCTACCTGGGCGGTAATTATCTTTTCAAGTCCACCGACGGAGGCAAAAACTGGACCACCCTCGGTGGTGACCTGACGCGAAATGACAAAAGCAAGCAGCCGGTGGCCGGCTCGCCCATGGGCCACGACATCAGTGGGGCTGAAACCTATGACACGATTCTCTCTATCACGCTGGCGCCCACCGATCCAAATGTGATCTGGGTGGGCACGGATGATGGTCTGGTGCAAGTCACGCGCGATGGCGGCAAGCATTGGACGAACGTCACCAGCCAGATTCCAAGCGCACCCCCATGGACCGCGGTTTATCAGATTGGCGTCTCGCCGTTCGACGCGGGCACCGCTTACGTGACGTTAGACGGCCATAAGCTCGACGATCAAAAACCTTATGTCTACCGCACGTCCGATTACGGGCAGACATGGCAGAAAATCACAACAGGACTTCCCGATCACGATCCCATGCACGTGGTGCGGGAGGATCCAAACCAGAAGGGCCTACTCGTGGCAGGAGGTGATACCGGCCTCCTCTATTCAACAGATAACGGCAGTCAGTGGACTGCGTTGAGAGCTAATTTCCCCACCACGCCGGTCTACGATCTGAAGTTCGTCGAATCGACACACGATCTGGTTGTCGCCACGCACGGCCGCGGTGTTTTCGTCCTGGATGACATTCGCCCGCTTGAAGAGTATTCGAGCTCGCTCGCTTCTTCGGACTTTCACTTATTCACCCCTGGCCCTGGCGTCCTCTACCACCACTGGAGCCGTGACGAAGGTCAGCAAAATGCTTACACAGCGCCGAATGCCCCGAACGGCGTGATGATTGACTACTATTTGAAAACGAAGCTCGAGCCCACGGCGGCCGAAAAGAAGAGTCATCACACTCCCGTTAAGATTGTCATCACCAATGCAAAGGGCAATCCGGTCCTAACCCAGTACGGCCCCGCCAAGGCAGGCATCAATCGCGCCGTCTGGACGATGCGCTATAAAGGTCCAACGCTGCTCAGCTTTGTTCCAGCGCCGCAGCCCAATCGCTATTTCAACCCCAACCAGGGTCCGCTGGCCGCTCCCGGGGATTATCACGTCACAGTTACGGTTAACGGCCAGAGCCAGTCCGCCGCAGTCACTCTTGTTCCCGATCCCAATCTGAATATCGACCCTACCGTGTTCCGCGCCCAGCTTAAAGCGGCGTTGATGGCCCGCAATGAGGTGAGCGCCCTGGACGAAATGCTGAACCGCCTGGATGTCATGAAGAAGCAGATGGCGAGCTTCAACGCCACCGTGGATCACAGCTCAGATCCTGGGGCGAAGAAGAGATACGCAGCACTTATGAATCAGGGAGAAGGTCTCGATAAGAAACTGACGAGTCTTGAGGACCAGGTCTTCAACACGAAAATCCAACGGAACGCCCCCGAGGATAGCGTCCACTACATCGGGCGGCTGCGCAGCCAATTGTCGGGCGCCGCGCGAAGTGTGGGCCGGTCCTACGGAATGGCGCCCAACGCAATCGTCCAGGCGAGACTCGATCAGCTTCGCAAGGAACTGGATCAGAGTTTGGCGGAATACAATGCGCTTTTGAACGGTCCGGTCGCTGCTTACAACAAAGCGGCCTATGCCGGCGGCGCGCCGACGCTCTATGGAGGCGATCCGATCAGCGTCCAACCGCCTTCATCGATGTGAAAAACGTACTGGAAAACGGAATGAGAGAGGA
>Ga0307373_10009403_pt1 | contig 14622 bp, 10 predicted proteins | sample OX2MG_FD_202534 | JGI IMG/M metagenome (GOLD analysis project Ga0307373, IMG submission 202534) | Soil microbial communities from Risofladan, Vaasa, Finland - OX-2 | ecosystem: Environmental > Terrestrial > Soil > Coastal area > Acid sulfate soil | place: Finland: Risofladan, Vaasa | collected... | reverse complement strand
CGCAGCCTCTTCCGGAGGGAGCAGCGGCCTTTAGGCCGCTGAAGCAGCGCATAAACTGTGCGAGACGGCTTTAGCCGCGGGCCCTTCGCTTCAGATGATCGGCCCCAGTCGAGCTCGCACGCGGGCTCTTTAGCCACTGCGCCCATTCGCCGCGATCTGACCAGACAAACAAGTCTTTCCGCAGCCTCTTCAGTCGTGCCGAAAAGCCGCAAAATCAACTGGGCCCCTGAGGGACGGTTTCTCTCGCGATTCGACTCGCACCACAGCCTGTTAGCGCAAAGTGACTTCCAAGTAGCCGACAAACCTCTCAGGATCGACTTGGCCTGTTGGCGTCGACCCAGGATCATGCCTGTGCAGATCAGCGGACACTGGCCGACTTGATCGGTACGAATCGAGGATGATTGCGCTTTCGCGGGCTAGCCAAGAACGAAAGCAAACATGGATGCAATACACATCGTCGCGTCGAAGCTGTTACGGGCAGTCAACTAGGCCTCAAGCCCGGCGGCATATCGCCTGTTCCCAATCGTTAAAAATGTGCTGAAACGAAGGAGTCCACTGGGCTTATCATTTCGGGTAGCCGCAGATCGGCAGAAGGATGGGGAATTTGAATGATGCGAACTGCGCTATGGTCACTTATTCCTGATCCCAAAGTCCTCGCCGCTATGGATTCGGATCAACTTGCTCATGCAGTGATGACCTGTCTCCGGTCTTTTAGCGGGGATTCATTTAATCTCCACAATCTGCGACTTGAGGAAGCATTCACGAGAGGATATCCCGCGGACTTTCGCGACACGGTTGACAAGGTGGTCTCCGGAGCCTGGTCATACCTCCAGGGACGAGGATATCTCGGTCAGAAGCCGGGTGCCCATGACTCGTCGTTTCTCGTAATTACACCCCAAGGTGAGCGCTGGCATTCAAACACTAACTATGGGAACTACGGGACCGCGCCAGCGCCAACATCGCAGGATTTGCCGCCACGGCCTTGGGGACCAAGCGAACTCGCGCAATTCACCGACGACGAACTCCACCACACAATGGTCGGATCTCAGCCTGGATCAAACGATTGGGAATTGATGAAGGCAGAACTCGAGCATCGGGATAGGAAACGGCGGTCTCAGGGGAAGGAAGGTGCGAAAGTTGACATCCCTGAGAAAGCGCTCCAATTACTTCGCGCCATTTCCACGCACTCCGCAAACGGTCCAACCCCAGTCTCTGTGACGGATCTTGGTCTAGATTTGGACGAGCGAACGGCAAAGTCTGCGTGGGAATACCTACGAGACAAGAACCTCATCAAGACCTACAGCATACCCTTTACGGCGCGGATCAATGCCAATGGCACAGATCTACTAAACCGGATGTTGAACCAATCTCTGAGCGATAGTCCTCAAACCCGGCCCGCAGACCAAATGATCCAAGCAGGCGCGCGGAAACAAACGAACAAGCAGCGCCTAAGCAGCAACAACGATCTGTTCGAAAAGCTAGATCTATCCGCGAGAAATGTGCTCGGGAGGGCAATCGGTATCAGTGAAGCAATTCGCTCTGATGGACTTATTCACATGGAGCACCTGATCAAGGGTCTCCTGGATGAGAAATCGAGTTCAGTTCAGGATCTCCTTGAAACCGCTGGCCTGACAACGGAAAGAGTGGCCGAGATGATATCTAATGCGACTGGACGTCGCCTAGATGAAGACTATACCGCTCAAGAACCGTCGGCGATGCCAAAGCTATCGAAACATGTGACTGCGGCTGTCAATAGTGCCGCACAGTACGCAGAGGTTTCCGGCGCAAAACTGGTAGAAGGCGTCCATCTATTCTATGGTGCCCTCAGCGTAGATGATTGCTCGGTCATCAAGGCCCTCCCACCACTTGTGATGCGAATTGGCGAATTGCATCCCACTCATGAAGAGCCAATTCAAGATATCTCAGAGAGCAAGAAAGGGGTAGAACTGGAAGTGCCGCCCGCGACAGAGTCCACGCCAGCTGGGGAGGCAGCTCCGGATTCGACCGTAAGGAGCCAAACTCAGACCGGACAGAACGTCGGGCCATCAACGCACGTCGCAAGGGACAAATGGACCACTGATGATGCGTTGGGCTACCATCCCTACGCCTACGCCATATATCGATTCTTGACGGACAAAGAAACCGCGCCGCCACTAACCATTAGTATTCAGGCGCCTTGGGGCGGCGGGAAAACTTCTCTCATGCGAATGATTCAGGCTCAGCTGGATCCTGACAACCCTGTCTTCCGACGAGTGAAGACGGCGGGTGCTCCTGATAAGCAAAGCAGTGCCACGATCAAGCAGATCGAGGATGTGATCCAAGCTGGCGGTCAAGATCCGAAACCTGACCAGATTGATGTGGGCACCTTCAAGAATCGCGTAACAGTGTGGTTCAACGCATGGAAATACGAGAGTACCGACCAAATCTGGGCCGGCTTGGCCGATTCGATTGTGAAACAGGTGACCGACCGTCTCTCTCCTGTGGAACGGGAACTCTTCTTCTTTCGTCTCCACCTCAAAAGACTGGACATTGCCAAAATTCGCGAAAAGATCACGGACGGCCTGCTGTCGAAGCTCTATGAGCTGTTCGTTCGCTGGTGGTGGCTCTACCTCGTAATTCCGGTTGCAACCTACTACGTTCAGCATTGGAAGTTGGTCGCGTCCTATTTGCCGTCGATCTCAGCGATCACTCTACTCGGCGGTGATCTAGGGCTACTCGTCTTCCAGGCAATTCTGGCCAGGAGGAGAAATCTTTCAGCTCCAGCAAAGATTGAGCTCGGCGATTTGGTCAGGGCGCCGGATTATGACGCGAACCTCGGCTTTATCCACCAGGTCACCGAGGACTTGAAAATCACGCTCGAACTGGTTGCCCCATCGAGCCGACCTCTGGTGATATTCATCGATGATCTAGATCGGTGTTCGCCCGGGAAGGTCTGTGCCGTTGTTGAAGCCGTGAATCTCTTTCTTGCGGGCGAGTTCGAACATTGCATGTTCGTTCTCGGGATCGACGATGAGGTGGTCGCCGCTGCCCTCAACAAGGCACATGCCGACGTATTCGCCCAGATGCCCGCCTATGCGAGGGCGACATCAATCGGGTGGCGATTCATGGATAAGTTCGTCCAACTTCCTTTCATTATGCCGCCCCCCACTCCCTCCGAAATGGCGAACTATGCGCAGTCATTGCTTGCCACGAAAGAAATGAAGGGCAAACTCACTATGCAGGCGAGGCGGAAGGTTGCTACATCGGTAGAGGAAGATCAGACCGGCAAATCGATTGAGGCAATCGTTGAAGAGATAGAACAAGCCCTTCACCTTGATCCAGCACAGAAATCTGAGCTGGCCAACGACGCTGCGACCATTGCCAAAATGAATAAGGACATCAAAGAGTTCACTGACAATGACAACGGCATCGTCCAAATCATTAAAAGTGGAATCAAGAGCTTCTCGCGTAACCCAAGAGAAGCGAAACGGTACGTTAATTCATTCCGCTTTTACTACTTTCTTCGATCGGCTCTGCTTGCTCGCCGAGCTCAAGCACCATCGGTTGAGCAGTTGTCTCGCTGGATTGTATTGTCACTTCGATGGCCGGCAATCGTGCGATGGCTTCGAACCACCGAATCTAACCTTGAAAAGCCGAAGACAAACGGTTTGACGGAGCTTTCAAAGCTTGTCGAGGAATCAAAGGATAGAGCAAGTTGGGCAGAAGGGGCGGCGGATCTCATTGGTTTGGACGAAAAGAATATCGCGTGGGTCTCGGATGAACAACTATTCGAGTTCTTCAAAAATGAGCATGAATTGCCAGAAACTGAACAGTTGTCTTCCTCGATTGGACAGGGGCTATGGTAGGCAGTCAAGGCGATTAGTACTGACAAACGCCGATGTAGCCGGGAAGAATTCTGGATTCATGCAGAATCGCCACGTCGCTCAAGCAACCCAAAATCGAGTCCTGAGCGGTTCACCAGCTATATTTCAGTAACAACTTGGTCAACAACCTCTGGAGCCTGCACAAGAGGGAACCATGCTGGTCGGATCGCGAGAAGAACTTGTGCTCATTTGCGCTTCTGTCTCGCACTTGTGCTCGGCTATGTGAGGGCGGCAGCGGCCAGAACTTTTGTGGTTCTTGCTTCTCTCGTCTGTCGTTCCCGCGGAAACACCGGCCCGTCATTCCTTTGTCCCTGCACCCGCCTCCTCCTTGCTCCTTGTCTTTTCCGCCGCCCGCCGGATCGCCTGCTCCTTCTCCGGCCCCAGTGCTCTCATCGCGCTCGCCACCGCATCCCGTATGCTCTGCGCCCCCGTCGGCCTCGCCACCACCCCTTGAGTCCCTTCTCCCACCCTTTGTCCCTCCTTTTTAAAGCGTGGCGGCAGACGGTGGGAAGCGTGAGGGAAGAGTGAGAACAGACGGGACAGCAACTTGGGAGCGCGAAACCGTTTCATGCACGGCGAGTCGGCAAAGCCGGTGGGGGACTAATCCCTAATCCCTGTTCCCTAATCCCTAATCCCTAATCCCTAATCCCTGTTCCCTAATCCCTAATCCCTAATCCCTGTTCTCTAATCCCTAATCCCTAATCCCTGTTCTCTAATCCCTAATCCCTAATCCCTGTTCTCTAATCCCTAATCCCTAATCCCTAATCCCTGCCTTTCCGTTCCCTCGTTCCCTGCCTTTCCGCTCCGCCAGTTCCGCCACCGTCCCCCGCTTCGGCACAATCGCGTACACCAGCTTGCACTCCATTGCCTCCGCCAGAGCCTCCAGCTCCGCAATCGTCAGCTCGCCCGTTGTTTCCTTATCTTCCGCCCGGTAGATCGTCGACCTTCCCACCTGCGTCTCGTCCATCAAAAAGGCCAGCGACATCCCCAGCACCCGCCGCACGTCTCGCGTCCATCTCCGCTTGCGATAACCCCGCGCCGCCTTTTGCAACCACTTCCCATCCCGGTCGAGCTCCGCCACGAGCTTCGCCCTCGCCTCTTCCCCAATCGGTCCCGGCACTCGCCACCCCCACCCGTTCTGTCCGGGCAGGAGATCCAATCCTCTCCCCGCCCCCTTCCACATTCCACCCGGTTCCCCTCTTACCGCCGTGAGCCAAATCACATTGCTCGGCAGACCGGCCCAAAGAGCAGCTCCTTCTGCAACTACCCCCCAAACGTCCCAGACGGGGGTGACAACTCATCCGCAAACGTCCCAGACGGGGGTGACAACTACCCCTCGATCGTCCCATGCAATTTTCGCCCTGCATTCGCCTTCAACCCGCTATAATACTCGTCATGGATTTTCAGCTTGTCACCCAGTACAAGCCCCGCGGCGACCAGCCCCGCGCCATCGACGAGCTCGTCCACGGCCTCCACGCCGGCGAGCAACATCAGGTGCTGCTTGGAGTTACGGGCTCCGGCAAAACCTTCACCATGGCCAAGGTCATCGAGCAGGTCAACCGCCCCGCCCTCATCCTCGCCCACAACAAAACCCTCGCCGCCCAGCTCTACCACGAGTTCAAACAGTTCTTCCCCTCCAACGCCGTCGAATACTTCGTTTCTTATTACGACTACTACCAGCCCGAAGCCTACATTCCCGCGGGGGACCTTTACATCGAGAAGGAAGCCACCATCAACGAGGAGCTGGATAAGCTGCGGCTGTCGGCTACGCGGTCGCTGTTTGAGCGCCGCGACGCCATCATCGTCAGCTCCGTCTCCTGCATCTATGGCCTCGGGTCGCCGGAGGCCTACTACGGCATGCTGCTGCTGCTCGAGAAAGGCCAGCGCATCTCCCGCAAGGACATCACCCGCCGCCTGGTTGAAATCCTCTACGAGCGCAACGACACCGACTTCCGCCGCGGGACTTTTCGCGTCAGGGGCGACATCATCGAAGTCTTCCCCACTTACGACGAGTCAGCGTATCGCATTGAGCTGTTTGGGGATGAGATCGAGTCGCTGGCGCAAATCGACCCGCTCTTCGGCACCGTCAAGCAGAAGTACTCCCGCCTGCCCATCTACCCCAAGAGCCATTACGTAGTCCAGCCCGAGCGTAAGTCGCAGGCCGTCCAGTCCATCATCGACGAGCTCGCCCAGTGGGTCCCCCAGCTCGAATCCGAAGGCCGCATGGTCGAGGCCCAGCGCGTCAACCAGCGCACCCGCTTTGACCTCGAAATGATCAAGTCCATGGGCTACTGCCACGGCATCGAGAATTACTCGCGCCACTTCTCCGGCCGCCTCCCCGGCGAGCCCCCGCCCACCCTGCTCGACTACTTCCCCCGCGACTTCATCCTCTTCGTGGACGAGTCCCACGCGACTATTCCACAAGTGCACGGCATGTGGCACGGCGACCAGAGCCGCAAGCAGAATCTCGTCGACTACGGCTTCCGCCTGCCCTCCGCGCGCGACAACCGCCCGCTCAAATTCGAGGAGTTCGAAACCCGCGTCCACCAGACCATCTACGTCTCCGCCACCCCCGGCCCCTACGAACTAACTCGCGCCGCCGGCGTAGTCATCGAGCAGGTCATCCGGCCTACAGGTCTCGTCGACCCCGAAGTAGAAATCCGCCCCGTCAAAGGCCAGATCGACGACCTGCTGGCCGAGATCCGCGACCGGGCGAAGCGAGGCGAGCGCGTGCTAGTTACCACCCTCACCAAGCGCATGGCCGAGGACCTCGCCGGCTACTACACCGAAGTTGGCGTGCGCTGCCGCTACATGCACTCGGAAATCGAAACCCTGGAGCGCGTCAAGCTCCTGGCCGGCCTGCGCAAGGGCGAGTTCGACGTGCTCATCGGCATCAACCTGCTGCGTGAAGGCCTCGACCTGCCCGAAGTTTCGCTGGTCGCCATCCTCGACGCCGACAAGGAGGGCTTCCTGCGCAGCGCCGGCTCGTTGATCCAGACCATTGGCCGCGCCGCCCGCCACATCGAGGGCCGCGCCATCCTCTACGCCGACCGCATGACCGACTCCATGCGCCGCGCCATCGACGAAACCGACCGCCGCCGCGCCGTCCAGCGCGCCTACAACGAAGAAAACGGCATCACGCCATATTCGGTCATCAACACCATGGATATGGGCCTGGCCCACATCCTCAAAGCCGAGTACGGCGACATCACCGAAGAAGAAATCCAGGGTGTCCCCGACTTCAAATCCGCCGAAGAAGTAGACCAGTTCATCGCCAAGCTGGAAGCCGAGATGCGCGAGAGCGCCAAGAAGTTCGAGTTCGAGAAGGCGGCGAAGTTACGGGATCAGATCAAGGAATTGAGGGAGAAGGAGTTCTTGTTCGGGTAACTCCGCAGGTCCGGTATGGGAGGTATCCCATGTCTCCAAAACTGGGAGACATGGTGCCCAGAGCTTGAGAGCTATGAGCATTCCCGGACCCGGGCCATCCGCTTCTAGTCACCATGGAGCGATCGGCCCAATGCGCTGTGTTCGAAATCCGGCAAGAAAGAGGCGCGCCTGGGCTTCAAAACTTCAAACGAATCACGGATGGCCTGCAATCGGCAACGTGCTCGGCCCGGCCTGGTTGACTCCGGGACTAAACGTAAGCTGCGCATCGGGATTGTTCGATAGAAACGTTGGATCCAGCTCGATGTACAGATTCGCCAGCGCCCACGTCTGTGTGAAGTTGGGCTCTGAAAGATCGGCCGCGCCCGCCGCCAGGTTATTCGCCTCCGTGTAGACGATGATGGGAGTATTCGTCGGCACCGATATCGGCTTGTTCACCCATTGTGCGAATACATTGCATGTCGGATCGACGGCCGCACAGTTGTTCGATTGAAGCTCAATCGAGCAGGTCAGCGACGCGGCGCCTCCCGGGCAGTTGAATCCGACCACCGCGGAGACCCCGCCCTTCATCGGACCTCCAAGGCTGGTTGTTGCATTGACCACTACCGTTGCGGTGCTGGCCGTTTGCGACGACACCTGGAAATAGTATTGCTGGTACCCCTGGGCGAACATGTCATCGGCGTTCGTGGGCGAGGAGCCCGCCTGCGCGTAGACGTAGGTGTAAGGGCCAGAGGACCCCGTGAGCGATGTGATTCCGGTTGCAAAATCGCCTTCGCCGCTGCCCACGGAGTAGCTTCCCGGTAGATTGTATCCGGTCTCGTTTCCCGACACGGTGGGCGGTGGCGAGGTGCCGGCACAACTCGTTCCCGGACCGCCTGGGCCGGTTTGCGGATAACAAATGACGGCCCATGTTTGACCCAGTGGCGGCGCCAGCGCCACCGCCGGAGTTACGGTGACCGTCGAGTTGCCTGAGATGTTCCCCCAGGTCGCGGTAATCACGGATGTATCGACCGCAAGACTGCTCACCAGTCCGCTGTCATCCACCGTGGCCACCGATGTTGTTCCCGAGGACCACGTCACAAGCGAAGTTATGTTCTGCGTTGTGGTGTCGGAATACGTGCCTGTCGCTATGAGTTGAATCGTCGAATTGGCTGGGATCGAAGGGCTGACTGGCGTGACGGCAATGGATTCCAACGTCGCCGGCGTGACCGTAAGATCGGCGTCGCCGCTGACTTTTTCCAATGCCGCCGTAATGGTGGACGAGCCCGCGACGATAGAGTCTGCAACCCCGTCGGTCCCGATGGAAGCCACTGAGGTATCCGCAGACGACCAGGCCACGGAAGATGTGATGTCGCGAATCTTTCCGTCAGAGTACGTTCCCGCCGCTGTGAATTGGATCGCAAGGCCAACGGGAATTGACACGGTCGCTGGTGTCACCGCAATCGACTGCAGCGTCGCCGGCGAGACAGTCAGCGTCGAGCTTCCGCTTAAGCCACCCATCGCCGCGGAAATGACTGAGGTCCCTGTTACCAGGCCCGTTGCGAGGCCGGTCGCGGTTATGGTGCTCGTCGAGGTTGTGGCGGAGGACCACGTTACCGACGAGGTGATGTCGTCGACCGTGCCATCCGAGTAAGAACCCGTCGCAGTGAACTGAATCTTCACGTCAGCAGGAAAAGACGGATCGAAGGGCGTGACCGCGATGGACTGCAGCGTGGCCGGGGTCACGACGAGCGTGGTGCTTCCGCTCACGCTGCCCGCGGTCGCAGTAATGAGGGATGATCCCTTGGTGACTCCGGTGGCCACTCCTGACCCGGCAATCGTGGCAACAGACATTGTGCCCGATGACCACGTCACCAGGTTGGCGATGTTCCTCGTCGTACCGTCGGAATATGTGCCCATCGAAGTGAATGCCTGCGTCACGCCTGCGGGAATCGACACGCCGCCGGGCGTGACCGCAATGGATTGCAGGGTCGGCCCTGTCACCGTTAGTGTGGTCGAACCTGAAATACTCCCCAACGTGGCCGTGATGACCGATGCACCGGCCTTGATGCCGGTAGCCAGACCACTTCCGCCGATGGTAGCAACTGAGGTCAGGCCGGACGACCAGCTGACCGATGAGGAGATGTCCTTGGTCGATCCGTCAGAGTATTTTCCAGAGGCAATAAACTGGGTCGTCTTCCCCGCAGGAACGGAAGGGTTGGAGGGCGTGACTGCAATCGATTGCAGCACGGCAGTCAGTGTCGCAGAGGTGGTCGCGGTCCCCGAGAGACTGCTGGTATCGGTCACCGTGAGCGTAACCGAAAATGCGCCGGCCGATGTGTACGTATGCGATGGGCGGGCGCCGGTTCCATTTGTGTTGTCGCCGAAGTTCCACACATACGTGAGTGCCTGGCCTTGTGGATCGCTCGATGCCGTTCCGTTAAAGCCGATCGTCGTGCCCACGCTTCCGGTATAGGGTCCGCCGGCGTTAGCTACAGGCGGTTGCAAGGCTGCAGTGACCGTCACTTTGGCTGTTGCCGTTCCTGTCAGGTTGCTGGTATCGGTCGCCGTGAGCGAGACGGTATAAGTCCCGGCCGCGGTATAAGTGTGGTTCGATGTAACGCCTGTCCCCGTCGTGTTGTCGCCGAAGTTCCAAGCATAAGTAAGTGCCTGGCCCTGTGGATCGGTCGATGCCGTTCCATTGAAGCTGATCGCCGTACCCACGCTTCCGGTATAGGGTCCGCCCGCATTTGCCACCGGAGGCAGCGGCGTGGGAGGTGGAGTCTTGGTCGTCGCACTATTGGACGTACATCCGGTCAGGGTGGCTAGCACACAGGCTGCCAAAGCGAAGGCGAAGCGCATGGTCTCTCCCCAGACGGCACGGGAGCGAGGCGCCCTCCATCTCTTGCCTTCTGATTCTCAATTGTCGTTCCGATTCCTTTCTAGGAGGCTACGCCGCGAATGCGGGAATTGCAACTCAATTAGCGGCGGCTGGCCCACTCATCCATTCACCGACCATCCTTCGTTAAGTAAGAAGACAAACGTGTGTCCCATTCCTCGCGGACAGTTTTATCGCGATGAGTGGGCCGCGAAGTCTTGCAGTCCACTCCGACTCGATCTCGACCACCCCGCGGACGCCGGTTGCGTAATGGTTGAAACTGCTCCACTGGTACTGTCGGGGCGACGGCGGGTGGCCCGCTCATCAATTCACCATCATTCCTTGGGCAAGGAAGCAAACGTGTGCCCCATTCATCGCAGCTTTATCGCGATGAGTGGGCCGCGAAGTCTGGCAGGCGGGCGAGTGGCCCAAGTCTCCGAATGCCAGCGCCTGTACAAAAACTTGGATGGCGGGTGGCCTGCGTCCTGGGCCGCTGGCACCTGGACGGACCCTGCGTGCCCATCGCTTGATGGGCTATGAGCGTCCCCGGGGCATGGGCCACACGCCAGTGGAATCTTTAGGCTAGCTCACTCGAAGTCCAGCTACGTCCCTTCGATTTCGATCAGGAACTTGTTCTTCTGGAGTGCTGATTCTGACCGGAAAGTGCTATTGATTGCAAGAAGAAGTTATTTTAGATTCCCGGTGCGCTCTCATTTCGATATTTGTCGTTCAGTTATGAAGAGCCAGAGCCGGCTCGGAATGGCTTGGCGTAACTTAAGTTCCGCCATTCTTCCGGCCAGGGATGGTATATGATACTGAATTTGCTCGAAATTGGCGTATTTACATCCTTGGCAATCTTCATTGCATATTGGAATATGACCGTGCGCCGCCGGCAGGCACGGACCTGGGATCTGCTTGCTGCGCAGCTGCATCCGGCGCGGTCATATATGCCCCGAGAGTTGAATCCTCATCCTTCCTGGGCGGACGAACAGAACCGCAGACCGGAAGAGATGTGGCGGCAAATTCGAGGCGCAACTGGCTTGTGGGAAATGTTTGTGAATGCTGGGGTGATGCTGGATATGGCGGACTTTGCATCCCGCAACAGCGACTCAGTGGATTGCGAGCTTCTGGCTGCCCTGCGCAACGACGCCATGCAGATTCGAGTCTGCGTTCTGACAGTGCTCGCAAAACATGCAGGCAGCAAAGTGACTGGAGGCATCGGCGCGAATGTGTCCCGCGCGGCGGCGCATTACGCCGACATGGTAGCCCGGACGGCAGAATTGTTGCGAGTGAATGGCGGGTCGCTGGCTCCGAGCATCCCAGGCGGCGGGTGGCTCCAGTCCCGATGACCCCCTCCAAACCACGCTGAGGGTGCCCCCGGTCCCTCGCCTTTGGGGACCGGGGAGGTCGACGAAGCTGGCGCCACCAATCCGGAACCCACCACTGTCCGCGCCGAACCACTCCCGCGCCGTAGGCGCAGCGTTCGTTAGCCCCGCGTTTCAACGTGGGGAAAGCAGCACAAAAATGAACCCATGAGTCCCGTAGGGACGGCGCCCGGGAATCGGGAATCGGGAATAGGAATAGGGGACATGATACCTATTCACCGCGGGGTGCCACACATCTCCGCTGTTGGAGATGCGGGATGCCACCCACTCCGCGCCGTAGGCGCAGCGTTCGTTAGCCCCGCGTTTCCCGGGGTCCCCGCGGACACGTCTTCGTTCGCGGGGTGCAGAAAGTGGGGAAAGCAGCCCAAAAATGAACCCATGAGTCCCGTAGGGACGGCGATCGGAAAAACCGGCATTCTTGCCGGCGCGCAGGCTCGGCGAACGGATTTGGACCTGAGCCGCAGGCGGCCCACGTCTGGGGATGCTCGCACCTGAAACCCGCGAGTTATTGAACGCGAAGGCGGTCCAGAGTACATTGCTGGACCGCGCCGTCGAATTTCACGATGAAGTGATCGAAGAAACCATTCATCCCAAGCAGCGCCGCGATGGGAAGATTCTCCTTGAATCCCGCACGAATTGGAATCGGGCCGCCATACGTATGGAGCGCGATGTCATGAAGCCAGGTTTCCTCTTGCCCGCCAATGCCATTCAGTATTTCGCGCTCCCCGGCCTTGAGGTCAAGGCCAAGGACGGACGCTAAAGCCGCATGGAACACACAGCGTCCCGCCCCCGAGTCGATGATCGCTTCGATTCTCCTTGTGCGCGGCGCCAACGGGTCCGGAAGCGCAATCTGTACCGGCAGAACCGCCGCATACATGTAGGCTCCTCGGCTGTCGGGGTAGATTCGGTATGGGATGCTCAGAGGCAAGTGGCGTCAGACCGAGAACGGCGCCCAGGAGGGCGGTGTCTTCAGCATCAGCACATCCGCTTCGCCTGCAGCGTCGACCTTCGCGGACACGTCCGCGTAGTCGCGCCCAACCGCGATCACTCGCGATTCATCGTGGGAAAGCGCTACCCACGAATCCAGAGGAACTCCCTGGAGGGCTTTCAGGCGGGCTGCTGATTCAGGAGACATAGATACCTCTTGGAGTTAGACGTTCAGATATATCCCAGGGATTCAGGGCTGTCAAATTGCGGGTGGCCTTCGTCCTGGGTGCCAGAGCCTGAGTTTGAGAGCTCTGTCGCCGGGGGGCCGGCTGAGGATCAATTCAGGCCAGACTTTCGCGGCAAGGCCCAGGTCCACTTGCCAGACCTCGCCTCGGATCATTCGAGCAGCCGCCGCTCCTCATCCCGATCCAACTGCAGGAAAAGGCCGTCAGCCGCTGCAACGAGCTCGCCGTCGGTTGGCAGTCCGTGATGCTCCAGTGCAGCCCGGCACAGAATCTCGTCCAGCACCTCTTGCCGAGCGGGCTGCGGGAGCGCCTCGAACGCCTCCAGGACCTTTTTTGCCGCGGCAACCATAGCTCAAATTTACACCTCCTTTCGGGCGGGCGGGCAGTCCGGTGGCCTCGGTCCCGACGGCCCCTCCAAACCACGATGAGGGTGCCCCCGGCCCCTCGGCGGGTGGCCCGCTCATCGCGAAAACTTCGGTGAACGGGGCACGCGCCGAAGCAGATTCCCTTCGGGAATGACAGAAAGAAAAGCAAAGACACATTTCCGGACGCCTGCTCATCACGATAAAACTGCGATCAACGGGGCACGCGCCGAAGCAGATTCCCTTCGGGAATGACAGAAAGAAAAGCAAAGACACATTTCCGGACGCCTGCTCATCGCGAAAAAACTGCGATGAACGGCACACGTCTCGATGTTCTGAGAAATGGAAACATTCAGACCCTGCCCATGGCCATTCCCGGCGTTTACTGAAGAGAACGGAGACCCTCGAACATGAAGCCAAATCAATCCAGCCGCACCGCCCTGATGGTCGCACGGCAACGAGCTGCTCACCAGGTGCTCGACCATGGCTCCATCCTCCACGACCCCTTTGCCTTGAAGATCCTGGGTGAAGACGAGAAGGACGTGCTGCAATTTGCGACCCAGCATCCACTGGCCAGCCTCGGACGCCTGTTCACCGCCGCGCGAAGTCGCATTGCGGAAGATGCGTTGTCGCGGGCTCTCGAACAAGGGGTTCGGCAGATCGTCATTCTTGGCGCCGGCCTGGATACGTTCGCGCTCCGCAATCCCCATGGCGCACTGATCCGTATCTATGAGGTGGACCACCCCGCCACCCAGGCATGGAAACGTGAGCGCCTGGCCGAAGCTCAAATCGCGCTTCCGCCATTGCTGGTTTTCGTACCAGTCGATTTCGAGCTGGACGATGCAGGAGAGAAGCTTGCCGCCGCCGGTTTCGAGCGGAACGCGCCGGCGTTTTTCACCTGGCTCGGGGTGGTGCCCTATCTCACTGAGGACTCGATCGGGCGCACTCTGGACGTCATCGCGTCCAATCGGAACTCGGAGGTGGTATTCGACTACATGGAGCCGCCCGAGGCATTTTCAGGGGAGCTAGGCCAATTGGAAAGGGCGCGCGCTGAACAGCTTAAGAAGATGGGGGAGCATTCGGCGAGCCGTTTCGAGCCGGAGGGAATCGCGGCGATGATTGGCTCGCACGGCTTTTCTGTGATCGAAGATATTGATTTCCAGGAGATCAGGTCCAGGTTCGGCCACGCCGTCCAGGGGCTCGCGCCAGGACAGGCCGGCCTTCATGTGGTGCACGCCAGGCACTAATCCGGACAGCGGCTGAAGCCCGGCGTATGAATGTATGCGCTTGCGGCACAACCTAGGTCGAGCTTTTTACGATGCCGGAGATCGAGGACACGGCAACCGTGGAAGTGCTCATGCGCTCAAGACGACGCTGCACCCATTGCTATTTCCGCTCGTAAACGATCCGCCCGTCGAAGATGGTCATGTCCACCTTGGTGTGCTCGATGGCTGCGGGCGGGATGGAGAAGATGTCGTCGGAGAGGACGACGAGGTCGGCGAGCTAGCCCGGCTGGATGGAGCCCTTCACCTTCTCCTGGTGCTCGGCGAAGGCGGAGCCCATGGTGTAGGCGCGGACGGCGTCGGCGACGGAGATGCG
>Ga0307373_10009400_pt1 | contig 14623 bp, 14 predicted proteins | sample OX2MG_FD_202534 | JGI IMG/M metagenome (GOLD analysis project Ga0307373, IMG submission 202534) | Soil microbial communities from Risofladan, Vaasa, Finland - OX-2 | ecosystem: Environmental > Terrestrial > Soil > Coastal area > Acid sulfate soil | place: Finland: Risofladan, Vaasa | collected... | reverse complement strand
CGTGCGCTCCGGGTCGTACCGCGGCCTCGGCCGCGTCCCCGCCGGCGCGTCCGGCCGCAGCCCGTAGACGACCTCGGCGATATGCGGCTCCCACCAGGAGGCTTCCTCGACCGCGGCAGCCGGCAGCCCCTCCAGCCCGGTCTCCGGCCGCGGACCACGCGGCGAGGCCGGCGACGGGATCGCGAACCGGGCACTGTCGGCCAGCTCAGCCGCCGTGACCGTCTGCACCAGGCCCGCGTCATCGGCCAGCCGGACATGCGTCCCGGACACGCTGACCACGACGTTCGGGATCCCGCCGGCCAGGATCCGGTCGCCGGCCCCGACCCCGCGGCGGCGTGCGGCGCTCACCGCTGCCCGCCCGCATGCACGACGGTCGCCATGCCCAGCGGCACCGACAGGTCAGCCGCCAGCTGCCGCCGCCACATCAGGTGGAACAGCACCGGCAGGGTCCGCAGCCGGTCCCCGGCCAGCTCCGCTCCCTCGAACAGGCCCCGCCCCGCGGCGAACGCGCCAAGGAGAGCCGGCGCGACCTCCGGTGCCAGGCACCGCGGGTGCCGGTAACGCGACAGCCACCGCACGTTCGCCACCAGGACCGGGTCCAGGTCCCCGGACCTGCGGTACTCCCAGCCGGCAGACTCACACGCCGCCGCGGTCACCGCGAACGTCGCCGCATCCCGCTCCGGGATCCGGTCATCCGGACGGACATCAACGACCACGGCGCCCCCGTCCCGCCGGCGGGCAAAGTAATCGGGCGCATGCCGGCGAGCCCGGTCATCATCTCTCCAGCGCAGCCAGAACGGCTGCGACGCCACCGCCGCCACCGCCGGGTCGAAGTCCATGAGCATCAGGTGGTCCCGTTCCAGCCAGGATTCGAAACCTATGTGGGTGCCCGTCGTGGCGAAGTACCACCAGCCGGCGAAATTCCGCAGCCCTTTCTCGAATCGGAATGCCCGCACCGGCGGTGCCTCCTCGAACCGCGCCCCGAGGCTCGACATCAGCGGACCGCGCTGCCAGGTGCCGTCAGCAACCCGGAAGTCCAGCGTGAACCGGGTACCCGCGGTACCCGCAGTCGCGACAGCAGCAGCATTCGTCACACGTCCGCCCGTCATCGCACCGATCAGGAACGGGCCAACTCTACTGTCAAAATCTCCAGACGGGCCGCATTAATTGTCAAAGGGCTGTCTTACGTGTCACCGGACAGGAAGCACTCGCGCTGTATCTGCGGTGGTGCGAGCAGGGCTCGCGGGACTGGCGGACGGCCGCTGAGCGCCTGGGCGGGTTCATCACGTGGCTGAGGCATACGCCCGGCGACCCGGACGCGCTGCTGGCCGGACCCGGGATCGCGGACGTCCGGGGCGCGGGCCGGATCAACCGCATCCTGAGCGCGGTGCGGGGATTCCTCCGGCACGGGGTCGTGACCGGCGAGGTTCCCGCGGCCGTGCTCGCCATGCTGTACGACATCACCGACGACCGGCACCTGCCTGTCGATGTCCGCGGCGAGACGGCCGGCTTTCAGTATGCTGCCCGGCCGCGTCACCACCTGTCAGAGACGGAGACGGAGATCGACCGGGCCAGCGACGCTGAGGTGCTGGGCCTGCTGAGGGCGTGCCGGTCGGCACGGGACCGTTTCATCGTGATGGCGATGGCCCGGGCCGGGCTGCGCAGCGGAGAGGTGACGGGGCTGCGCCGTGAGGACATGCACCTGGTCCCCGACGCCGCCGCGCTCGGCTGCCTGTTCCCCGGCGCTCACCTGCACGTCCGGCGGCGGGACAATCCAAACGGGGCCTGGGCGAAATCACGCCGTTCCCGGCCGGTCCCCGTTGACGAGCTCTTCGTCCTGGCCTATGACACGTACTGGTTCGAGCGGGATGAGTGCCTGCCCGCCCGTGAGTGCGACTTCGTGCTGGCGAACCTGTTCCGGGAACCGCTGGGAGCGCCGATGCGGCCGGGAGCGCTGAACGAGTTCCTGTCCGCGCTGTCGCGCAGGGCGGGGCTGACCAGGGAGATTCATCCTCATATGCTGCGGCATTGTTTCGGGAGCAACGTCATGGATGCCGGCGGTGCACTCGACGAGGCGCAGGCCCTGCTCGGGCATGCCTCCCCGGCCAGCACGCAGGTCTACCTCCATCCTGACTACGGCCGCCTGCGGAGCGCGGTCGACCGGGTCGCGGCACGCTCCCTGGCCGGGGACTCGCGGTGAGCGCTTCTCTGGCGGTCCTTTCCCCGTCACGCCCGCAGGATGACGGCGCTGAGGATCTCTGGAAATACCTTGAGCAGGCCTTCCTGGACGAGGCCGGGTGGGATCCGGGGACCGAGACTCTCGCGCCCCGGCCGGGCCATCCGCTGCTGGGATACCGGCTCTGCCTAGTCCGGGGCTGCGCGGGCCAGGGGCGGGTGCCCGACGGATTCTGCGACACCTGCCGGAAGGCCCGGCAGCAGAGCGACCTGAGCGACGGGGAGTTCATCGCTTCCGGACCGGCCCGTGACAGGCACTGCGGCGAGGTCATCTGCTCGGCGGAAGGCTGCCCCCGCCCGGTCCGCACCACGCGGATACGGCTGTGTAATACGCATGAGCACCGCCAGCGGAGCCTCCGGCTGCCGCTGGAGGAGTTCCTGCGGCAGCCGGGAGCGGAGCCGCTGCCCGGGTTCGGCCCGTGCAAGGTCGCGGTCTGCACCCGGCAGGCGCATGCCCGGCGGGGTCTGTGCCGTCCCCATGACGTCCGCTGGTGGGAGCAGTACCGCGCCGGCCTGGCCGAGTCCGCCGATTTCAGCGCCTGGTGCCGGTCAAGCTCCCCGGTCGCCAGCGGCCACGAGGTCGTGATGCGCGGCCTGTCCCCGCTGGTCCAGGCCCAGATCCTGTTCGGCCTGCAGGAACGATGCCGGCAGGAAGCGCTGACCCTCCTGTCCGAGCTGCGGATCATCTGCCGCCGGCTGCTGGCCGTCGGCGCCCCGGCGATCGCCGGGTTCGACGATCCCGGGTTCGCCCGCCGGCACCGGGCACTGCTGCGGGACCTGCAGCAGGCGGTGCTGCTGGCGGGGACGTCGCCGGAAGACGAGCAGCGCAAGGACATCTGGAACACCGCCGTGCTCGGCCACGGCCGCCGCCGGGTCATCGACTTCACCGGCATCTCCCAGTCCTGGCTCCGCGAGTCGGTCAAGCAGTGGGTCGCCGAGGAACTGCCGACCCGCCGGGGCGACCATGCCACGTCCATCCTGCAAAGTCACGTGCGGCGGGCCGAGGAACTGTCGGCCAGCCTGCGGCTGCACCGCGACGACCACGGCGACGACCCGTCAGCGCTGGGCCGCGGCGACATCATCGCGTTCCTCGCCCGGCTCAGCCACCGCCACGCCACCGGCCAGATATCGTCATGGGCCCGCTCGGTGACCTGCCGCCAGGTCGCCATGATCCTCCGGGAATGCCGGGCCCTGGGCCTGACCCGGGCCGGGCGGCCCATGTCCGGGCTGCCCGATGACTTCGCCGTCCGCCGGGACGACATCCCGCAGCAGCCCGACGACGACGAGCCCGGGCGCGCCCTGCCGGCGGGCGTCCTCAACCAGCTGATCACCGCGCTTCCCGCGCTGGCAGAATCAGCCGGCCCGGCCGTCCGGGCCGCTGCCGAGCTGTTCATGGACACCGGCCGCCGCCCGGCCGAGATCTGCCGGCTCGGCTGGGACTGCCTGGACCAGGACTCCGACGGGAAGTACGCCCTGGTCTATACCGACTTCAAGGCCAACCGGCAAGGCAAGCGGCTGCCCGTAGCCGACGAGACCGCCGCGGTGATCACCGGGCAGCAGCAGCGGGTCCGTGCCCGCTATCCCGGTACCCCGGCCTCCGAGCTCGTCCTGTTCCCCAGGACCACCAGGAACCGGGACGGGAAGCGGCCCTTCACCGAGAGCATGGTGTCCTCCCATCACCGTTCCTGGGTCACGTCGCTGCCGCCGCTCTTGCTGGAAGACGGGCGCGAGTTCGACAAGGACGCCGCTTACCTCTACGCCTACCGGCACAGCTTCGCCCAGCGTCACGCTGATGCGGGAACGCCCGTTGACGTGCTCAGGGACCTTATGGGTCACCGGTCGATGAGCACGACCCAGATCTACTACCGGGTCACCGCCAAGCGCACCCGGTCCGCAGTGGACACCCTGGCCGCCTTCCAGCTCGACCGCGGCGGGAACCGGGTCTGGGCTGAGGCACGGGTCCTGCTCGACAGCGAGCACCAGCGGATGGCCGTCGGCCAGGTCGCGGTCCCGTTCGGAATGTGCTCCGAGCCGTCCAACGTCAAGGCCGGCGGCGGATCCTGCCCGTTCCGGTTCCGCTGCCTGGGCTGCGGCCACTTCCGGACCGTTAGGCGAGCACTTTCATCGTGTCTCGGACAGGAACGGCATGCGGCTATGCACCTTGATCTACGTGTTGCGAGTGACCGTGTCTCGCGTCTAGCTTCCGTCGGGTGCATTTGATCTTCTTTTCCCCTGCCGGGTGGCAGGACTGGGACGTCGAGCGCGAGCCGCTGATCCGTTCAGGCATGCCGGTGCTGATCGAGGATGACCTCCGGCTTGAGGACGACGCCGGGCCGCGGACAAGCTCGCTGGTGAACCGATGGCTGCGGGAGCTGCCGGTCAGCGGGGCCCCATCGCCGAATACCTGGGAGGCGTACGCGCGGGCGCTTCGCGACTGGCTGGCGTTCCTGGGCGAGCGAGGCGTGGCCGCGTTCGATTCCCGCGACCGGCTGCGGGCAGCGCTGAGCGTATACGCGGAATACCGGCTGGCCGGGCCGCTGGCCGTGCGACTGGCCGAGTCGTCGTGGAACCTGCACGTGACGGCGGTGGCCCGGTTCTACGAGTGGGCGGTGGACGAGGGCCACGCCACGGCAGTGCCGTTCAGCTATGCATGGGCCAGGCGGTTCGTGCACGGCGAGGCCAGGACGGTGCGCCGGAACCTGGCCAAGCTGAGAGAGCCCAGGCCGGCCACCACCATCAAGTACCTGGAACCGGACTTCGCCGAACTGTTCGTGCAGGCGCTGGAGGGCCTGCAGCCCGACGGCGCTCCCGACCCGGGCTTCCGCGGCCACGACCCTGGCCGGAACGCGGCAATGGCCCGGTTCGTGCTGGCCAGCGGGCTGCGCAGGCGAGAGTTCACATATCTTCTGGCTCCGGAAGTACCGCCTCTGCCGCCAGAGCCGACCGTGCTACCGGTCCTGCTGCCGGTGCCGGGGAAGATCGCCAAGGGCGGCAAGCAGCGCACCACCTGGGTGTCCTACGACGCGCTTGCCGCAGTGCGCCGTTACCTGGAGCTGGAACGGCCGCTGGCCACTGAGGGATCATCATGGCGGCCAGACCCGCGCGGGGGCGAGCCGCTGGTGGTGACCGATGCCGACTGGCGGGGCGGGGTGATCAACGGGCGCCGGCGGGCCTGGTCAGCGCTGGGGCCGGCGGAGCGGCTGCGCCTGGTCGATGACAAAGGCGGATCGCTGCTGGTGGCAGTGCAGCGGGACGGGGCGCCGTTCATCGACTGGGCCACGGTCTTCCGCAGGGTCTCTGACCGGATCCGCGACCGCTTCGAACCCCGGTTTCCGAATGTCCGCCCCCACCGGCTGCGTCACTCGTTTTCCCTGGCAACCCTGGAAGACCTAGTCTCCGGCTATTACGCCCAGGCCGCGAAACTCGTCGCCGACACCGATAACAACGCGGCGCTCGCTTTGTACTTGACCAAGGCCGATCCGATCCAGGTCCTGCGAGACCTGCTCGGCCACTCATCGGTCCTCACCACGCAGGTCTACCTGTCCCGGATCGACCTCAACCGGGTATTCCGGGAAGTCTACGAGGACGTCGGCCGACGGACGGGGCTGTCCGGCGCGGTACTGGCCGAGGTAGACGACGAACTCGCCGACGAACCGGCGGGGGCGCTGTGAGCGCCCGCGTGACCGACGAGCCGCTGGCAGTGGCGTTCTCGTTCAGCGACGGTACCGGCTATACCCTCAGCCTGCATCATCTTCCGTGCCCGGCGCTGGTCCGGGATCTGGCGCGCGGCCTGGCGGCGATGACTCACCCGCACGGCGACGTCGATGCCAGGAACACGGCAGAGCACTACCGGACGGCGATCGGCCAGATGAGCCGGTCCCTGGCCGGTGCCGGATTCACCGGCGGTGTCGGCCGGCTGACCAGGGCTCAGCTGATTCAGTTCTGGCTAGCTCACCATCCCCTGGCCGAGCAGCGGACCCGGCTCCTGCTTCGCAGCCTCGACCGGCAGCAGCAGGGACTGCTGCCGGAGGTGAGCCAGTACCTGGCGGGACCGCCATTGCGCAGGCGGCCGAAGCCGAAGCCGCTGGCGCCCTACAGCACTGCCGAGTGGGACCGGCTGCGGCTCTGCTGCGAGAAGACGATCGCCGGGGCCGTCGCCGGGCAGAAGGCGGCGACCGCGCTGGCCGATACCGGGCGGGACCCGCGGCCGGACGGCTGGCACGAGACCGCGAACCAGATGTGGCTCCTGCGGTTGCACGGCCCGATGACCACCATGGAAGTCGCGGACTATCTCGGCTGCTCGCCCAAAACAGTGGGGATGCTGGGAACGCCGGCCGAAGCCGCGCGCCGGCTGTTCCCGACGATGCCGGCGGTGATCGCGTTCCGGCTGTTGCTGGGGATGACCAGCGGTATCGTGCCTGACGGCCTGGAGGACCTGGGCCTGGACGATATCGACTGGGCCGGGAACGCCACCGTGCTGCTGGACTACGTCAAGGGCCGGACCCGGCGGGAGAGCCTGAACCTGCCTCCCGATGCGGTCCGGGTGCTGCGCCAGTGGCTGGAATACTCCGCGGTCCTGCGCCCGTTCGCTGACCAGCCGGATCGCTCGGCGCTCTGGCTCGCTTACCATCGCAGCGGCCAGGAGCGAGTCGCGGCCGCCCGTTTCAACGACGAGACCATGCGCCGGTGGGCGCGGGCGCAGGAACTGGCCGGCGAGGACAGCAGGCCGCTGATCCTGCACCGGTCCCGTATCCGCACCACGTTCGAGCACCGGAAGGACAAGAGCTCCTGGACCGGGCGGGCCACGATCGACCCGAACCACAGCGCGCGGGTGGAAGGCGATCACTACCTGGCGCCGGTTACTCCCGCGCACGTCGATGCGCTCGCCACGGTGATCGAGGAAGCCCAGGCCGATCTGGTCCGCAAGGCCCGCAGCCCGCTGGTGCTGTCCGCTGAGGACGCCGAAAGCGCCGCCGGGCAGCTGCCCGCCCGGATCGCGCACCTGGCGCTCACTGATCAGGTGGTCCAGGAGCTGGTGGGCGGCCGGCGGGACGTGTTCACCGCGGCCTGCGCCGACCAGCTTGCCGGGCTGCACGGGCCGGAGGGGCAGCCCTGCCCGGCCCGGCCCTGGGTATGCCTGCTGTGCCCGCTGGCGGTGTTCACCCCGCGGCACGCCGCGAACCTGCTGCGGTTGAAGGCGTTCAGTTCCGGCAGATGCCGGTCCCGCAGTTCCTGGCCGTGTTCGGCCCCTACGCCCACCGCTGGACATTGACGTCCTGCCGAAGTTCGCTCCAGCCGTGCTCGCGGACGCCGCCGCCGGGGTGCGCGACCGCGACAGCGAACTGCCCCTGCGCCCCGAGGAGACCACCAGATGACCGCGCGCCCCGCCCGCCATGACACCTCCGCCCGGTCCCCGTTCGCCGGACAGTACGTGCATGAACTGCTCGGCCTCGCTCTCAGTGCCCACGGCCCGCGTCCCCTATTCGACGATGACCGGTGGGACCTGCGCGGGGCTCAAGGCGCCCCGATCCAGATCAGCCCGGGCGAACTCGACTGGGATTTCACCGAGATCCCGCGGCCGCACTGGCGGCTTCTGGTCCGCGAGTTCATGGTCGCGCTCCGCGCACCGCACCATGAGCGGATCGCCCGCCTGCCCTGGGCTCGCCGGGAACCACTGTCCCTGCGCACCTGCGCCCAGCGGCGTTTCTTCGCGGCCGCCTGGCTGCGCTGGCTGGCCGGCAACGGAGTCCAGTACCTGGAAGAGGTGACGCAGGAGCACTGCGACAGGTGGCTGCACCAGCGACGTGGCGAGGATGCCGCGGCCAGCAGCATGCCGAACGCGGTCACGGCGATCAAGGATCTCGCGTGTTACACCGAGCTTTTCACCGCCGACCGCTATCCGGCCGGCTTCATGCCCTGGGCCGGCAAGACCGCCACCCAGGTAGCGGAAGCCGACTGGGCCGGCGAGAACAAGACACCGCCGGTCCCCGACAGCGTGATGAGGCCGGCGCTGCGCGCCGGCCTCTACCTCGCGGAAACCATCGGCCCCCACGCTGCGTCCCTGGCCGAAGAACTCGCCGCTCACCGGCAGAGCCGGACAAAACGCAGAACACGCCGCGGCGAGTACACGGAACTGCTGGCCCGCTATGCCGGGCAAGGCGAACCGCTGCCCGAGCTGGACGGGCATTTTGTCCGAGGACGCCTGAAAGCCGGATGGGATCCGGATGACCCGCTGCTGCGAGTCGGCTTCCGCGAGCTGGCCCACGACCTGGGTGCCGAGCAGTTCCCCGCTGCCGGCATCCGCCAGTGCCGGGAAGCCGCCGAGTCCGCGGTCGCGCAAGTCGGGGTGGCCCCGCGGTGGGCGCGCCGCGCCGCGCTCGTCCAGCGGGCGGACGACGCCGGCCAGATTCCCTGGACCATGCCGCTGACCACCCAGCAAGTCGACGATCTCACCTTGACCGTGTTCAACGCGGCGCTATTCGCGGCAGCGGCCCTCACAGGGATGCGCTCGAGCGAGCTGATGGAGCTGACCAGCGATTCCTGTCTGCCGCCGGAGGAAGTCACCCCGGGGCTGCTCCGCTACCGGCCGGCCAGCCAGCTGATCAAGGGCCAGCCGTGGGGCGGAACCGCAGACGAATGGGTCGTCATCGAGCCCGCCTACCGGGCCGTCGAGCTGGCCATCCGCCTGACACGGGCGAAGACCTGGCTGGCCGCCCCGCAGTCACGGGAGTCGCTGTTCGGCCGCTGCAACCTGGGCAAGCGGTTCCGCGCGCTCCGGAAGTGGGTCAACAGCCCGGCCGGCGCCCGGCTGGGACTGGAGCCGATCCCGGACGGCGACATCACCGGCCGGATGGCACGGCGGACGCTGTCCCTGGAGCTGGCGCACCGTCCCCACGGGCTCTGGGCCGCGAAAGTCCACCTCAAGCAGGTCAGCGTATCCACAACAGAGGGCTACGCCGCCCGGCCGGGCGGGGCGCAAGGACGCATGCACGCCGAGATGAAACGAGAAGAACAAGCACACAAGCTCGCCCTCACCAAGGCTGCCTATCAGGCCTACCGCGACGGGAGAATGCCCGCCGGCCCCGGCGCCCGGACCCTGATCGCGGCGTTCGAGCACGTCGACGCCGAACTGGAGAAGCTCGCCGCCGTGCCCGCCACAGTGGTGCCCGCCGACCGGCACGTCGAGCTACTGCTGAAGAAGCGGGCCGCCACCCTTAACATTCAGGCGGCGAACTACTGCTGGTTTACCAATCCGGCCAAGGCACTCTGCCTCAGGCTCGCCGGAACGCCGACCGCTGGCCAGCCGCTGGCCGGAATGTGCGACGCGGCCCGCTGCCCGCAGGCCACCTTCCATTCCGAGCACCGCGAGGTCTGGGCCGGCTGCGCCACGACAACCGAGGTCTTTCTCGGCAGCCCCCGCATTCCCGCCGGCGAGAAGAAGCGTCTGGCCGCCGAGCACGACCGCGCCAGCCAGGTCGCCGCCGCCATAGACCAGGCCGCCATCAAGGAGCAACAGTGACCATCAGCCCTGTCCAGCGCCGCCAGGCCGAGGACAGCATCCGCGCCGCCATGGACCGGCTGCTGCGCGGGCAGATCCCGTCCGGCGGCGGCTGTGATATCACCACGCTGGCACGCGAAGCCGGCATCTCCCGCGCCGCCCTCTACCGCAGCTACGGGCACCTCAAGGACGAATTCGCTCGCCGCCTCGCCCAGATGCAGGCGGACGGCAACCTGCCTGATCCGCGCGCTGCGCAGATCGTCCGGCTGAAAGACGAGAACGCGCACCTCCGCCAGCGCCTGCTCGAATCCGAACAGCAGACTGCGGAACTGGCGGAGTTCCGGGTCACGGCAATCTCCCGGCTGGCCACCCAGCACGACGAGATCGCCCGGCTGCGCCTGGCCCTGGCCACCCACAGCAACGTCCGGGTGCTTCCCGCCGCCACGACAACCCGCCATTCTCAGTGACTTGCACCACAATGACAAACTGCCGGATTCGAGACACGCGAGGAAAACAGCCATGCAGTTCCCGTCAGCACTCGCCCCGCCCGCGCCAGCGACAGGAGCGAAACCGGACACGGCGTCTGCCGAGATAAGCACCGACGTCTCCTACCTCCCCGACCTGACCGCCTACCTGGACGACCTGCTGCGTACTCGTGAACGCCTCGCCGCCGCCATCGACGGTGTCGACGAGTGGGCACGCGCCGATGCCACGCCTGCCGAGGAGGAGATCACCAGGATCCGCAGGCTCGTCGGCCGGATCAAAGGCGACCTCGCCCGCCTGCCCGCCGCCGAGCGCGCGCACATCGACGAGGCCATCACTGTGGTCCGCAAGCACCGCGCGGTGAACCTCGGCATGCCGCCCATCCGCCCCGGCCCTCCCTCACCCGCCAGCGAGGAACTCGCATGACACAGACGACGCCCGCTACCGAAGCGATGATGAACGGCCGCCAGGCCGACTCCGCACGGCGCCGCCAGCGTGTCATCGCCGCGCTCAACCGCGCTCACGCTAGCGGCGCCGAGATCAGCGTCTCGGGCATCGCCCGCGCCGCGGCAGTAGACCGCACCTTCCTCTACCGGCACCGCGACCTGCTCGCCAAGATCCATGCTCTTGAAGCCGTCCCGCCCGATCCCTCCAGCGGAGCCGGCCCGGCTGTCACCCGCACCTCGCTGCAAGCCGACCTGCTCGCCGCCCACGAACGCGCCGTCCGGCTCAACGGCCGCGTCCAGCAGCTCGAGAAACGGCTGTCAGAGGCGCTCGGCGAACAAGCCTGGCGCGAATCCGGGCTCGGCACCCCCGCCGACATCGACGCCCTCAACCAGAAAATCACCCACCTCGAGCAGCAGGCCATCGACCTGCAGCTCCAGCTCGGGGAACGCGACGACGACCTCGCCGCCGCCAGGGCCGCTAACCGCGAGCTCATGGCCCAGCTCAACGCCACGACACGCCGGCCGTGACACGCCAGCTCGCGTCTCTCCACCACACCTGTGGCGCGAGCGCACCATATTGATCAGCCACTGACCTGCTGAAACCAGGAAGATGACCTGTCTGTCCGGTTTGCGCCCCTAGAGAAGCAGCCCGTCGCCCCCAGCAGATAGACCAGGAACCGGTCTCGTGCCCGGACGGTCAGGGCGAGCAACTGCGCGAACTGCTCATCGCTCAACCACTCGTAGCCCGGCAACGCCACCCGGAACTTGATGGTCTTGGCCTCTACCGAGCGGAACTGCCCGTCCTCGCCAGGGCTGTAGCCGGGCGGCAGAAACGACAGGTACTTGGTCTCGGACAGCATCGACGCCGTCGCTGGTGCCACCCAGCCGAAGGGGACGCAGAACCTCAGGAACTCGCCCGCCGTCGTCAGGATCTGGTTCGCCGTGGCCTTGTCCCGGTAGCGCGGCGTCGCACTGGACCGCGGACCCCGGAGCGGCAGAGGCTCCTTCACCAACCAGTGCAGGAACCGAGTCAGTGCGACGAACCCCGGCGCGGCCCAGTCCAGGCCGTTCGCAACGCAGTGCGACAGGTACAGGGCGACCCTGCCCGCGTACACCCGCTCCGTGTTCGGCGAGCAGTCCCGGGCCCGCAGCGACGCCAAGTACGCCGACGCCTCCTGGTGGAGCTCGTAGGAGTCGGAGACGACCACCCATGCCACTGACTCGTCGCAGGGGGACACGGCACGTTCGGCCTTGAATGCCTGCATACCGGTGAACGTAACAGATGTGACAGTCACCTATCAGATACCTTTCAGTGACGTAGAGTTGGGCACCCGCTTCGCACGTGCCTCACGCCCTACGACACCTACAGATAACCGTCTCGCTGTGCGCCACGGTGGACGGCGCATAGCCGTCGCCGGACGCGGGCTTGCCGGTCACCGGATTCGGTGCCCCCGGCACCCGCGAGGACAGCCGGGCCTTCCGCGGCCGGGAGGTCTGCAGCCGCTGCCTGGCCGTCAGCTGGATCCAGCAGCTGAAATCCCTCGCCTCAGCCCGCGACGCCCGGTCCCACTCCACGCCGACGGCGTCCAGGAACCGCCACCACCGCAGCAGGTCGACCGAGTACGACCTCAGCGTCAGCTCCGACTTCCCCGACGCCAGCAGGTCCCGCAGGAAAACCGACACAGGCTCCACGACCTGGCCGCCGGGACCCACGATGCGATACGGCTCACGGACATCGCCGGTGGCCACGAGCCGGCCCGCCCGCGACACCACGAGCCGCGACAGGTCGCGTCCCTGTTCCTCATCCGATTCGATCACGCGGACAAGTTAGCGCCGGTGACCGAAAACCCGCTATGAACTGCCGAAACATCGTAGTTAGTTCAGTTAACGGGGCATCCGCTGCCCCATGCTCCGCATCGACCCCGCCCAGCACCACCGCCTCGAAGCGATCCGCGACAACCTCCTCACCCGCATCGCCGAGGCAGAACGCGAGGGCTGGACCGGAGAGGCCGAAGGACTCCGCGTCAGCCTCTCCGCCGCCAACAACAAAATCGCCCAAGCAGACATGAGCGCCGCCCGACGCGCCGAAGCCATCAACCTCGGCATCCCCGCCTACCGCGACATCGCCGCCGCAACCCTAACCGCAGGAGATCCCAGTGACAGCTGACGACCTCACCGCAGCGCTCCGCGCCTGCGCCGCCGGGATCTACGCACTCGAAGCGGGCGTCAACCTCCTCATCGCCAACGGCACGTTCCTGCGCCGAGATGACTTCACCAGCCAGTTCATCAGCCACGGCACCGGCGCCGGCACCTCGATGGCCGCCGTCAACTGGGACGCTGCGACCGCGGCCCTAGCCCGCGGAGACCTCCCCTGCTCCGGCGGCGAGCGCCGCATGCTGCTACTGTCGGCCAGCCTCGCAGGCGGCATCCCCATCGACCTCCGCGACGCCGTCACCGGACTCGACAGCGACAACACTGCCCGGTTGCTCACTGCCATCCGGCATGCAGTCGGAAACGACCTTGGAACAGCGGATACCGATAACTTCCTTCAACCCAGAGAAAGCTGACCGACCTAGCCGCCGCCCGAGGCTCACGATGACCTATTCGACAACGGCGTGGCTACGGCGCCCGCTCCGCGACGCGGACCGGGAACCAGAGTCATCGATCATGACCGGCGCAGCAAATCTATCGCTTCACGGGCTTCGCCCAAATGAAATCCTGTCCGCAGGAAAAGCTCCCGATCCCCCAGCCAAGAAGAGGAGACATACTCCAATGCGCTGGCCCATTCAGATATCACGCGAGCAGGCAGCACCGCAACGGCAACAACTCCGAGATCTCCCTCTTCGAGACGAGTGGCCGGCAACGAACCAGCGAGCCAGCCTGCCTGTTCCGCATCCACAACGTCGAAACGCACTTGATTGGAGGCGCCACTCGACGGCCTCAGACCCCGCACGATATCGACGAGGCGATCCACTTCCGACTGCGCCAGGTTGTAGTCCGATAGACGCTCATGCGGCAGCCAGGACATTTGAACAGTCAGCTGGAAGACCGCCTCGAACTGCTCCCAATCGAGCAGTACCCGGCCGGTCCTGTCATCACTGTGGCTATCGGAGTTCATTCACGAACCAGTCATATCCGTCGGGCGGGGTGAACACTGTCCCCCCAGCGCCGTCCTCTATTACAACCGCGCGGGTGGCCGGGTCCCAGTAACCGACTCGACCGTTGGAGAGGTATCTGGTTTCGATGCCTGGGACCTCGCCGTCAAGCACCTGGTGAACATAGCCAGGAAGCTCTTGTGGACTAACACCACTAACATAGTGGGTTCCATCCCCTGCCTGCGCTCTCCCATTAGCATGATTAGCGATATTATTGGCAATCTCTTCTCCTTCCGTGCAGTTATGGACGAGGACCGCGGTTGCAGCAACTGCCACGTAGAAGTCGTGGTCGTTGTTCCCGGGGACGGTCAGGTCCCACATCCAGCCGTCATGGACGGCCGGGACCGAGCCTCCGACTACGACGGCCGACTGGCCGTCCGGCGTCTTGAGATGCATGCCCGGCTTGAGATGATTTGCCGGAATCCAGCCGTAGTCCAGTGAAGGGTCCCAGAGCAGGTGCGTGGCGGTGGTGTGGATGACTGCATAGCCGCGGACGGTTTTCACTCTCAGGTCGTAGCGGCTGGTGTCGTGGTGGACCAGGACCGCGGCGACTGGCTCGGCCTGGGTCTTGCCGGTGCGGACGTTGGTGGCGAGGACCTTGTCGCCGGGTTTCAGGCTGGCGATCGGGACGGCCAGGCCGATGGCCAGCAGGACCTTGGTGCCAGGGGTGAAGCTCGCCCCGCCGCAGGAGGCGGCCAGGCGTTCAGCTGTGCTGGCAGCGCCTGCGTCTTCCGGGGCACTTCCAGCGGCCCGGACGCCGAGGCCGAGCGCGCTAAAGATGTCGCTGACGGGGATCGCGCTTGTGA
>Ga0307373_10009398_pt1 | contig 14625 bp, 14 predicted proteins | sample OX2MG_FD_202534 | JGI IMG/M metagenome (GOLD analysis project Ga0307373, IMG submission 202534) | Soil microbial communities from Risofladan, Vaasa, Finland - OX-2 | ecosystem: Environmental > Terrestrial > Soil > Coastal area > Acid sulfate soil | place: Finland: Risofladan, Vaasa | collected... | reverse complement strand
ATGACCAATCCGAGAGCGTCCATCGTGCCTCCCCCTGCCAGCCATCTTACGACATCTTATAGCGCATGATAAAGGACATTATCATGCGTGAATAGCGCAGCAAAGAGCTGCGTGCTGTCACTTTGTAAATTATCTGGCGTAGAACTTTGCACGCTATTTGGCGTACTCTTCGAGTATGGATCAACTGGCGGGACTCACGGAGGAGGCCCGAAAGCTCGCCCTTGAGCGGTTCCGCATGCTTCAACCTCATCTGGAGGATGACCGCCCGTTGAAGGCGGTCGCGGCGGCCGCAGGAATCCCGTTTCGAACCGCTCAACGCTGGGTGTCGTTGTATCGGCAGTTTGGCTTGACAGCCCTCGCGCGAAAGAGGCGAGCAGACACCGGTCTGCAACGCGAGGTGTCGGCCAAGCTCAAGGAGGCCATCGAAGGCATCGCCCTACAGAAGCCGCCGGTTCCAGTTGCAGCGATCTGCCGTCAAGCCAGGCGACTGGCACAAGATTTGGGAGAGGAGCCGCCGAGCTATTGGGTTGTCTATCGCATCGTCGCCGCGTTGCCCGTCGATCTGGTCACGCTCGCCCATGAAGGGACGAAGGCGTACAGCAACGCATTCGAGTTGGTGCACCGCCGAGAAGCGAATGGGCCGAACGCGATTTGGCAAGCCGATCACACGCCACTCGACATTCTTCTGATCCGCCCCGACGGTGCGGTTGCCAAGCCGTGGCTCACCGCCGTGATCGACGATTACAGCCGCGCCGTGGCTGGGTACTATCTCTCGTTCGAGGACCCATCCGCGCTGAACACATGTCTGGCGCTGCGTCAGGCGATCTGGCGCAAAGATGACTCGCGCTGGATCGTGTGCGGCATCCCGGACATTCTCTACACGGATAATGGGAGCGACTTCACGTCCCAACATCTGGAACAGGTAGGCGCGGACTTGAAGATACGGTTGGTGTTCTCGATTCCGGGCAAGCCCAGGGGCCGAGGCCGCATCGAACGGTTCTTCTCGACGGTGAACGAGATGTTCCTATGCGAGTTGGACGGCTACGCTCCGGCTGGCGGCGTTGTGCGCGGAAAGCCAACGCTGACCCTAGCAAAGTTCGACACGAGGTTCCGCGCCTTCCTGCTGGACGTGTACCACCGCCGCGAAAATGCGGAAACAAAGATGCCACCGATCGAACGCTGGGAGACCAATGGTTTCCTGCCGCGGATGCCGGACTCGCTGGAGCAACTGGACCTGCTCCTGATCCAGGTGGCCAAGGCACGCCAGGTCCGGGTTGATGGGATTCACTTCCAAAGCCTCCGCTACATCTCAACAACGTTGGCGGCATACGTTGGTGAAACGGTCACCTTGCGGATTGATCCGAGGGACATGGCAGAAATCCGCGTCTTCTACGAAGACAAGTTTTTGTGTCGCGCCGTCTGTGCCGAACTCGCGGGTGAGACCGTCCCACTCCGTGAAATTCTCCGCGCCCGAAACCGGCGACGGCGGGAACTGCGTGGCGTCCTTCAGGATCGCCAGGCCGCCGTGAATACGCTGCTTGATCTGAAGCGCGGAGAAATCACGGAGAAAAACGATGAGCCACCAGCAACAGACATGCCAGAACACCGGGCAGCACCCACCCTCAAGCGATACCGGAACGAATAGCCCTCGCCGGTTAGTCGAAACCCTTGAACATCGGCGGTTCACGGAGTTCTGCGATGCCTGCCGCCAGTATGGATACATCGGGCTGTGCTACGGAACACCAGGGGTTGGAAAGACCCTTTCCGCGAAAAACTACAGTCGTTGGGACGTGGCCCGGGCAACTGATCCTTGGAGCGGTGCCCCCCTCGAAGGCCCCACACTCACCACCGTCTTCTACACACCTTCCGTTGTCAACACACCGGGTTCGATCAGCAGCGACATCCGGCACGCCCGCGAAACGCTACAGCTCTTGGCCAGACGATCGCTTCGATTGGAAAAGGAAGAACGGCTTGAATGCATTCGACGGAGGGACGAGGAACATCAAGAACGGATGGCTTACGAGCACGATTGGATGCGCGAACCGATCCCGGAACTTGAGCCCACGTACGGCGATGTCGCAAAAGAATACGTACTGAAGGAAGCACAAATCCCCGATCCGACATCGCTCATTCTGGTCGATGAAGCGGACCGTCTGCGCATGGCCAGCCTCGAACAAGTTCGTGCGATTTTCGACGAGAGCGAGATTGGCCTGATTCTCATCGGCATGCCAGGACTGGAGAAGCGACTGGCGCGTTATCCGCAGTTCTATTCGCGAATTGGATTTGTGCACGAGTTTCGCCCACTGGGTACGACTGAGATCCGCCGGTTGTTGGAGCAGTCGTGGACGCCTGCTGATGTGAATCTGCCTGCGCAGCCGTGGGATGAAGACGCCGTAGCGGCCATCATCCGAATTACGGGCGGGAACTTTCGCCTGCTGAATCGGCTCCTCACCCAGATGGAGCGAATTCTCGAAATCAACGCGTTGCGGCAAGTGACCAAAGCCGTGGTGGAAGCTGCGCGTGAGAGCTTGGTCATTGGGCAGTCTTGAGGAAAACTCTACGCTGGGGCGTTTATAGCTACTTGATGTGTTGGATTGGTGTCCCCCGAAATCTGTGGTTCGACCGCTTCCAGAATTCGGTCGAGCCAGGCGCAGCACTCCGTATCGGTCCAGGTATAGGGCTCCCTTGGCAATCTTAGGCCGTGCCGCGCGGAGTCGGGTCTTTGGCCTCGGAACAAAAGCAAGAAGGTCGAGGCGCCGGCAACGGGCGTTATACTTTCCCTGCCGGGAAAGCAAGATGGAAATCTCGGCCGAATGGACTCGGGGCCGCGTAACCAACCGGGGGGGGTAGTGTGCCGTGCAACGAGATCGTGTGGTTTTCTTCTTCCTATTGTTTCTGACTGCCAGTTGCGGGCTGTGCGGCGTTTCAGCAATGGCTGCCACGCCGTTTGCCATAACCGCAACCAACCTGACCATGCCGGCGGACGATCCGCCCACAACTTCCGGCGGCGTCACAGATATTCACATGGGTAGCAGCCAATTCACGGTCACGGGGGTTCCCGGCGAGGGGACATTGACCATCGGTTGCCAATACTCGGGACCCGTCACCCAGGCCAGGATGCCCCAGCAATGCGGGATCGTGGGTTCTGGACATCTGCCGGTACAGGCCGGTGAGGCGACACTCAACGGAACCGTCTACTTCGTCCCGTATGGCGAGGGGCCTGTGCCCAGCCTTGCACAACTACGCAGTGTGCCGCGCCCTTCGAGCCGTCTGCCGGCAACCGCCTTGGCGCTGGCTGGCGCGCTGATGCTTGGTTTTGGATTCCGGCGCTGGGCTCGGAGCGCGCTCTTCCTGACCGTACTCGCGGCGTTCACTCTTGCTGGCGCAGTGGGAATCAGCGCTTGTGGGGGAGGAAACAGCAACACGATGACGCCGGGGACCTACCCCTACACGATTTCCGCCGGGTTCACTGAAACCGGGAGCAGCGCGATTCAGACCGCGACCACGACCATCACGCTGACTGTGCAGTAGAGGAAGTGTTCCGCGAAGCGGTACCAACCCTGCTTTCGTGCCGATCTGCCGGTTGCGCAAACGAGCGGTTTTGCAACAAATCGAGCAACGCTGGTTTACGGGGATTCTTGCGTTGCAAAAAGGTATTGCATTATCGAATCGATTGGCGATACATTTGTGCAATGCAGATCGGCTACGCCAGGGTCTCCACCGATGATCAGGACACCGCCGCCCAGGTGGCGGCACTCAAGGCTGCTGGTTGCGAGCGCATCTATCGGGAGAAAGCCTCCGGGGGACGATGGGACAGGCCCGAACTACATCGGCTTCTCGATCAACTGCGTAAGGGTGACGTACTCGTGGTCTGGAAACTGGACCGGCTATCTCGTTCGCTCCGAGACGTGCTCACTCTAATGGAGCGGCTCGGGGAGGCTGGGGCCGGATTCCGCAGTCTAACCGAAGCTATCGACACGACCACACCGGCAGGTCGAATGATGATGCAGATGGTCGGGGCGTTCGCAGAGTTCGAACGGGCCATGCTCAGAGAGCGTACCAAGGTCGGATTGGATGCCGCCCGCGAGGAGGGTCGCATCGGTGGTCGCCGGCCGAAGCTCTCCACCCAGCAGCAATCCGAGATTCGAAAGATGATCACCAAGGGCGACAAGACCGCCGCCGACGCTGCACGGTTGTTCAAGGTCCACCCCGCAACCGTCTCGCGCCTACTGGCACGGTCCAGTTCCAGGAGGGTCAGCGGTGCCAAATAGCGTGCAAACTTTTACGCCAGATAATTTGCAAAGTGACAGTCATTGGTGGACAGCATACATCATTTTATGCGCATGATAAAGGACATTATCATGCGTGAATAGCGCAGCAAAGAGCTGCGTGCTTAATACCTCGATGATTTTACATTCTCTAAATATTGTGTCGACATCCGCGATGTAAACGGGTGCAAAGCCAGAAGAGTTCGCATGTCCAGACACTCTCGCCGTTTGAGAATTGTGTCGATCAACAAGCGCAGATCACTGGAAAACGTGGCCTGTTCCTGATATTGCTGGTCCAGCAGTTTTTTGATGGGAGAGACCACACGGACGTGGAATTCTTCCAGCTCTTCATCGGGAATTGTCTTTAACAAATGTTCCTCTTCGGCAAAGGCCAGCGTAGCTGCCCCGGTGATGCCAGGGCGATAATGCATGGCAAGATGTTCATGTTGGGGCAACTTCGGACGCGGCCCGACCAGGCTCATGTCTCCACGCAAGACGTTGTATAGCTGAGGAAGTTCATCCAGTTTGTATTTACGCAAGAACCGCCCAAGGGCGGTGAAGCGCGTATCTCCCGCCTTGGTGACGCATGGCCCTCGACGTGTCCTGTCATGGGACATGGTGCGAAATTTATAGATGGTAAATGTTCGACGGTAAAGCCCTACACGTTTCTGTCGGAAAAGAACCGGCCCTTCCGAGTCCAGCCGGACGATCATGGCCACAACCAACAGGATGGGCCACAGCAAAAGTAGCGCTGTAACAACACAACTTAAATCGAATAGGCGCTTCCTGAATGATCGTGACCACGGACTACCTTCAGCCTGTGCGTCTTCCTCCATGACGGGAAGACGCACAGGCACAATGGCCACTCTCGGATCGTACGATTTAACAGAACCGGGATTCAGGATAGGCTGTACGCTCAATCGCGCCACCTTTGTGCTTGCCGAATTAAGGAATACGCCCGCCTACTGAGCGGCAAATTTTGCAACAAATACTTCGCCTAACCCGGAGGGATTCTGGAATCCAGGGAACGCACCACTAGTGATTCCCGCAACGTAAATGTTGCTTTGCGCGTCAGTGACAACATACGGAGATGGTGGAGCGACTGAATCGGAAGCGCGTTCTTCTTGCCCCACGCCAAACTCTTGCATCCAGACAGGCTGGCCGGTGGTATCGATTTTGGCAACGAAGAGATCCGATGCGGCACCGTTCGTGACAAAACCGGCGCCTGGAACTCCGCCCACGAATACGGCATCACCGCTCGCGTCGACAGAGACGTTGGTCGGCAGCAGCAGGTCGTCGCCAAACTGCTCCTGCCAGGTCAACGCGCCGCTTTGCGTGGAGAAACCGGCAAGATAACCAATTTGTTGCTTCGTCCCAAATTTGCCAACGATGTATCCATTTCCGGCGGAATTGACGGCAGCACCCAGAAACGATATTCCCGACGGTGCCGATACGGACCAGATTGTCTTGCCTGTCGTACTGTCAACCTTTGCTAAGAAACTCGATGTCCCGTTGAATGGAGTTGTCTGCGATGCGAAGTTGCTGCTGCCTGTTCCAACAACATAGAGATTCCCGTTTGCGTCTATAGTGATGTTGTTCACGGTGCGTTGGGTGTTCGACGGGTATTCGTCCTGCCAGACAACGGTTCCAGAATTCCCCCCGAATTTCGCAAAGAATATACCCCAAAGTTCTCCGCTTGAAGTAGTCACCGAGCCCGCGACATAGATATCTCCGCTTCCATTGGCGGTGATAGCGTTCGGCCGAAATTCGTTGAACTGGCTTGTCGTGGGCAAGGTTGCAGTCCAAATCACTGCGCCCGTGGAACTGAATTTTTCAACGTTCAGTGGAAGCAGCGTGGGCGAATTCCCAACGGTTGACGGATTGGCGGCTGCTGCGTAGTTGCCATCTGGTGTGCCGGTCGCAAGTGCTGTAATACCCGCAAGATTTCCCTGACCCAGAGGAACCGAGTTCACCGGATTTCCACTCGTGTCATAGCTGGCCAGAAATTCCTGTTCCGGAATAGGCGGCGCGCCATTTTGGGGTAATGGATTGGGAACGGCCCTGCCGAGGGCGGTAATGTTATTGCCCTGAGAAGACAGGGAAATATTCGTTGTGAAGTCGTTTACGGCTGTTCCAGAGGGCGATGTGCCAACACTGGATTGTTTGACCCATTGCTGCGAGGACGCGCTGGGGAAAGTGACCGTACGAAGAGATGCGCCGGGCGACGAAACCGAGCTGTTACAGCCAAGCCCCGCGCAACATCCAATGAATGCAAGCAGACCCAACGCTTTCTTATGGTTGCCCATAGGAAGTGCAACTAAATTTGTGGATATCATGGCCCTTAGACGCTTCCTTTTCCCGTACGTTAGCCTTAAAAACCTGATTATTCAAGCTGATCTCTGACTTTCAGAACCTCTCTATTCAGGGTGGGAAGACGGGCGACCAAATAAAAATGGAGCTTTTTTGGTTGCAGGCTCCATTAATATTGCAGGATAGGGAGAGCGGACAGCCGCTGGCTGGCCGCCCATTGGTTGCGGTGGACTAGCTGGACGAGTTGCAAATTGCCTCTATCGCATAAGTTGCAGCGCCAGCAATGCATGGATGGCCGCGCAGGACAGCAGGAGCAGTCCCGTTACGAACGCGCCCACCGGGTCGGCCAGGTTGGTGGGCAAAACCAGCGGATAGGTGCATGCCCATAGGACCAGAAAGACCCCGGTCATCGCATCGGGCCAAGATTGAAACACGCGGGCAAGCGGCAGGAAGTGAATTCCAACAATCAAAATAATGGCTGGCAGAATGAATGCATCGCGATGAAAGTGGTGCAGCCCATACCCGACCAGTAGAATCATGCCCCACTGCGCCCCATTGATGCGGCCCATGGCGCGATTCATTTTCTTTCGCGCGGCGGCGTTGGACTCGTCATTCGCCATCGTATGCGTGCGGGCCAAGGTATAAACGCTGGCTGCGATCAGTGCAGCTAAAAATACTGCCAGCAGGAAAATTGCAACCGAGTGCAGTTGCCCCGTTGACTGTAGAGACAACGCGACCCATGCAGTCCCAAAGACACCTAAAAATAAGGTGCCGATTGCCATGCCGAAGGCCCTGCCGCTGCGTGTGTATTTGGTGGCGCGTGTGGATGGAATTTGTGTCATGGCGGCGCTCCTTTCTTCCATACAAAGAGTTCTCTGTAAAGTCGGGTGCATTAAAAAACGAATGGGTCACGCCGCATTTTGATTGTCTCCTACCTGCCCCGGAATAGTGGAAAGATTTTTGCGCGGGTCTAAGCGAACCCTGTCAAGGCGCGTGCCCGCGTGAGCGGCGACCTTCAGGTCGGCCTTGACAGGGTTCGCGCCCGCGCTACGCTCTCATGATCCGGGGCAGGTAGGTTCTACAGGCTGATTTCGAGACCTGGCCCTTGCTCATGCCGTGGCCCAATCTCCCGCTCCCGTGTGATGGATTGTTCGGGCTTGTGCTCCGGCGTGTGCGCACTTTGCTGCGAGACCTCGTGACCGAGCGCGGCGGGCAGTTTCTCACGGTCGTTGGTGAAGAGCTGCGCATCCCATTGCCCGCGCGAGACGGCGACATAGGCCATGCGGTTGTTGAGTAGGCCCTTCGCGCCCAGCTCGGTATCGACGTGGATCAATACCCGATCAGCGGTCTGACCTTGGCTGGAATGGCTCGTGACGGCATAGCCGTGATCGAGATGCGGATGCTCGCGCGGATCGATACTCAGGCCGCGGCCTCCATCCATCTTCAGACCCAGCCGCCCGTCCTGGCCGATACTCTCGATGGTCCCCAGCTCGCGGTTGGCGATTTTCAAATCATTCGCCGGCGCGGTGAACTGGATGCGGTCGCCTGCTGAGAACGTCTTTTCCTGCTCGCGATAAACGGAGACACCCTGCTGCCGCCTGGGGTCGTAGGTCCTCTCAGCTCCATCGGCCCGCACCACGGTCAGTAGATTGTTGCTGGCGTCGATGCTCTTCACCCGCGTATATTCGCCGCGCTCGATGCCGGTCTCCTTCGACGTGCGGGAGTAGCGCAGCACATCGTTGAACTCATACCGCTCGGCCCATGTCCGCTCCGGCCCGGTAAGGTCCTGACGCGGTACAAGCGTCTGAATGCGATGTTCTTCTTTGCCGACCAGGCCGCGCCCCTGCAACTCGGCATGGATGCGCTCATTGATCTCCACGCGGGAACGGTTGTCGGGCGAAACAACCAGCGTGCTTTCCGGCGATTTCGCGTACTCTTTCGCTATCGCGGTGATGCGGTCCTCGTGGCCTTTGACTTCATGGACTCGGCCCTGTCTCTCCAAGCTTTGTACCGCCTCTACTACCTGCCTGTGCGCAAGCTGTTCGACCACCTGTTTCAGCTCCGGGTCTTTCTGGCGCACGATCTCTTCGAGCTTCACCGTCCGCATCCCGGCAACTTGCAACTGCGCAAAGGGACGCCCGGCCTCGACCGCCTCATGCTGCCGTCGATCGCCAACCAGCAACACCCGGTCGTTGGGATGGAGGCGATTCACAAACTCGTGCATCTGTTTGGTGGACGCGAGCGAGGACTCATCGAGCACATAGAGCCGCTGCGCTCCCGTGTCCGGTTGTTGCCCGCGCGTCAAATGCTTCTGCAGGGTGGAAGTCTCCATGCCAGCCTCGGCGAGCTTCTGCGCCGCACGGGACGTGGGCGCGAAACCTTCGACCATATACCCCTGCGCCTCCACTCCTTCACGAATCACAGCCAGGGTCGTCGTCTTGCCCGCACCGGCCACTCCATCCAATCCGACGATCTTCTCACGCGAAAGAAAGACCTCATCGACCGCTTGGCGTTGCGCTGCATTCAGCTCCGAGTGGCGGTCCTCCGTCGCAAGCCGTGCCTGCGGCGATACCAGCATCGGGTCGTTATAGCCACGCTGGTTCCCTTCCTGCATCCGCGTAACGATTTCGCGTTCCATGTGGAGCATCGCGGCGGTCGTGTACTGCTGGCCCGCGTCGACGTGTTCGACCGCGCGAAACTCTCCACGCGCGGCCCGTTGCTCAAACTCCTGCCGGATGTGAGCATACGTTGTTTGCCCCATGCCACGGTTGAGCGCCGCTTCCAGAATGTCGCGCCGTTCTTGCACGGCAGAGCGCTCGAAGAGATGATCGCGGGCATAGGTCACGGCCTGCTGTGCATGACCTATGCTTTTACTCCGGTCGGGTTCATAGGCGTGCCGCTGTCCATGCTCCCGCGCCTGCGCTACGACCCTGTCGGCCTGATGGCCATGCTGCGCGGCCAGCTCGCGATGCCTCTGCAACACTTCTTGCGGCGACAGCAACTCCTTGCGGTCGCGCGTCCGGTGCGCCGCCACCTGCGCGGCCCCCGCACCGTCGATTCCCAGCTCGCGGAGATGGTCTTTGATCTGTTCCCGGCGTGGGCTGGAAGCCTCCAGATACTCTTTCGTATAGCCTTTGATTTCCGGCTGCCCATGCTTGCCGCGCTCCATCTCATAACCCAAACCTTGCAACCGTATCGCCAGCTCGGAGCGATAGACGCTGGTTGCATAGTGCTGTGAGGCAAATAGCTCCTGCGGTTGCAAGGCGCGTTTCTGGCCGCTGTCGCGTTCGGTAACGTTGAAAATAACCGCATGAGTGTGGAGCTGCGGCGCGGCGTAGCCTTCCACCGGACGGGCGGTATCGTGCTCGAAGGTCGCGGCGATGAATTTGCCGGTCGTCTCCGGCGCATGAATGTTGCCGATCCGCGCCTGCGTGTACTCCTCCAGCTCGGCTAGGGCGACACGCACACTCTCACGATGCGCTTCCCTCACCCGGTCGTCGCCGCCCACAAGCGCGGTAAGAGAAACCGACTTCGGCGCGGAGAACGTCGCATCCCATCCGGCGCGGTGCTCGACGCTCGTCACTTCCCTGCCGTACTTGCCCTCATAGGTTTTGGAAACTTGATGTCGCACGAGCTGCGTCTCCGTCTCCGGGTGCTGGCCTTCGCTCAAGCGCGCAAAATGTTCGGAACCGACTGCGCCTTGCAAACCCCACTGCTGAGCGAGCCTGCCCTGCCACTCGCTATGTCCCTGCTGGTCGCGACTCCAGTAATTTGACTGCTCGGACGCAAACTCCCGCGCGTGGTACGTCCGCGCCTGGCCTGCCGAGAGCGGTTTGGAAATCGTCAGCATATGCGCTCTACTCCATGAAAGCGCGGCAAATTATCTTAAACAAGACGAACGAGATGCAATGTAACTGGGAACTCCTTGCCCTCGCGAACAACTGAAAGCGTTATGGTTAAACCTGGCCTTCTAAGCAAATCATTGATCTGCCACAATGGTAATCCGGGCTTTCCATTGATGGTTGTGAGCACATCTCCGGGACGCAGATGCGCCTGGTCTGCAGGAGAACCAGGCAGCACAGCGTCTACATATACAGTCTTTAGGTCGGGCAACTTCGTCGTAAGATGCATGCCGCTCGCATCTGCCTCGAATGGATCTCCCAGGTGCCCATTGGGAACGAGCCACATGCGGTTGTTTCTGTAATCCCACGTCACGGTAAACCTACGCATGATTTCGGCACCAATAAAGCCTGCCATCTGTGGATCGGCGAGTAGTGGTCCTGTAGGTTGTTGCGGAACTGCCGCTACCGGCGCTGTCAGATGAAATGCGCCAACTTCAAGACCGGCCAAACGGATGAGTTTCAAATTGATCGTGCCGCCTACGGCAGTTACAGAGGGAGCATCCACATACTGATGACCGGCGGTGAGCTGTGGATGGGCATCCAGAAATAACTTGCTCAAAACGAGTGCCCCTGTGGTGCCGCTGTCGAGCACAAAACGGCTAGTTACTGGCGAACCGTCGCTGGCTTGGAGCGTTGCCGTGACGAAGGGCACACCGTCTTTGATTTCAATAGGGACGGACTCCTCACCAACAGGTAGCGGGGCTTCAAAAGCATCGAATCTGGCTTGCTGACGCTCATAGTCTACTGTGATGCGAAAGTTTTTGAATAAATTGCTGCCAAAGAAAGCATCGGTTGCATGACCGGTCTGACTCTCCACATATTCAATCGGAAGAATTGCGATCTGCTGCGCCCCCAACCTCAAATCTTTTGGTTTGATACCCCACGCCAGAGTCACATTTTCGACAAGCTTTAGAGTTTGACTGCTGCCATGTCCGATTCCTTCTGTTTCGGTTGAACCGGAGGACGAAAGCCCGATCTGCTGCGCAATGGAAGGTGTCACGATGCTCAGAGATGAGCCTGTATCGAGAACGACATCAAGCGGCCGAGAACCATTAATTCGGCCATGCATATATGTGAGATTCGCGACAATTTCTACCGGCACTGTGATTCCGAAAGAAGTGTGCGCCGCAATCTTCGCCTCTTGCGACGGCGAAGTGGATGACAAAATAACTACGGTGCTGAGCACGAGAACAGCAGACCACATCATAATCTCCTTACGGAGTGACACTGAATGAGACGCTACATAACCAGTTCTCGTCACTCGATCCCCTTCGTCTCATCCCAAACGAAGGCCTCCTTGGATTTGTCGGCGTGGCATAATTCATGATTCATGGTTGCGGCTCTGTCGGCATCTCTTCGGGCCAGAGTTGGGCACCATGCAGCACACGCAAAATCCGCACAGTATCGCCAGTGATGCGATAGGCCGCGATGTAGGGTGTGCGGTGGATGACCAGCTCCCGCGTTCCTTCGATGCGTCCTGGCCGACCAATTTCCGGGAACTGCATCAATTCCTCGACCTGCGCTCGGATACGGTCATCCACAGTGACAGCGGCCTGTGGGCTGTCCGCTTCGATGTAATCAAAGAGCGCCGCGCGGTCGGCCTGCGCGAAGGCAGACCACTCCAGCCGCATCAACTACCGCACCTTGCGCCGCGCGGCGGCCCGCCGCGTGGCAAAGTGCGCTTCCACCTTTTCATGCGGGATCGCGGGACGTGGATCGTCCAGCGCTTCCTGCACTTTGGCGCGAAACCACGCATCATGGGTGGCGGCGTTCTGAGTCAACGCAAACGGGAGTGCGCCTTCGTTGGCGGTCCGCGTCAGCAAAATACGCACCGCGTCCGAGACCGTGATTCCCAGTTCTTCGAGCACCGCTGCCGCACGCTCTTTCACGGCAGGATCGATCCGCGTCTGTACCAAGGCGTTCGCAGGCATGAGAAAGTCTCCCTCTGGATTATTGTAATTCACTTGAATTACAATTGTCCGTCAATCGATCCCCTTCGTCTCATCCCACACGAAAGCCTCTTTGGGCTTGGCCGGAGGATCGGCGAGCGGAAGGACGTCCTGCGGTGCCGGTTTCGGTGGCGGCGCGGCAGCTGCATCCGCTGCCGCCGGGACTGGTTCCGCTCTTGGTTTCTGAGCTTCCTGAAGCTGAACCACAGGCCCTTTCCGCACAGGTTTGGAAGCTGGCCGGAACCACTTGGCCCATGAAATCCGTCGCCATGCTTCCCGGCACTTTCTGCATTCCCAGAGCACGTCCTGGCCCCATTTCCGCCACGCCCCCCGGCCATAGACGAACACCGCCGCAAGCAGCATGGTGCTTGCGATAGACGCCTCGATCAGCATCCATGGCAAGGTTTCGTTCGGGTAGAACGCCTTCTCCAACAAGGGCGCCAACTCGCTGGAAGGAACGCGCTCCGGAGGGCTGGCCACAACAGATTGCCAGCCCTCCAGCAACGCCCTCCCGGACAGTTGGACGGGAAGCTTTCCCTCGGTGGCGGCCTCGCCATCCTCGGGCAGCATGATTCTGGCTTTGCGACCGGGAGCGGTCTTCAGCAGCCAGCGGACCTCGGTCGTGGCTCCCGGTTGTTTGGCGCGAAAACTGCTTTCCATGTAGGCGGTCAGGTAGTAGCGTTGAAACGGCTTCAGCGTGACCCGAAACCATCCCGCCACAGCCATCGTCAGCAACCCGGCGCAGATCACCGGAGCGGCCAGAAACCACCTCCACCGCAAGCGCCTCCGGCGGCTCACTTTTTTCCTCCATCCTGCCCTCCCTGGGCGAGAAAGTCCGTCAGCAGTTTGCGGGCTTTTTGAAGTTTCTGGGCGTCGCCCTGGTCGCGGATTTTAAGCACGGAATCGGGCAGCAACTGCTTCCCTTCCGCGTTCGCCTGGGCGGTCGCGTGGAAGAGATTCAGCAACACATACCGGGTCGCCATCTGCTCGGCCAGCAGCAACTCGATGGGGTCGGCGGGGCGCTGCCGGGCCGACCGTAAGGCAAGGTCGCGCAGCCATTCGGCCACGGTCTTTCCCGCGCCTTCGGCGGCGGCTTCGACCTCGGCCAGCTCCTCGGCAGTGAGCCGGGTTGCGATGGTTTTGGCGCGGAAAGAGGAGCGTGCTTCATCACTGGGAAGCGCTGGGGATTGCAGCGGAGCCGGGATGCGGGAATTACTCATCGGGAAAACCCGCCTCCGAAACAGCTTGCGCCTGGCACTTCCAGAGGTCAAGCGAAGAAATTTGCCCACTTGTCCTAAGCCCTTGCACAACAGCGCGTTTACGCGGCGGCCACTTTGGGCCATCTACCTGTTTACAAAAGTAAACACATGAACCAGCAGAATTTTGTGAGAAGCCTAAATTGCTGATGCAAAACACGTTTACGCAGAGCGCTATTAAGCGCGCTCAGGTATACCGACAGTTACCCATTTGGGGGTGATGTGTCACACCTTCTCCCGCTGCAAAGCAGCGTTGCCCGTTCTTGGTGCTGCCGATATGGTCAGAACGGCGTGGATTGCAGCACACTTGTGAACCGAAAACGATACTCTTGCGTACTCTTGGTTCATGAAGAGAAACTATGCGATCTGGTCATTGATCTTGCTCTTTATCTACTACGAAGTCGACCGCTGGACGCCGCTCGGCAAGTGGAACGGAAACTATTCGTGGCCTGTGCATAACGACCAGTTCTATCTGGACATGATTGTCGGAGTGGTGCTCCTCGCGGTGATTTTCAGCTTCACGTCGGGTTTTCGAACTGGCATGGTTTTCGGTACAGCTCTATTGGGCCTCTGGGTATACTTTCATCTTCAAAGTTGGTGGATTCCGTACCTACGTGGCGTAAAGTCTCCTGCTGCCATCGCCTTTCACACGCAGTTTCTCAAGCATACGCAGGTTCTGCCTAGGTATGGGAATCACTTCCCTCCAGACGCAGAGCACATGTTCATCGACATGTTCGTCTTTCCTGCTTTTTTTGTCTGCTTGATTGCTACTGGAAGCATCTTGGTTCGGAAGCGGCACACACCTTTATGACGCTTTGGACGATGTTCTCCCTGCCTAGAGTCCCACGGATGCGCCAGCGGTCAATTTTGGTTCACTGTTGCCTATTCCAAAATAGAAGCTGAAGGCCATCAGAACTGCCAGAACACCCTACTTTTCATT
>Ga0307373_10009397_pt1 | contig 14627 bp, 14 predicted proteins | sample OX2MG_FD_202534 | JGI IMG/M metagenome (GOLD analysis project Ga0307373, IMG submission 202534) | Soil microbial communities from Risofladan, Vaasa, Finland - OX-2 | ecosystem: Environmental > Terrestrial > Soil > Coastal area > Acid sulfate soil | place: Finland: Risofladan, Vaasa | collected... | reverse complement strand
CGCGCCGGCAAACACGTAGGCGAAGTAGGTTTCGCTGGGCTGGCGCACGAGCCGTCGCTCCAGCGCCACGAGCGCGACGTCAAAGCCGAGCTCCTCGAGCAGCTCGCGATGCGCGGCGGACTCCGGAACGTCGCCCGCACCGACGTGGCCGGCACACGCGCAGTCCCAGGTCAGCGGCATCACGGTCTTGGCCGCGCTGCGCAGCTGCCACAACAGCTCGTCGCCGCGGTGGATCAGGATCGCGACCTCGCGGTGCCGCAGCTTCGGGTCGCGCTCGGTCGCGTCCTTTCGCACCGTGCCGATCACGCGGTCGTGCTCGTCGACGAGGTCGAGGATCTCGGTCGGGTTGTTGGCGCGGTCCGATGCTGAGCGGTGCACTGGCGGACGAGCTTAGAGTCCGAAGGAGCGGGACGAACGCCGAGGCTCGGCCGCGGGTCCGCGCCGGGCTGCGGGACGGGGCACGACCGCGGCAGTCAGTCGAAGCCACGCCCGCCCCGCCGGACCGACAGGCCGCCGCGCGCTAAGCTTGGCCGATGCCCGTCAAAGGTCGCAGATGAAGCTTCCGAACGAGCTCAGCGAGTTCCTGGCGAAGCCCAGGATCGCCGTCTTGGCAACCGTGGGACGCACTGGCGCACCCGCGACGACGGCCTGCTGGTATGACCTCGAGGACGGCGAGCTTCTGATCACGATGTACGCGGATGCGCGACGGCTGCAGGCCATCATCGACAACCCCCGTGTCGCGATGACGATCGTTGGCGATGATCCGTATCAGCACGTCTCACTCGCTGGGCGGGTTGAGAAGCGATGGCCTGACCCCGAGCTTCAAGTAATGGATCGCCTCTCGATGCGCTACATGGGTGAACCCTGGCCGGAGCGAAAGCCCTGCGTCAGTGCACTCGTCGAGATCGACCGTTGGCATACCTACGGGCTGCTGTCCGAAGCGTCCGATTACAGTTCGTCGACGCACTGAAGTCGTCCGGGGATGCTGCCGCTCCCCGAACCCAGCCGATTCGGCTGTCTATGCCGGCGGGACCAGCAGGTAGACGCGCGTCGACGCTGCCGGCTCGAACGAGAACACCAGCCAGCGCCTCCCGCCATAGTTGACGGTCCCGCCAGCCGGAAACGAGGCCGGGCCCTCGCCGCCGGTGGACGCCAGCTGCCTGGCGCCGGAGCGCACGAAGACCAGGGCGCCGGTGTAGGCGCTGACCGTCGTCGCGTACCCCGCATAGTGCTGCGAGAGCGCTAGCGCGAGCTTCGCGAATCGTTCGGCGACGCGACCGAACTCCCCGGCGCGGATCGCGGCGCACGGTCGGGTCGCCACCGCGGCCGGTGCCGGCGCGACGAGGATGACCTCCTCGAGGGTGCCGCGGGGGAACGCGCTATCGGTCTCGGAAACCACGCGGTAGGCAACGCCGCCGACGGTCAGCGTGGCGCCACGGGGCGGGCGGTTCGGAAGGCTTCCGTAGCGTTCGGCGACGAGCTTGCCCGACACGTAGACGCCGACCGGGTCGCCGAGGAAGCGCGTCTCGAGCTTCGTCTCGCCGGCGTCGTCCTGGACCGACATCGTGAAGCCGCCGACAGTCCGCCCGCCCGAGCGCAGAACGCCAGAGACAGGCGCGATGACGTACGGTCCGCCGACATCGGCGAGGACTCGGCCGGAGCGCTCGAGGACGCGCAGCCGCACGATGTGCCAGGCGGGGTGGTAGACGATCCGCTGGACGGCCTGGAGCGTGGCAGCCCGGTTGTGGGTGGCCACGGCGCTGAGCAGGTCGTGGGCACCGGTGATCTGGGCAAGATCGAAGCTGACCTCCCTTCCCGCCAGCTCGTTGCGATAGATCTCGGCGGCGACCGTCGCGTCGACGGCGGCGATCGTCGCCGTCGACGCGATGCCGCAGACGCCGGTGGTCCGGACGGCGCTCGACGGAGTGCCACCCGCGCACGCGGCGAGCGCGAGCGGGCCGCCGATCAGCGCGAGGGCTGCGCGCAGGCGGCGGGCGGTGCTGGGACGGCGAGGCACGCGGCAGATTCTTACGCGCTGCGTTCAGGCCCGTTCGCCCGCGTCCGGGTGCGCTCGGCCAGTGCGTGCTCGCCCGATGCCCGGGGTGGGACTCGAACCCACAAGCTCTTGCGAGCGGCGGCTTTTGAGACCGCTCCCTTTACCGATTTGGGCACCCGGGCCGCTGCCGGATCGTAGTCGCAGCGGGCGCGGAGATGTCGCCGCGCGAGGCGTGTCTGCGCGGCGCTCTGCTAGAACGGGTCGCGGTCTGCGGCGCGGGGCCGCGGCCAGCACGCGGGCGTGGTGGAATTGGTAGACACGCCGGCCTTAGGAGCCGGTGGGCGAAAGCCCTTGGGGGTTCAAGTCCCTCCGCCCGCATCGATGAGAACCTCCTGCATACGAGCGGTGGCGGAACGACAGCGCTGGAGCTTCAAGCCGGCCGGGTGTTGGGGGTGTCGGCCGAGGGGTCCGCTGGCGGCGAACCGTTCGCTCAGGGGGCCGCGTCCGGCGCAGTGCGCTGGGCCAGCCAACGCCAGAAGCTGTGAGCGGCGCCTGCGGCCGCTGGCCGTCGCTGGCGAACTGCGCGCAGCTCGCGCCCCAGATCGAGTCCGCGCACCGGTATGCCGGCCAGCGTGCCGGCGCGCTGTTCGGCGGCGATTGCCAGTTGCGACATCAGCGTGAAACCGCCTGCGGCAAGGGCTCGTTTGAGGCTTTCGGCGCTGGCGGCCTCCAGCGCCGGGGTCAGTTCTACTCCCGCGGCGCGCAGGGCGGCTGCCGCGACGGCGCGCGTACCCGACGCCGCCTCCCTGCTCAGGTAGGTCTGGCCCGGTAGCTCCCGAGCCGCGATCGATCTCCGTCGAGCCCAGTGGTGCCCCGTGGCAATGACGACGACGAGCGTGTCGCGAGCGACGGTGAGCGACTCCAGGCCTTCGAGCCGGTCGAGGCCTTCGACGAAGCCGATCTCGCTGCGGCCGTCGCGGATCGCATCGAGAACTCCTCGCGAGTTGACGACCTCCAGTTGGGGATACACGTCGGGTCGTGCAACGCGAAACTCGGAGAGCCAGTCGGGCAGCAGGAACTCGCCGATGGTGTGACTCGCGATGAGCCGCAGGGTGACGCTGGAGCCGGTGTGTGAGGCCGCGGCGGCCTGGGTGACGCTTTCGAGCTGCGCAAGTGCTTGCTTCGCGGGGAGGTAGATCACGCGGCCGAGCTCGGTCGGGCGCGCGCCGAAACGTCCACGTTCCAACAGTGTCCCGCCGAGGCGTCGTTCCAGCGCCTGGATCCGCTTCGTCGCTGCGGACTGAGTCAGCTGCAGCGAGTCGGCGGCGCCCTGCACGCTCCCGGTGTCCACCGCCGCGACGAACGCAGCCAGCTCGCCTCCAGAAGGCGGATTGGCGGGTGACGTCGTGTTGGGCATCCGCCGAATCTAGCATTCCAGACAGGAATATCTGCGTGTTCAAATCGACTGGTTGGCGTCAGCGCCAGCAGCGACCATTGCGGCAATGCATTCCGGACCGCTGGCACACGGGCGACCTAGTGGTGTCGTGCGTGGATCGGGCCGCGACGCTCCAGCCGCCCGACGACTGCCCGGGTTGCTGCTGGCGGTCGGAGTGGCGGGCGTCGCGACCGTTGCCGCACACTGGATACCCATCGTCGGGGGACCCGTGCTCGGGATCGTGCTCGGCGTGGCGCTGGCTAGGGCGCGTAGGCCGAGCCGGGCACTTGATCCCGGGCTTGCGTTTGCCGGCAGATCGGTGTTACAGGCCGCGGTCGTCCTGCTCGGGGCGCAACTGTCGATTGGCGAGGTCCTGAGCATCGGGTGGCGTTCGCTGCCCGTCCTTCTCGGAACCCTCGCCGTGTGCTTGCTCCTCGCGGCGTGGCTCGGTCGCGTGCTTGCCATCGCACCTGATCTGCGCACGCTGATCGGTGTCGGGACCGGGATCTGCGGGGCCTCGGCGATCGCCGCCGTTACGCCCGTCATCGATGCCGCAGGGATCGATGTCGCCTATGCGATCTCGACGATCTTTCTCTTCAACATCGCAGCCGTGATCCTGTTCCCGATCGTCGGCCACGCTTTGGGTTTGGGACAGCACGCGTTTGGCTTGTTTGCCGGCACGGCGGTCAACGACATGTCCTCCGTCGTGGCGGCCGCGACGACGTACGGCAGCGCGGCTGCGCACACGGCCGTGGTCGTCAAGCTCACGCGAACGCTGATGATCGTTCCGATCTGCCTCGGCCTGGCGGTGGGCAGGCGCCACCATGACACAGCATCGGGAGCACATCGCTTGTCCGCCCAGTCAGTGTCGAAGCTGGTGCCACGGTTCCTGTTCGGGTTCCTTGCGCTCGCGACGGCCAACAGCGCGGGCCTGATCCCCGGCTCAAGTCACGGAGCACTCAGCGAGGCGGCGACGCTCCTGATCACGGTCGCGCTCTCGGCGATCGGCCTGTCGACCGATCTCGCTGGCTTCAGGCGAACCGGTCCGCGACCGATCCTGCTCGGCGCGGCGCTTTGGGTCGTCGTCTCCGCGACCAGTCTGGGGCTCCAAAGCCTGACCGGCCTATGAGTGCTGCGGATTCGCCTGGCCCCGCAACGACCTGCGCGGGTTGGCTCACCGCGTCGCGGCTCGGGGGACGACCGTTTCGAGTTCGTCGAGTTGGCGGCGTACGCCGCCGCACACCTGCTCGCAGAGTTCGAACACGCCTTCGTCGGCGATCGAGTAGCGCACGTGGTTTCGGTCCTTCGTGCGGGTGACCATGCCCGCGGCGTGGAGGATGCCGAGGTGCTTCGAGACGTTCTGCTGGCTCGCGCCGAGTGCCTCTTGGAGTTCGCTGACGGTGGCGTCGCCGCCGCGCAGCTGGTCGAGGATCTTGATGCGCATCGGCTCGGCGAGTACCCGGAAGCGTCCGGCGATCAGCTCGATCAATGGTTCAGAGAGCGGGTGAGCGACGGTCGTCATCCCGACCATGATCCCAAGGCTATCGCAGGCGGACAGTTGTGCAGTTGCGGACAAATGCCGTCACGGAACCGTAGTTCTTCGCGTTGGCGCCGCCCCCTCGTGGGCGTAGCGTCGTTCGCATGGATACCGCGATCGAGCGAGGCACGTCGCACCCGGGAGTCCCCGGGCGCGCGGCGACCGTTCCGAGGATGGCGCGGGCATGAGCCGGGTCGTCGTGTTGGGGGCGGGCATCGCCGGGCATACCGCGGCGGCGTTCGCGCGTAAGTGGTTGGGGCCTGAGCACACGGTCACGGTCGTCTCTCCCAGGCCGGACTACAACTGGGTACCGTCCAACATCTGGGTCGGCGTCGGGCTGATGAAGCCGGCACAGGTGACGATCCCGCTCGCCCCGGTCTACGAGCGGGCGGGAATCGAGTTCGTGCAGGCCGCGGCGCGGGAGATCCACCCGGACGGCGACCGCGATCACCCGACCCCGTACGTGGTGGTCGAGCCCGACGGCGGCGCCACGGCGAGGTTGTCCTACGACTTTCTCCTGAACGCGACCGGGCCTGAGCTGCGCTTCGACAAGACCGAGGGGCTCGGCCCCGACGGCGGTCACAGCCTGTCGGTCTGCCTGCCGGGCCACGCGGCGGCGGCGGCGTCGGCGCTCGCCGAGGAGGTCGAGCGGATGCGCCGGGGCGAGCGCCGCCGGTTCCTGGTTGGCGTCGGTCACGGGACGTGCACCTGCGAGGGCGCCGCGTTTGAGTACATCGTGAACCTCGAGTTCGAGTTGCGCGCCCGCGGCGTTCGCGACCGCGCCGAGATCACCTGGATCACGAATGAGTACGAGCTCGGCGACTTCGGGATGGGTGGCATGTACCTGAAGCGGGCGGGCTACGTCACGCCGAGCAGCATCTTCAACGCGTCGTTGTTCGCTGAGCGTGGGATCGACTGGATCACCCGCGCCCACGTTCAGAAGGTCGCGCCCGACCGCGTCTTCTATGAGACGCTCGACGGCGCCCAGGGTGAGCAGGGGTTCGACTTCGCCATGCTGCTGCCGCCGTTCTCGGGCGTCGGTCTGAGCGCGTTTGACCGTGAGGGTGTCGAGATCACCGAGCGCCTGTTCCTGCCGAACCAGTTCATGCGCGTGGATGCCGATTACACCGTGAAGCCGTATGAGGACTGGAAGGCATCCGACTGGCCGCGCACCTACCAGTCGCCCGAGTACGACAACATCTTCGCGGCGGGGATCGCCTTCGCCCCGCCGCACGCGATCTCGCGTCCCCACACGAGCCCGAACGGCACGCTGATCGCCCCCGCGCCCCCGCGCACGGGCATGCCATCGGCGACGATCGCGAAGGCCGTGGCGAGGAGCATCGTGGACATGATCGGCGGCGCCACCGAACCGAGACACACCGCGTCGATGGCCGAGTTGGGAGCCGCCTGCGTCGCCTCCGCGGGAGCGAACCCGTTCACCGGAACGGCCGCCTCGATGACCGTCTTCCCGATCGTGCCCGACTTCGAGCGCTACCCCGTCTACGGTCGCGACCAGGACCGCACGTTCGGCGAGATCGGCCTCGCCGGCCACTGGATCAAGATCCTGCTGCACCACATGTTTCTCTACAAGGCGCGCCTGCGGCCCGGCTGGCGCATGATCCCGGAGTGATCGCATGGTCGACGAGAAGACCCTCTATGTGACCACGCCGACGAGATCGACGCTCTTCATGCGCACCTTCGTGCCGTTCCAGCTCTGGCGCTTCGTCGTGATCAACCTGAAGATGATCGGGATCATCCGACGCAGCCATCGCGCCCGCGGCCCAAGCTAGGTTCGCCAGGCGGCACGAATGCGACTGACACGATCGCCAGTGGCGGCAGTGACCACCGAGGTCCCGCGGCTCGCTCGCCGAGCCGATCCGGTGCGAGTGCCGCGCGCGGTGGAGGGTGACGCCGGACTGTTCGTGGTGGACGCGACCTGGGGGGTCATCCAGCCGCTGCGGCTCAACCCGGATGTCGAGACGGTGGGCGAGCTCGAGGTGATCGCGCACATCAGCGCTGGAGGCCCGCTCGTGGACTGCCGGCTGCCGCGCTATCTGTCGGGCGGCACGATCCCGACGGCCGTCAACATCCCTCACGGGGAGATCGTTGAGCGCTGTCATGAGCTCGATCGGGACGCAGTGACCGTCGTGTTCTGCAATGGGCCGCAATGCCCGGCCAGCAGCGGCGCCGTGAACGCGCTGCTGCGGGCGGGCTGGCCGGCGCGAGCGCTGGCCTATTACCGCGGCGGCATCCACGACTGGGTCACGCTCGGTCTGCCCCTGACCCCGCCCGCTCGGGCGAATGGGAGTGACCCGGCCGACTGCCGGCTCGACCCGCCAGTCGGGAGCCTGCCCCGCGGCTTCGCCCATCTACACAACTGAACCAAAGTATAGTTGACAACTCCTCGCGAATCGGATAGGCTTCAGCTTCACAAGCACACGATGGTGTAGATGTTGGTGGCGGCGCGCCGAGACGGCGCCCGGTACCCGTCGAGGACCGGAGAGGAAACCAGCCATGAGCACGATTCAGAACCTGACCGAAACGACCTTCTCCGGCGCGCTCGAGCAGCCCGGAGTGCTCGTGGTCGACTTCTGGGCGCCCTGGTGCGGACCATGTCGCGCCATGGCGCCCCAGTTCGAACGAGCCGCGCGGCTGCGGCCGCAACACCGCTTCGCCAAGGTCAACGTCGATGAGCAGCCCTCACTCGCGACCACATTCGGGATCCGGTCGATTCCCACGCTCGTCGTGATCCGCGACGGCGAGGTGATCGGGGCCAGCCCCGGCGCGATCAGGGCCGACCAGCTGATCGGCGTGCTCGACCGACTCGCCCCAACCCAAGCCCCCGAGACGCAGTTCGCGGAAGGAGCAACACGATGAGGACCAACGACCAACCATCGTCGCGCTGGCCGCTGGAGCGCGCCCTGTTCGCGCTCGCCGGAACGGTCACCCTCCTGTCGGCTGCGCTGGGCGGGTTCGTCTCGAAATGGTTCCTGCTGCTGACCGCGTTCGTCGGCGTGAGCCAGTGGCTCTACGTCACCGTCGGCGATTGCCCGGCATCGATCGTGCTGCGTCGCGCGTGCCGGTTGCGCTCGGCGATCTATCCCGAGGCGCCCACACCGTCCGAGGAAGCCCCGGTGGGCACGGTGCAGGAACGGGTGACGGTCTGATGACCCGCGTCGGCCCGGTCGGTCGCCTCGGCCACTACATGGCGACCCATTTCAAGGTCGTGCTCGCCGGATGGCTCGTGGTAGCCGTCGCGCTCGGGTTCTTCGCGCCGCGTGTGGAGAGCGCGCTGTCGGGGGCCGGCTGGGAGACGAGCGGCTCGCAGTCGGTGGCGGCGCGCCAGCTGATTGACAAGAACTTCCACGGTCTGTCGAGCTACGGCCTGATGACCGTCCTGTACTCGCCGACCACGACGGCGAGCGACCCGGCCTACCGCGCCGTGATCGGCCGCGTCGAGCGCACGCTGCGCGGCGACGCCGCGGTGAGCGCGGTCGTCGCGCCCGCTGCCGGTGTATCGATCTCGCGGGATGGTCACACCGCGGTCGTGCAGGCCGGAGCAGCCCGAAATGCCAACGCGATGGTCCAGGCCGCCGATCGCCTCAAGGGGCCCCTGGCCGCCCTGTCGACCGCCGGCGTCCAGGTGCACCTGACGGGCGCTGCCGGGATGTGGTCTGATTTCAACGCCGCGAATCGCTCGGCCATGCTCAAGTCGGAGGTGATTTCGTGGCCGGTGACGTTGACGATCATGTTGATCGCGTTTGGCTCGTTGGTCGCGGCTGGTCTGCCGCTGATGCTGACGATGATCGGGCTGCTCGCGACGGCGGGCGCGTTGTATCTGGGCACGAGGGTGTTGCCGATCTCGATTTGGGCGATGAACTTCGCGCTGATGTTCGCGCTCGCGTTGGGGATCGACTACGCGCTGTTTGTCGTGCACCGTTTCCGTGGGGCGTTCTTTGGTTCGCGGTTGTCGGCCCAGGAGGCGGTCGCGGTCACGATGGACACCGCGGGGAAGGCTGTGCTCTTTTCTGGTGTGACGGTGCTGATTTCGCTGAGCGCGGTGATGCTCGTGCCGAGCCCGGCGTTCCGCTCGATGAGCCTTGGGATCATGCTCGCGGTGATCTTCGTGCTCGCGGCGACGCTGACGCTGCTGCCGGCGGTGCTGGCCAAGCTCGGTCCGAGGGTTGACAAGCTCGCGCTGCGCTGGGCGCACTCCGGGGAGCACCGCTCGGCCAGGTTCGCGGCCTGGGGCGAGCGGCTCTGGAGAAGGCCAGTCGCCTACGGTGCGATCGCGCTGGCGATCCTCGTCGGCCTTGCGATCCCGGTCACGCAGCTGAAGACCTCGATGCCGTCGATCAAGGTCGTCCCGAGCGCGGATTCCTCGCGGATCGGCTACCAGCAGGTCCAGGCCGCGTTCGGCCCGGGGGCGACCGGACCGCTGCAGATCGTCGGCCCCGCCGCCGATGGCGCCCGGATCGCCGGGCTCGTGCGCCGCGACCCCGGAATCGCAGCGTTGATGCCTACCGAGAGCGCCAGCGGGTATGTCCTGGTGACCGCGATCCCCAAGCAGGACCCCTCCAACCCTGCCGTTGGCGCGACGATCGAGCGTCTGCGCGCCGTGCTGCCCGCTGATGCGCTGATCGGCGGCGCGGTCGCGGAGAACCACGATCTGCAGGCGGCGCTCGCCGCGAAGACGCCGCTGGTGATCGCCGTCGTCTTGGGTCTGGGGTTCGTGCTGCTGCTGCTCGCGCTGCAGGCGCCGCTGATCGCGGCGGCCGGGGTGCTCACCAACCTGCTTGCCGTCGGCGCCGCGTTTGGCATCGCGAAGTGGATCTTCCAGGATGGAGCGCTGCACTCGCTGCTCGGCTTCCAGTCGCAGGGGTTCCTCGACGCCTGGGGACCGGTGTTCTTCTTCGCGATGATCTTCGCGATCTCGATGGACTACACCGTGTTCCTGCTCTCGAGCGCGAAGGAGCACTGGGACCGCACCCACGACCCGCACGAAGCGATGATCGGCGGCATCGCGCACTCCGGCCGGGTGATCTTCGCCGCCGCCGCCGTGATGGTCGCCGTCTTCTTCACCTTCGCGCTGTCCGGCCCGCTGCCGCCGAAGGAGATGGGAATCATCCTCGGCGTCGCGGTCCTCCTGGACGCCGCGCTGATCAGGCTGCTGCTGATCCCCGTGCTGCTGCGGTTGATGGGGAAGTGGGCGTGGTACCTGCCGCGCTGGGCGCACCGCGTCCTGCCCGACGTCACCTTCGGACACGCATGACCAAGGACACGCCATGACCTTCACCGCAAGCGCACACTCGATCCACGGCACGCTGCGCCACGAGATCGACGTCAACGGCCGCCACACCATCATCACCGACGAGCCCGAGAGCCTCGGCGGCACCGATACCGCCCCGGCCCCCCACGAACTGCTCGCCGCGACGCTCGCATCGTGCGTCTCGACGATGATCGTGCTGTACGCCCAACGCAGAGAATGGGATCTCGGCGACATCCGCGTCGACGTCGAATACGACGCCGACACCACCCCTCGGCAAGTCGACATCACGGTCCATCTTCCCGAAGGCCTCACCGCCGAGCAGACAGAGCGTCTGCGGCGCATCGCCGACACCTGCCCCGTCCGCCGCGCCCTCGAAGCCGGATTCACGTTCAGCGAACGCATCGAACACGACCTCCCAACGGCGGCGCTGCGATGACGCGCGCTCGTCGTCATCGCTCGGCCTCGCCGTCACGCAGCGGCACGCCGACGCTCGCACCCGACGGAATCCGCAGCGTCGTCGACTAGGTCCAGCACGCCGATCGCGAGGCCGCGGATGCTCACGCAGCCGCCGGGCGAGCGCGCCGGTGCCGGCCCTCGCCGTCACCCGGAAGCGGGTCAGCCGGGTGGCCGGCGTCAGTCGATGATCAGCGGTTCGATTGCTGTCAGGGATTTGTGGCTCGAAAGACCTGAAATGCGAGCGGGAAACGCGAGAGCGTCGGACTCAGCACGAACTGCCGCATGTGCTCCTCGACCGCCGTCTGCACGGCTGCCAGCTTGTCGGCAGGCACGCCCATGAACGCGAACTGGGCCTCGTCGACGATCGAGTCCTGCGGCACCTCGACGGCGAGCTCGTGAGCGGTCCATTGGACCTCGAGGAAGCCCGCCGAGCGCAGAATGCCCGCGGTGTGCTCGGGATCCCCGAGAACAAACGGTCCCGTCTTGCTCTTCCCCGGTGCCGGCGTGGGCGGCGGCGGCAGGAGTTCTGCGATCGCCGAGGTGAAGAACCACGGATTTCTCTCCTCGGTCTGCCAGCACGCGAACGTGATGCGCCCGCCCGCATCGAGGTGCGATCGGATGTTGCGGAACGCGGTGACCGGCTCGTCGAAGAACATCACGCCGAACTGGCTCAGCGCCACGTCGAACGGCCCGCCCTCAACGCTGTCGGTTTGCATGTCGACCACGCAAAACGTGACATTCTCAGCCCCCGCCTCAGCCGCCCGCCGGTTGGCCAGCGCATTGAGCGGCTTCGAGATGTCGGCGCCGACCACCGCTCCTTCGGTGCCCACGGCCCGCGCGGCGGCGAGCGCCGTCCTCCCGCCGCCACAGCCCACGTCGAGCACGCACTCGCCTGGGCGCAGCGCCACCGCCTCGAGCAGGACGGCGGTCACCGCGTCGGTGAGCCGCTCGCGCTTGGGCCACATCGCCACCCACCGCTCGTCGTTCCATCGCGAGCGCTCAACCTCGTTCGTTTCCACGATGACCTCCGCACTGTTCGGCAAACGCGCATCGTACGTCAGGCGGCCACGCCGAGCTCGTAACAAGCCCAATCACGGGTGCAGCGGAGGCACGCGCGAGTCCGACGCTCTCGCCCAGTGGGCGCCGCAAGCGACCGCCGGCGGATAATTGCGATGAACCATGCTCGGCGACCGTTCCGAATTGCCTGACGAACTGCTCGACGTTCGCGGCCGCGACGTCCTTGACGTGGGCTGTGGCGAGGGCTGGCTGGTGCGGCGGCTCGCATCGGCAGGCGCGCGCGCCGTCGGGCTCGATCCGTTGGCAAGCGCACTCGAACGCGCGCGCCGCGAGCGCTCGTCCGGTGCACCGGCACGCTACGTCGAAGGCACCGCGCAGGCGCTTGCGTTTCCCTCCGGCAGTTTCGACATGGTGGTCTTCTTCAACAGCCTCCACCACGTTCCCGCGGAGTCGATGGACGCTGCGCTGGTGGAGGCGGCGCGTGTGCTTCGCAGCAACGGCGCTCTGTATGTGCAAGAGCCACTGGCGCAGGGTGCATTCTTCGAGCTGACGCGTCTTGTCGAGGACGAGACTCGGGTGCGCGCCGCGGCTCAGGAGGCGCTGCGCCGCGCAGCGGAGCGGCAGTTTGTGGAGCTCGCCTGCCGTGACGCGGCCATCACCGTGCGCCTCGCCGATCTCGACTCTCTGCGCGCCCGCATGATCAGCGTCGAACCATCGCGGGCCGCCGCGATCGACGAGCACGAGCTCATCTTGCGCGCGGCCCTTGAGCGCCTCGGGCGGCCCGTCGAGGACGGTTACGAATTCGACCAACCGGTCCGCGTCAACCTCTTCGGTCTCAAGCCAGAGTGAAGTCGCCAACTGTGAGGTCGCGCGCTCAACCGGCGCCGGGCCGAACGGCGCGAGTCGACCGCTGACGCGGCCGGATCCCAACGACCGAACATGGGTCACCGAGACTTAGCGGCCGCTGGGCGAAGGCCCTTGGGGGTTCACGGCCCCCGCCCGCATCGATGGAAATCTCCTGGACGTGAGCAGCTCTTCCGGCGCGAGGCCAGCGGGTACCGGCCTCGCGCCGCGCAGGGTCTGACGCGCAACCGCGCCGGCGGCTATTCCTCGTCGGCGCCGAGCACGGCGATCGCCTCGCCGAGGCGTGCCACCACGTCCGGGTCGCGCAGGGTGGTCACGTCGCCCAGGGCGCGGCCTTCGGCGATGTCGCGCAGCAGCCGTCGCATGATCTTGCCCGAGCGGGTCTTGGGCAGATCGTCGGCCCAGATGATGCGCTTGGGGCGAGCGAACTTGCCGATTCGCTGCGCGACGGTGCCGCGGATTCCCTCCTCGAGCTCCTCGGTTCCCTCGGTCGTGCCCTGAAGCGTGACGAAGGCGCAGATCGCCTGGCCGGTTTGTTCGTCCGATTGCCCGATCACCGCGGCCTCGGCGACAGCCTCGTGGGCGACGATCGCCGACTCGACCTCGGCCGTTGACAGCCGGTGGCCTGAGACGTTGACCACGTCGTCGATGCGGCCGATCACCCAGAAGTAGCCGTCGTCGTCGACCCGTGCGGCGTCGCCGACGAGATAGGTCTCGTTGCCGAAGCGCTTGAAGTAGGTCTCGATGAAGCGTTCGTCGTCGCGGTAGAGCGTGCGCAGCATCGACGGCCACGGGCGGCGGATGACCAGCAGCCCCTGCCCGGTCCCGACCGGCTCGCCGTCGCGTTCAGCGACGACCTCGGCCTCGATGCCGGGAAACGGAGTTGTCGCCGAGCCCGGCTTGGTCGAGGTGATGCCGGGCAGGGGCGTGATCATGATCGCGCCGGTCTCGGTCTGCCACCAGGTGTCGACGATCGGGCAGCGTTCGCCGCCGATCACCTTGTGGTACCACAGCCAGGCTTTCGGGTTGATCGGCTCGCCGACCGTTCCGAGCAGCCGCAGCGAACTCAGATCGTGGTCCTGCGGGTGCTTCACGCCCCACTTGATGCAGGTCCGGATCGCGGTCGGGGCGGTGTAGAAGATCGTGACGCCGTAGCGCTCGATGAGCTCCCACCAGATTCCGCGGTGGGGGTAGTCCGGCGCGCCCTCGTACATCACCGACGTGGCGCCGTTGCACAACGGCCCGTAGATGATGTAGGAGTGCCCGGTGACCCAGCCGACATCGGCCGCGCACCAGTAGACATCCTCCTCCGGGTGCAGGTCGAAGACGTAGCGGTGGGTGGCGCTGACACCGGTCAGGTAGCCGGCGGTCGTGTGCAGGATGCCCTTTGGCTTGGCGGTCGAGCCGCTCGTGTACAGGATGTAGAGCGGATCCTCGGCGTCCATCGGCTCCGCCGGACAATCCGGCGCCGCCTTCTCCATGATCTCGTGATACCAGACGTCGCGGCCCGCCTGCATGTCGCACGCCGTCCCCTTGGAGGCGATGACGATGATGTGCTCGAGGGTGCCCACGTCGCCCATCACGACGTCCACCGCCGCTTTGATCGCCGCCACGTTGCCCTTGCGCGACGCGCCGTCGACGGTGATCAGTGCCTTGGCCTCGGAGAACTCCATGCGCTCGCGCACCGCCTCGGGCGCGAAGCCGCCAAACACGACGTTGTGCGGCGCTCCGATGCGCGCACACGCGAGCATCGCGACGGCCACCTCCGGGATCATCGGCAGATAGATGCCGACGATGTCGCCCTTGCGGATGCCGAGATCCTTGAGCGCGTTGGCAAAACGTTCAACATCGGCGAGCAGCCCGGCGTAGGTGATCTCGCGCTCCTCACCGTCTTCGCCGCGCCAGTGATAGGCCACGCGATCGCCACGCCCCGCTGCGACATGGCGGTCGAGGCAGTTGTGCGACACGTTGAGCTGGCCCCCGACGAACCACTTGTAGAACGGCGGGTTCGAATCGTCGAGGACTCGGTCCCACTCGCGAAACCAGTCAAGCT
>Ga0307373_10009396_pt1 | contig 14631 bp, 14 predicted proteins | sample OX2MG_FD_202534 | JGI IMG/M metagenome (GOLD analysis project Ga0307373, IMG submission 202534) | Soil microbial communities from Risofladan, Vaasa, Finland - OX-2 | ecosystem: Environmental > Terrestrial > Soil > Coastal area > Acid sulfate soil | place: Finland: Risofladan, Vaasa | collected... | reverse complement strand
CGCCGCCCGGCTCGACGGCGCGCGCGATCGCTTCGCCGAGGCCGCCGCCGCCATCCGCGACCAGGCCGGGCTCGAACCCGAGGCGCTCGGCGCCCGGCTGAGCGCCGAGGCCGTCGCCGCGCCGCCCGAAGCCCGCGGCCTGGAGGCGCATCTGGCGGTGCTGGAGCGCGAGCGCGAGCTGATCGGCCCGGTGAACCTGCGCGCCGAGGAGGAGGCCGCAGAGCTGGGGGCGCGGCTGCAGACCCTGAAGGGCGAGCGCGACGACCTGATCGCCGCCCTGGCCAAGCTGCGCCAGGGCGTCGCCGAACTCAACGCCGACGGGCGCGAGCGCCTCGCGGCGGCGTTCGGGGTGATCGACGCGCATTTCCGCGCTCTGTTCACCAGCCTCTTCGAGGGCGGCCAGGCCGAGCTGCGCCTGGTCGAATCCGAAGATCCGCTGGAGGCGGGACTGGAGATCTACGCCTGCCCGCCCGGCAAGCGCCTGGCGCTGATGAGCCTGATGAGCGGCGGCGAACAGGCGCTCACCGCGGCGGCGCTGATCTTCGCGGTGTTCCTGGCCAACCCGGCCCCGATCTGCGTGCTCGACGAAGTCGACGCGCCCCTGGACGACGCCAATGTCGAGCGCTTCTGCAATCTCCTCGACGAGATGCGGCGGCGCGCGCCGACGCGCTTCGTCGCCATCACCCACAATCCGCTGACCATGTCGCGGATGGACCGGCTCTTCGGCGTCACCATGTCGGAAGCCGGCGTCTCGCAGCTGGTCAGCGTCGACCTGCGCCAGGCCGAAACCCTGGCGGCGCAATAGCCGCCACCGCTCTGCGCCAGGCCGGGGTGACGGCGTTTGGCGTCTCGTCGGCCTGGGCGCTTCGCCGATGGCGCGGGCCTCGGTTGCGAGCGCGGGGCGCCCATGCTATCAGGCCCGCGGCTTAACGGCGAAGGGGTCCTCGCGGCGCCGGCGACCGCGTGCTTTCCCGAGCGCAATCAAGCCCTTAATTCCGGATCGGGGCTCGCTCCAGATCCGGCGTTCTCAAGCACCGGACGGTCGTAAGTGGCGGACGATTCCAAACGGGCGGATGTGGGCGCGCGCTACGCGCAGGCCCTGTTCGACCTGGCCAAGGAGGGCGGCGAGGTCGCGGTGGTGGAGCAGGACCTCGGCTCCCTGAAATCCATGCTCGCCGAAAGCTCGGATTTGCGCACCCTGCTCGCCTCGCCCGGGTTCGACGCCGAGGCCAAGGGCCGGGGCCTGGCGGCGGTCGCCGGGGCCGCGGGGCTGGCGGCGGTCACGGTCCGGTTCCTCGGCCTCGTCGCCGCCAATCGCAGGGCCGCGGCGCTGCCCGAGATGATCGCCGGCTTCGAGCGGCTGGCCGCGGCCGACCGGGGCGCGGTCTCGGCCGAGGTGGTGACCGCCATGCCGCTCACCGCGGCCCAGAGCCGGGCTCTGGCGGCCAGCCTGGGCGCCGCGCTCGGCAAGCATGCGGAGATCGAGGCCCGCGTCGATCCGGCCCTGCTGGGCGGCATCAGGGTGCGCGTGGGCTCGCGGCTCTACGACGCCTCGCTGAAGTCGAGGCTCGACCAGATGAAGTTCGCCCTGAAGAGAGCGTAGCAAAATGGACATCCGCGCCGCCGAAATCTCGGCCATCCTGAAATCCCAGATCGCCAACTTCGGCGAGGAGGCCGACGTTTCCGACGTCGGCCAGGTGCTGTCGGTGGGCGACGGCATCGCCCGCGTCTTCGGCCTCGACCAGGTGCAGGCCGGCGAAATGGTGGAGTTTCCCTCCGCCGGGGTGAAGGGCATGGCCCTCAATCTCGAGCGCGACAACGTCGGCATCGTCATCTTCGGCGAGGACCGCGCCATCGCCGAGGGCGACGAGGTGCGCCGGCTGGGCGAAATCGTCGACGTGCCGGTGGGCAGGGGCCTCTTGGGCCGGGTGGTCAATCCGCTGGGCGAGCCCATCGACGGCAAGGGACCGCTGGGCGAGATCGCCGAGCGCCGCGTCGTCGACGTCAAGGCGCCCGGAATCATCCCGCGCAAGTCGGTGCACGAGCCGATGTACACCGGTCTGAAGGCCATCGACTCCCTGACCCCGATCGGCCGCGGCCAGCGCGAACTGATCATCGGCGATCGCCAGACCGGCAAGACCGCGGTCGCCATCGACACCATCCTGAACCAGAAGGCGGTGAACGCCAGCGGCGACGAGAGCGCCAAGCTCTACTGCATCTATGTCGCCATCGGCCAGAAGCGCTCGACGGTGGCGCAGATCGTCCAGACCCTCGAGGATCGCGGCGCGCTCGACTACACCATCGTGGTTGCGGCCACGGCGTCGGAGCCGGCGCCGCTGCAGTTCCTGGCGCCCTTCTCGGGCTGCGCCATGGGCGAGTGGTTCCGCGACAACGGCATGCACGCGCTGATCATCTACGATGATCTTTCCAAGCACGCCGTCGCCTATCGCCAGATGAGCCTGCTGCTGCGCCGCCCCCCCGGCCGCGAGGCGTTTCCGGGCGACGTCTTCTACCTGCACTCGCGGCTTCTGGAGCGGGCGGCGAAGCTGAACGAACAGTTCGGCTCCGGCTCCCTCACCGCCCTGCCCATCATCGAGACCCAGGCCAACGACATCTCGGCCTACATCCCCACCAACGTGATCTCGATCACCGACGGCCAGATCTTCCTCGAGACGGACCTGTTCTTCCAGGGCATCCGGCCGGCGATGAACATCGGCCTCTCGGTCTCCAGGGTGGGCGGCGACGCCCAGGTGCGCGCCATGAAACAGGCGGCCGGCCCGCTCAAGGGCGAACTCGCCCAGTACCGGGAGATGGCCGCCTTCGCCAAGTTCGGCTCGGACCTCGACGTCACCACCCAGCGGCTGCTCGCCCGCGGCGACCGGCTGACGGAGCTGCTGAAACAGCCCCAGTACGCGCCGCAGCAGGTGGAGGAACAGGTCTGCGTGCTCTATGCGGGCACGCGCGGCTACCTCGATCCCATCGCCCTGGGCGACGTCGGCCGCTTCGAGGCCGAGCTGCTGGCGCGGCTGCGCAACCAGCACGCCGACCTGCTGGAGGCGATCCGCGTCCACAAGGCGCTCAACGAGGATCTCGAGGCCAGGCTCAGGGCCGTCCTCGACACCTTCGCCGCCACCTTCGCCTGAGGACGCGCCGGCATGGCCAGCGTCAAGGAGATGCGCACGCGGATCCGCAGCGTGCAGGCGACGCAGAAGATCACCAGGGCGCTGCAGATGGTGGCCGCGGCGAAGCTGCGTCGCACCCAGGACGCCGCGCAGAGCGCCCGCCCCTACGCCGCGCGCATGGCCGCGGTGATCGCAAACCTGGCCGCCGCGGTCACCGGACCGGGCGCGCCGCGGCTGCTAGCCGGAACCGGCTCGAGCGCCAGGGAGCTGGTGGTGGTGGCGACCCACGACCGCGGCCTCGCCGGCGGCTTCAATTCGTCCATCGTCCGCGCCGCGCGCGAACACCTGGCCTCGGCCGTCAGCCAGGGCCGGCAGGTGTCGCTGCTGACCATCGGGCGCAAGGCGCGGGTGCAGCTGCAGCGGCTCTATGGCGACCGCTCGATCGGGGCGCTGGAACATGGCGCCAAGCCCACCCTGGCGCGGGCGCAGGCGGCGGCGGACATCATCCTGCAGCGCTTCGAGGCGGGCGAGGCCGACGTGGTCACCCTGTTCTACAGCCATTTCCGTTCGGTGGTGAGCCAGGTTCCCACCCGACAGCGGTTGATCCCGGCCGAGCTTGCCGTGGCCGGCGGCGGCGTCGACCTGAAGGGCGCCGCCTACGAGTACGAGCCCGACGAGGAGACCATTCTGGCCACCCTCCTGCCGCGCAACATCACCGTGCAGCTGTTCTCCGCCATGCTGGAGAACGAGGCCGGCTTCTACGCCGCCCAGATGGCGGCGATGGACAACGCCACCCGCAACGCCGGCGAAATGATCGCCGGCCTCACGCTGGTGATGAACCGCACCCGCCAGGCGCAGATCACCAAGGAGCTGATCGAGATCATCTCCGGCGCCGAGGCGCTCTAGGGATGGACCCTCCATATTGATTGAACCGGAAGAGGCGAGCGGCGGCGTGACCGGCGCCGCCGAGCCAGACACCGACGCATCCACCGAGGAAGGCAGTACGACCACCATGGCCACCGCCACCGCCAAGAAGCCCGCCGCCAAGACCCCCGGCCCGTCGAAGGCGACGGCCGCCGCCCCGTCCCAGGGCGTCGCCACCGGCCAGATCACCCAGGTCATCGGCGCGGTGGTCGACGTCGAGTTCGTCGGCCATCTGCCGGCGATCCTGTCGGCGCTGGAAACCACCAACCACGACCAGCGCACCGGCGCGACCACCCGGCTGGTGCTGGAGGTGGCCCAGCACCTCGGCGAGAACACCGTGCGCACCATCGCCATGGACGCCACCGAGGGCCTGACCCGCGGCCAGCCGGTGACCGACACCGGCGGGCCGATCATGGTGCCGGTGGGTCCGGGCACGCTGGGGCGGATCATGAACGTGATCGGCGAGCCGGTCGACGAAGCCGGTCCGATCCCGCATGAGAAGCGAGCCTCGATCCACCGCGAGGCGCCGTCCTTCGCCGATCAGGCGACCTCCAAGGAGCTGCTGGTCACCGGCATGAAGGTGATCGACCTGCTCTGCCCCTACACCAAGGGCGGCAAGATCGGGCTGATCGGCGGCGCCGGCGTCGGCAAGACCGTGACCATGCAGGAGCTGATCAACAACATCGCCCTCAACTACGGCGGCTATTCGGTGCTCGCGGGCGTCGGAGAGCGCAGCCGCGAAGGCAACGACATGTATTACGAGATGATCGATTCCAAGGTGAACGTCGATCCGCGCGAACACGGGGGGTCCACCGAGGGGTCGCGCTGCGCCCTCGTCTATGGCCAGATGAACGAGCCGCCCGGCGCGCGGGCGCGGGTGGCGCTCACCGGCCTCACCCAGGCCGAGTATTTCCGCGACGAGGAGGGCAAGGACGTGCTGCTCTTCATCGACAACATCTTCCGCTTCACCCAGGCCGGGTCCGAGATGTCGGCGTTGCTCGGCCGCATCCCGTCGGCGGTGGGCTATCAGCCGACGCTCGCCACCGAGATGGGCAATCTGCAGGAGCGCATCACCTCCACCAACAAGGGCTCGATCACCTCGGTGCAGGCGATCTTCGTGCCCGCCGACGATCTCACCGACCCGGCGCCGGCCACCGCCTATTCGCACCTGGACGCGACCACCATCCTCTCGCGCGACGTCTTCGCGCTGGGCATCTTCCCGGCGGTCGATCCGCTCAACTCCACCTCGCGCATCCTCGACCCGCTGGTGATCGGCGAGGAGCATTATCAGACGGCGCGGCGCGTCCAGGCCATCCTGCAGCAGTACAAGGCTCTGAAGGACATCATCGCGATCCTCGGCATGGACGAGCTCTCCGAGGACGATAAGCTGGTCGTCGCCCGCGCCCGCAAGATCACCCAGTTCCTGTCGCAGCCGATGCACGTGGCCGAGGCATTCACCAATCTGCCGGGAATCTTCGTCTCCCTGGAAGACACCATCCGCTCGTTCAAGGCGGTGTGCGACGGCGAATACGACCACCTGCCCGAGACGGCGTTCCGGATGGTCGGGACCATCGAGGACGCGGTGAAGAAGGCCGAGCAGATGGCGGCGGAGGCCTGACCCCGTTGGCCAAGCTGCATTTTTCCCTGGTTTCGCCCGAGCGCGAACTCTTCGGCGGCGAGGTCGATCAGGTGGACGCGCCGGGGTCGGAGGGTGACTTCGGCGTCCTCTTCGGCCATGCGCCGTTCATGACCACGCTGAAGGAGGGGCGGGTCAAGGTGTTCAACGAGGACGAGACCCAGGTGTTCGAGGTCCGCGGCGGCTTCGCCGACGTGACGCCCGAGGGCCTGACCATCCTGGCCGAATATGCGGTCGAGGTCGCCTAGCCCCGAAACCAGTTCCCATTCCCCGCGAACCGGCTTTAGAACGGCCTCGCCAACGACCACCACGACACCTCGGGGAAGGGGGAATTCATGCGCCTCGCGCTCGTCAGCCTGATCGCCGTCTCGATGGGGGCGCCCTCGGCCTTCGCCCAGACTGCGCCGCCTGCCCCGCCGGCCCAAGCCCCGCCCGTGCAAGCGCCCACCCCCCAGGCGCCCGTCTCTCAGGCGCCCGTCTCGCAGGCGCCGGCGACCCAGGCCCCCGCCGCCGCGCCTTCGCCGCCCGCAGCGGCCATCTCGGCGCCGCCGCCGACCCCGCCGCCGCCGCCGGCGCCGCCCACCGATCCGACCGCCATCGCCATCCTGGCCGTGCTCCAGAACGTCTGCATCCCGGCGGCGAGCGGCGGCGATCTGGCGCGGCTGGCCAAGGCGGCGGGCTATCGCAAGTCCGGCGACAACTGGGTGCTGCGCCAGCGCGGCTACATGCTCACCATCGAGGACCCGGGCTCCAATCCCAACCAGTGCCACGTGGACGTGATCCACGCCGTGGACCAGGCCGCGCCGGGGCGGCCGATCGTGCTGGCGCTGGAGGACTGGGCGGCGGTGGAGCGCGGCTGGAGCCTCTACCGGAACGATACCAATATCCAGGACGGCTTCCAGTTCACCACGCGATCGTGGCAGCACGCCGCCGACGGCCTCCAGCAGAGCATCGTCTTCTGGACCCGGCGCCATCCGGATGGCGCGCCGATGCGGCGCGACGCCGACACCTCGCAACTGATCTACGCCGAGACCAAGACCGCGAGCTGACCGGCAAGCGCCTTAGGCGGCGGTGCGCGACGCGCCCTCGGCGATCCAGGCTAGGCTCAGATCGGCCGCCACGCGCCAGCCGGGTTCGGCGACCAGCCAGTGGCTCATGTCCGGCAGCACCTCGGCCCTGGCCCCGATGCGCCGCGCCGTTTCCAGCACCGTGGCCGGCGGATGCACGATGTCGCGCTCGCCCGCCAGCGCCAGGATCGGCGCGCCGATGCCGCCCGCGGGCACGAGCGTCGTCATCAGCGGATCCAGCCACCAGTTCAGGGTCTCGAAGAGCGCCCGTCCGCTCTCCGGACCCATCCGCGCGAACACCGCCTGGCGTTCCGCGCTCGCCAGCCGGTCGGCGCCGCAGCGTTTCAGGGTCGGATAGTCCGGCCGCACGGCCTGGGCCCAGTAGGGGCCGAGGGCGTAAAGCCCCAGCGCCGAGACCGCCTCCTCCATGGTCGAGCCGCTGACGCCCCAGGGCGGCGAGGGGGCGAGCAGGACGACGCCGGCAGTGCGGGTGCGGGCCGCGGCCAGCAGCGCCACGAGCCCGCCGAGGGAGTGGCCGACGATCACGGCGGGCCTGCCCAGCGCGCGCGCCGTCGCCGCGATCGAAGCGGCATAGTCGCTCATCGACAGCCCCCGGACCGCCTCGGGCGAGGCGCCCGGCGCATGACCGGGCAGGTCGGGCGTCACCACCTCGCAGCCCGCCTCGATGAACGGCCGCTGGAAGCGCTCGAACACCCACCCGGCGCAGAACGCGCCATGCACCATGATGACGGGGGGAAGGATCATGCCTGCTCCTTTGCGGCGGCGAGCATTGGCGGGCTTCGCGCCGCGCCGCAACCGGCGAGGGCGGCTCAGGGGCCGCCGCCGCGCAGTTCCTCGATCAGCGGGCGGAAGGTCGCGATCACCTGCTGGTAGACATCGCGCTTGAACGCGATCACCGCGTCCGCGGCCTCGTCGATCTCGGCCCAGCGCCAGGCGTCGAACTCGGGGCTGCCGTGCGCAGCGAGGTCGATCTCCGCATCGTCGCCCTCGAAGGCGAAGGCGAACCACACCTGCTTTTGCCCGCGCCAGCCCTTGCCCACCTTGGAGCCCTGGTGCTCCGGCGGGAACTCATAGCCGATCCAGTCGCGCGTGCGCGCCAGCAGCCTGGCCGAGCTGACTCCCGTCTCCTCCTTCAGTTCGCGCAGCGCCGCCTCGAGGTCGCCTTCGCCGGCGTCGATGCCGCCTTGCGGAAACTGCCAATTGTGCGGCGCCGCCGTCTTGGTCCGGCGCCCCAGCCACACCTTGCCTGTCTTGGCGATGAGCACGATCCCGACATTGGGGCGCAACCGGGCCAGATCCATGACCTTCATCTGGGCGCTGAACGGGCGCATGACCAGAGACCCCATGGCAATGTTCCCTCCCTGGTCCGGACTGCCCGAGCCGACCGGCTCCGCCGGCGTCAGCGCTTCACCATCAGGGCCGATGCGGGCACGAGCTGGAAGCCGCGGCCCGCCAGCCCGCCGGCCCAGCGCGCGGCTTCGGCGAGGGTGACCGGATAGGCGAAGCCGGACCCCAGCGCCTGGCCGGAGCGCGAGGCCTGGGTTTCCAGCGCGGTGAGCTGGGCATCGATGGCGGCGCCGTCGAGCTGATCGTCGACGATCCGGTCGGCCGATGCGCGCGGCAGGCCGCCGCCGACCTGCGCCGCCGCGCCGTCGTCGATGAAGGCGAGGCCGCGCCCGCGCAGGTCGTCGGCAAAGACGCCCATGGCGGGCGCCGAGGCCAGGAACCTCGCGCCGAGATAGTTGGTGACGCCGAAATAGCCGCTCGCCCGCGACAGCAGCCACTCGAGCGTGGAGGTGATCTGCTGCGGCGAGGCGTCGGCCATCAGGGTCTTCGGGCCGGGGTCGTTGTCGGGATAGTCCTTCGGCTGCATGGGCAGCTCGAGCAGCACCTCGTGGCCGGCGGCCCGGGCCATGTCGATCCAGCCCTGCAGGCCGTCGGCGTAGGGCACGAAGGAAAGCGTCACCTGGGGCGGCAGGCCGGAGATCGCCGTGCGCGTCTCGGCGGCGTCGAGGCCGAGCCCGCCGATGACGAGGGCGACCCGCGGCTTGCCGTCGAACGTCGCCGGGCGGGCGTAGGCCTGGGCGGGGGTGCGCCCGTCCGGGCCGATCACCGGCAGCGGGCCGCCGGGGCCGGGCGCGAACAGGCCGGCGATCGGCGCCTGGGGTAATCCCGGCCCGGAGGCCTGCGCCCCCTCGACGCTGGCGTCGGCGGGAATGGTGATGATGGCCGCGCCGATGGGCGCCCCTCCGGCGCCGGGCGCGGCCGGGTCGGTCGCGGCGCTGGAGAGCTCCACCGTGGCCGAGCCGTAGGGCGCCTCGCCGGCGGGCTCGCTCGGCAGCGCTTCGCGCCAGCCGGGCGGGGCGGTGGTGGAGGCGATGGTGGCCAGGTTCAGCCGCACCACCGGCGCGCCCGCCCTGGGATCGCCGGTGAGCGAGACCAGGGCCGCCGCGCAGACGACGAGCAGGGCCGCGGCCGCGGCCGCCGCCATGTAGGGGTTGGCGAAGCGGCCGGGCGCCGTGGGGCGCGGCGGCGTCTCGGGCCTGGGCGGGCGCGGCCTGGCGAAGGTGCGGGCGGTCTGCAAAGCAGGGAGCAGACTCGCCGCAGTTGGTTAATGAAGCCGAAAAAGCCGCGGCGGCGGCGCTACGGCTTTGCCGCGATCACCGGCTCGGCGTCCCTGACGGCCGGGTCCTTGGCCAGGCGCCCGGCGGCGTCGGCCAGGGTGGCGGCGGGCTTGGGCAGCTTGGGCGTCGCCTGGACCGAGCCGTATTTGAGCACGGCGAGCGCCCGGACGAGCTGGAAGTCGCCCTTCTTCTCGTCGAAGGAGGGCGGCGGCGCCTCGGCGGCCTGGTGCGGCGCGCTGCGCATCTGCCCCGCCTGGGCGTCGAGCGCATTGCGGAAGGTGGCCTCGGTGAACTCGAACGCCTTGTTGGCGATCTGCTGGGCCTCTTCGCGGGTCGCGGCGACCTCGAGGTCCGGCTGGATGCCGATCTTCTGGATCGACCGGCCTGAGGGCGTGTAGTAGCGCGCCGTCGTCAGCTTCACCGCGCCGTCGGCGCCGCCGCGCAGCGGGATCACCGTCTGCACCGAACCCTTGCCGAAGCTGGTGACGCCGACCACGGCGGCGCGATGGCGGTCCTGCAGGGCGCCGGTGACGATCTCCGAGGCCGAGGCGGTGCCGGAATTGATCAGCACCACCATCGGCAGGCCGTGCAGCACGTCGTGGCCGCGGGCGTTGTAGACTTCCACGTCGCGCGGGTCGCGGCCGCGCTGCGAGACCACCTCGCCGCCGTCGAGGAACAGGCTGGCCACGCCCACGGCCTGGTCCAGCAGGCCGCCGGGATTGTTGCGCAGATCCAGCACCAGGCCCTTCATGTGCGGGTCCTTGGCTTTCAGGGCGTCGATGGCGGCCAGGGTCTCGTCGGTGGCGGTCTCGTTGAAGCTGGAGAGGCGCACGTAGCCGTCGTCGCCCTCCAGGTGGTAGACCACCGACTTGGGCTGGATGATCTCGCGCACCAGCTTGACGTCGAACGGATCGGTCTTGGCGCGCCCGATGGTGAGGGTCACCGCCTCGCCCGGCTTGCCGCGCATCTGCTTGACGGCGTCCGAGACGCTCATCCCCAGGATGTTCTCGCCGTTGACCGCCATGATGTAGTCGCCGGGCTTGATGCCGGCCCTGGCGGCCGGCGTGCCGTCGATGGGCGAGATCACCTTCACGGCGCCGTCCTCGGAAGTGATCTCGAGGCCCAGGCCGCCGTATTGGCCGCGGGTCTCGTCGTTGAGATCCTTGAATTCCGATGGCGTCAGATAGTCCGAATGGGGGTCGAGCGAGTTGACCATGCCTTCCAGGGCCGAATCCATCAGCTTCTTCTCGTCCACCGGAACGACGTACTGGTGCTCGATGATGTCGTGCACGTCGGCGAAGAGCTCGAGCATGTGGTAGGTCTCGGCCCTGGGCTGGGTGGTCGCCCGGGCGGACTGGCCCACGTAGGCCATGGTTCCGGCTCCGAGAACGAAGGCGGAGGCCGCGATCATCAGGTACTTGCGCATGAGCCTCGTCTGCTCCTTCGCGGCTCGGCCTCGCGCCGCCGCGTCACCATCGCTCCCCGCGCCCGCCGCCGGTCAGCCCCGCCGCGCCGTCAGCCCCCCGTCAAGCATCGACATCGGATCGACAGGCCCGGCGGACAGCCTGACTTCGAAATACAGCTCCGGCGAGGCGTGTCCACTCGCCGGCATGCTTCCGATGGGGAAAGCGGCCGCGACCGATTGTCCGGCGGCCACCGTCACCTTGCCCAGGCCCGACAGCACCATGTGGCATCCACCGGCGCCGCGCAAGACCACCACCTCGCCCCATCCCTTCAGCGGTCCGGCGTAGGCGACCACGGCGGCGGCGGGGCTGCGCACCCTCGCGCCGGCCCTGGTTTTCCAGGCGAGGCCCTCGGAGCGCAGCCCGCTCGCCAGCCGTCCGCCAAATCCGGTCGCGACCGGGCCGGCCACGGGTGCGGCGAGCCGCGTTGGCGGCGCCTCGGCGTCCAGGCCCTGCGACGCCGGCCCGGGAGGCGCCAGCCGCGCCGCATCCCTGGTCAGGGCGTCGAGGCGGCCCTCGCGGTCCTCGACGGCGCTCTCCGCCGCGAAGAGCTCGCCGCTCGCCTCGGCCGCCTGGCGCTGCGCCGCGGCCAGCTCCTGCGCCTGGACCGCCAGGGCGCGGGCGCGCGCCTCGAGTTCCGGCGCGATCGCCTGCGCCAGGATCATCGCCCGCACCGCAGCCTTGGCGTCGCCCGGCGAGACCAGCAGCGGCGGCGGCGGGTCGCGGCTGAAGAGCTCCAGGGCGCCCAGCAGCCGCGCCAGCGCATTGCGGTCGGTTCCGATCCGCGCCTGCAGAACCGCCGCCCGGGTCTCCAGCGCCTGCAGCGTCGCCCGGCGCGCCTCGAGGCTCTGGGCCAGGGCCGGGACGCCGGCGAGGCCGACCAGCCCCCAGGCGATCAGGCCCGAGGCGATCAGGCCAGCTCCGGCCCGGGCGCGCCCGCCCCGCCTCGGCGCCGGCCGGGCCGTTGGCGCCCGCCGGGAGATCATGGCCGGTGATAGGGGCTGCCGGCCAGGATCGTCGCCGCGCGGTAGATCTGCTCGGCCAGCATGACGCGCGCCAGGGCGTGGGGCCAGGTCTGCGGACCGAACGAGACCTGCTCGGCGGCGCGGCCGAGCGCGCTCGCGTCCAGTCCATCCGCGCCGCCGATCGCGAACGCCAGCCGCCGCGCGCCCTGGTCGCGCAGTTCGGCCAGCCGTCTGGCGAAGGCCGCGGATGTCGTCGTCCGCCCGCGCTCGTCGCAGGCGATCAGGATCGCCTCGTCGGCCTGGGCGAGGATCGCCTCGGCTTCGGCGCTCCGGCCGCGCCTGCGCGCTTCGACCTCGATGATCTCCACCGGCGCGAGCCCGAGGGCGCGACCGGTCGCGCCGGCGCGCCGCACGTAGTCGCGCGCCAGCACGGCCTCGGGCGTCTGGCCCAGCTTGCCCACGCAGATCAGCGAGATGCGCAACCGGACCGTGCCCGGCGCGCGTCAGTTCACCGCGCGGTGCGGCGGCTCGACCGACCAGATCTTCTCGATGTTGTAGAAGGCGCGCACTTCCGGGCGGAACAGGTGCACGATCACGTCGCCCGCGTCGATCAGCACCCAGTCGCAATGCGGCATGCCCTCGACCCGCGCGCGCCCCAGCCCGGCGTCCTTGAGGGCGCGCAGCAGATGGTCGGCCATGGCGCCGACGTGGCGGTGCGAGCGTCCGGAGGCGACGATCATGCCGTCGGCCACGGAACTCTTGTCCTTCAGGTCGATGAAAACGACATCCTGGGCCTTCTCGTCATCCAGGCGGTCGAGGAGGAGGCGTTCGAGGGCGCGGACGCCCTGGTGGTCCTCCGAGGCGTCCCCGGCGGGGATCTCCTCGTGCGCGTCGAGCGCGGCTTCGCGGTTCAGCGGATGCTCCCTTGTCAGGCTCTCGCAAGGCGAGACTACCACGTTCGCGCGCGCCGGTCAGGGGGAAATCTGGCGCCCCGCCCGCCGCGCTTCGGACCGGCGCCGCAGGGCCGTCGAGGTGGTGAAGTCGAGGCGGCCGTCGAGGAAGACCCAGGCCGGGGGCGCGCGATCGGCCAGAGTGCGCGCCGCCCGGGCGGGGATGCGGGCGTGGGCGAATCGCCGCGCGGCCGGGGCGAAGCGGCTCTTCAGGCCGCTCCACGGCCGCGCGATCACCGCGACCGGCGCCTCGGCCATGATCTGCGTCCAGCCGCGCCAGCGATGCAGCTGGGCCAGGGCGTCGGCGCCCATGATCCAGACGAAGCGCACCCCCGGATGGCGCGCCTTCAGCAGCCGAAGGGTGTCGATGGTGTAGGGCGAGCCGAACCTCGCCTCCGCGTCCGAGACGATCATCGACGGGCCGCGGGCGTGACGGCGCGCGCCCGCCAGGCGATCGGCGAGCCCCGCCGTCTCGCCCGCGCCCTTCAGCGGATTCTGCGGCGAGACCAGCCAGATCACCCGGTCGAGCCCCAGCCGCCTCAGCGCGGTCTCGGCGACGTGCGAATGGCCCGGGTGGGCAGGGTTGAACGAGCCGCCGAAGAGCCCGACCCGCATCCCGGGGGCGAGGTGGAACCCCAGCCGCGCAGCCTGCGGCCGGCCCGCGGCGGGACGCCTGGCGGCAGGGCCTGCGAACCACATCCAGCCGATCCCCCCTCGCGCCGCCCAGCGTCTTGGTAGCGGCGCCGGGGGCACGCGCAAACCCCTACCCCGCCAGGGCCAGGTCGTTGGCGTGGATCACCGGGCCGGCGGTGTAGCCGAGCGCCGCCTCGATCGCGCCCGAGCGCAGGCCGACGATCCGCTGGGCGTCGGCGGCGTCGTAGCGCGCAAGGCCGCGGCCGACCTCGCCACCGTCCGGGCCGCGGACCAGCACGGCGTCGCCCTTGCCGAAGCGGCCCTCGACCGTCGTCAGGCCCGCCGGAAGCAGGCTCTTGCCGGCCCGCAGCGCCATGGCCGCGCCGGCGTCCACCACCAGCACCCCCTGGAGGGCGAGCGACCCGGCGATCCAGGCCTTGTAGGCGGCCCCCGGCGTGGCGGCGGCGGTGAACAGGGTGGCGCGCGCGCCGGCCTCGACGGCCGCCAGCGGCCGGGGCGTGCGCCCGAGCGCGATCAGGGTCGAACAGCCGGCGGCGCCGGCGATGCGCACCGCGGCGAGCTTGGTGGCCATGCCGCCGGTCCCCGCATGGGCGCCCCCCGCCATGGCCTCGATGCTGGCGGTCAGCGCCTCCACGTGGGCGATGTGCCGGGCGCCCGGGTCGCGCCGCGGATCGGCGGAGTAGAGGCCATCGACGTCGGAGAGCAGCACCAGCAGGTCGGCGCCCACCATCTGGGCCACCCGGGCGGCCAGCCGGTCGTTGTCGCCGTAGCGGATCTCTTCGGTGGCCACGGTGTCGTTCTCGTTCACCACCGGCGTCACCCCGAGTTCGAACAGGGTCTCCAGGGTGGCGCGGGCGTTGAGGAAGCGGCGGCGCACCTCGGTGTCGTCCGGCGTCATCAGCACCTGAGCGGCCACGAGGCCCTGCGGCGCCAGCGCCTCCTCCCAGGCGCGCATCAGCAGCGATTGCCCGGCGGCGGCGGCCGCCTGCTTCTCCGGCAGGCTGAGCGCCCGGCGCTTCAGGCCCAGCCGCCGGCGCCCGAGCGCCACGGCCCCGGACGAGACCACCAGCGCCCTCTGGCCGCGCGCCTTCAGCCGCGCGAGGTCGGCGCAGAAGGCGCCCAGCCAGGCGGCGTCGGCCGCTCCGGTGGCGTCGTCGACGACCAGCGCCGAGCCGAGCTTGACGACGACCAGCCGCGCGGCGGCG
>Ga0307373_10009393_pt1 | contig 14633 bp, 14 predicted proteins | sample OX2MG_FD_202534 | JGI IMG/M metagenome (GOLD analysis project Ga0307373, IMG submission 202534) | Soil microbial communities from Risofladan, Vaasa, Finland - OX-2 | ecosystem: Environmental > Terrestrial > Soil > Coastal area > Acid sulfate soil | place: Finland: Risofladan, Vaasa | collected... | reverse complement strand
TCTTCAATGACAAACTGATGAGGAAGGAAGCGTTGATCTATGATACTTATCGCCTTTGAATTTTCTTTCAGCCAAATGGTCCGGTAATGTTTCCCTTCAACTTTCATTATTAGTGTTTGCTTTAAAGTTCAATGAATTAATGCATCCCTTTTTGAGCTAAGGAAGGAATGAGGCTGTTGTTTTTCCCAGAATAATAATGTTCCTTGAAAAATGTATTTCTCTCATTATCTAAATTTCGGACTTTAAAAAGGATACTTTCTCATTAAAATGCCTAATGATTTACGAAGTCTTATGATGGACATTTGAAATGTTTCTTATTCATTTGATTTTAGATAATATCTCCACATGGTTTCAGTTTCCCCTTGATTTTTATGCCAGCCAAATCCAATTGTTTATTCAGGTCAAAGTAACTTCTATGTTGGAATAAACAATGAATAAAAAATCTTTATGGTATCATATTAAAGGTACTATTAGTTATTTTTTTATTTCAAATATTTCTTTTTTTACTTAATGTCCAAAAGAGTTAAATGGAAAATAACCGGTCTAATGGACTTCTCATGATTGTATTGACCAGGATACAAACTCATTGTATTTCTATCGCTTGGATATAGGGAATCGGGAAATAAAAGTCCGTAACGATGTAACCATTAAATTCCATTTATAAACAGTTTAAGGTCCTATTTTTCTTCATCGATAATTTCAAAAGAAGAAATAAGGTGAATTTTATAAATCCCGCAATGGACTTTATGCCCTTTACTCACCCAGGACAATAAATTCAGAGCATATTTCCAAAAGGATAAAGCTTCACCCCGATATTTCCCTCGGTTAATGGTTAAGCAAAATGCAATCTGTCGGTCAGGAACCAGGTCCTAAGACCTATAGAACGCAACTACATACTCCCTTCATAATGGAAAACATGATGTGCCATCCTAATGTTATATGCCTTATCGGGCGTTGATAAAATAAGGGGGTGAAAGTAAATGGGTTATCGAAAAGGAGGAAGTAAAAAGGTTAAAAACAATTGGTCGAAAACAAGGCCTTGGTTTTATTTTTATGCCCCGCCTAAGGGCAGCCATATGATGAATTCCGTATATTCCCCTTTCCGACTTTCTGCGGTAATCCGGCCACCATATCCCTTGGTAATGATATCAAAACTAAATGAAAGACACAGTCCAGTCCCCTGACCCGGTGGTTTTGTAGTGAAAAAAGGCTGGAATATTTTATCTAGGATAAGTGTAGGAATAGCAGGACCATTATCCCGTACTTTGATTTCAACGCCATTAATTGATTTTCGGGTAATGATGGATAACGTGAGACAAATAAGGTAAATCTGCAATTAAATTTAACTAAATCATTGGAAAACTCGATATTGCGCACTGATAATATGAAATATATTAATATTTTAAATAAAAATTAATTGTATGAAAATGAATCCTGTAATTCATTTTGAAATGCCAGCTGAAGATCAGAAGCGTATGGCTGAATTTTATACTAAAGCATTTGGCTGGCAAACTCAACAGTTGGGCCCTGAAATGGGAAACTATACGTTGGTCACCACAACAGAAATGGGCCCTAATAACTTTCCGAAGGAACCAGGAAGGATAAATGGTGGTTTCTTCAAAAAGACGAAAGATGGTCAATACCCATCAGTAGTAATTTCTGTTGATGACATCCATGAAGCAATGAAGAAAGTAACAGAAGCAGGGGGCACTTTGCTTGGCGGAATGAGAGCACCAGGAGAACCAGATGAAATTCCTGGAGTTGGATTGTTTGTTTCAATTTTGGATACAGAAGGCAATAGGATTTCCTTGCTGCAGCCAACTTCTAAAGTGGAGGTTAAACCTAACTAAATAGTAAAAGTTTTATTTGCATTGAAGTTGTTCTAAGAGTTATCCTTTATTTGAGAAACAACTTTTATTGGCTAAATAGTTTTACTTTGAATTCATGAACTACTGTTAGGTCTAGATCTTGACGACCAGATATGTTGACCGATTGTTTAGTGTCTTATTAAAATGATATTCATTCTTCCAGGAGAGTAAAGCTAATTACCGATATCAACAAGGGTTTATTTGTAAATATTTTATCCAAAAGCCTCGCTTGAGCTTGAATCATCTTTTTCCCCTTACCCAATTTTATTCGCATTTGGTATGTAGTAGTTTTGAGCTGCAAAATATGCAAACCATTCATTTAATTTATCAACTATGAATTTTTCTTCAGACGGTTTATTGGTTTGAATCTTAAATCCCTTAATTATTGGAAGCAAAGGTTGGTATGTTTGAACACCTAATATGTCAGTTAGTTTAATAGAAAACTCTTGTTTTTTAAAATTAAATTTATGGGGTTTAAAAAATAATCTTTTATCAGTCAAAAATAATTTTCCCTCTGCAGCATTAAGGCGTTTCCCATATTGTGCAGGCGATTCAAAAATCAGCCTCTCATCTTTTTCAAGTGTAATTTTTACTGTTTTGTCGATCAATTTTTTATGCATAGAACCAGCCAAAATAAGAACAAGTAAGCCGAATCCGAATCCCACAAGCGCACTAACTATTAATCCGATAATATCTACTGTAGAATGATGGCCAGCTTGGAAAAGATTCCTTACAAAGAAGATTAACAGCACAAATACTAAACCAAAAAGTCCCTGTTTATTCCTATAGCTCATAATTAAATGTTATTTGTAGTTGTTGAAGATAATCTTTTATATTGTCAAGGAACAACTTAGAATATCAAGGATAAGAAGTTTGACCGGCTATCCAGATTCTGAATTCTGTGAATTCCACTTCTCAGATGTTTATTCTTTAGCTGGTCCCCACCCGAAAAATTGATAATGTCAAAGTAATAGTTAAGGTATAGCAATGAACCATAGCCTTTAAGCCACTGATAAAATGGATTAGATATTTTATTGTTATTTGCCGATTGCATTTATCAATTACTTGGTATAGTATATTCATCCCTTTGTCTTTGATGCGAATTTATATTCGACTATTTATTTTTCTCGAAATGAATACTACTATGGCTACATAGTCATTCCTCAGTTGTTTTTTCTGTACCCCACTTCATAATAAATACAATTAAAAGGAATAAACAATATCCTGCATATATTTTGGATATTATAGTGATCAGTCAAACTTGGGGGGGGGATATTTAAGAAGGTTTTTTAAAACCTTAAATATTTGGAAAGGCCCAAACAATCCAAACGTAATTATATGGAAGAAAATACAATCATAGATACATTAGAAATTGTTATGCAAATCATGGTGCAAATAAAAAAGTTATTTTAAGTTGATCTCATGAGAAATTGATTTTCAGTGGTCCCAACTGGACTTGAACCAGTGACCCCCTGATTATGAGTCATATTAATGTTTATTACTAATTCAATATAATAAATAAACAAAACCGTTCTAAATACTTATTGGTATTGGGTATTAATGATTTTATTTAGTGTTTTGTTTATTGTTATTAATTGTAATTTAATTAAATTTGTATGCAAATTGTATGCAAATGAGTTTGAAGGCTAAAACTGCTATTATACTTGATAAGAGGAGAATGAAACTGGATACTAGTTATCCAGTAAAATTGCGTATCACTTTTGAACGTAAACAAAAATATTATTCTACCAATTTTAATTTAAAAGAAAAAAATTACCAACGAGCAATGTATGGTGAGAGACTGACAGACGATGAAAAGAAGATTAAAAGAGGAATTCAATCATATGAAAATAAAGCCATTGAAATTATTGGAAGTCTTAAATATTTTAACTGGCAAGTCTTTGAAAAAAGATACTTTCAAAATCGGGGTACAAAAGATTTACTTGATTTTAGATTTACTGATTATATCAAAGAGTTGAGGGAATCGGGAAGAATAGGAACGGCAATAACTTATGAATGTGCACAACGCAGTTTAAGCAAGTTTGCTCCAAATGCTTGTTTTTCTGATGTTACTCCTGACTTTATGAATAAATATGAAAAGTGGATGGTCGATAATGAGAATAGTATTACCACAGTTGGTATTTATTTGCGCTCCCTTCGTACATTATTTAATAATGCAATTGCCGAAGGAACTTTAACCAATGAATTTTATCCCTTTGGAAAAAGGAAATATGAAATCCCAACAGGTAACAATATCAAAAAATCTCTTACTCTTAATGAAGTTGCTCTAATTTATTACTACCATCCTGAATCTGATTCTGCCGATGAAATGGCAAAAGATTATTGGTTATTTATGTACTTATGCAACGGTATTAATGTTAAAGACATGTGTTTACTAAAGTATAACAATATCAAAGGCGAAGTACTGGAATTTGAACGGGCTAAAACAATTCGAACAAAAAGAAAGGCTGAACCTATAAGGGTTGCATTAAGTGAGGATGCAAAGAATATCATAAAAAAATGGGGGCAATCTTGTAAAGATAAAAACGACTATATTTTTCCTGTACTTACAAAAGAGCTAACACCTGAACGGGAAAGACAATTAATCAAACAACTTACACAGGTTATCAATTCCCATATGAAAGCCATTGCAATTAGTTTGGGAATCACGAATGAGGTTACCACTTATGTAGCCCGACATAGTTTCGCTACTATACTTCAAAGAAGTGGGGCTAGTACGGAATTTATTAGCGAAGCATTGGGACATACCAATGTAAGGACTACCCAAAACTATTTGGCTGGATTTGAAGATGAAACCAAAAAGGAAAGATTAAAAGCTTTGACGGCTTTTAAATCAATTCCTCAAAATGAAGGTTAACAGTATACACTAAAAACAATATTTTATTATTTAAATAAATCCAAATAAAATGAAAAGTATTCTACTTGTTGTATTCATTTTCTTAATAAATAAAACTTGTATTTCTCAAAATAATAATGAAAAATTATTTTTGAGTTATACCAATGTAAGGATATACACTTTTTTTCATCTTCCACTTAAGTCAAGAGGTAGATATCCTCAAGGCACTCGTTTTTTTATACGAATTGGAGATTCTCTCGGTATTATAACCTGCAACCATACCATTTATAATGGATTAGGGATAATTTTAGATTATTGGGAAATAGATAGCATTACTCATTATGGTAAACATTTTAGGGATACAATAAATATGCCTAAAATATATTATAATGCATTTGGATATGATTTCTCATACCTTTCTGTTAATCTACTTGAAGATAAAAATAAAGGTTATATTTTTATGGCTGTAACTCCGGAAATATTTGTCAATAAAGACTATATTAAAAAAATGACTTCGGATTCGGTATTTATGACTGGCTATCAATCATTAAAAACCGGACTAAGCATTTATCCTATAGTGTTAAATGGAACTATAATAAATAAAAATCATTTAAACTGTATGGAAATATTACATTTAAAAATTTTATCTTTAGGTGGATCAAGTGGTTCTCCGATATGGTCCTTTGATAAATTTAAAAAGCCGAAACTAATAGGGATTATTTTTAGCAGTTCTCAAAGCGGGGGTTCTGGATATGCCTATATTTCAGACTTAATAAATTCAATATCGTTCTAATCATTAAAATGTAATTGGTAATTAAGAATACAGATAATTAGTCTAATCTGAATATATTCCGCAATAAAACTACCCTTAAATAAAAATGGGAGATTAGTTATATATCCTTCACTAAGTAGAAAGATTTTTATTAATTTTTAAGTAAATTTAGGTATTGAGAATCCCAATAACAGTTAATTATTGGTTATGGAATCAGCTATTAGTAGTAACAATTTAGTTACAAAATCAGTAACCCTAATTAGAAATTCCCATTGTATTATATGTGGAAAACCCTTTCCGGTGGCTAGGATGGGTAAGCTTTATTGTTCTGCAATATGCAAGCAATTTGGGTTTAATTATAAGGAGCAGATCAGTCGAATGGTAAATAATGCTGGTAGTGGAATAAATTCCGAGCCTTCCACCTTTTATCTTGACGATTATCTGTATTATGATAATAAGCAAAGAATGCTTAAGAAGTATCGTCAATTAAAAGAAAAATCTGAAAAATGGAAAAATACGGATAATGAGATTTCGGCTAAACAAAGTTCAGAAGTCCCCATAACTAATTTTACATGGAACTTATATACTACTGGTAAATTGACTGAGGATGAAGAATTCGAATTGTACGATTTGGAAAATGAAATAGAACCTGAATTAATGGAATTGAAATTAAAGGAATTATCTATCGAACAGTGGTCATTCATTAAATCATTAAATCCTTCCTTTGATGAAATTGCCTTATGTCAATTAATAGCATCATTAAGTATTAATTTTTTCTCCCAATTGAATATTGAAACTAAAAATGCTGAAAAAAATGAACTACTTATTATAAAAAATAAATTTATAAATCATTGTAACCTGATTGCTAATGGGCAAATACAATTTATCAAAAAGAAAGAAAACAAATAAAAAATATATTACTCAAAATGAATTTGATGAGTTAATTAAAAAGGACTCAGATGAACTTATTATTCAATTCAACAAAGATTGGGAAAAAGCAAGAAATAAGGATACTTTCCTTGTTAAATTCAAAAATGAACTTAATAATTCTTTAAGCGTATTGCAAAGTAAATTATCTATAAATCAAGACTTACCCAACATCAGAAATAATTTTGATTTAGATAATAATTATAGTGATTTCTTTAAAGCAATTGAACATTATTGCGAACTTACAGGGAAAAATTTTAATGAGATTTCAACTGATATTGCTCGTTATATAGCTAAGCACTGGGTTTGGTTAAAAATATCTAGAATAATTATTAATCCAAATGGTTTGTCGTGTGAATTAGCATACTATTGCAATAAATCTTCCTCTCAAGAACTTATTTCCAAATTCACAAATCCAAATGCTGATATTACGAATATTAATAAAGGCATTGTTGAATTTATTGAGCCATCAACTCCTTTCAATAGCGAAGAAAACTATTTTTGCAAATCAATGCCTTTAAATATTCCAAAAGAACATTTTAAAGTATTTACTGAAAAGAAAAGCAAAAACGGAAAAGTATACCTTACGGTTGAACAGTTTAATATTTTTATTGAAAAAGCTTTTTCAGGTAAAAAGGAATTACCTAAACAAAAATTCAACCAAACTCCTAGAGGTGAAAAATTACTTATTCAAACCGTGTTTTACGAATTTTATAATACCAATTGCATTGTATATTTTCATACTATGCAATGTCAGGATATTTTCATTAAATTATTAACTGAAAATTTTGAAGGTTGGGGCTTCAATAACGTTAAGGCAAATTTTACTCCAAAGACAAAAAAACGTCTTTAATTACTTTTGTTATTACTGCACTTACTTTTGTTATTACTGCACTTACTTTTGTTATTACTGCACTTACTTTTGTTATTACTGCACTTACTAAAGACTAATACAAATAATAATATTCCAATAATATTGCTCAAGTTTCATGAATAAAACTTGTTAGCAATGGAAATAACTTTCGAACAACTTCCCAAAGCCATTACCCAGTTATACGAAAAACTGGAAAATATCGAAAGATTGTTACTTACAAAAAGTAATGAATCTATTCCTGAAGGTGATCAGCTCCTGACAATAAAGCAGGCAGCAGAGCTAATTTGTCTTTCCGTCCCGACCTTATACAGTTTAGTTCACCGAGCTGAAATTCCGGTAAACAAAAGGGGAAAGCGTTTATATTTCTCAAAGCAAGAACTAACGGACTGGATAAAAGCTGGTCGAAGAAAAACGAAGTCTGAATTATCCGCCGAAGCGGACCAGTATTTAGAAAGCAAAAAAAAAGGAGGTAGACAATGAATGATCTACCTCCAAATACTTCGGAAAATGAACAATCCAAAGATAGTAATTTGTTAGGCAATTCCAAAAATAATGATTGGAAAATAGACCTTAATAACTTTGTTCAAACTTCAAATGGAAGAGTAATACCTCTAGAGATAATTAAGAGTGAAAATGATACAGAAAATAAGAAATGGGATGACCTATTAAACACTTGCCGGATTATACCTGAAAGCGATCTTCACCCTCCTAATTATATCCTTCATATTCAAGATGTACCTGTAATGAGCCTAGGTGATTTCTCTTTGACAATTGGTAAAGCAAAGAGTCGTAAAACATTTGGAATGACTTTAGTAATGGCTGCTTTAATGGCTAAGGTACCTATGGAGTATCTACGAGCAATCCATTATAAAAGCAAGCCACGTTTAGTATGGTTTGACACCGAGCAAAGTGGTTATTACGTTCAGAGAGCATTAAGAGGAGCATTAAAATTGGCGGGTGTTAAAGATTATCCTGAACTGGAAGTATATAGTTTACGACCTTATTCTCCACATGAACGACAAGAAATTATTAACCGTGTATTAAATACAAACAACCCCAATTGCGATATACTTTTCGCCATAATAGACGGAATCCGTGATGTAGTTACTTCAATCAATGACGAGGAACAGGCAACCGAGTGTGCTACCTGGCTTTTAAAACTAACAACAAATAAGGGGATGCACATTGCAACTGTGCTGCACCAGAATAAAAATGATTTAAATGCACGCGGCCATTTAGGTTCGGAATTGAGTAATAAAGCCCAAACAGTGATTTCTGTGGAAAAAGACAAAAATAATGAATCGGTGAGCATGGCTAAGCCTGAATATATGAGAGATCAAGAATTTAAAAGTTTCGCTTTTACTATAAACGGCGATGGTTTACCGGAAATAATACCGGACCATGAGATAGGAACACCTGGTGAAGAAAGGAGAAAAATAAGCCCTTTGATTTCGATTTGGAGGTTCATGCAAAAATAGCTAATGGGATATATTCGTATAAAACAGAATACGTTTTCTCCGAATTATATACTCAAATCAAACTAGCGTTTGCAGAAGCAAATATTTATTTCGGAGATAACAGAGCAAAGGATTTTTTACAGCATTGGTTAAATAAAGGTTTGATTTGTCATAACGGAAAAACGGGGAAACAAGCTAAGTACACTCTACCAGTTTAACCGGTTTAAACTAGTTTAATTAAACCAGTTTAAAGGTTTAAGCGCCTATATATATAGGCGCATTTAAACCGCATAATTAAACCCTTACCAGTTTAACCAAACATGAACAGCATTTTAGACATACAGGTATCCTGTTACCCATATTTTAGAAGCACTGAAGGGAAATCGGTCAATCTGCTTGTTTGGCTGCAATCGGAAAAACACCGGGACAAAGTTCAAGCCATTCGGGCTATGGGGGACAAGGTGGAGCGGGACAAGCTGAAGGCCATCCTGCCAGCTATAACACCGAGCGGGCTATTTAGAACCCGTAGCGAAGCAGGGTTAATTCGCCATAGTGGATTCATCCAATTCGATATTGACAGCGTTTCCGACCTGGGAGCTGTAAAACGGAAGCTGTCCGGGCTGTCAAATGTGGCTTACATAGGTTTATCCGTATCTGGGAGGGGATTTTGGGGACTTATTCCGATTGGACAGCCGGAACATCACAAAGAGTATTTCCAGTTCATTGAGCGGGCCTTTTCAGGCATGGGAATAATGATTGATCCGTCCGGGAAGGACGTTTGCCGGTTAAGGGGGTACAGCTATGACCCGGAAGGGTATTTTAATCACCAGGCGAGGGTCCTGGAACAATGGTATAAGTCTACGCCCAAAAGTGCAATTAAGTCCAATTTCAGGCAAAATGCCGGAACAGGCACAAGTAACGTTGAAACCTTGATAGCTGAAATTTGCCGTAGGAGAATTGATTTAACTGGGAGTTATGGAGAATGGTTTTCCCTGGGATGTTCCTTTGCCAATGAATTTGGTGAAGGGGGGCGAGAATACTTTCACCAGATCAGCCAGTTTCACCCGGATTATATTAACACGGAAACAGATAAACAGTTTACAGAGTGCCTAAAGCATAATTATAACGGAATTACAATAGCAACATTCATTGGAAGTTGCAGAGATGCGGGGTTTACTTTAAAAAATATAGTGCCAGTTGCCCCCCCATCCATTGAAATTCCCCCGATGACATCTGAATATATGCCAAGCCAGATTGCGAAGCATACGAAAAATGAGGTCTTTCAAAGTGTTAAACCTACAACTGAACTTAAACAGGAAAACTGGGATCAAACGATAGCCGAACTGGAACAATTTTTTAAAACAGTTACATTACCAAACCAACCAATAAAGCTGAACCAGTATAGTACAATAACGGATATTTCAAAATTTATTACAAGTCATTTGGCTGCCATTAAAGCAAACAACGGGAATCGAACATTTTTACCTTACCTTAAGCGATTACAGGAATTGAAACCTTATTTATTATGAATATACTCAATGCGCATTTCAGTATTTTATGTATAATTAAATAACATATTTAGTCATGGAACCAATAACAAACCATAACAATTCCAGTAACAAACTTGAAAATAAAGCAATTAGAAATACCCATTGTATCGCGTGTGGGAAGGCTTTTACCCCTTCAAGGGTCGGGAAATTATTTTGTTCAGCCAGGTGCAGGCAATATGCGTGGAATCATAGGGACGAATTAAAATCAAGCAAAGAGAATTCTTCGGAAGGGGAAATTAAAGAATTTAACATAAACAAATATACAGATTACCGAATTTCACAGGAAGCATTAAAATATTTAACTACTCTTAAAAGGCGAGACAAAGAAGGCTTACTAACGTGCATATTCCATAGAAAGTACTACAGATATTCCACGGAAAGTACTACACTAGTCGATTTTCGAAAATGATTCCATAGGAAAGTACTACACTTTTTCCACGGCAAAGTACTACACTTTTTCCACGGCAAAGTACCCCACTTCATTTCAACAGTACCCTCGTGTATATCATTGATTTGGAGTAATCGTGGAAGGCTATTATTTTTTACCCCTTTTCCGTTAGAATTTCCCATTATTCCCCCCTTTTTCTTGATTAACAAGCATCTATACAGTCTTCAAAAGAGCATGTAATCATTTTTTTACAAATGCATTAATTCGTTGTTTGGTAACCTTTAAAACAACGAGTTATGCCTAACAAATTAATTGCTATGTTGATCGCACGTAAACTGATCCTTTTTATTCTGCGGGAATTTTCGGTCAGAACTATTGCCAGGGAATTGAAAATCAGCAGTAGAACGGTAGAAAAATACCGAAAACGAATAAACTCCAGCGGCAAAACACCTCAGGAACTATTGGCCCTGGATGATGTATTGCTGGCAGAGATACTCAGACCAGAAAAAGAAAAGGGCAGCGCTGATTCCAGGACAGAACAATTTGTGCCGCTGCTGGATGACTATCTCTGTGAACTGGACCTCAAGCGGACCACGCGGGCCATACTATACGAAGAATACCAGAAACAATATCCGGATGGATTTAAGTATTCCAAGTTCTGCCAGCTCCTCTCAGAGGCTGCTATGGTGAGAAAGGCGACCCTGTATAACGAATATATACCGGGCGATAAATGGATGTTTGATTTTGCTGGTAAAAAATTGGGTTATGTCAATCATGATACCGGTGAACTAAAAGAAGTTCCGGTGTTTGTATCGGTATTGCCCTACAGTAGCTATAGCTACATGGAAGCCTTAGAAGACGCCACCATACCTGAGGTGGTAAAGGCACTCAATAATAATCTGGTCTACTTCGGCGGTGTTCCCGCCTGCGGCAAAACGGACAACATGAAGCAGGTAGTGTCCATTATATCCCGGTATGAGCCTGCATTCACCGAAGCCATCGACCAATGGTGTGTGCATAACGGGATTGCTATGATCACCTCAAGGGTGTATAGGCCTCGAGATAAGGGTCCTGTTGAGAACCAGGTGAGGATCGCCTATAACCAGATCTATGCCCGTATTAGAAATGAGGTATACTTCTCTTTAGTAGAACTCAACACTGGGATAGGCAAGTATCTGGACGAACTGAATCACAAGCCCATGCAAAAAAAAGGGTATTCCCGTTACCAACGGTTTATGGACCTGGAAAAACCTGCGCTTAAACCATTGGTGGATCAACCTTTTGTCCTAAAGCACCGGGCTCACCGGAAAATCAGCTGCAATTATCATTTTAAACTGCAAGAAGATGGGCATCAATATAGTGTCCCCTATCCCTATATCGGTAAGGTGTTGACGGGGGTCTATGATACTGACACCGTGGAGATCTATGATGGGTTGGAGCGTATCGTAGTTTATCCAAGAGTTCATGGCCAGGGCTATACCACTCAGAGAGAACACATGCCGCCCAACCATCAAGCCTACAAGGACCAGCAGCGTATGGATGAAGATTATTTTTTAAGATGCGCAGAAAAAATAGGTCCTTTTACCCGCCAGTATATGCATAGTATACTACAGTCACGCGATTATAAGGAACAGGCCTATGACTCCTGCCTGGGCATCTTGCGGCTGGCAAAAAAATCCACGATCGGTGAGCAGAGGATGGAGTGGGCCAGCAAGCGTGGTTTAAGAATAGGTCGCTTTGGTTACCGCATCATTGATAACATCCTTAAGAACAACCAGGATAAACTGGAACAGCAATACAGCACCGACAGTCAGGGGCTTCCTGCTATACAACATGAAAACCTACGCGGCCCTGAGTCATATCAATAAACTCATCACATTCAAAACCTTTAAAATTAAAAATTATGCAAAAAGAAAATCAACTGGAAGAAGTAACCTTTCACATTCCTTCCATCACCACAAAGTGGCAAACATTTAAAACTAAGATCGATCCTGACAATCCTGATGATCTTGAGAAGGTCGCTCTGATGACTGAGGCTGCGAAATGCCAGCCTCAATCCATGATGGAATTTTTAATCCGGCTTAATGAACTTTATCACTCAAAAAAAAAATAACGTCTCATGAACACACAAGCAACGCTGGAAATGCTCCAGCAATTGAAACTCTATGGTATGGCCCACCGCTATAAAACCATTTTGGACCTGGCTGTCCATCAGCAACCTGAAAGCATGCACCAGCTCATTGCCCTGTTAACAGATGCTGAAGCTGATCATCGAAATCAAAATCGATCCCTGCGTAACCTGCGGCGATCAAAGCTTCGTTACGACGCTACTATAGAAGAGGTCATTTGCACACCTGAGCGTAATCTCACGAAGGAAACGATCATTAGATTATCCGATTGTAGCTTTGTGAAAAAGGGACAAAACATACTTATAGTTGGTCCCACTGGATGCGGAAAATCCTTCCTCGCTTGCGCTCTGGCGAGGCTCGCCTGTCATCAGGGTTACCAGGTGCTTTACCTTCGGATGAACAAGTTTATCAGTGACCTCCATGCAGCCAAACTGGAAGGGACACTAGCTAAAAAGATGAGGATATTGGAACGTTCTCATATTCTTGTATTTGACGATTTTGGGCTTCAGAAAATGGAGCCTGATATACGGCTGATTTTTATGGACATTCTGGAGGACCGGTACGGAAAGAATGCAACCATTGTTACCTCACAGCTACCTGTGGCAAAGTGGTATGAAACCATTGGAGAAAATCCTAGTGCTGCCGATGCAATCTTAGACCGGCTAACAGCAAATGCTCATCGTATTGAACTACTATATAACTAATTTAAGCCGCTTGATTCTTAAGCTGTTGTAATTTCCTTTCCAGGTAGGCGATTTTTGCCTGTTTATATCTTTGCTGGTATTGGTTCAGATCCATGGGAGTGAACTCTTGTTTGTATCGAACCATTTTGTAATAGATAGTTGCCATTTTATTTGCGGTAGCCACGATGGCATATTTATTTCCTCCCCTGGCTTTCATCCTGCGGAAGTAATCTCCTAACCAGTGATCACTTCTTTGAACCGCATTGGCCGCAGACCGGAAGGCCTGAGAGGCTGGATTGGGTTTTTTCTTCATTAACATGCTGCTGATCAGCTTGCCTCCTGTTATCTTATTATTGGGACAGAGATTGAGCCAGGAAACGAAATGTTTTTCTGTAGCCCATTTGGTCATGTCTGTTCCTGTTTCCGCCAGTATCTCCAGAGCACTCAGCTCACTGAGCCCATAAATGGCCATTACATCCACTCCGTGGATCCTTTCCAGATAACTCCGGGTATTAAAGAATGGCGCATTTTTATTCTTTTTTTTTATTCTCGGGCTTTCCTGATTGATGACAGGTTGTTCCTGCTGTTGAATCTCCCCTTCATTGCGGCTGGCCTCATATTGCTTTAACTGCTGTTCAATGGCCGTTTCACATACTTTGATGTGTTGCTGAAAGAACCGGTAGCAGGCATAGTTCTCCCCGAGCGTAAATAATTGCTCCGGTCTCCAGTTGCCTTGCAGGGATTTGACAATGAGGGAGGGATCTGCCTTGATCCGGCCATCTACCAGAGGCAGGAAGTTCTCCGCATTTCTTTCCCCGGCCAGGATAGCGTCCACTATAGCTAACCCCGTCTTGCCGGTCAGGTCGCTGATGATCGTATGGAGCTTAATGTTCATCAGCTCCATGGCTTTCTGCATCCTGAGGATACAGCGGCTGCTGTCCTGGGTCATGGTCCTGCGGTGGCGGACCAGGGTCCTTAATGCTTCCTGTTCATCTTCAGGCAGATAGCTGCTTTTCAGCAGCCCGCAGCTATGCAGTTTCTGGATCCACCGGGCATCACCATCATCATCTTTCCTCCCGGTCACATTACGGGCCTGCCGGGCATTGGTCAGGGTAACCTCAAAGCCGT
>Ga0307373_10009391_pt1 | contig 14634 bp, 15 predicted proteins | sample OX2MG_FD_202534 | JGI IMG/M metagenome (GOLD analysis project Ga0307373, IMG submission 202534) | Soil microbial communities from Risofladan, Vaasa, Finland - OX-2 | ecosystem: Environmental > Terrestrial > Soil > Coastal area > Acid sulfate soil | place: Finland: Risofladan, Vaasa | collected... | reverse complement strand
TTTTTGGCCGCCTCGCGCCGCTCACGCCACTTCCACTTCAGCGACAGCGCGCCCAGCATGATCGCCTCCGAGGATCCCTGCGTGCGCGCGCCCGTCGTCTCCCCCGGCGCGTTGAACAGGTCCGCCAGCATGCGGATGCAGCGCTGCTCGATCTCGGCAGTCTGCGGGTACTCGGCGTGATCGATGAAGTTCGTGTGCAGGTTTTCCGCGATGATGCGGTCAGCCTCGGGCTCCATCCAGGTGGTGACGAACGTCGCGAGATTGCGCATCGGCATGCCGTCGAGGACTATCTCCTTTTCGATCAGCCCCTGCGCTTCCTGGGCGCTCATGCCGATCTTCGGCAGCTTGTGATCGGGAGCGGGCTCGAGCAGGTAGCGGTTGCCGTAGCGTTTCTCCAGGCGCTCGATCTGCTCGCGTGTTAATTGAGGCCCGCCCCCGTCGCCCGGCTGGCCGGCTCGCTGCTGATCGGACGGCATGCGCGGCGATCATACGCCCACTGACGCACGCTGCATGGGCAAGCAGTCAAGGCCAGGAGTCAAGAATGAGACTCAGTCCTATGATAGGTTGCGCTGGCAATGCGCTTGCTAAAGGTGATGCTCCTGCTGTGGGCCGTATCGCTGGCCGGCTGTAACAGCGCCAGTCCGGGTGACGGGACGGCGGCGAATGGCCGTCTGCAGGTGGTGGCGGCGGAGAACTTCTGGGGCAGCATCGCCGCGCAGCTCGGCGGGGACCGGGTGAACGTGAGGAGCATCATCGTCAATCCGGGCACGGACCCGCACAGCTATGAACCCTCCGCGCGGGACGCGCGCACGATGGCGGGCGCCCAGCTGGCGATCGTGAACGGGATTGGCTACGACAACTGGGCACCGAAGCTGCTCGCCGCGAGCCCGGTGAGCGGGCGAGTGGTGCTGGACGTAGGGCAGTTGGCCGGATTGAAAGACGGAGACAACCCACATCAGTGGTACGCCCCGGCGAGTGTCTACAAGGTGACCGCACAGATCGTGGCCGCCTACGAGGCGCTCGATCCCGCGGACGCTGCCTACTTCGCGCAGCAGAAGCAGACCTTCGAGACCAAGGGACTCGCGCACTACAACCAACTGCGTCAGGAGATCCGCTCGAAGTATGCGGGCACGCCAATTGGCTACAGCGAGAGCATCTTCCGGCCGCTGGGCGAAGATCTGGGGCTCAAGCTGCTGACGCCGTACAGCTTCGCCAAGGCGGTCGCCGAGGGCACCGATGTGACCGCGCAGGACAAGCAGACGGTCGACGAACAGGCCGAAAAGCGCGAGATCAAGGTGTGGGTGTTCAACAGCCAGAACGTGACCCCTGACGTGCAGCGCGTGAACGAACTCGCGAAAGACGCTGGCATCCCGATCGCGACGGTCACCGAGACGCTGTCGCCGGCGCCGTACAGCTTCGAGCAATGGCAGGTGGCGGAGCTGGAAGGACTGATGCGAGCGCTGCACGAGGCCACGGGCCGCTAGATGCCGGCCGTCGAGCTGAGCGGTGGGGCGGTCCGGCTGGGCGGCCGCATGATCTGGAGCGGGGTGGACGTCGCCGTAGCGGACGGTGAGTTCGTGGCGTTGCTGGGCGGGAACGGATCGGGAAAGTCGACGCTGCTGAAGGCGGTGCTCGGTGCGCTGCCGCTCGCCGCGGGTGGCCTCAGCGTGCTGGGAGCACCGGCGGGACGGGAAAACGCACGGATCGGGTACCTGCCGCAGAGGCGCTCGTTTGATTCAGGTACGCGGCTGCGCGGGTCAGACGTGGTGCGGCTGGGGCTCGATGGCGATCGCTGGGGGCTGACGCTACCCCTGCCTGGCAGGTTCGCGAGCTCGCGGCGGCAGGCGAGCGCGCGTGTGCGAGAGGTGATCGAGCTGACCGGCGCGGGGGAGTACGCGGACCGCGCGATCGGGGAGCTCTCCGGTGGCGAGCAGCAGCGGCTGCTGATCGCCCAGGCGCTCGTGCGCCGCCCGCAGCTGCTGCTGCTGGATGAGCCGCTGGACAGCCTCGATCTGCCCAACCAGGCGGTCGTGGCAGCGCTGGTTGCAGACATCTGCAGGACGGAGGGGGTGGCGGTGGTGCTCGTCGCCCACGATGTGAACCCACTGCTGCCATATCTGGACAGGGTCGTGTACCTGGCCGGCGGGCACGCGGTGGCGGGGCCCGTGGAGCAGGTGATCACGGGGGAGACCCTGACGCGGCTGTATGGGCTGCCCGTGGAGGTGCTGAAAGCGAGCGACGGGCGGCTGGTCGTCGTGGGGCAGCCCGAGGCGCCGGCCCACCACCACGATCGCCACGAGCATGTCCACTAACCCGCACCTGACTTGGAACGTCGTGCACGACGTGAGCGAGGTGCTCGAATATCACTTCATGGTCAACGCGCTGCTAGCGGGCAGCGTGGTGGCGGTGATGGCGGGGGTGCTGGGGTGGTTGATGGTGTTGCGCAGAGAGACGTTCGCGGGGCACACGCTGTCGATGATGGCCTTCCCGGGCGCGAGCGGCGCCGCACTGATCGGTGTGGGGGCAGCGTGGGGGTACTTCGTATTCTGCGTCGCTGGAGGGTTGGCGATCGGCCGCTCAGCTCAGGGCGCGAAGCGGTCGCGGAGCGATCAGCCGGCGGGTATCGCCGCCGTGCAGGCGGCGGCGCTGGGGCTGGGCTTTCTGTTCGTGAGCCTGTACGGCGGCGTGCTCGGCGACCTGGAGAACCTGTTGTTCGGCACCTTCCTGGGTATCTCCAACGGGCAGGTGCTGGTTCTCGTGGTGCTCGCGGCGGCCTCGCTGGCGGTGCTCGCAGCTCTTGCTCGCCCGCTGCTGTTCGCCTCGGTGGACGCGGACGTGGCGAGCGCGAGGGGCGTGCCGGTACGGGCGCTGGGAGTGGTGTTCCTGGTGCTGCTGGGGCTGGCGGTGGCGGCGACGAGCCAGGTGACAGGGGTGCTGCTCGTGTTCGCGCTGCTCGTGATGCCGGCCGCGAGCGCCCAGGCGCTCACGGCGCGCGTGGGGCTGAGCCTCGCGCTGACGGTGGCGATCGGCTTGGCGGTCGTGTGGCTGGGGCTGGGGATCGCCTACTTCTCGATCTACCCCGCTGGGTTCTTCGTGACGAGCACCGCGTTCGCGGTGTATGTGGTCGTGCGCGTGGGGGTGTGGGTGAAGGGCGCGTCGCGCAGGGGCCAGCGGCTGTCCGGGCAGCCGCCCGCCGGGGGCGTGATCGCCTGATGCTCTCCCAAGAATTCATGCGCAATGCGCTGCTCGCGGGCACGTTTGTCGCGCTGGCGTGCGGGGTGGTGGGCTGGTTCGTGGTGCTGCGCGGCCAGGTGTTCGCCGGGGACGCGCTCAGCCACGTGGCGTTCCCGGGGGCGCTCGCCGCCGCGGCGGCCGGGATCGACGAGCGCGCTGGGCTGTTCGCGGCGACGGTCGCGGTGGGCGCGGGCATCGGCGCGCTCGGACGCGGCGCGGACTCTGCGGCGGGGAAGGCGGGTGCGGTGCCCGCTGAGGACACGGCGATCGGGATCCTCTTCACGTTCATCCTGGGGCTGGGAGTGTTCTTTTTGGCGCTGTTCAGCACGAGCTCCGCTGGGGGCAGTGGCATCCAGGCTGCCCACACGCTGTTCGGGTCGATCTTCGGCCTCGGCGCTGTGCAAGCGCGCCTGGCTGCCGTGATCGCGGCCCTGGCGACGGGGCTGATGCTCGTGATCGCGCGGCCGCTGCTGTTCGCCTCGATCGTTCCCGACGTCGCCGCCGCGCGGGGTGTGCCGGTGCGTCTGCTCGGTATCGGCTTCGTCGCGCTGCTGGGCGTCGTCGCGGCCGAGGCGACCCAGACTGTGGGCGCGCTGTTGCTGCTGGGGCTCCTCAGCGCCCCGGCGGCCGCTGCGCATCGCCTCACGAGCAGCCCAGTGGCGGGCATCGCGCTCGCTGCGCTATTGGCAGTCGTGGCGATGTGGGGAGGGCTTGCGCTGGCCTACGCGGTGCCGTCGCTGCCGCCGGGCACGGCGATCGTGGGAATTGCTGTTGCTACCTATTGCGTCTCTACCATCGTTGAATGAGTTCTTACGCGGGCGCCGATAGCTGGGTTCCTCGCGCCGAGGCTGTCCTGACCCGGGCGGGATACAGGCGCGGCGGCGCGCGGCGCGCGGTGATCGAACTGCTCGATGCGCAGGAGTGTGCGCTGACGGCGGTCGAGATCGAGGAGGCGCTGCGATCCGAGCAGCGCAGGGTCAGCCGCGCGAGCGTGTACAGGATTCTCGATGAGCTGGAGCAGGTGCGCCTGGTCCAGCGTGTGGAAACCGGCCAGACGATGGTTCGCTATGAGCGCGTCTGCGAGGACGAGCATCACCATCACCTCGTGTGCGACAGCTGCGGGCTTGTGATGCCCTTCTCCGATACGGCCCTGGAGCGTGCGATCGAGACGCTCAGCGAGCGGGTGCCGCTGGCTGTGTCCGAGCACGAGATCGTCCTGCACGGCGCCTGCGAAGACTGCGCTGCGTGACGCTGCCCGGGGTTGAACCCTTATCCGGCGGCCGGGATCTTTGCGAAGACGGGATCGCCGACCGGCATCCCGTCGTCCCCGTAAGTCATCAAAGCGACATCCTCTGCGGCATCGGGCTCTGCGTCAATAATCCGTTGCAGTGCAGCGCGAGCCTCCACCTCGTCCTCATATGAGTCGATCAGATTTCCGGTGCTGCTGAGCAGAACGTAGTGCATAGCTAATCGCCTACAGGCAGGATAGAAGCTTGCGTTCTGGGCTCACCCCCAGAGAATCTCAGCGCCTTTGGACGGTTCTGTGGCGGCCGGTTCCACAGGTAGCTGAGGACGCAGCCGAGGGTGAAGACGGCGACCACGAGCAGCACCGGGCCGGAGTCCTCCGTGAGGGCTCCAACGACGCCCGCGGCCAGCCCGCCGGCGAGCGCGGCGAGCCATGCGGGGTCAGCGCTGACCGGCGCGAGCAGGCGCCGGTAGTGGCGCACAGCGAGCGCGGAGGCGATGAGCGCGAGCGCGGTCGCGAAGGGCATCGCCCCATGCTTTAGCTCGTCATAGGCGGCGGTGTAGCGGCGGACGATGATGTCGCGGATATCCCCGGCGGAGTGGGCGTGAAGGACGCTGCCGGTGTAGTGGCCTGAGCCGTGCGCGGTGGCGAGGTCGAGCGCCGCCAGGGCGATCAGGCCGGCGATCGGGCTCACGAGCACTACCAGCACGCGCCGGCGGGTGAGCTGGCCGGGGAGCAGCATCGCTGTGGCGAGCGCTGTGCCCGCGCTTACGAGGATCACGCCGCCAACCCCCGCGCCGATCCGCGCCGAGCCCTCGATGACCGCGAGGACGATCCCGCTCACGGCCATCGCGCTGGCCGCGCGGCGAGAGCGTGCAGCTGGGTACAGCGCGCTGGCCACGGCGGCGAAGACGAGCACGGCCAGGCCCGACTTGAGCTCGTTGCCGATGCCGTAGAAGCGCACGCCGAGCTCTGGGTTGGGCCCCAGCAGCGAGCGGGCGAGCAGCTGCGTGCTGGCGAGCGCGTCGGCGGTGAGCGCCACCACCGCCGCGATGGCGGGAGCGAGCGGTGCCCGCGGCCACGGCGTAAGCCGGTCGGTGAGCGCGCCGAGGGAGAAGCAGAGGAGCACGAGCAACGCGTCTTCGATGCCGCGGGTGGGCTCGAGCGCTGCCGGGACGAGCGCCGCCACGGGCGTCCACAGCAGCGCCAGCGCACCAACGCGCATCGCCCACGCCCGGGCGCGCGGGCGTAACCGGGGCGCGAGTGGCATTAGCCGCAAGGTGAGCGCGAGCAGTGCCCAGGCGCCGAGCAGGCAGGCCAGGACGCCCAGGCGGCGGTCGTAGAGGATTTGCAGGCGGGCTTTGAACGAGCGCAGATAGGCACCGTCGAATGCGCCGGCGAGCGTGACCGGCTTGCCGCGCATACCGGCCGGGATCCGCAGGCCCAGATGGTTGAGGATCGTGGGCGCGAGGTCGACGGTGGCGATCAGCCCGCGCTGGCTGGTGGTCTGTGAGGTGAGCGTTGCGCCCCCGCCGGGGCCGGCAAGGGCGACCCACAGAAGTTCGTTGCCGGGAGCGTCGGGTGCACGCTGGATGACGATCTCCAGGGCGCCCGGTGGGCGCGCGGCGCTCAGGATGCGCAGGTCCGCGTAGCCAGGCGGGCCCGCCGGAAGATCCGCGACGGTTAGCTGCTTGCGTTCGCGCAATGCGGCGATGCGCGCCGGCAGCGTCGCCGCCGGTCCCAGCGACAGGGCCGCGATCTGGCCGTTGCGGCCGGCCGCTGCCACCGCATCGGAGTCATCGGATCCGGCGATGCCGGCGTAACCGGCGCCGCCTGGGATCTGCGATGCGAGCAGGCCTGGTTGCAGGATCTGTGGGGCGCCGCGCGCGCGCTCGAGCACCGTCTGCCACGGGGTGGCCATTGCGCCAGCGCCGTGCGACTGGAGCGACAGGATGGGCGGGCGGCTGGGGTTATACGACGAGTAGGAGACACGCGCTCCCTGGGTGATGTCGAGCAGCAGCTGGGCTGTCGTGTAGGAGCCCTGCGTGGCGGACAGGATCCCGGTGGAAAGCGAGGGCACGCTCGCGAGCCCGTTCTCGATTTGCTCGCCGGGCGCGGCGGGCAGGAAGAGGATGACGGCCGAGGGCCGTCCGGCCGGGGACCGGACGGCGGCGCACGCGCGCGCGGCGGGCCAGAGGGCGAGCAGCGCCGCGCAGCCCAGGCGCATGACGTGGCGGGCACGCATACGTGTGTTCTAACGCATCGGCTTAGGGCCGGCTCCCGATATGCTGAACCGCATGGCGAAGACCCCGCAGGTGGGCGAGCAGGCGCCCGATTTCCAGCTGCCCGGCACCGATGGCCCCTTCAAGCTGTCAGCGCATCGCGGCGAGCGGGTCGTGCTGCTTTTTTACCCAGGGGACAACACGCCCGTGTGTTTAAAGCAAATGTGCTCGTATCGCGATCGCCCTGATGCTTTTGCGGCTTTGGACGCGACGATCGTCGGCATATCGGCGCAGGATCTGGATTCTCACCGTGGATTCATTGAGAAAAACAATCTCACGGTACCGCTGCTGGCTGATGTCGACAAGGAGGTCGCGAAGGCCTATAGCGCCTTGGGTCGCATGGGCACCAAGCGCGCGGTGATCGTGATCGACGAGGCCGGGATCGTCCGGCACCGCCATGACCACTTGCTGGGTCTGGACTATCAGTCAGTGGATGACCTGAAGGCGGCGCTCGACACGCTGCCTGCCCCGGCTGCTAGCTAGGACGCGGGTTCGCTATCGGAGTGTTGCCTCCGCCGCTTGGGACGGGCGGCGGAGCATGGCACCCTGAGCTAACAACTCCGTCCTCGCGGCGATCGATGCTAGCATTGCAGTCAATGACAGCAGATTGGAGTGAGGTCAGTGGCGACGCTAACGGTTCGTGGAATTGATGATGAGACCAAGGCGCGCTTGCGTGTGAGCGCTGCGCGTCACGGGCGCTCGATGGAGGCTGAGGTACGGGCCATACTCGACGATGCGCTGCCATCCCAGCCGCCATCAGGCGGTTTCGGTAGCCACATCCGCGCCCGGTTCGCGGCCACCGGTGGCGCAGAGCTCGATTTGCCCGGCCGTCGTGAGTTGCCCCGCGCCGCGAGTCTTTAAACGTGGTTCTCCTGGACACGAACGTCCTCTCCGAGCTCGTCCGTCCCGAGCCGGACGAGAAGGTAGTGAGCTGGCTGGACTCGCTCGATGCCGCTACGGTCGCGACCACGGCAATCACAGCCGCCGAGCTGCTCTACGGAGTGGCCCGCCTACCAGACGGGCGGCGCAAGCAACAGCTCAGCGAGGCGATTGATGGGCTGATCGAGGAAGACTTTGACGGTCGCATCGAGCCCTTCGACGTGACGGCCGCCACCCACTACGCAGCGCTCGTCAGCGACCGCGACACGCTCGCTCGCCCGATCAGCGTCGCCGACGCGCAGATAGCTGCGATCGCCCGCAAGCTGGAGGCGACGCTCGCCACGCGCAACATCGAGGACTTCAAGGACACGGGGATCGATCTCATCGATCCCTGGGAGCCGCGATAAGCGTGTTGCCTCGTTGCCTGAGCCCGAGATGGTCGAGGTCGCGATCCACAACTACTTGACTGCGTAGCTGCACGACCCGCTGGTTGGTCTGGCCATTTGCGTGCCGGCCAGACCAACCAGGTACCTGTCATTGTGCTAGCGGATTACTTTGGTGGCGCGTGGAAGACGATCTTGCGGATCGTCGTTTCTGCTGTGAATTTGCTCTGGTCGCACTTCTTGGCCAGGGCCGTGATCTTGCCGATCACCTTCACCCGGTCGCCCTTCGCCAGGTCTGCCGGGGTGATTTTGCCGTCTTTGTTGGTGTCGGCGATGCCGCCGAAAGTGACGTGAACTTTTGTGACCGGGTATTTCGTGATTTTTTCGTTGTCGCCCTTGGCGTGATGGTTGGTGTGCGTGACCTTCACTTCGACTTCACCGCTGTAGGTGCCGTCGGTGTTTTCGTTCAAGGTCCAGCTTTCGAGCGTCCCCGACGCCACGTAGCCGACCTTGTGGGGCATGCACTTGTGTGACTGTCCGGAATGGCTGCCTTTGCCTTTGCCTTGGCCCTGGTTGTCGTTGGAGCCCTTGGATCCTTTGTCGCCTTGGCTCGAGTGAGAGCTGCGGTTGGCGGCGCCCGGGTCCTCAGTGTTGTTCGGCGTCGTGGCCGGTGGCCCGACGGGAGTGGTGCTCGGCGCGTGCTTGGTGCCCCCGTTTGACGGCGCCTGGCTCGGGAGCGCCCAAGCGGGCGTGCTCATCAGAGCGAGCGCCGACGCGGCGAGCAGAGTCTTTCTGACGATCATCTAAAGCTCCTCGTGTGGGTTGCTTAGTCGCGTTGCACTGCTGTAACGCGACGCGATGAAGAAAGTCAGGCATTACTCACCGGCATGCCGGGATCGCTACCTGACGCCTTTACCATTAGGGGCCACCGGCGGCGTAATGGGTGCGCTCGCCGGCTGGTGGGCTTCATTTCCCTTTTCCCCAGCAACCGGCGGCTGCCCCACAGGAGCCTGGGGCGTGTGAGGATTCCCGCCGCTATCTGACCGGCTCTGTGCCTGTGGCGAAGCGGCTGCGCCGCCCGGCTTTGAGGGAGCATGCGTACGATGGCTGGGCTTTGGCCGGGGCGATGCGGGCTGGCCTTTGTTTGACCCGTGGCTCCCCTTGCCGGATGTGCGATGAGCAGTACCAGCCGGGTCATGGATCGCACGCGAGCTGCTCTTTTCTTGACCGGCAGCCGGTGACTGCAGCAGGCGACCGGCTTCGGATCCAATCCCGGCCGGTAGGACACTGCCATGGCCGGCGCTGATGTGTGTCCTGGGTCCTAGAGCGACGGCTGCCGGCCCGGAGTGTGTTCTGAGCGCTGCCGCGGCGCTGGCGCGATCGGCGCCGCCTGCGTGGACGCCAGCGATGGGTACGGGGGCGCTCGAGGTGTGCTCGTGCTTTGCCGGTTCCCTCACCAGGTGCAGGGTTCCAGCGCTCGCCGCTGCCAGGACCGTGGCGCCCACAATCCCCTTCACGAGGAGCGACGCTGAAGCGTGACCGCCGAGCGCGGCCCCCGAGGCCGCGGCCGTCCCGGCACCATGCCCGCCACCCGTCCCATGGGCGAGCACCCTGGCCAGCATCGCAGCCGCCGCGCCAGCCGGCAGTGCCGGCACGAGCGCCCGCAGGTCAGCCCTGCGAGTGTCGATCAGCGTACGGAAGTCACGGCAACCCGCGCACCCGCGCAGATGGGCGCGCATCCTGCGGCCGCGCAGCACACGGCCATCCCCATCAGAGATCGCCCGTCGAACCGTCTCACACTCCATGACACGGCCCTCGGCGAACTCGTGCAACGAACTGCGCGCCTCGAACAGCGTCTGCTTCGCCGCGCCGTGGGAGACAGACAGGGCCGCGGCGATCTGCTCGACCGGCAGACCGCTGAGCTCGCGCATCAGCAACACGGCGCGCTGACGCTCCGGGAGCTCCTGGATGTCTGAAACCAACAACCGCAGCCGCTCGCGCTGATCCACGGTGCGCTCCACACTCTCCTCTGAGCGCTCGTGCTCCTCCTCCAGAGCATCTGAGTAGTGCCGCTTGCGCAGGATCGAGACGGCCTCGTTGTGCGCGATCCGGAACAGCCACGGGCGCACCGCCACATCTCGCTCGCTGGCTCGCAATGCGAGGAACGCGTTGGTCATCGTGCTCTGCAGCGCGTCCTGGGCATCGTCGTGATCCCGGACGATCGAGCGGCAGTAGCGATAGAGCGCCTGATGGTGACGCTGATAGAGCACGGTAAACGCCCGCGCGCTGCCCCGCGAAATGAGCCGCGCTAGCCGCTCGTCGCTCGAGAACCGTCCTGCGAGAGCAAGCTCGGGCGGGCTTCGGATTGGGAGCGCAAGATCGCCCATCGACCACGTATCCATAACGCTGCTGATACTCAAAGGTTAGGACACACAACGCATAGCTGCGGTTGATGCTCGCGCCCAGCCCGGCGTAGTTTCAGCGGCTCAGGGGGGTGCCGTGCTCCCGCTCGCCGTCTGGCCGGTGCTCACCGGCGCGGCGCGCGTGCAGCTCGGCCAGCTCCAGCTGGAGGTTGCGGGGCTTCGGATCCGAATCCCGCCCACCCGGCGAGCGCCGGTGCCAGACGCCCTGCCCGTCGAGCTCCCAAGAGCTCTGGTTATCAGCGAACGCGCGCTGGAGCGTGTCAAGCAGCTCGGCGCGCAGTTCCGGAGACTCTACGGGCGCGGCCAGCTCGACGCGATGGTCGAGATTGCGCGGCATCAGGTCGGCGGAGGAGATGTAGATCGTGTACTCCCCGTCGCGCTGGAACGCGAACACGCGCGAGTGCTCGAGCAGCCGCCCGACGATCGAGACAACCCGGATGTTCTCGGATATGCCCGGTAGCCCCGGCCGCAGGCAGCAGATCCCGCGCACGTTGAGGTCGACCTGCACTCCCGCCTGCGATGCCTTATAGAGAGCGCGGATACAGCGCCCGTCGACAAGCGCGTTCATCTTCATCGCGATCGCACCCGGGGAGTCCGGTGAGTGAGCGGCGACGGTCGCCTCGATCTGGCTGATGATTCCGTCGCGCAGCTGGTTGGGCGCCGTCAGCACCTTGCGGTAATGCAGCGGGCGGCCATAGCCGGTGAGGTAGTTGAACATGTCGGCGACGTCGGCGCCGATCTGCTCGTCGGTCGTGAACAGCCCGAAGTCGGTGTACAGCCGCGCGGTCGCGGAGTGGTAGTTGCCGGTGCCGATGTGTACGTAGTTGCGAACCCCGTCGCCCTCGCGGCGTACCACGAGCACGCACTTGGCGTGCGTCTTCAGCGATGGCTGGCCATAGACGACATGAACACCTGCCTCCTCTAGGGCCTTGGCCCAGTGGATGTTCATGCGCTCGTCAAAGCGCGCCTGCAGCTCGACCAGCGCGACCGCCTGCTTGCCCCGCTCGGTGGCGTCGATCAGCGCGGGCACGAGCGGCGAGTCGTCGCTCGTGCGGTAGACGGTCTGCTTGATCGCGAGCACGTTCGGGTCGGCCACCGCCTGCTCGACGAAGCGCTCCACCGAGGTGGAGAACGAGTCGTAGGGGTGATGCACGAGCACGTCGCCTTCGCGCATCGCCCCGAGCACGTCGGGGCGCTCGCCTTCGTGGCGCAAGAGGCGCGGGTGGGTGTGTCCCACGAGGGGCTCCTCGCGCAGCTCTGCGTAGCCGGGCAGCTTGACGATTTGCCACAGCGCGCCCATGTCGAGCAGGCCATCGACCGGATAGACCTCATCCTCCTGCACCTCTAAGAGCCCTGCCAGTTCCTCACGCAACGGCGCAGAGCAATCGGCACCAACCTCGACGCGCACCACCTCTCCAAAGCGCCGCCGGCGCAGCTCATCCTCGACTGCCTGGAGCAGGTCGGCGGCATCGTCTGAGACCTCGAGGTCGGCGTCGCGGGTGACCCGGAATACGTTGTAGTCGGCTATTTCCATCCCTGGGAACAGGGCGTCGAGATGACTCGCGATCACGTCCTCGAGCGGTAGGAAAACGATGGGAACCCCGCCCGCCCCGCCGGGTGTGGTCTGCTTGAGCGTCACGAAGCGGGGGAGGATCTCCGTGGGGACCTTCACGCGCGCAAACACGGTCTGGCTGGTCACGGGGTCGCGCACGAGCACGGCCAGGCTGAGGGAGAGATTGGAGATATAGGGGAATGGCCTGCCAGGAGCCACTGCCAGTGGGGTGAGCGCCGGGAAGATGACCTTCTGAAAGTGCCTGGCGAGCTCTGCGCGCTGCTCCTCGTCGAGCTCATCCACCGAGACCACGCGGATGTCGTTATCTCTCAAGCCCGCCCGCAGGCGCTTTTCGAAGCAGCTGGTCAGCCGCCGGCTCAGATCCAGTACCCGCTCGCGGATCAAGGCGATCGTCTCAGACGGGATACGCCCGTCGTGACCTGGGTTCTCCACGCCTGCGTCGATCTGGTCGCGCAGGCCCGCGACGCGGACCATGTAGAACTCGTCGAGGTTGGTTGTGTAGATCGCGCAGAACTTCACGCGCTCGAGCAGCGGAATGCGCTCGTCCTCGGCCAGCTGCAGCACGCGCTCGTTGAAGTCAAGCCATGAGAGCTCGCGGTTCAGGTAGAGCGCCGGGTCGTGCAGCTTGTGGTGCTCGCCGTCCTTGTGCTCGCGACGGGGGTGCTCGTGGGTGGATGTCTGGCTCATTGGCTTACTCAACGCTACATCGCTTCACCAGTGCGCGTTGCCATAGGTGATCTTTGCCACGGGCGCGCTGAAGCGATCGGTTAGGGTGAGGCCAGCTATGGCCCGCCAACTCTGGCTGCTACGCCACGCCGAGGCGGAGCCTCACGGCACACGCACGGATGCCCAGCGCCGGCTGACCGCGCGCGGCGAAGGCCAGGCCCGCGCGGCCGGGCTCGCGCTGGTGGCGCTCGGGGCCGGCTTTGACAGCGTCTTGTTCAGTCCCAAGGTGCGCGCGAAGCAGACCGCGGAGCTGGCCGGCGCAGAGTGGAGCAAGGACCAGTGCGAGCGCCTGCAGGTCCACCCGCCGCTTGCGGGTGGCTTCGATGTGTCTCAGGCCCTTGCCCGGCTGGCGGTGCTGCCGGCAGACGGGCGTCTGCTGCTGGTCGGGCACGAGCCCGACCTGTCAGGCGTGATCGGGAACCTCATTGGCGGCCGCGTAGACCTCAAGAAGGGCGGCCTGGCCGTGGTCAGGCTAGACGGAAGTCCCGCCGGCCCCGTCAGCGGCGAGCTCACGGTCCTGTTGCGCCCCCGTGAGCTTGCTCTGATCGCCGGGCTGGGTGTGGTCCCAATCGACGGGAATTGAGGACGGCACGTCGACGTCGAGCAGCTCGGCGGCGAAACGGTAGCCGATGCCGAAGTGGGTGTGGATGTAGCGCCACTGCGGTGATGCCTTCTCCAGCTTCTGGCGCAGCTTGCGCACGAACACGTCGACCGAGCGGTCGCCGCGGACCATCGCATAACCCCACAGGCGGGAGTAGATCTCCTCGCGCTCGAGCACCCGCCCCTCGGCGGAGGCAAGCAGCTCGATCAGCTCGAACTCGCGTCTGGTGAGGTCGATGCTCTGAGCGCCCACGTACGCCTGGAAGTGGTCGGCGCGGATCTCGACTTCGCCGGCCATCAGTGGCTTTGACTCAGCCCGGCTCGCGCTGCGCCGGCGCCTGCGCACGACGCTCTGGACACGGGCGATGGCCTCCTCCGGATGGCACGGCTTGGTGATCCAGTCATCAGCCCCGAGGCGCAGCCCGCGCACCCGCTGGGCCACGGTGGACGGGCCGGTGCAGACAACGATCCCCAGCTCCGGCAGTGCATCGCAGAGGCGCTCCAGCCAGACCCACGCCTGGGGCCCCAGGACCGCCAGGTCCACGACCAGGGCGGACAGGCGCATCGACACGATCGCCTCGGTAGGGACCGGGCTGGCAAGCACCCGGTGCTCCCAGCCCATGCGGTCCAGGCGCTTGCTCAGGACTTGTATGAAACCGCTGTCACGATCGAGCACAGCGATACGCAAAGCCGCTGGCGGCGAGGAGATCTCCCCAGTACTCGACGGAACCGCCTCATCCCTGGCGCGGATACTTGCCGGCATCGAGCGGGAGTCTAGGGGACCGCAAGGACCCTGTGTTAGCGATGGGCGCAAATCGTCACAGGATGTTCACAGCGGAAATACGCTGTTTGCGGCGGGCGAGCCGCTCATCTCAGGGTCTCACTGTCAAGGAGCTCCTGCACGCGGCGGGCGATCTCGTCGCGGGTGGCGCGAACCTCCTGCAGCGGACGGCCCTTGGGATCGGGGAGGTCCCAGTCGATGTAGCGCTTGCCGGGGATGTAGGGGCAGGCGTCGCCGCAGCCCATCGTCACGATCACATCCGCCCGCTCGGCTAGCTCGTAGGTAAGGAGCTGCGGGACGCGGCCGGAGAGGTCGATTCCGAGCTCCTGCATGACCGCTGCGACTTCGGGATGGACGTGCCCGGCGGGTGTCGTGCCAGCGGACAGGGCGGTGTGTTTCCCGGTGGCGGCTTGTTCGAACAGGGCTTGGCTCATTTGTGAGCGCCCGGCGTTATGCAGGCAGACGAACAGGACGGTCGCCATCAGGTAGAGACCTCCTGCCGGTGTG
>Ga0307373_10009389_pt1 | contig 14634 bp, 17 predicted proteins | sample OX2MG_FD_202534 | JGI IMG/M metagenome (GOLD analysis project Ga0307373, IMG submission 202534) | Soil microbial communities from Risofladan, Vaasa, Finland - OX-2 | ecosystem: Environmental > Terrestrial > Soil > Coastal area > Acid sulfate soil | place: Finland: Risofladan, Vaasa | collected... | reverse complement strand
TGATGGCGGCGCACGACTTCTCGCAGATCTCGATCACGCGCGACCGCCGCCTGGTGGGATCGCTCAACGAAGCGCGGCTGTACGCGGAGCTCGTCGGGAACCCGGACGTCCGGACCCGGCCCGTCGAGTCGATCATGGAGCCGGCCTTTCCGTTCGTCGATGCCTCGACCGCCGTCGATCTGCTGTCGACGATGATCACGTCCGAGAATCCGGCCGTGCTCGTGCGCGACTTCAAGATCGACAAGACGTTCATCATCACGCGATCGGACCTGATCCGGCTGCTCTGCTGATCGCCCCGGGAGCCTGCTTGCCTGTGTTGCGGCCGTCCGCGCGGCCGGCGCCGCTCGACCTCGGAACGCTGCGGCGCGCGTGGCCCACGCCTCCCGTCAGCCGCTTCGCGCCGGCGCCGACCGGACACCTCCATCTCGGCCACCTCGTCAACGCCGTCTACACGTGGGGCGTCACCCGGGCGCTCGGCGGCCGCGTGCTGCTGCGGATCGAGGACCACGACCGCGCCCGCAGCCGGCCGGCGTTCGAGCGCGCGATGCTGGACGACCTGGACTGGCTCGGCTTCGTGCCGGACGCGCCGCCGATCGCGGCGTTCGCCGCGGGCCCGTGCGAGGGGCGCCAGAGCGACCGGACGGCGGTGTACGAGGCGGCGCTGGCGGAGCTGCGGGCGCAAGGACTCGTGTATGCCTGCCGCTGCTCGCGGGCGGAGATCCGGGCGGCGGCCGGCCCGGCCGGTGCCGAGCTGCGCTATCCGGGGACGTGCGCCCGGCTGGCGCTGCCGGAGGCGCGCGGGTGCGGCCTCCGCGTCCGCCTGGCGCCGTCGGTCGAGCGCTTCGACGACCTGATGCACGGACCGCAGGTCCAGCGGCCGCACGAGCAGTGCGGCGACCTGCTGGTTCGCGATCGGAACGGCTGCTGGACGTACCAGTTCGTCGCGGCGGTCGACGACCTGCGGCAGGGGGTGACGCTGGTCGTCCGGGGCGACGATCTGCTGGCGTCGACCGGACGCCAGATTCAGCTCGGACGGCTGCTCGGGCGGAGGGAGCCGGCGCGGTTCCTGCACCATCCGCTGATCATGAAGAGCGCGACCCAGAAGCTGAGCAAGTCGGACGGCGACGGCGGCATCCGTGAGCTGCGGGCCGCCGGCTGGACGGCGCCGCAGGTGATCGGCCGCGCGGCGGCGCTCGCCGCCGTGATTGCCGCGGCGCGGCCGGTCCGCGCCGCGGACGTGGCGTCGCTGCTGTTCGGGCGCCCGGCCGGCGGCGGGCCGCCGGTCACCTGAGCGGTGGCGTGGTCGGCGGCGGGCGCCGGTGGTGCGTCTCCTGCTCGTAGGAGTAGGCGAGCTTGAACAGCGTCGCCTCGTCCCACGGGCGGCCGTAGAGCGTGAGCCCGGCCGGCAGCCGGCCGCCGCGCGTGTAGCCCATCGGCACGTCGATGGCGGGGAAGCCGGTCGTCGGCGAGAAGAACTGGCTGTTGTCGCCCGCCGGCGTGTTGAGGTCGCCGATCAGCCGCGGGACGTTGCTCCACGTGGGGTACACGAACGCGTCGAGCTTCAGGCTGTCCATCGTCTGCAGGACGGCCGTCCGCACCTGCTGGCGATACGCCATCTCGGCGTGACAGGCCGGCGTCTCCGGTCCGTTCTCCGGCCCCGCCTCCGCCCGCTCGAGCCTGAGCGCAATCGACGGGTGGAAGAGGCCCGACTTGATGATCTCCGCGAGGCTGTGGACCGGGACGCGATCGCCCTGCGCGGCGAGGTACCGGTTGATGTCGTACTTGAAGCCCATGCACGGGCCGGCGCTCCGGTCGCGATGGATCGCGTCGAGCCCGATCACGGTCGCCGGATCGATGATCGTGGCGCCCCCCCGGCGCATGTCGTCGAGCGCCTTCTGGAAGACCGCCATCACCTCGGGATCGGCCGTGTCCGCCTTCCACGCCTGGCGGAGGACGCCGATGCGCGCGCCGCGCAGGCCGTCGCGCACGAGCGACTTGCTGTAGTCGGGAATCGGCCGGCCGCGCGCGGCGTCGGTCGCCGGGTCGTCCGGGTCGTAGCCGACGATGACCTGGAAGACGGCGACCGCGTCGGCGACCGTGCGCGCCATCGGACCGCCGACGTCGGCCAGCAGGTCGAGCGGCACGATCCCGGCGCGGCTGGTCAGGCCCATCGTGGCCCGGATGCCGACCAGCGCCTGGTGCGACGCGGGGCCGCGGATGGAGTTGCCGGTGTCGGTGCCGAGGCCGACGGCGCCGAAGCTGGCGGCCACGGCGGCCGCCGGGCCGCCGCTCGATCCGGCCGTGACGCGGTCGAGCGCATACGGGTTGCGGGTGTAGCCCGGCAGGATCGAGCTGACCGTTTCGTACGGGCTGAAGGCGAACTCATCCATGTTCGCCTTCGCCAGGACGATGGCGCCGGCCGCCTTGACGCGCTTGACGAGAAACGCATCCTTGTCCGGAATGAACCCCTTGAGCGACAGGGACCCGGCGGTGGTCTGGAGGCCCGCCGTCTGGTAGTTGTCCTTGATGATCATCGGGATGCAGTGCAGCGGCCCGACGAGCCCGCCCTGCAGGAACCGGCGGTCGAGCGCGTCGGCCTCCTTCAGCGCGTCGGGATTCACCATGATGATCGAATTGATGGCGGGGCCGTTCTTGTCGTAGGCGGCGATCCGCTGCAGGTAGCGCTCCACGAGGGCCCGGCAGGTGAGGCGGCCGGCCTTCATGGCGGCATGAATCTGCGCGATCGTGGCCTCCTCCACGTGGAACGGCGGCGGAGCCTGGGCCCGTGTGCCGGTGCAGGCGAATCCGAGCGCCAGCAGCGCGGCGCACGCGAGCGGTCCTGACAGATTTCGCATGATGGTCGCTGATCCTATGGCACCTGAGGGCCGCGGCACAATGGCGGAATGGGACCCCGCGCATCCGGAGACCATCGCGAGGGACTGCGTATAATCGGTGCTCGGTGCTCCCATGACTTCCACACGCCTCGCGCCCTGTCCGTCCTCGCCGAACTGTGTCTCGAGCGACGCGCCGGAGGCCGCGCACGCCGTCGCGGCGCTGGCGCTCGCGGTGCCGGCGGCCGACGCGTGGCATGCCGTCCGCGCCGCGGTCGGCCGGCTGCCGCGCGCGACGATCGTCGAGGACGGGCCGGGCTACCTCCGCGCGGAGTGCCGCAGCCGGCTGTTCCGGTTCGTCGATGACCTGGAGCTGGAGCTCCGGGCGGCCGACGGCATCGTCGCCGTCCGCTCGGCCGCCCGGATCGGCCGGCACGACCTCGGCGTGAACCGCCGGAGGGTCGAGCGGCTGCGGGCCGCGCTGCGCGCCGAGGGAATCGTCCGATAGCGGCCCTCGGCGCCACGCGATGGTCGCGGGATTGATGGGCGGCCGCGGGCCGATCGTGCTCTGTGGCATGATCGGATCTTCGCGCCCGTCCCGGTCGGCGACCGTGCGACGGGCGGGGCTGGAGTCCTCATGGAGCTGCCGATCTTTCAAGTCGACGCGTTCGCGGACCGGCTGTTCGCGGGCAACCCGGCCGCCGTGGTGGTGCTGCCGTCGTGGCTGCCGGCCGATACGATGCTGGCGATCGCGGGCGAGAACAATCTGGCCGAGACCGCGTTCGTCGTGCCGGAGTCTGACGGATTCGGACTGCGCTGGTTCACGCCGGAAGTGGAGGTGGACCTCTGCGGCCACGCGACGCTCGCGGCCGCCTGGGTCCTGTTCAACCGCGGCTTCACGTCAAGCGAGATGATCCGGTTCCAGTATCAGGGCGGTACGCTGACCGTCGCGCGGGACGGCGATCTGCTGGCCATGGACCTTCCGGCGAGGCCGGCCACACGCGTGCCGGCCGACCCGGCCCTGGCGGCCGCGCTCGGGGCCACGCCGATCGAGGTCCACCAGGCGCGCGACCTGATGGCGGTGCTGCCCGGCGAAGCGGACGTGCGCGCGCTCCGCCCGGACTTCGCCGCGCTCGGGCGGCTGGAGACGTTCGCGGTGATTGTCACCGCGCGGGGCACCGATTGCGATTTCGTGTCGCGCTTCTTCGCGCCGCGGGCCGGCATTCCCGAGGATCCGGTGACCGGGTCGGCGCACTGCACGCTGGTGCCGTACTGGAGCCGCCGGCTCGGCCGGCCGCGCCTGCACGCCCGTCAGGTGTCGCGGCGCGGCGGCGACCTGTTCTGTGAAGATCGCGACGACCGCGTCCGGCTGTCCGGGCGCTGCATCGAGTACCTCCGTGGCCAGATCACCGTCTGAGGTGACGCCGGGTGAGCGGGTGAACCGTGACGCGGGCGGCGGCTCGTCGCCGGCGGAGCCCCGCCGGCTGGCCGGCGCGCTCGGCGGCGTCATCGTCTTCGTGACGCTGGCCGGCGTGCTGCGCGGGACGGCGGTGCGCGATCTCGTGCAGCTCGTGCCGGCGCTCGCGGCGCTCGCGGCGGTGCAGCGGCGGCGGCCGTGGGCGTTCTACGCGGCCGTGCCGATCTTCGTCTTCTGGCTGGTCATCGTCACGGTGACCTGGCTGTCCTGGCTCGGGGCGGTGCCGGTGGTGCTGGGCCGTGCGTCGGCGCCGGCGACAGGGCTGGTCACGCTGGCCGGCCTGTCGGCCCTCGCCGGCCTCGGGGCCGGCGTGCGGTCGCGGTCGGCAGCCGGTGTCCTGAGCCGGCTCGGCGCGTTCTGGGCGTTCGCTCTTCTGCAGATGGCGGGGCTGTGGATGAGCCTCGAGCCGCTGATCGCGCGACGCTGACGCGAGCCCGCGCCAGCCCGCGGGGCTGACGCCCGGCCGCGCCGGTCGCCGGCGGGCCGCGTGATACTCTCGAGGTCGAGACGGCGGCGCGGAACGGAAAGGACGGTCGACGGCGATGGCGACCCTGATCGAGGCACCGACCCTCGTCGAGGCGGCGGGCAACAAACCCAAGCGGATCGAAGAGTTCATCGGCCTCGTCAACAGCGGCACCGCGCAGCTGAGCCTCGCCAGGATGACGAGTCCGCCCGGCTGGCAGGAGCCGGGGCAGACGCCGGCCTTCGACGAATACACGGTCGTGCTCACCGGCGTGCTGCGCGTCGAGACGCGGCACGGCACGCTGGACGTGCGGGCCGGACAGGCCGTGCACGCGCCGGCCGGCGAATGGGTCCGCTACAGCACGCCGGGGACCGACGGTGCCGAGTACATCGCGGTATGCCTGCCGGCGTTTTCGCCGTCGACGGTTCACCGGGACGCCTGACGCCGCCGCCGGACGCGACACGCGCCATGCTCGACCTCTCCACGGAATTCGGTCAGATCGACATCTACCTGTTCGACCAGATCCTGCGCGGGCGGATTGCCCCCGGCATGTCCGTGCTCGACGCCGGCTGCGGCGGCGGGCGCAATCTCGTCTACCTGCTGCGGCAGGGGTACGACGTGTGCGGCGTCGACGCGAATGCCGACGCGGTGGCCGCGGTCCGCAGCCTCGCGGCGCGCCTGGCGCCCGGCCTGCCGGCCGATCGCTTCCGTGTCGAGCCGGTCGAGGCGATGACCTTTCCCGGCGCGCACGCGGACGTGGTCATCAGCAGCGCCGTCCTGCACTTCGCGCGGGACGAGGCCCATTTTCAGGCGATGGTGCGGGAGCTGTGGCGCGTGCTGCGGCCGGGCGGGCTGCTCTTCTGCCGGCTCGCTTCGTCCATCGGCATGGAGTCGCGCGTCCGGCCGGTCGGCGGCGGCCGCTTCCGGCTGCCGGACGGCAGCGAGCGGTTTCTCGTGGATGAAGCCGGGCTCATGACGGCGACGACGGCGCTGGGCGGCGCCCTGGCGGATCCCCTGAAGACCACGATCGTGCAGAATCAACGGTGCATGACCACCTGGGTCGTGCGGAAGCCGGCATGAGGACGCGGCGGCGGCGAGCCGTGGAGGTGAGGACGTGATGGCGACCGACATCGAGACGCTGAAATACCCGATCGGCCGGTTTCAACGGCCGGCGCAGATTGGCGGAGAGGACCTGGCCGCGTGGATCGAGGAGATCGAGGCGCTGCCGGCGCGCTTCCGGCGGATGGTCGAGCCGCTGTCGGCGGCGCAGCTCGAGACGCCCTATCGCCCGGGCGGCTGGACGGTCCGGCAGGTGGTGCACCACGTGCCGGAGAGCCATCTGAACAGCTTCATCCGCTTCAAATGGGCGCTCACGGAAGACCGCCCGACGATCAAGGCGTATTCCGAGGATCGATGGGCGAGCCTGCCGGATTATGCGGCGACACCGGTCGGCGTCTCCCTCGACCTGCTGGACGCGCTGCACCGCCGGTGGGTGCCGCTGCTCCGGACGATGACGCCCGGCGAGTGGACGCGCGAGTTCGTGCATCCCGAGCGGGGTCCGATGCGGCTCGACACGGCGCTCGGGATCTACGCGTGGCACGGCCGCCATCACCTCGCGCACATCGAGGCGCTGGCGCGCCGCGAAGGCTGGCGCTGACCGGGACGGGCTGGCGCGGCTACCGGCGCGGGGGCCGGCCGCGGCCCGGCCCTGCCGGCCCCCGGTGGCGTCCGACCGGCGCACCGGGAAACGCCGCGCGGACTTCCGGCATCGTCACCTCCCGCCAGCCGCCGGACGGCAGATCGCCGAGCGTGAGGCCGCCGAAGGCGGTCCGCGTCAGTCGTGTCACGTCGTGCCCGAGCGCCTCGAACAGGCGCCGCACCTCGCGGTTCCGCCCCTCCGTCAGGCGGACGATGAGGTGGGTTTCGCGGCGGGATCGCTTGCGCACCGCGACGGCCGCCGGCTGCAGCCGCTCCCCATCGTCCATCACGCCGGCCCGTGCCCGGGCCAGCGTGTCATCGCCCAGTTCGCCGCGCACCGTCACCGCGTACGTGCGCGGCACCCCGTGGCGAGGGTCTGTCAGCCAGTCGGACAGGCGCGTGTCGCTGGTGAACAGCAGGAGGCCGCTGGTCGCCAGATCGAGGCGCCCGATCGCGACGAGCCGGCGCAGGTCCGGAGGCAGGCGATCGAACACGGTCGGGCGCCCGTCGGGGTCGCTCCGGGTCGTGACGATGCCGCGCGGCTTGTGCAGGGCGATGAACCGCCAGCCGGCCGGTTCCACCGGCCGGCCGTCGATGGCCAGCCGCACCTGCCCCAGGACGACGGGCCGGCCCGGATCGTGCGCCGGCCGGCCGTCGACGGTGACGCGCCCGGCCAGAATGTGAGCGGCCGCCTGCGATCGCGACAGGGCGCCCAGTTTCGAAAGCGCGCGCGCGAGGCTGACGGGCCGCATGGCGGGGGTCACGTCCGTCCCGCCTGCGCCACGACGGCCGCGTGCGGAGGGAGGCGGCGCGATAGAATCAGAAGACCCGGAGCGCACCGCCCGGCGGCTCGGATCGCGGAACGACACGGGGTGGCGGAGCGGTGGAAGCCGGGCATGTCGGGCTCGGGAGAATCTTACCGCCGAAGTTTCGACGCACAATGTCGCGGAAGGGTGACGGGGCACGGACGTGACTCAACAGGCGGATGTCATCGTCATCGGTGCGGGCATCATCGGCTGCTCGACAGCGTATGAGCTGGCGCGTCGCGGCGCGCGCGTGCGCCTGATCGACGGCCGCGACATTGCGCTCGGCGCGACGCAGGCGTCGGCCGGCGTGCTCGCGCCGTACATCGAAGGGCACGAGAAGGGGGCGCTGCTCGATCTGGCGGTCAGGAGCCTGGCGCTGTACGACGAGTTCATCGGGCGCCTGCGCGAGGAGACGCGCGGACCCCTGCACTACGATCGGACCGGCACCGTCGAGACGGCGGCGGACGCGGAGACGGCCGCGGCGCTCCGCGCGCGCGCGCGGCACCTGGACGAGGCGGGCGTGCGAGCCGAGTTCCTCGACGCGGCCGCCGTTCGCGAGGCGGAGCCGCGCCTGGCGCCGGAGACGGCGGGCGGCCTGGTGGTGCACACCCACGGGTTCGTCAACGCCGTCGAGCTCACGCTCGCGCTGTGGGAGGCGGCCGCTGCGCGCGGCGTCCGCGTCTTCCGGCCGTGCCAGGTGCGCGCCCTCTCGGCTGCGGGCCCCGACGTGCGGGTGGACACGGACGATGGCACGATGACCGCGGCGACCGTCGTGCTGGCCGCCGGCAGCTGGTCCGGACAGATCGCCCTGGAGGGCGAGACGGTGCCCGTCCGCCCCGTCCGCGGCCAGCTGCTGCATCTCGACTGGCGCGGCGCGCCGCTCGAGCGCGTGATCTGGGGGCCCTCCTGCTATCTCGTGCCGTGGGCCGACGGCTCGCTGCTCGTCGGCGCGACGGCCGAAGAAGTGGATTTCGACGAGCGCGCCACGGTGGCCGGCGTGCGCGACCTGCTGGACGCGGTCTGCGACCTGGTGCCGCACGCGTGGCAGGCCGGTTTCACCGGCGTGCGGGTCGGCCTGCGGCCGGCCACACCGGACGAACTTCCGATCATCGGACGGTCGCGCGTGCTCCCCGGCGTCGTGTATGCGACCGGGCACTATCGGAACGGCATTCTGCTGGCGCCGCTCACCGCCGGGCTCGTGGCTGATCTCGTGATCGACGGACGCCGTCATCCCGATCTCGACGCGGTCCGACCGGACCGGTTCGGCCGGAGCTGACCGGCAGACGGAGGCGAGGCAGCCATGGGACGGACCGTGTCGGTCGGCGACGCCCGTTTCGACGTGACCGCCGTTTCCCGGGGCGACCGCTGGGTGGCGCAGGCGGACCGCGGCGATCGACACGACCGCTACGGGCCGGTGTTCGAGGGCGACACCGAAGCCGAGGCGATCGATCGCGTGGCGGTGTGGCTGGTCTGGCAGCAGGAGCACGAGGAGGCGCTGCGGTCGCTGCAGGCCGCCCAGCGGGTGTATCAGCGGACGGTGGCCGGCAGCGCGTTCGCGGCCGCTGACGGCCCGACGCCTGACGTCGAGCGCGACGCGCTCGATCAGATGGAGGCGGCCCGCGCCAGGCTCGAGGAGATCCGCGAACGTCAGCCGTCGGACTGAACCGCCGGCCGGAAGGGGGAGACATGGCGAGACTGAGCGACCAGGAGATCGGCGTGCGCCTGCAGCACCTGCGCGGCTGGGCACGCGACGGCGACGCCATCCGGAAGCAGTTCACGTTCGCCGACTTTCCGGCCGCCGTGGCGTTCGTCAGCCGGCTGGTGCCGGGCGCCGAAGCGGCCGACCACCATCCGGACATCGTCATCAACTACAAGCGGGTCACGCTGAGCTACGCGACGCACAGCGAAGGCGGGCTGACGGCGAAGGACTTCGACGGCGCCGTCATGGCGGACTCGGTGGCGTGACGCGGCCCGGCGCATGCGGCTCAAGAAGACGTACAGCTCGCGTGAAGTCGCCGCCCTCACCGGCCTGACGGCGCGGCAGCTGCAGTGGTGGGACGTCCACCGGCTCGTGCTGTCGGCGGTGGCGCCGAGACGGACGGCCGCCGGCGGTTTCACCGAGCGCCGGTACTCGCCGGTCGACCTGCTCGAGCTGGCGGTGCTCGCCGACCTGCGGCGCCGTGGATTCTCGGCCGGCAAGATCCGCCGGCTGATCGAGACGCTGCGCGAGCGGTTCGGCGTCCGGCTGTTCGAGGCGACGAGCGGCGGCGGGGAGGTCACCCTGCTGACGGACGGGCGGGAGATCTACGCGCGGACCCGGGCGGGGGAGTTCTTCAACCTGCTGCGGGCGCCGGCGCAGCCGCTGCTGGAAATCGGCGAGGAAACGGTGCTGCGCGAGCTGAACGGGCGGATGCGCGGCCGGCGGAAGCGGGTGGCGGCGAAGCCGCGCGCGACGGGACGCTCCGACTCCGCCGACTGACCGTCCAGCGGCCCGGCTCAGCGGATCGGAAACACGCGTTCGAGGTCATCGGCCGGCCGCGGAATCACGTGCACGCCGACCAGCTCGCCGACACGCCGGGCGGCCGCGGCGCCGGCGTCGGTCGCCGCCTTCACCGAGCCGACGTCGCCCCGGACGATGGCGGTCACGAGGCCGGCATCGACCTTCTGCCAGCCGACGAAGACGACGTTCGCCGTCTTCACCATCGCGTCGGCCGCTTCGATCATGCCGACCAGCCCGCGTGTTTCCACCAGACCGAGCGCTTCGCCGGGGAGCGGCTTGTTCTTGTCTGCCATGTCCGTACGTCCGAGCACCGAGCCCCGAGCACTGAGCCCCGAGCCCCCCCATCTTCCTTCAAAACCGCCGGGAAGGAAAGGGCGGACGCGTCAGGCGATCCGGCCCCGCGCGGCGACCGGCAGCGTGTCGATGATCTCGGTGCCGTCGACCAGCCGGACCTCGTCCACGAGATTCGACACGACGCACGAGTGGTTCGGCACGATGCGGACGCGGTCGCCAGGCTCGAGCGGCGTCGACCCCGTCAGGGCGCGCACGACCGCGTGCTCTTCGGACAGCCGCTCGATTGCCAGCGACGTGTCGGGCGCGGCCGGAGACGGCATGGCGAGGTCCGTCAGGATCGTGCCGTAGCCCGCTGGCTTGTCGAAGCCGCGGGCCGCATCGGTCGTCAGCGTCTTGGCGCCCGAATCGAGGATGATCCGGTCGGGCGCCGGCTTGGAGACGACCATGGCGAGCACCGTCAGCGCGCAGTCGTCCAGGCTCGCGGCGCCGAGCGACACCTGCGTCCGGTCGTAGTAGACGTAGTTGCCCGGGCGGATTTCGGTCAACCCCGGCTGCGCGACGCTGAAGCGGAAGGTGGGCGTGGCGCCGACGCTGATCTCCTCGAGGGCGATACCGTCCTGGCGGGCGGCGAGCTGCAGCGCAACGAGCCGGGCGGCCTCGTCTTCCGCAATCCGCTTCAGCTCGTCCCCGGACGAGGCCGCGTAGCCCTGGCCGGCGTGGCTGAGCAGGCCGCGCAGCCGCAGGCCCGGCATGCCGGCCACGGCGCGGACGAAGGCGCGGGCGTCGACGCGGTCCGGATCGACGCCGCAGCGATGGAACCCCACGTCGATCTTCACCAGGACGTCGAGCGTGCGTCCGGCGCGCCGCATCACGTCCGACCACACGCGGGCCACGTCCAGGTGATCGACGATGATCGAGATGGCGGCGCGATCCATCAGTGCGAGGAGGCGCGGGGCGCTCGCCGGATTCACCGGGTACGGGAGCCGGATGTCGGTGACGCCCCCCTCGACGAAGACCTCGGCCTCGCCCACCTTGGCGCAGCAGATGCCGGTGGCGCCGCGGCCGATCTGCCAGGCGGCGATTGTCGGACTCTTGTGGGTCTTCGCGTGCGGCCGCAGCCGCAGGCCGTGCGCCGCCGCGGCCGCCTGCTGCCGCGCGATGTTCTTCAGCAGACGCGGCCGATCGACGAGGACCTGAGGTGTGGGGAGATCGGTGATGTGCACGCGTCCAAGTGTAGGGCGAGACCGTGCCGGCGACAAGAAACAGGGGCGGCGGTGATCTCGGGCGCTCGGTTCGGACGCCGCGCTGTCCGGGGCGCCGGTACCGGTAGAATTCGCATTGGCCCGGTGATTGCGCGCGGCAACGGCCCTGGCCGGGCGTGCGGCCGGGGTTTCTCACGGCGGTCGCTCCGGACCCGGTCCCGCGGAGCGGGCTGATGGACACGCGCGGAGGTCAGGTGTCGGAAGCCAGGGTGGTCACGGCGACAGACGAGACGCTCGAAACGATCCTCGACGAATCCTTCGGGATCTGGGGGGACGGCCTGACGCGCGCCGCCTACGGGCGGTTCAACGCGGCGCAGCTGCGGACGCCGTGGGGCCGGACGCACCTGCGCCGCTTGGCGCTGGTCGACGGCGGCCGCCTCCTGTCCAGCGCGAAGCGCTACGATCTCGCCGGCCGGCTGGACGGGCGCCGCGTGCGGATCCTCGGCATCGGCGCCGTCTTCACGCCGCGCGCGGAGCGAGGACGCGGGCACGCGCCTGCCCTGATCCGGCGGATGATCCAGGAGGCGGCCGACGAAGGGGTGGAGCTCGCGCTGCTGTTCTCGGAGATCGGTGCGCCCTACTACGAGCAGCTCGGCTTCCGGACGGTGCCGACCGGCGACCTGCTGCTGCAGATCGGCACCAAAGCCGGCGCGCCCGCGATGCTGGTGCGCGCCGGCGAGGAGCGCGATTACGCCGAGATCGGCGACATGCACGCCGTGCGGGCGGCGCGGTACCGGTTCGCGCTCGAACGGGACGCCGGCTACCTCGGCTACGCGATCGCGAAGAAGCGGATGCTGGCCGGCTTTGGCGCGCGCGGCCATCGGGCGCTGCAGTTCTTCGTGGCCGAGGAGGGCGGCCGCGCGGTGGCGTACCTGGTCATGACCGTCACGGACGGCGAGTCCCCGGCGGCGCGGCCGCAGGGCGACCCGTTCCCGGCCGGCCGGCGTCGGACCGCGGACAAGTGGACCATCGAGGATTGCGGGGATCGGGATCCGACCGGCGCGCGCCTGGGCGCCATGCTGCAGGTGCTGCTCGCCCGCATGCCGGGTGAGCAGCGGCCGACGATCCGCGCCTGGCTGCCGGCGGGGTTCCGGCCGCCGCAGATGACCGGTGCCCTCGCGGTGCCGTGCGGCATCGAGATGATGATGCGCTGGACCGGCGAGCGCGCGGACCCCTTCGTTCTGAAGGGCGAGGACGTCTTGTACTGGCGGGGCGACGCCTTCTGAGAACAACCGCTCCCAACGCCCGCGCGGTGGGCCCGCGACCGCAGAGGAGCGAGCCGGATCGCGAGCGGAACGGAGGGAGCCGGAGCCCGGGGCGGAGCCCCGGCTGGAGCAACCCCGGCGCGCAGGCGCCGGCGGCCCGCCAGCGGGCCCGCGACCGGAGAGGAGCGAGCCGGATCGCGAGCGGAACGCAGGGAGCCGGGGTCCGGGGCGGAGCCCCGGCTGATCAACGAATTCTTACGCGGCTCTGCTCGCGCATGAACTGCTGCACGTAGTGCGGGCCGCCGGTGCCGCGGCCGGTGGAGCCGCTCGCCTTCCAGCCGCCGAACGGATTGATGCCGGGCCAGGCGCCGGTCGTGGCGCCGGCGCGGCGGTTCGCGTAGGTGACGCCCGCCTCGATCGAGTCGAAGAACCGCTGAATCTCCGCCTCGTCTTCCGAGAAGATGCCGGCCGTCAGTCCGTACTCGGTGGCGTTGGCGAGGCCGATCGCCTCGTCCAGCGAGATCACGTCGGTGAGGACCGTGATCGGGACGAACAGCTCCTCCTTGAACAGCGGATGATCCTTCGGCAGGCCGTCGATGATGGTCGGCTCGACGAACCAGCCGTGGTCGAACGGGTCGCCGGTGAGGCGCCGGCCGCCGGTGAGGATCTTCCCGCCGTCGGCCTTCGCGCGGGCGACGGCGTTCTCGTACGTCTTCACCGCCGCTTCGTTGATGACCGGACCGAGCCAGACGTCCCGATCCAGCGGGTTGCCGATCCTGATCTTCTTCGTCTTCTCGACCAGCAGCTCGACGAATTTCGCGCGGACGTCCTTCTGCACGTAGACGCGCGAGCAGGCCGAGCACTTCTGGCCCTGGGCGCCGAACGACGACCGCATCACGCCGTCGCTCGCCTTCTCGAGGTCGGCCGAGCGCATGACGAGCGCCGGGTTCTTGCCTCCCATCTCGATGATGAGCGGCCGCGGCGTCGGCCGGGTGGCGTTGTCACGGATCAGGTGCATGCCGACTTCCTTCGATCCCGTGAAGACGACGCCGTCGATGCCCGGGTTCTCGATCAGCTCCTGGCCGACCGTGCCGCCGCCGCCGGTGACGAAGTTGAAGACCCCGGCCGGCAGGCCGGCGGCGACCGTCATCTCCTGGAGCTTCAGGCCGAGCAGCGGCGTGTCGGAGGCCGGCTTGAAGACGACCGTGTTGCCCGCGACCAGGGCGCCGCCCGCGGGACCGGCCGCCAGCGCCATCGGGAAGTTGAACGGCGAGATGACGGCCCACACGCCGAACGGCCGCATCACGCTGAAGTTCTCCTCGCCGGGGCCGAGCGTGTTCATCTTCTCGGCGAAGCCGCCGTGCTTCTCCATCTGATCGCAGTAGTACGCCATCAGATCGGCCGCCTCTTCGACGTCGCCCACGCACTCGAGCCGGTTCTTGCCCGCTTCGTAGCCCATCAGCGCGGAGAGCTCCCAGCGGTTCGCCCGGATCGCGTCGGCGACGCGGCGCACGAGCGCCACGCGCTCCTGCCACGGCCGGCTGCTCCAGGCCGGGTAGGCGGCGCGCGCGGCGGCGATCGCCTGCTTCACGTCGTCGCGCGTGCCCTTCTGGAACTTCGCGATGAGCATCCGCGTGTCGATCGGACTGCGATCCTCGAACTCCGCGGCAGCCCGGACTTCGCGGCCCCCGATGAACATCGGGTAGCTGCGACCGAACGTCGTGCGGACCTGCTGGATGGCGGCGTCCAGCTCGCGGTGGAGGTCTTCCATCTGGTCCGCGCTCATCGTGGCGTAGGTGATCTTCATCTGCGAGCGGGGTGTGTCGGTTTTCATGGTCTATCCTCGGGAAGAGAAGGAGAACGGCGGCACGTCACCGGCCATCTTGCGATCTTACCCTGAGACGGTCCCCGGGACCCGGACGCCGTGCCGCCCGCGGGCGCTGCGTATAATGGCGGCCTGGATCCGGCCGGCGGGCGGCAGGGAGGCGAAGCCGCCCGGGGCCGCGGCAGGCGTCAGGGGAGCCCCGGAGACGATCATGCGCATCGCGCTCGTTCAGCAGCACGCCACCTCCGACCGCACCGCCAACGTCGCCCGCGG
>Ga0307373_10009385_pt1 | contig 14637 bp, 8 predicted proteins | sample OX2MG_FD_202534 | JGI IMG/M metagenome (GOLD analysis project Ga0307373, IMG submission 202534) | Soil microbial communities from Risofladan, Vaasa, Finland - OX-2 | ecosystem: Environmental > Terrestrial > Soil > Coastal area > Acid sulfate soil | place: Finland: Risofladan, Vaasa | collected... | reverse complement strand
TGGTGGACATGCTGGGAACTCCTGATTGGGGCCGTTTTCACAACCCCAAATAGGACCAGCATGTTCCACTTTTTACAACCCCGCGCGCGCTTCCGCCGGATGAACCCATTTTATCTCACCTAGCCACCGTTTCCACGCAGATTTCTCCCAGAATGTCCGGAAAGCACCATAAGTGGTGGGCACCGTCCACCATCCTAATTGCGCGCAAGAAAACGCCGAATCGAGTGATCACTGACTATAGAAGACTTGACCAAATTCGGCTAAACTCATGGTTTCTTGAAGCGCCTGCACCATTTGAGTTTTCCGAGCGAAGAATGAATACACCCTGTAGGTCATGCCCGGGTCCCGCGACCCGCCGTGAGTTCTTGACGGCGGGGATGTTGGGGGTCGGCGGAATGGCCATGCCGGATCTACTCCGGCTGCGTGCCCGCGCCGCCGAGCGTGGTGCAACCGTCGATCAGGAGGCTTCGGTCATCTTTGTGTGGATGCCCGGTGGTCCGCCACATATGGATATGTACGACATGAAGCCCAATGAATCCTCGGATTATCGGGGAGCATTCCGTCCGATCAGCACGAAAGTCCCCGGAATGGACGTGTGCGAGCTTATGCCGCGACATGCCGCAATCGCCGATCGGTTCTCCATGGTGCGGTCGATTTCGCACACCTTTGCCGACCACGGTGGCGGCCATAAACGGATGATGACAGGCCGAGTGCCTTTGACTCCCGTCGACACCGTCAACGATGCGCCCGCCACAGGTTCAATCGTGGCCAAATGCCGCGAAAAACGTGACTACGGAATCCCCAATTACGTCTCGATGAACCCTGGCGGCCGGACGGGTGATACCTTTGCGCAGGGGGCCGCTTATTTGGGCCAGGCCTATCTGCCTTTCACGGTCGAAGGCGATCCGTCCGCTCCCAACTTCTCCGTGCCGAACGTCGCCCCGGTGCAAGCCGTTGCGGGACGCATTGATGATCGCACAAGGTTGTTGCGCTCGCTTGACCGCATCGAACGCCAAATCGACGCCTCGCGGATGATGGAGTCGATGGACAAGTTTCAACAGCGCGCGGTCAGCATGCTGACGAGCAGCCGGGCCAGGGACGCCTTCGATCTTTCGCGGGAAAGCGACGAGGCCCGAGATCGCTACGGCCGGCACTGCTGGGGCCAGCGGGCTTTGATGGCTCGACGATTGGTGGAAGCCGGCGTCAGTTTCGTGACCCTCGTCATGGAGAATCCGTACCAGTCTGGAGTTTCCTTTCTCAAACAGGGAGTCTACAACTGGGATTCCCACGCGGTGAACTGCCACATTTGGGACGACTTGCGGGTTCGCTTGCCGATTTACGATCAGGCCGTGACAGCTCTGATCGAAGACGTCTACCAGCGTGGGTTGGACAAGCGGACGCTGATCCTGGTCACCGGCGAATTCGGCCGGACGCCGCGAATTGAAAACTCCATCGGTTCACAGACCGGCGTCATGCATCCCGGACGAGACCACTGGCCCCAGGCGATGTCGCTGATCATGGCGGGCGGCGGGATGCGCACCGGACAAATCGTCGGTTCGACGAATTCCAAGGGGGAGCACCCGGCCGATCGTCCGTTAACGCCCAACGATCTGTGGGCCACGGTCTATAGGCACCTGGGCATCAACGACGACGATTCTTTCCCCGACCATCGCGGACGACCGATGCCCATTCTCCCGTTCGGCGATCCGATTGCGGAACTGACGTAGGTTGCGCTCGTGGGCTGCTTGCGGTTACGCGCCCAAGACTCCCTCAATCGATTCGCCGAGGATCTCGACCATCCGGTCAATCTGGGCTTCGGTCGTGACGTAGCACGGAGCGAGGTTGTAGACGTCGCCGCGGAGCCGTGTGAACAGGCCTCGCTCTTGCGTAGCGGCATGGACGCGGGCACCGACCTTCTCCGCCGGTGGAAACTCGGCCTTCGTCGACTTGTCGGCCACCAGCTCCACGGCGCACATCAGCCCCAGTCCGCGGACGTCGCCGACGTGCGGATGCGAGCTGAGCGTCCGCAAACCACTCAGCAAACGCCGGCCCAACTCGCAGGCCCGCTCGACCAGCCCCTCGCGCTCGATGATTTCGAGGTTGGCCAGCGCCACGGCGCAACCTACCGGGTGCCCGGAATAGGTGAAGGCGTGCATCCAGGTTCGGTCCTCGGCCGCGCCGTCGAGCGCGGCGGCGATGCGGTCGCTGACGCCGATGCCGCCCAGGGGAAAGTAGCCGCTGGTGATTCCCTTGGCGAAGCTGACGATGTCCGGCTCGACGCCGTAGCGCGCCAGACCGAACCACTCGCCCGTCCGGCCGAAGCCGGTGATGACCTCGTCGGCGATCAACAACACCTCGTAGCGGTCGCAGATTTCACGGATGCGCGGCCAGTAATCGTCGGGTGCCACGATCACGCCGCCGGCGCCCTGCACCGGCTCGCCCAGGAACGCGGCGACCGTCTCGGGACCTTCACGCAGGATCGCGGCTTCCAACAAATCGGCGGCTTGCTCGCCGTGGGTGCGTGCATCGTCCGAGGACGTGACTCCTTGAAAGCGGTACGGGTACGGGCTTTCGATGTGGACGAAGCCGGGCGTGCGCGGCTCGAACATCGGCCAGTAGGAAGCGATGCCAGTCGCCGACATGGCGGCCAACGTCACTCCATGATAGCCCCAGACGCGGCTGACGATCTTGGACTTGTCGGGCTTGCCCGCGAGCTTCCAAAGGTAGCGCGCCGTCTTGAAAGCCGATTCGTTCGACTCGGCCCCACCCGAGGTGAAGAAGAAGCGGCTGATGCCGCGGTAACAGATCCCGGCCAGCCGCTCGGCCAGATCGATGGCGGGGCGGTTGCTGCTGCCGGCGTAACTCGAGGCATAGGCCAACTCGCACATTTGGCTTGCCGCGGCGTCGGCCAATTCACGTCGACCGTGGCCGGCGACGACGTTCCAGAGTCCGGCCAGTCCGTCGAGGTACTCCTTGCCGTCCTGGTCGACCAGCACCGCGCCTTGGCCACGGACCCACACGTGGGCCTTGGCCTGCGCCTCGCGGCGGTGAAGCGAGTGGACCAGGTGGGCCTGGTCGCGCGAAAGGTCGTCCAATTTCGGCATGGACGTGATTGTACCCTTTCAAGACGACGATTGCACCGAGTCGGGGCCGGGCGGCCGAGTGGCTACGAACATGTGCGGGCGTGGGCGCGCGTGCGCCGCGTCGAAGACGCGACGGAGAACCAGGCGGCCGAAAAAACGCGGCCGCGCGTGGGCATGGGCCTTGGGGATCGACATGGCACGGTTCCTTTGGTACGACGCCGTTGCGGACGCCGCGGCAGCCAGCCGACTTCGGCGCCACGGCAACCAGGCGCGCCGTGTCCCCCGCGAGGCGCCGTGTTCAGGATGGCACGGCCGCCTCGCGGGCGACGAACGGCGGACTTCGGAGCGGGGGACTCCGAGGAGAATCATTGGGAATACGTCGTAGGGCCGGGCAGGATCTGGCCATCGGCCGGTATCGTTACCGAGGGCGCGTTCTGGCAGGGATCGGCAGAGTAGGTGGGGCTGCTACTGCCGCACGAGCTGCCACGGTTGAACCAGTGAAAGCAGCCACCGGCGCTGGCCGTCAATACCGCCACGGTCGTCAAGATCAATAGCCTTCTCATGGCTCTCCTCTGGTGATTCGGAACAACGGTTGCATTCAGGCGACGCTGTGGATCGAGTCCAGCAACTCTACAACACGCCCGACGATGTGCAAACGCAACGCACGGATTTTTTTCACCAGCCTGCGCAGCTTTTCTTCCGCGGCGGATCCGTGCGTTATTCGCGCGGTCGCGGATCAGAGATTTTGCCAGTGGGAAGTGGTGGCTGGTGGCAGAGCCTAGGCGATGCCCCGGCTTGTGCGGCAGGTTTCCAAGGGGCCATACACCTCGCCTATGGCAGGTTGGAAACCTGCCCCACGAGCGGCGCGCGGAATGAATAGAATGACTCGTTCACACGCTGAGCGTGAAAACGGTTAGGCGGGCTTATGCCGGTCGATTGCCCAGTCGGCTCGGGTCCACGAACGGTCCGCCCATCGCCTACGTCGATAGAGAGGCCGGTGGGAGTCGAACCCACTTTGACCGGGTTGCAGCCGGTTGCCGGGCCGTCTGGCTCCAGCCTCGTGCCCCGGCACCGCCTGCTTCGGCGCCGGACGCAACAGTTACATCGGTCGAAAGGGCGGAATGGCTTCAATTTTCGTGCCCCTTGCGAAAATACGAAACTGCCACATATATTGGGTTCGTTGCGACCGCGATCGTCCCGCGGAACTCGGTCAAGAATTCTTCTTTACGAGGGTCGTACCCATGCATCCTACAAGTCTGTGGTCTGCCGTCATTTCATTTGCTTGGCTGGCGGCTGGTTTTTCTGCGCCGGCAGCGGCTGATGAGCAACGCACCTGGTCCGACAGCACCGGCAAGCACAAAATCAAAGCCGCGTTCGTTTCAGCCGAGAACGGCGTCGTGACGCTGGAAAAGGAAGACGGCACGACGATGGAGATCGAACTGAAGAAGCTTTCCAAGGCCGACCAGAAATTCGTGGCCGAGGCCGTGAAGGCCGCCTCCGACAATCCGTTCAAGACCAAGACGGACGATCCATTCAAGGTAAAAAAAGCGACTCCTGGCAAGTCGGCCGGGCTCGAATCGGCCGAGGACGATTCAGCCCCCGGAGGACCCACGACGGTCGAAGTCGATTGGTCGAATGCCGAGCAGGTGCTGCTGGCCGCGACCGAAACGTGGCAAATTGCCCCTGGCGAGGCCGGTGATCCATTTGCCGCCAAGCCGAAGACTTGCTCTCTGCCGAGAAAGTCGAATTTCTTCGAGGGTATCAAGGGCCTGGCGATCAGTCGCGTGGCGAAGAAAGCCGCCGTGGGAACCATCGTTGCAGCACCAGCCCAGCCCGCCACGACCCGACTGCTGCTTTGCGACCTCACAACCGGCAAGAGTACTCAGCCTGCAAACTCCGAAGGATCGATGGTTCCCCTGGCCCTGCACGATGACGGGCGGCAAGTCGTCATGCGGCGGGAGGATTTTGGTTTTGGCAACCAGGACCGGCTCGAAGTCTGGACGCTCGCCGGGGCGAAGGTCGTAAAGCGGTTGGTGTGGGCGCCGTATGCCGACGCGCAGGGCGCCGGTCGCGACGTGATGTGGGCGGAATTTCTCGACGCCGACCACCTGGCCACTTCAAGTCGGGCGGGCAAGGTGGCGGTCTGGAAATATCCCGCGATCGAGCCGCTATACATGTTTTCGCTGGCCGACGGCGCCGTGCCCGCCTTGAGCCCCGATCGCAAATTGATCGCCTATTCCAACGGGACGGAAGTGGGCCTGTTCGACGTCGCCCAACGGACCGTCGTCGCTCAGCAGGCGATCCCTGAAAAGTTGCAATGGCCATTCCTGGCGTTCAGCCCCTCGGGGCGCAGTTTGGGCTGCGTGGCTTTCGACAAGATCCTGGTGTGGGACGTCGCCACAGGCAAACTCAAGCGCACCATCCCATGCCCTGGCGTACAGATTCACGGCAGCATCGACTTCCCGGACGAGAATTTCATTCTCGGCGGCGGCAAGTTCCTGATTGACCTGGAAAACCAGATCAAGCTGTGGACGTACGAGGGTCACGAACAGGCGCGGTCGGTCGCAGGGTGGACGTTTTTCGGCGTGACCGACGGCGAGCAGAACCCGGGAGCGCTCGTGGCCGCGCAAGTCCCGCACGCCGCGGCCAAGGATCTGTACAAGAAGGCGCTGACCGATCCCAACTTGTTCGTGCTCAAGGCCGGAACCACGGTCAAGTTGAACCTGACCGGCATTCCCGACGCCGCCGAGCGCGACCGCGTGGCCAAGGCGCTGACGGACCGTTTACTCGCCGCCGGCTGCAAAGCCGGCGACAACGGCACGATCGACCTGGTTGCCACAATGGAAGGGCCCAAGGAGCGGCAGGTCTCGTTTTCTCGTTCCGGCGACTACAAAGTGCAGGAGTACATCGGCCGGTTGCGGTTCGTGTACCAGGGCCAGCCGGCGTGGGAAAGCTCGGGAACGAACGTGTCCTTTGTTATTAGCTTGAAGAAAGGCGAGAACATCGGCGACCACCTGCGCTCGCGAGAAAAACCCGACTATGCCTTCTTCGAGCGAGTCGAGTTACCCAAGTTCCTGCAAAAACCGTCCGCCGGGCAAGGTGTTGGGAATTCGCTGACATTGGGCCAATCGAGATTGACGACCGCGGGGCTGAGGTGACTCGGAGACCTCCGCAAATCGCGGTTTCTCACTCGCAGCGCAAGTAAGGCAAGTGGAATACTGGGCCTTGATTGCGCTGCGTGGCTTGGTGTGGGACCAGGAATGATCCGGGCTAGTCGCCGGCATCATCCTTGGCATCCGCCGGTTGGTTGGTTTCCTGCTTGCCATTCAATTTCCTCAGGGCAATTTCGGCTGCGGTATGGGACCAGACGTGCCCGTCGGTTTTGAGCCGCTCGGTGATCGCGGCGACTGATTTCTTGCCGCCGATCTCGGCAAGGATGTGGTAGGCCTGGTAACGTACCTGGTGATCGTCGTCGTCCAGAAGCGCGATCACGGCACTTTCCGCGACGAGCCCCATTTTCTTGAGCGCCGCGGCAGCGTTGTTCCGACTCGTCGTGTCGAGCACCAACTTGGCCAACGCCTTGGCCGATCGTTGGTCGGGTATCCGGCCCAGGGCTTCCATGGTGACCAGCCGAATGCCGAAATCGAGCTGGTCGAGCATCTTGAGCAGGGCCGGCACATTGGCCTTGGTTCCCCAGACGCCCATCGTGCGGATCGCGGCGTCGCGCAGGCCAGCGTTCGAATCGCGCATCAGCGGCTCGACGGCCTTGGTGACCTTGGCGCGCCGCTCATCCAGCGGTTTCATTCGGCTCAGGGCGCTGGCGGCAATGTACTTCTGGCTGAAATTCTTGCCGCGCGTGGTCAACTCGGCCAACAGACGGTCGACCTCTTTGGCGGTCGGCGGCGCCGCTGGGGCGGGTTTGACTTCGCTGGACGGCGCAGCGCCTGGCCCGCTGTCGGCAGACGCGGTGGCCCCAGGCCGCGGCGCGGCGGCCTGAGCCTCCTTTGCCTTGGCCAGGGCGTCGTCGAGCACTTTTTGATCGAGGCGGTTCCAATTCAAGGTGACCGGAATCGTGACAGTGATATTGCCCACGCTGCGAACGACGGTCGCGCGGTACTCCAACTTCACGGGAACGCCCAGACGCTGATCGAACGTGATCGTACCTTCGCCCGTCACGTGCGCCAACGTCGGCGTGCCGGGCTTTTGCAGGGTCTTGAACTCGTAACGCTTACGGATCGTCAACTGATCGCCCGATGCCGCTCCCATTTCGTAGGCTGCCGTTTCCAACGCTGGTATCACCACGATGGCCGCGACCTTGGGTTGCGCCTGGCGACCGCGAGAACGTCGAAAACGGGTGGGGAAATGGTCTTGGGGCGATTCCTGGCCGATCACTTGGGTCAATGCCGACGCCCGTTGGGTCTGCCAAGTCCGCTCGCCGTCCGAGGACAAAGGCTCAATCGGCAGTGAGCCCAGGGCGCCGAACAGGTAGGGGAGCTGTGTATTTCCCGTCGCATCGAGCACTTCGCCGGCCTCGTTGGTCAGAACCATTCCACTTTCAAACTTGGGCGGGGTCCTGCTACCCGGCAGCGACCGCCCCGAAGCGCTCAGGTTCCCATTGAAGTTGAGAACACGACGGCGAACGGTGCCCACACCCCCGGCGCCGCACGTTACTTTGAGCAACGCCACGGCGGGCGTCACACGGCGCGCCAGCTCAGGACCCTCAAATGCCGGGCCGCCGGCGCCTTCCTGAAACGGCAGCCCCTTGCTGCGCAACAGCGTCTTCACGTCGTTCGACGTGACGACAAAACCGACATTGTCGATCGCCTCGTTCGACAGCTTGGCGCTGGCGACGCCGATGGCGTACCCCCGCTGGTTCACCATCGGTCCACCGCTGTTGCCGGGGTTGATGCTGGCGTCGACCTGAAACACCTTTTTTCCCGATGACTCGACGATTCCCGCGATGGTGCCCCGCGTGATTTTCACGCTCTCTCCAAGAACGTCCGAAAGCGGAAAACCCACCGCCCGCACTTCCTCAGCCAACTCGACCGAGTCCGAGTTTCCAATCGCCAGCACCGGCAGGTTCGAGGCGCGCACTCGCACCACGGCAAGATCGTGAAGCTTGTCGAAGGCGACCACCTCGCCCGCCAGGGTTTGCCCCGCCACTTGAACATCGATCTTGACTGACCCTTCGACGACGTGGGCACAGGTCACGATGTACCCGTCGGCACTCACGACGAAGCCGCTGCCGCTACCCTTCGAGTCTTCCGATGGAACGTCGAACTTGGCCATCACCGATGGATCATCGTTGACGGTGAGCATCGTCATCCCGGACGACTCTTCGACTCCACCGTTGATTTCGGCCTTGATCTGAAACGCATAGGCGTACTTTTCGCCCGGTTTCCACTGGTAGCGCAGGGCCGGAACTGCGATCGTCGCATCCGTCCTCACGCCACTCTGGGCGGGCGGCGAAGCGGCCGCGGAGTTCGATTGAGGCCCGGCGGGCTGACCTGGGACCCCTTCCGCCGGGCCGCCTGCCGCCGGAGCGAGAGGCCCTGCCACCGGAGCCGGAGCCACTGCCGCCGGAGCCGGAGTCCCCGCTGGCGGTGCCAAAGGCGCCGCGCCGACCGACGTACCGACGATTCCACCCGGTGGCTGCGACGCGCCGGCACTGGACTGGTTCGAATTCGCGTTCGCCGGATTCACAGCCTCATTCGCCCCGGCGCTCGACTGTGACATTGCCGCGGCCGCGGCTGGATCGGTGGAGGTCGGCGCGGCTGCCGTAGCGGGCGCGACGGCCACAGCTTCGACGCCGAAATTCTTGCGAAGCGCAGGTACCAGCACCGCCCCGATCAGCACCAGCGCGGCCACGCAGGCAAAGCAGACCAGCACCCCCCAAACGTAACCCGGCACACCCGGTTCGGCGGCGAGCGGTCCCTTCCTATCGGGCAGTGACGCGGGTTGTGACGGCGGACTCGCGGCCCGCGGACCTGCGGCAGATGGACGCTTGGCAGCCGGTGGTATAGCGCGGGGCGGGGCTGCCGCACGAGAAGACGGTGCGTCGTCTTGCGCGGCCGGGGGTTGCGCTTCGCGGGCCTGTATGGGGCGGGCCGGTGTGGCGCCGCGGGCCGGCAATGCGCGGAGGGGTGTCGAACGTGCTGCAGCGGATTGCGGCGCTTTGGGTGTTGGTGCCGTGGGTGTTGGCACAGTCGGTCGCGGCGGCACTTTGTTGGGAGCGCTGGCCGGCCCAGACAGCTTACCTCCGCACCAATCGCAATTCGCCGGCAGGGCGCCGGAAGGACCCGCGAAACTATCGACGCCACACGAGGGACACTTGATTGCCGCACTCATTGCCATTCACCCCTCGGTACGCCTGGACACCTGGTCGGGACCCGTCGATCGCCACAAAGAATCCAACAAGCTTGCGCCAGCATAACCGCGACGGAATGCCGGTGCAATGTTCGCACGGGCGAGTGTCGCCGTGGGCAGGTTTCCAAACTCGCCGTTTACCTCCGTAGCGGAACTCGTGACAGTTCCAAATTGCTACGCGTCGGGCTTCGTCGTGGGGCAGGTTTCCAACCTGCCAAACCGACTTCTATGGCAGGTTGGAAACCTGCCCCACAGGCCGCGTGACGTTTACCAAAATCGCTTGAGCGTGTACCATCGGTGTTCAATGGCCTGCTCAAAGCTGAATTGAGACCAGCAACAATGCCCGCTTCCGATTCGATTCCTTTATCGCAAATCGCCCACGCCCGCAGCGGCGACAAGGGGAACCATGCCAATATCGGCGTGATCGCCTACACGCCGGCTGGGTTCGATTACCTGCGGCAAGTGCTCTCGGCCGACCGGGTGGCTCAGTATTTCGCGGGGCTTGGGCCCAGCCGCGTCGAGCGCTTCGAGCTGCCACGCTTGTGGGCATTGAACTTCGTGTTGTACGATGCGCTGGCCGGAGGAGCCAGCCGGTCACTGCGAATCGACACCCAGGGCAAGTTGTTGAGCACGGCGATCGGCGAGTTGCCGTTGGAGCGGCCGGAAAACCTGGAGCTAATGGAAAGGGCTGCTTCATGTCTCTCCTCCGCATCAATCTCCACGAACACGCCGGTACGATCATCCTCAACCGGCCCGATAAGCGAAACGCGCTGAACCGGTCGTTGCTGGCCGCGCTCGACGAGGCCCTGGACGATTTGCACCTCGAACGGAAGGTGCGCGCCGTGGTCCTGACCGGCGCGGGGCCGGCCTTCTGCGCGGGCATGGACCTGGCGGAGATGCGCGAGACGAGCCTGAGCAACGACGCTTACGCCCAATGGTACGCCGACGCGCGGCAATACCTCGACTTGATCTTGAAAATGTGGCGCTTTCCCAAACCGCTGATCGCCGCGGTCAACGGGCCCGCGGTGGCTGGCGGCGCGGGGCTGCTGCTCGCCTGCGACATCGCGCTGGCTTCCTCCGACGCGAAGTTCGCGCTCACGGAACCGCTGCGGGGCATCGTCGCCGGCATGGTTTCGCCCTTGTTGGCGTTTCGCATCGGCGGAGGACACGCGGCGCGGCTCTTGCTCACGGCGGCCACGATCGACGCCGAGGAAGCCAAACGGATCGGACTATTCCATGAAGTGGTCCATCCCGACCATCTCTGGCCGCGGGCCGTCGAGATGGCCGGACAATGCGCCCGTTGCGCCCCCGAAGCGTTGTTGCTGACGAAACAAATGCTTGCCGAGACGATCGGCGAGCACCTGCCGACCATGCTCTCAGCCGGCGCCGCCGCCAGCGCCGCGGCGCGCACCACCGAGGCCGCCGCCGAGGGGCTCGCGGCGTTTCTCGAAAAGCGCGCGCCGAAGTGGAAGTAACGTGGAGTGCGGGAACAGCAAGGCTGACAGCAGGAGGCGTCTGAAGTTTACGCCCGCGACAAGAACTCCTGCGTCTCCACGACCCCCAGCGCGGCGCGCTGGGGCGGTCAAACAACGCGGCCATCTCGTTGCGCAGCAACGAGATGGCGAAAAAAAGGCGACAGCCAAGAAAAAAAGCATCCCGCCGCCGACAGCCAACGCCGCGCTAGCGGCTGGCTAGACGACGTCCGAATCGTGCCCCCCTACGCACTACGGTTGACGTCGCCGAAGCGGTTGAGGTGGAATATTCGTCGGCATAGGGTGCTTTTTTACTTGGCTGTCGCGGTACGGCTCGCGCCCCGCCGGCGGGAGCGTCCGAGCTCCACGCTGGGGGACGAGGGGCGCGTCGCGCCTCGCAATCTCGCGCTTCGCGCGGATAACAGAAGATGGAGTGGCTTTCCGGGTAGCACGTGGACACAGAACATACGAAGAAAAACCGGTCAACCTGAACCACTGTCCAAACCCGAAAAATCCGCCGTGGCGGGGCGGCGACAGCGCCGCGGCGCCGGCGATCGAAGCGAAAAGGCACCCTAATTCGCCAATGTTCCAACCGAGTCGGTGCCGTCACACACAATCCGGGGCGTAGGGTGGGGGGAATTGGAACACGTGTTCGCCACCGCCGCTGAGACGGCGGCCGGCGGGCGATGGCGGGATGCCTCTTGCTTCGATCGCCGAATTCCGATCTACCGTCGAAGAAACGATCGACCAGGATCTCTGCCCCACGCTGTAAAGCCCAATCTAAGCCCGTTTCGGTCGCGGCACCCGCGCGCCTCCCTTGCGGCGCGTGCCGCGCGAGTCCTTGCCCGCGGCGCGTATCTCGACGTCGCCGACCTTCTTGCCGATGCTCTCGCGCATCTGTTCGATCCGGTCGCGCAGCGTGGCGGCACGTTCGAACTCCAAGGCGTCGGCCGCCGCGAGCATTTCGGCCTCCAACTCGCCCACGTACTCCTCGGTGATGTAGACGGCTTCATCGTTGCGGCCCACCGCCGCGTTCGCCTTGGCGTGCGCCTCGGCCTCGGATTCGATACCCGCCATGATGCCCTTGCGGATCGTCTCCGGCGTGATGCCGTGCTCGCGATTGTACTCCTGCTGCATTGCCCGGCGGCGGTCGGTCTCCTCGATCGCCCGCTGCATCGAGTCGGTCACTTTGTCGCCGTAGAGCAGCACTTTCGCGTTCACGTTACGCGCCGCGCGGCCGATCGTCTGCATCAGCGAGGTCTCGCTCCGCAGGAAGCCCTCCTTGTCGGCGTCGAGAATCGCCACCAGCGAGACCTCCGGCAGGTCCAACCCTTCGCGCAGCAGGTTCACGCCCACCAGGGCCTCGAACCGCCCCTCGCGCAGGTCGCGCAGCAAGTCGACCCGCTCGAAGGCGTCGAGCTCGCTGTGCAGCCACTTGCACTTGATCCCCTGTTCCGACAGGTAATGCGAGAGGTCCTCGGCCAGCCGCTTGGTAAGCGTCGTGACGAGCGTCCGCTCGCCCACGGCCGCGCGCTGCCGAACCTGCTCGAGAAGGTGCGGCACCTGGCCGCGGGCCGGGCTGATCTCGATCACCGGGTCGAGCAAGCCGGTCGGGCGGATCACCTGCTCGACCACCTCGCCGCCGGTCTTTTGCAATTCGTACGGTCCTGGCGTGGCCGAAACGAACACCACCTGCTTGATCCGCCGCTCCCACTCCTCGAACTTGAGCGGCCGGTTGTCGAGCGCACTGGGCAAGCGGAAGCCGTGCTCGACCAAGGTCGACTTGCGGCTGAAGTCGCCGGCGAACATGCCGCGGACCTGCGGCACCGAAACGTGCGACTCGTCGACGAAAAGCAGGTAATCGTCGGGATAGTAGTCGTAGAGCGTCTGCGGCTCGGCCCCCGGCGGGCGGCCGCTCAAGGGGCGGCTGTAGTTCTCGATCCCCGGGCAGTAGCCCACTTCGAGCATCATCTCGATGTCGAACCGCGTGCGGGCGTTGAGCCTTTGGGCTTCGAGCAACTTGCCGGCGGTCTTGAGCTCTTCGAGCCGCGCTTCGAGCTCCTGCTTGATGGCATCGATGGCGGCGGCGATGCGTTCCTCGGGCATGACGAAGTGCTTGGCAGGGTACACGAACAGCTCCTCGAGCCGCTCGATGACTTCGCCGCTGGTGGGGTTGATCGTCGAGAGCTGTTCGACCTCGTCGCCCCAGAACTCGATCCGCCAGGCGTATTCCTCGTACGAGGGCCAAAGCTCGACGCAATCGCCGCGCACGCGGAACTTGCCGCGGGCGAACTCGACGTCGTTCCGCTCGTACTGCACGTCGACCAACTTCAAGAGCACCTCATCGCGATCGACCGAAAGCCCGCGTCGCAGGCCGATGACCATCGCCTTGTAGTCCTCGGGCGAGCCGAGGCCGTAGATGCACGAGACGCTGGCCACGATGATCACATCGCGGCGGCTGACCAGGGAGCTGGTCGAAGCCAGACGCAGGCGATCGATTTCCTGGTTGATCGAGGCGTCTTTTTCGATGTAGATGTCGCGCTGCGGGATGTACGCTTCGGGTTGGTAGTAGTCGTAATAGGAGACGAAGTAGTGTACCGCGTTGTGGGGGAAGAACGCCTTGAACTCGCTGTAGAGCTGGGCGGCCAGCGTCTTGTTGTGCGAGAGCACGAGCGTCGGCTTCTGGATGTTCTGGATCACGTTGGCCATCGTGAACGTCTTGCCCGAACCAGTCACGCCCATCAGCACCTGCCGCGCGCGGCCCTCGCGCAATCCGGCCGTCAGTGCCTCGATGGCCTGGGGCTGATCTCCGGCGGGCTGGAAGGGGCTTTCGAGTCGGAATTGCACGGCGGTTGGCTCCCGGGGAGACTTTTAAACTTCAACGCAATGTAACGGAATTCGTGAGAATTCCGAACCGTGGTGCCTGTCGACGGTCGGAATTCTTAAGAATTCAAGCTGCACTGCCTTCATGGGCGTCGGCGGGGCGGTTTAGAATGGCTGTGAGTGCGTGCAGTAGTTCGCAAAGCTGTCGCTCCTCAAGCTCGAAGTTCTCGGCCAACTCCGCGAGGCTGTCCCCATCCGCCCACTGAGCGAGAACGTGAGCGACCGGAAAGCGGGTCCCCTTGAGGACCGGCACGCCGCCGCAACGGGAGTCGCGGAATTCGACGCAATCGCGCAGCGCCAAGATTGCCTGGCTCAACCGGTCCGCCAGCGCGGCTGCGGTGTCATCGGAAACGACGCCTGATGGTTGGTTTTGGTCCGACATGTCGGCATTCGCTCGAGACAGGAGAGAGGAGTTCACGACACGATGCCGGAGTCGCCCCGTCACAACATCCAATTGAAGCATACGGCCGGCAATCATTTGCGTCAACGGACGCTTGGGACCATCGGAATTCTTACGAATCGCCGCGACGCGGTAGCCGGATTCGCAAGAATCCGGGATCATCGGACGACGCGACGGTCGGAATTCTCACGAATTCCGCTACGACTTTTGGAGCGCGGCACGACGCTCTACGCGCGTGCCCCGTCGCCGTTTTCGGGGCTCGCTCGAAACGCTGCACAGGAACATCGCCGCTGGATAACCAAAACCAAAGCGGCGATGAATCGCCGCACTCGTGCGCCTGTGAGCGCGTTGAATCGGCAAGGTGCAAGTCCTTGCCAAGGTGTAATGTCTGAGCCTTGTAGTGGAGGATAACTGCGTCCTCGCGAGAGGGGGT